>ENA-UOYA01004858-UOYA01004858.1-activated-sludge-metagenome-genome-assembly--contig:-NODE-4858-length-10963-cov-7.648423_pt1 | contig 10963 bp, 10 predicted proteins | sample MGYA00238163_ERZ764804 | MGnify/ENA primary metagenome ERZ764804 (study PRJEB28919, sample SAMN05720223) | activated sludge metagenome | isolation source: Anaerobic digester | place: Hong Kong...
ACAATACTTGGGATCGGTGGTGCCGGTGCGCGATAACTATTACTCGGCTTTGAATGCTGCGGTGTTCTCGGATGGCTCGTTTGTCTACATTCCGAAGGGCGTGCGTTGTCCGATGGAGCTTTCTACTTATTTCAGAATTAATGCAGAGAACACAGGGCAGTTTGAACGTACCTTGATTATTGCCGATGACGATTCGTATGTGAGTTACTTGGAGGGTTGTACGGCTCCGAAGCGCGATGAAAACCAATTGCACGCTGCTGTTGTGGAGTTGATTACGCTAGAAAATGCGGAAATCAAGTATTCTACGGTGCAGAACTGGTATCCGGGCGATAAAGAAGGTAAAGGCGGTATCTATAATTTTGTGACGAAGCGTGGGTTGTGCAAAGGCAACAACTCAAAAATCAGCTGGACGCAAGTGGAAACGGGCTCGGCCATTACGTGGAAATATCCATCGTGTATTTTGAAAGGCGATAATAGTATTGGCGAGTTTTATTCGGTGGCAGTAACCAACAATTTTCAGCAAGCCGATACAGGCACGAAGATGATTCACATTGGGAAAAATACGCGTAGCCGAATTGTGAGTAAGGGGATTTCTGCCGGTAAATCGCAGAACGCTTACAGGGGTTTGGTGCAAGTGAATGCAACGGCTGAAAATGCGTATAATTTCTCGCAGTGCGATTCGTTGTTGATTGGCGATAAATGTGGTGCGCATACGTTTCCGTATTTGGATATTAAAAACAAATCGAGCAATGTGGAGCACGAGGCTACGACTTCTAAAATAGGGGAGGACTTGTTGTTCTATTGCAATCAGCGGGGTTTGAGCACAGAAGAGGCGGTGAATATGATTGTGAATGGCTATTGCAAGGAAGTGTTTCGCCAGTTGCCGATGGAGTTTGCGGTGGAGGCGCAGAAACTATTAGGAATAAGCCTTGAAGGCAGTGTAGGATAAAATATATGTTGTTTAGACTCTATAGATATTATAAAACAGGTAAGGCGCTCTATCAGAATTTCCTGAAGCCCTTTTATAATGATTTGTTAGACGAGGCGAATCAACGAGAAGCACAAAGACAAAAACGTAAAAACAAGAAAACAAAAACAAAGGATGTTAGTAATACGAAATCTAAACGTAGCAATAGGCGAAAAGAAAATTCTTAAAGACTTTTCGTTGACGATTAATGCAGGGGAAGTACATGCGATTATGGGTCCGAATGGAACCGGTAAGTCAACATTGGCTTCGGTTTTAGCCGGTAAAGCTGAATATGAAGTAGAAAGTGGGGAGGTGTTTTTTGAAGGAGTGAATTTGTTGGAATTAACCCCTGATGCAAGAGCTTTGGCGGGTGTGTTTTTGGCTTTTCAATATCCTGTGGAAATTCCGGGCGTGACGACTACCAACTTTATGAAAGCCGCTGTGAATGCGAAACGCAAGCATGACGGTTTAGAGCCATTAGATGCAAAATCGTTTTTGCAATTGATGAACGAGAAACGTCAGATTGTAGAATTGGATAAAAGTTATTTATCGCGTTCGATTAACGAAGGGTTTTCGGGTGGAGAGAAAAAGCGAAACGAGATTTTTCAGATGGCCATGTTGAATCCGAAGTTAGCAATATTGGATGAAACCGATTCGGGCTTGGATATTGATGCACTGCGTATTGTGGCCAATGGTGTGAACTCGTTGCGTACGAAGGAAAATTCGTTTTTGGTGATTACACACTATCAGCGTTTGTTGAACTACATCGTACCCGATTTTGTGCATATTATGTATGACGGAAAAATTGTGAAAACAGGCGATAAAGCTTTGGCTTTGCAAATGGAAGAAAAAGGATACGATTGGGTGAAAGAAGAATTAGCCGCAAACTAAATAGAAGGAAGACGTGAGTGCGACAATGATAAACGAAGATTTTAGAACAAAGGCAAAAGCATTTTTGCAAACGAATGGTATGCCTACTTCGCGCGATGAGGAATGGCGTTTTACCAATTTGCGAAAATATTTGACTGATGCAACTGCTCCAAGTGCAACAACCGTGGAGCTTCCTGCCTATTACCACAATTGCGAAGGCAATAAAATTGTGTTAGTGAATGGCGTGTTCGATGCAGAGCGTTCGCAATTCGATAATACAATTGAAGTTTCGAAAACCCATCAATTATTGGGTTCGGGGATACAAGAAGAAAATTATTTTACTGCTTTAAATGCTGCAAACTATACAGATGCACTTTGCATTTCGGTGAAAGGAGAAAATCAACCGATACATATTTTTCATCTCATCACTAAAGCTGAATTTGTATTTCCTCGAATATTGCTTTCTGCGAAACGCAGTAGCAGTGTGGTGGTGAACGAGTTTTATACTACAGCCTCCACAGCAAATGTTTCAGCGGTTATTGAAGTGTTTTTAGAAGAGAACGCGAATGTAAATTGGCATGCTATTCAACACGATAATAGCGCATTGAATGTGGTGAATCATGTAGAAGCACAAGTGGCTCGCGATGCACGTTTTCAGTATGTATCATTGTCGCAGAATAGCCGATTTATCCGCAATACCATACAAGCACGATTGAATGGTGAGAACGCATACGCATCGTTGAATGGCTTTTATCATACCGATGGAGAATCGTTAGTGGATAATCATGTGTTGATTGATCACAAAGTACCGAATTGCGAAAGTCATCAGTTGTTCAAAGGCTTATTAGATGGCGAAGGAACCGGTGTGTTTAACGGCAAGATTATGGTGCATCAAGATGCGCAGAAAACCAATGCGTATCAATCGTCAAAGGCCGTGTTATTGTCGGAAACCGCTACTATTCATACCAAACCGCAATTAGAGATTTTTGCTGATGACGTGAAATGTAGTCACGGTGCGGCTATTGGTCAGATGAATAAAAACGAGATTTTTTATTTCATGGCACGCGGTATTGATGAAAAGAAAGCGGCTGCGATTTTGAATTATGCCTATGTGGTGGAATTGTATGAGCGTGTTTCTGATGAAAAGTTGAAAGCGTATTTGATTGATAAATTGAAGAAAGAGTCGGACATCGACTTCTAATTTAGATATTATGGCAATAGATGTGGCCGCTGTGCGCAATGATTTTCCTATCCTTCACCAAACAGTGAATGGGAAGCCGTTGATTTATTTCGATAATGCAGCTACTTCGCAAAAGCCCGCTGTGGTTATTGATGCCATTTCGAATTATTACAAAAGTTATAATAGCAATATTCATAGAGGAGCACATCACTTGGCGAATGTGGCTACAGAGGCGTATGAGCAATCGCGCGATTTTATTGCGAAGTACATTAATGCAACAACAAGCGCAGAAATCAATTTTGTTCGCGGTACAACAGAGGCCGTGAATTTGGTGGCTGCGGGTATGGCAAAAGAATTGAAACCCGGTGATGAAATTTTGATTTCAACTTTGGAGCATCATTCTAATATTGTGCCTTGGCAAATGGCCTGTGAGGCTTCAGGTGCAACGTTGAAAGTAATTCCCATTAACGATGCAGGCGAATTGTTGATGGAGGAATACGATAAGTTGTTGACAGAATATGTGAAGGTTGTGTCTTGTACCTATGTTTCCAATGCTTTGGGAACCATCAATCCTATCAAAGAAATTGTCGCCAAAGCGCATGCGATAGGGGCAAAGGTTTTTGTTGATGCGGCACAAGCAGCTCCGCATAAGCAGATTGACGTACAAGACATCGATTGCGATTGGTTAGCATTTTCCGGACATAAAGTTTTTGGACCCACAGGTATCGGTATATTGTATGGTAAAACCGAGGTAATGAATGCCTTAGCGCCTTACATGGGTGGCGGTGAAATGATTGATACGGTTACGTTTGAGAAAACAACGTACAATCGATTGCCTTATAAGTTTGAAGCCGGTACTCCGCATATTGAAGGGGGTATAGTATTGGGTGAAGCGTTGAAATACATGCAGCAATTAGGTCTGGATGATATTCAACAGCAAGAAAATTTGCTTTTAGCACATGGCACAAAATTGTTGAGTGCAATTGATGGTATTCGATTCATTGGGACAGCGAAAAACAAATGTTCAGTGATTAGTTTTTTGGTAGATGGTTGTCATCCTTTCGATATAGGTACAATGTTGGATGCGAATGGTATTGCGATCCGCACCGGACATCATTGTTGTCAGCCCTTAATGCAACGATTGCATATTGACGGGACTTGCAGAGCATCTTTCGCTTTCTATAATACTACAGAAGAAATAGACGTGTTTGTTGAAACGCTACAAAAGGTAGTGAAAAGACTTAGATAAAATAGTGATTTAAATTTCTGTTCCTACTTCTTCACTTACGTAAAATCTAAACAAGAAATAGGCTGCAATAGCGCAGCAGATATGCCAGATGGCATGACCTTGTAGCAATGAACCCGGGTCGCACAACGGACTTCCATCGAGCCACATATTCCAAACTGCAAAGCCCAGCAGTAAGAAAAAAATACTCCAATAGCCGTATTTTCGTGTGATTTGAAAATGCTTTACAAAAGCATTGTAGCTCTCAAATACAGCGGCAGTAATAAGAAACAGTCCGAATGCCAAGTTCCCTGCATAACCAACAATGGGCACATAGCCGTGATATTGTCCGGCTATTTCGCATATGACAACAACAGTGAAAAAAGTGATTGTGAAATTCAAATTGCTCCAATTAAAGCTGCGTTGCATAGCATAAGCTGTAGCGAAAGCAGCAAGCAAATACATGCTTAGCATATCTAATACACCACCGGTAATGGTTTCAGTGGCGTGCATAGCCATACTACCGGGGCCAAGGAAAACCACTAACGATGCAAAGAATGTTGCCGTGAAAGTACTTCGGGTTAAAGTGTTGTTGGCATGGGCGAATGTAGCACCCGAGAGCTGATAGGCTATCAGTAATCCAAAGAAAATAAAACTCAGGTTACTCCAAGTGTTGGCCGGTTGTTTGATCATACCCTCGCGAGCAGCTTCGCAGAAGGCACCACCTACATTAGTTCCGGGGCCGAACCACTGAAAATATACAGCTAAAAGAAAACTGCCAAATGTAATCACCGCAAATAGCAATGTATTGCGAAAAATGGATGTTCTGTTTTGTGTTTGCATGCTACAATTTATGGGAATTGCAGCGATAAAATAGCTTTCCCTTATAGACTTCAATTAACAACCCATTGTTTAGGTTGAAGGAAGTTTTGTATTCCCCGAATTTCCGTTTATTTTGGGTGAAATAATCAAGCCATGCCACATTATTGTAAACGCGGAAGTATTCCTCCCAAAAGACATACACAGTTTAGAAAACCGGATGGTTCGTTGTATGCTGAAGAATTAGTGGGAACAGAAGGCTTTTCGGACGTGTCTTCCATTGTTTATCACGTACATCCGCCAACAGCAGTATTAGAAGTAGGAGAGCCTACACCATTCGCACCTAGGATAGCCGAACGTAAGAATCTGAAAAATAGATGTTACAAAGGATTTAAAGTTCAGCCACAAGACGATTTTCTGCAGTCGAGAAAATATGTGTTGGTGAATTCGGATGTGTATTTGGCGTTATCGGCTCCTCGTAAAAGCATGAGCGATTATTTCTACAAGAATGCGGAAGCCGATGAAGTGATTTTTGTGCATGAAGGAAGTGGTACATTGAAATCGCTGTATGGAGCAATTACATTTGGGTATGGTGATTATTTGGTAATTCCACGCGGTACTATTTATCAGATGGAATTTAATACGGAAGATAATCGTTTGTTGATTATTGAATCGTTTTCACCAGTTGTATATCCGAAACGTTATAGAAACGAATATGGGCAATTACTAGAAAATTCACCTTTCTGTGAACGTGATATCCGCGAACCGGAGCAATTGACAACGAACGATGCAACAGGTGATTTTTTGGTGTATATCAAGAAATCGGATCATCTGTTTCCATATCACTACCAACATCATCCGTTTGATGCCATTGGTTGGGATGGTTGTTTATATCCGTATGCATTTTCTATTCACAATTTTGAACCCATTACCGGACGAGTGCATCAACCACCACCGGTGCATCAAACTTTTGAGGCTCGCAATTTTGTGATTTGCAGTTTTGTGCCGCGAAAGTATGATTACCATCCGTTGGCCGTTCCTGCGCCTTATTTCCATAGCAATGTAGATTCAGACGAAGTGCTGTATTACGTAGATGGAGATTTCATGAGTCGTAAGCATGTTGAACGTGGAATGATTTCGCATCACCCGCTAGGGATTCCGCATGGACCTCATCCCGGAACAATCGAGAAAAGTATTGGTAAAGAAGCAACACATGAGTTAGCGGTGATGGTGGATACTTTCCGTCCGCTCCACATTTGTGAAGAGGCGCTCGATATTGAAGATAAAGAATACTATAAGAGTTGGTTATAAAATAGCAATTTCAAACATCATACATTATGGCAAAAAAAGTACAAGCAAGTAATACGAAAAAGACTGAAGCTACTGTAGAGAAAAAGAGTTCAAGTTTTTCTTTTAATGTAGATTGGGTACATGTATTCATTCTTTCTGCATTGTTTTGGATGATTTACTTATGGATTTTCAATTCCAATTATGTGGACTTGAATGGCGATAATTTTGCTTACTTTCTTTTAGGTCGTGGATTGGCGGAAGGACATGGATATGTAAATGCCACTTCCATTCATCCAACACCGCAAATCCATTTCCCTCCTGGCTTTCCGTTCATCATTGCCACATGCATCAAGCTATTCAATGCCGATATGATGGATGTTAGTTTTGTAATGGGGTTGTTTTATTTTGTTTCTATTCTACTGTTCTATTTTACGCTTACCAAAATTCAAGCATCGAAGGCATTGGCTTTTGTGGTGAGTATTTTTGTGTTGTTGAATCAATTGTTGATGAGTAGTGCGGTGTCGTGTATGAGCGAGATTCCTTTCGTATTGGCCAGCATAGCAGGGATTTTCTTTTTGGTGCGTTCGGCTAGTGATGACAATCCGTTGAAAAGTTGGAAATTGTTATTGTCGGTTGGTGCTTTCGCCATTGGCTACTACATCAAATCTATTGGTATTGCGCTTTTTGGGGCTATGTTTCTTTATTTCTTGTTCTCCAAAAAGTGGAAACATTTGTTAGTGTCAACAGGCGCTTATGTTTTGATGGTATTGCCGTGGTACATTCGCGGTAAGCAAGTGGGCAGTTCGTATGCATCGCAATTGATGCAGGTGAATCCATACAAACCGGAGTTGGGTAACTTAACTATGGCTACCTTTATTGAGCGGATAGAAAACAATTTCATTCGTTACGTTTCCTTAGATATTCCAACCAGTATTTTTGGATTGGAACTCACTACAGAGAAAACACCACTTTCGTTTTGGATAACCGGTATAGTGATTATTGCTTTTATTCTTTTCGGGATTTTCCGTTTGAAAGATTACAAGTTTTTCTTCTTAGGGTACATAGTTGCCGTATTCACCATTTTGTTGGCATGGCCGGATGCCTTTGGAGGATTGCGTTTCATTGAAGTGCTTGTGCCTGTGTTTTTGTTCTTATTTATTTATGGTATTATCGGTATGGTTGAATTTGTTCTCGGCAAATTATCGATTACCAGTTTTAGTCCGTATTGGTTATTGTTTTTTGCCATGTACTATTATTCGCCATTAGAGACTTTGAAAAATAAACTCACAGAGCCAACGCCACAGAATTACAGAAATTACTTTGAATTGGCGAAATGGGCCAAAGCTAATACACCAAAAGACGCAGTGTTCAGTGCAAGAAAGCCGGATATGTTCATGTACTTTGCCGATAGAATAACTATTGGCGATAAGCCATCGTTGAACGACACAGTGGTATTGGATTATTTCCGTGAAAACAGTGTAGATTATGTGGTTTTGGAGCAACTTGGTTTTGCTTCTACTGCGAAATATCTTTATCCAGCAATTCAGAAGAATCAGGCTAAATTCCCCATTGCCATTCAATTACCGAATCCTGATACATACTTGTTGAAGTTCACCGAAGGCGATAGATAAACGCTTATCGGAACGAGATGTTGCTCATCGCTTTCAATACATACTCTTTGAATCGATTGTTGCGTTCAATATCGTAGGTTGGATCTTTGTATTGAAACCAATACGTAAACACGTAATAATCGTTTGTTTTCTTATTTTGAGCAACTAGGTAGTAACGACTGTAATTACTTGCTTTTGATCGTCTGTAGAAGCGGGTATGTAAGTACAATCCCTCTTCGCCTGTTTTTAGTTTTACGGTAGAAGAATCTACGGTATAGTTGGCTTCTTGTACCTTATCATAAAAGGTGTTGAAGTCTTTTAGTTCTTCATCTAGAATAGCTTTTACATCCGTTTGTGCCGCTTTTTTAATGGTGAGAAACGCGGTAACCGGACTTTGCAACACCATTGGTTTGATGCCTATGCCCGTGAACTCATATTTGTGGGAATACTCTGAAGCGTTGGCTATAGTTACCACTTTCCATTCTTGTGGTATTTCAGCTACAAAGCGGTTGTCTTCTACTTTTTTGGTGCTATTCCAAACGGTGGTATCTATTTGTGCGGATAATGAAAAAAAGCTGCCCAATACTAAAGCAGTGAGGATGTTTTTTCGTGAATGTAGTTTCATAGTTGTTTTGTCATTTCTCGTTGATTATCTAAAAGCGTACCAAACTATTTACCGGAGTTGCATATCCGGCTAGTTTTTCGGTTCCGTTCAGAAAATCAAGACTCATCAGAAAGCAGAATTCAGCTACATTTGCACCTTCTGCTTTTACCAATTCTGCAGCAGCAATAGCCGTTCCACCGGTTGCTAATACATCATCATGAATCAGGATATTCCATCCCGGCTTCAGTATGTTCGATTGCACTTCAAGTGTTGCAGAGCCATATTCCAAATCGTAGGTGAACGAACGAACAGCTCCGGGCAATTTGCCTTTTTTTCGAAGCGGAATAAGCGGAATTTGCAACTCTTGGGCAATCAACATGCCAAAGAAAAACCCTCGGCTTTCTATTACGCAAATAGCATCCGGAATGTTTCGCAACTGCTTCACAAATTCTTTGGTAACATCTTTACATAATTCGGCATCCAAAAAAATAGGGGAGATGTCTTTGAATAAAATACCCGGTTTTGGGAAGCCCACCACTTCTTTAATAGCTGATTGAAGTCTGGTTTCGATGCTTTGCGCTTGTTGCATAAAATGAAAATGGTTTTTGAAATTAAACTGTCTTTTGTTTGTTCTGCCAATAATAATAAACAGGAATTCCGAGCAAAACAATGCCAAAACCAGGGTAGGTGGTCAGTGGTTTGTTTATCAATAAATTAATGCAGAAAAGTGCGGCCAATAGGATGTAAAGAACAGGTATAATTGGGTAGCCCCAAACTTTATACGGACGATCCAACTCCGGTTTGTTTTTGCGAAGAATGAAGATGCCCGCAATAGTGATGATATAAAAGAACATCACAGGGAACATGATATAATCTAAGAGTAGCCCATACTTGCCCGATAAGCAGAGCACGGAAGCCCAAATACATTGCACCCAAAGGGCGAAAGAGGGAACACCCGCTTCGTTGTTATTTTTCATACGGTCGAAGAATAAACCGTCTTTGGCCATAGCTTGAAATAAACGTGCCGAAGAAAGAATGATGCCATTGTTACAACTGAATGTAGATACCATAATGAGCACAGCCATAATCACAGAAGCAATGCCCCCAAAAATCATGAAGGCAGCTGAAACGCCTACACGGTCTTGATCGGCAAACATAATTCCTTTTTCAAAAATGGATGCACCATGTGGATTGCCGTAAAATGGAAGTAAATGCAAGTAAGCAATATTTGCGAAAAAGTAAATCACTGAAACCGAAAGTGTACCTATCAATAAGGCTAAAGGAATATTCTTTTTTGGGTTCTCGATTTCACCTGAAATGAAAGTAACGTTGTTCCATGCATCGCTTGAAAACAAAGAACCTACAAGTGCAATACCCAACGCAGACAATAATCCGATAGTTGTAAGCGCACTATTGCTAATGCCATCAGCTGTTTCCGTAATGGTGCCGGAACGCCACATATCTTTTGTGTTTTCCAACCATACCTCTTGATTGCCAAAAACAAAAATGCCAAGGATAATAATACCGAAGAGTGCAATGATTTTTGACGATGAAAAAATACGCACAATCCACTTGCCGTATTGAATGCCTTTACTGTTCATCCATGTGAGGAAGACAATCAATAAAATGCCTATTAATTGCGCTGCAGAAAAGGAAAAGCTGCCAATAGAAAATAAAATGTTTTTTTCGCTGAATGGCGCAAATAACACTCCGCTGAATTTTGCGAAAGCCACAGCCACAGCAGCAATGGTGCCGCATTGAACAACGAGGAATAATGTCCAGCCATACACAAAGCCTACTAGCGGATTATATGCTTCTTTCAAATAATGATAGTTGCCACCTGCTTTAGGAAACATGCCTGCCAACTCTCCATAACTTAATGCGCCAAGCACTGTAATTAATCCTGAAAGTACCCACAGCAAAAGCATCCAGCCGGTGCCGCCTACCGTGCGCGACATATCGGCACTCACAATAAAAATGCCGGAACCAATCATAGATCCGGCTACAATTAAAATAGCATCAATGAGTTTGAGCGAAGGTTTGTTTTCCATGCATCTGCTTTTGTGTAAGATAAACCAATATTTTCAAGGAACAACTTCTTGGTTTAGAAATCGAATTGTCACACTTACGTCATAAGATAAACCGCATTTTTTGTTTTACAGTTTGGTGACAATAGATTTTATCCGTTCCTTAAGTTTACCCCATGTTCTTTAACCCTAAAATGAAAAGCAATGAAGATATATACTCAATCTTTTGCAATCCTCTTGTTTACCGCTTTTTTGACCGTTTTTTGTTTTGATACCTACGCACAAAACATGGAATATTTAGATGCCAATAATGTGAAGGCAGGGTTCGCACCCGGAGGAAATTTATTTTGTAAAACCATTCGGAATAATGT
>ENA-UOYA01004860-UOYA01004860.1-activated-sludge-metagenome-genome-assembly--contig:-NODE-4860-length-10958-cov-7.657067_pt1 | contig 10958 bp, 9 predicted proteins | sample MGYA00238163_ERZ764804 | MGnify/ENA primary metagenome ERZ764804 (study PRJEB28919, sample SAMN05720223) | activated sludge metagenome | isolation source: Anaerobic digester | place: Hong Kong...
GTTCAGACGTGTGCTCTTCCGATCTCCCGGCAACGGGGGCGCGGCGATGAGATTTCGCCTGACGCAATTCATCGCCGCGCCCCCGTTGCCGGGACCGGTTTGCGTGCGCGGACCGCCGAGAAGCAACCCGTAAACTCGCGGGTCGGCAGCCTTTCCAAAGCGGCAAAGGCATGAAGCAGGAAAGCAATGGGACCGTCCGCGCGGCGGCCCAGCAAGCGCCGGAGCGCGAGAAACAAGATCGTGGATATCAGCCGGGGATTATGGATCAGCATGCGGGAATCGAGCACTTCCAATCCCGCCTGTTCGAGCATGCGAATTAACCGGCTCCGGGAAACGGTGACTCCCAGGCGGAAGGGCATGCATCCCCAACTGCTCAACAGCCGTAGGACCCAATAGAGCGGATTGCGGGGGTTATCCAACGTGAGGACCAGCCTGCCACCCGGCCTCAGCACACGCGCCAATTCCACCAGCGCGCCTCGCAGTTCGTCCGTCGAACCGAGGTGGTCGAGCGTCGAAGTCGACACGATGGCGTCGAGCGAATCCGAGGCGATAGCCAGCCGCCGCGCATCGCAGCAGAACAGGCCGGTCCCTGGCTGTTCGAATCGCCGCGCTGCGCACTGGACGGTAGCAATGTTCAAGTCGATCCCGAAACGGCGGCGCGGTGCGGGCGCAATGTCGAAGAGGATGTGATCGTCGCCGTTGGCTTCCTCAAAGAGATCGGTCTTGAGCAGCCGCGCTGGCGGAGAAGAGTTGCTCCAGGCGCGCATCAAGTCGAGATGTGCCGCGCGCTTTTGCTCCGCCACCAGCGGGTCGAGGTACCAGGACGTACTCGCGGCTCCGGTCGTTCTAGGCAAGCCTATATTCTAGATTGGATTGGATCCCGCCCGCGACGATACCATGTGTTCATGCGGGGATCGAACTTCGTTCTCTTCGGCGCGGCGCACCTGGGTATTCTCGCCGCGATACCCGCTGTGGCTGGATTGCTGGGATGGTGGGGCAGACGCGGCCCCTCGGCCGCCAAAGTTGTTCGGCTTGGGCTCGGTTGGTTTCTGCTCGTCAACGAACTTGTCTGGTACGCGTTCAAGTATCACCGCTATCACATTCCGTTCCCCGAAGGACTGCCGCTGCAGCTTTGCGACCTTGCGCTTTGGCTGACCATCGTGGCGTGCTTCACGCTGAAGCCTTGGGCGTTTGACGTAGCCTATTACACGGGCGTGGGCGGCTCCGCTCAGGCTGTCCTGACGCCGGACCTTTGGGAGCCTTTCCCCTCCTACCCGACGATATATTTCTTCCTGGCGCACGCCGGTTTGATTGCCGTGATATTGGCGCTGATCTGGAGCGGGCAGGCGCGCCCTCGCCCCGGTTCCCTCCGGCGCGGTCTTCTGGCCGCCAATGCGTGGGGCGTCGCCGTGGGCTTGTTCAATGCCGTGTTCGGGACGAACTATATGTACCTGTGCCGGAAGCCTGCCGAAGCGTCCCTGCTCGATTGGTTCGGGCCATGGCCCTGGTATTTACTGGCGGGCGAATTGACCGCGGTGGTCCTGTTCACCTTACTGTGGCTGCCCTTCCGGCGAGCGAGGGGGCGGAATGCGGTACATTGATTCGTTGATGAATAGGGCCGGCATCTTGTTGCTTTTCGGCGTTGTGCTGGTGGCGGCGGCCCCTCCCGGCGCTACCACATTGACCAACAAGCGTCTGAAGTACCGCGTGAACGTCGATCACACCGCGACCTTGCAGCGCGGCGACGTGGAAGCGGTGATCGTCGACAATGAGGCCTTCGGTGCCGATCACAAACAGGGCTATAACGGCGTCGCCTCGCTCAAGCACAAGCGCCGCGGGGGCAATGTGTTCGTGCCGTCCTACGCGGGGCTGAATTTCGAACTGATCTTTGACGGCACGAACGCGCCGCGGGAGGTGATGTTCGAGCCCAGACGAGCGCCCATGGAACTGCGCATCCTCGGCAGGAACAGCGTCGAGCTGTACCAGGCGCCGACGCCCAACTGGAAGCTGGAAAGTGCCACGCGGTTCGAACTCGAGCGCGACGGTGTTATCCACATGACGTTTGAGTGCATCCCGCGCGCGCCGGTTTTCAAGAACGGGTGGATCGGACTGTTCTGGGCGAGTTACATCGATAAGCCCGGCGCGGGCACCATTCACTTCCTGGGCCGCGAGCGCGGTTCGCGCGGGGAGCGCTGGATCGAAGCCGCCTCGCCGTCGCACGGTGTGCAGTCGACACACATCCCCGCCGGCGACACGCGCCGCTTCGAGCGCGCGCCGAACTTTCCCCCGCACTGGATGGCGTTCAGTTTCTCCAATTACGAGTACACGCAGCCGTTCTATTTCGGCTTCAGCCGCGGGCTGGGTTTACTGATGGAATTCCGCCAGCAGGACCGGATCTGGTTCACGCAATCGCCTTCGGGCGGCGGCAAAGGCAATCCCGCGTGGGATTTCCAGTATCACATTCCCGATTACAAAGTCGGTGTGCCCTATGGATTCGAGATGCGTTTGGCCTACACGCCCTTCGACGGACAAGAGAAGATGAAGAAGCTGCACGAGAAGTTGGCCAAAAGATGGAGGCAATAGATAAATGAAAAAGTACGGCATTCTTGCCATTTGTTTGCCGGCTGCATGGCTGGTGGGGTGCGGCCCGTCGACTGTCGCGCCGCAAGCCCAGAAAGAAAGTTCCGCATACACGCTTATTACCGTGGACCCGGCGCACTTCCACGCCGCCCTGGTTCAGAAAGAAATGTATCCCGGCGTGTCGAAGAAGGTGTTCGTCTACGCGCCGCTGGGAACCGATCTGACGGCGCACCTGAATCGCATCGCGCTGTTCAACCAGAGAAAGGACAACCCCACGTCGTGGGAACTGGACATCCGCACCAGCCCGGATTTCATGGAGCGGATGCTCCAGGAAAAGCCCGGTAACGTGGTCGTATTCAGCGGGCGCAACCGTCTGAAGATGGACCGCATCGTGGCCTCGGTCAACGCGGGCCTGAACGTGCTCGCCGACAAGCCGTGGATTCTGAAGTCCGAAGACCTGCCCAAGCTGAAGTCGGCCCTCGATATGGCCGACGCGAAGAAGTTGATCGCATACGACATCATGACCGAGCGTTTCGAGATCACCAGCATCCTGCAGCGCGCCCTGGTGAATGAGAAGACCGTGTTCGGAGACATCGTGCCGGGCACCCCCGCCGAACCGGGCGTGTATATGGAGAGCGTGCACCACCTGATGAAGACCGTGGCGGGCGTGCCGAGCCTGCGTCCCGCCTGGTTCTTCGACATCAAAGAGCAGGGCGAGGGATTGTCGGACGTGGGCACGCACCTGGTCGACCTGGTGCAGTGGACTCTTTACCCAGAACAGATGCTGGATTACCAGAAGGACATCCAGATTCTCGATGGCAAGCGTTGGCCCACGGTCCTGACAAAGACCGATTTCCAGCGCGTGACCGGAGCGCCGGACTTCCCGCCGTACCTGGCCGAGTACGTCAAGGGCGACAAGCTGGACTACTTCTGCAACAACATGGTGAGCTACACCTTGAAAGGTGTCGCGGTGAAGCTGGACGTGCTATGGCGTTACGAGGCTCCCGCGGGCACCGGGGATACGCACTTCGCGGTCTACCGGGGCACCAAGTCCCGCATCGAAGTGCGCCAGGGCAAGGTAGAGAACTTCCGTCCCGAGTTGTATGTGGTCCCGGCCTCGGCGGCGACCAAGGCTGAGTTGGCCGAAGCGCTGAAGGCGAAGGTGGCGGCGCTCCAGGCGCAATGGCCCGGAGTGACCGTCGCGGACACGGGCAAGGAATTCAAGTTCTCGATCCCGGACAAGTACCGCATTGGCCACGAGGCGCATTTCGGGCAGGTGGCGCTGCAGTACTTCGGGTATCTGAAGGATCCGGCAAAACTGCCCGCGTGGGAGAAACCGTTCATGCTGGCGAAGTACTACGTTTCTACGAAGGGCACGGAAGCGGGCCACAAGAAATAGCCCGCAACAGGGGGGCTTCATGCAATCCCGGCGAGGTTTTCTCTCCTCGGCCGCATGGCCGTTGATCGGGGCGCGGGCCGCTGGGGTCCCGCGCCCCAACATCCTGTGGATCTCCTGCGAGGACACCGGCCCGCAATTGGGATGCTACGGGGATTCCTGCGCGATGACGCCGGTGCTCGACAGACTGGCCAGCCAAGGCGTGCGCTACACCCGCGCGCACACGGTGGCCGGCGTTTGCGCCCCCAGCCGGTCCGGAATCATCACCGGGATGTACCCTTCGACGCTGGGCTCGCAGTACATGCGTTGCCGCATCGAACTGCCGCCCGAGGTGCGATGCTTCCCCGAGTATCTGAGGCGCGCCGGCTACTACTGCACCAACAATTCGAAAACCGATTACAACTTTCCGCCTCCGGCCGAAGCCTGGGACGAATCGAGCGACAAAGCGCACTGGCGCAAGCGCGCGCCAGGCCAGCCGTTTTTCTCGGTTTTTAATATCCTTTGCACGCACGAGGGCCAGGTGCGGCTGCGCGGGGCGAGGTACGGCGAGGTGACCGCGCGTCTCGGGCCGGGCGAGCGGCGGGATCCGGCGCGATTGCCGCTGCCGCCGTACTATCCGGATACGCCGGAGAGCCGGCGTGATTGGGCGAACTACTACGAACTCGTCACGGCCATGGATCACCAGGCCGGCGGCCGGCTGAAGGAACTCGAACAGGACGGGCTGCTGGACGATACCATCGTTTTCTTCTGGGGAGATCATGGTGTGGGCCTGCCGCGCGCCAAGCGCTGGGTATACGAGGCGAGCACGCACGTGCCGCTCATCGTGCGCATCCCGGAGAAGTTTCGCCAGGCAGGGCAGGGTACAGCAGGTTCACAGGATGGCCGCCTGGTGAGTTTCATCGACCTGGGCCCGACGGTGCTGAACCTTGCCGGTGTCGAAATCCCTTCCAACATGCAAGGGCAGCCCTTCCTGGGACCCAAGCTGCCTGCGCCGCGGCGTTACATCTTCGCCGCGCGCGACCGCATGGATGAACGCTACGACACGATTCGCGCCGTCTCCGATGGCCGCTATCGCTTCATACGCAACTTCGAGCCGTGGAAGCCCTGGGCGCAGCCGCTCACTTACGCCGAACAAGGCAACGTCCTCAAGGAACTGCGCCGGCTGCACAAAGCGGGGAAGCTCACTGGCCCGGCTCTCGCTTTCCTGGCGGAACGCAAGCCGGTGGAGGAGCTTTACGATGTGCGCGAGGACCCTTGGTGCCTCCGCAACCTCGCGGGCGCGGGCGCGCATCGCGCCATCGAAGCGCGTCTGCGCAAGGCGCTCGACGATTGGATGATCGAGACTCGGGACCTGGGGCTGATTCCGGAGCCAGTGGTTGCCGAGCGTGGCGAGCACCTGGGCTCGCGTCTGGCGATCCTGCGCCAAGCCGGCGCGGAGAGTTACATGCGGCGTCTTCGGGAAGCGGCCGGCAAAGCTGACCGCGGATCGCCTGCGGAAGCGTTCACCGAGCAGATGCGTGATCCGGATGAGGCGATCCGCTATTGGGCCGTTATGGGCATGGCACAAGCGCGGCCCAAGCCTTCCGCCCGCCTCCGTGAGGCGATGAGAGATTCGTCGGCCGTGGTCCGGGTCGCGGCGGCGCGGGAAGTGGGCGGCCCGGACGCGGTCGCTTTGTTGGAAAAGGAACTCGCGAATCCGAACGAGTGGCTTCGGCTGCGCGCCGCCATCGCCCTTGACGAGTTGGACGTCGCCAGCGAAGCTTTGCGCAACGCGGCCCGCGACGCGAACGACTACGTCCGCCGCATCGCGGCTCATGCCGCGGCGCGACCGTGAGAAAATACGAAGTGATGCTTCGTCGCTCGTTGTTAGCAATTACCTTGTGCTCAGCGGCTGCATTTGCCGCCGGTAGTCTGCCTCGTAAGGCCCCCGAGTTGGTCATCAAACTGCCCAATGGCGGGCAGCGGCTCCTCAGCCAGTACCGCGGGAAGGTGGTGGTCCTGGAGTTCCTGCTCACCACCTGCCCGCATTGCAAGGACACCAGCCGCCTCATGACGCGGTTGCAGAGGGAGTACGGCTCGCGGGGACTCGTGTGCATTGGCGTGGCGATCAACGACGACGCCCGATACAGGATCCCGGCTTATGTGCAGGAGACCGGAGCCAATTTCCTGGTTGGCTTCGGAGACCGCGACCCTGTGCTGGCGATGCTCCAGCATCCCGCTAACAAGACGTTTATGGTGCCGAGGCTTGCATTCATAGACCGGCACGGCATGTTCCGCGTCGATCGCGGCGGCGGCAACGACGACGAATTCTTCAAAAACGAAGAGAAGATCATGCGGTCCATCATCGAGCCGATGCTCGGTCCGGCGCATAGGACCCCAATAAAGAAGAAGTAGCGGGTTAGCCGCTGCGTGAAATAAGCTGAGTACTTGCTCATGATTCCGCAACGGCATTTCTCCAAACCGGCCCTCCTCCTGTTGCCGCTGGTTTTCGCGGCAGTGCGGCCCGCGCCGGCAGACATTCGCATTACGGCGGGCCAGGAGAGCGCCTCGATTGAGATTAGCGGCGAGCCATTCACCACGCTGCAATTCGGCAAGCAGACAGGCAGACCTTTTCTGCATCCGCTACGCACGGCAAGCGGGAAGATCATCACGCGTGGCCCGCAAACCGGCGGGCAAGACAGCGGTCCTCTTACGGCAGGCCTCTGGATGGGACACGCCCGCGTAAACGGCGTGGACTATTGGGAGTGCGCTCCCAGCACGCGCCCAAACCACAAAGCGGGTTCGGTGGTGTTCCGGGATGTGACGAAGATCGAGCAGGGCGTCGATCGGGGATCCATCTCGTTCACTGCGGACTGGGTTGACCCGGATGGCGTCACGGTCGTGACCGAGAAGCGCACCATGGCGTTCTCGGCAGGGCCGGAAGACTCTCGCGTCGTCGACATCGACTGCCGCCTGGAGTCGCGCCAGCGTGTCTCGATCGGCGACAGCACCAACGGCCTCCTGGGCTTGCGTTTCGCCGCGCCCTTCGAGGAGATCAACGGCGGCCGCCCGCGCATTTTCACAGGCGATGCGGGTCCGGACGGCGTCACCGGCAAGCGGTCCCCGTGGCTCGACTACATGACCATCACGAAGGGGGAGCGCATCGGCGTGCTGATCATGGATCACCCGCGCAATCACAACTTTCCCACGCGCTGGAAAGTGCGCACCGATGCCTCCATTTTCGCCACGCCGTTCGCCGAGCTGGACTATTACAACGAACCGCCGCTGAAAGGTCCCGCGCCGAAGACGGTGCGCGACGCCGGCGTCACGCTGGAGAAGGGCGAACAGATGCGCTTCCGCTACCGCATCGTGATCCATCCATCGACGCTGGACATAGACCAGGCTTGGCGCGATTTCTGCGAGTTCAACTGGGACCGGCGTTAGCGCTGCTCGAACAGCAGCAGTTCGGATTCTTCGTCCACGCCGATTGAGACGCTGGCGCCGCTCGGAAACGTCTCGGCTTCACCGGTATTGTCCCGCGTCATCCGGTAGCCCCAGCGGGGGGCGAGGGACTTCGGCTGGAAGACGTACTCCCCGGAAGCCTTTGGCGCAAGGCGCACAACCAGTGCCCAGGCGCGCGAGTGGTCGGCGGCGGCGAACTCCATGGCGAACCAATCGCCCGAAGTGACGCCGCCGGTAGCGTTGACCGGCGCATGATGATACGTCTTCACATGCGCGAGCGCGGGGCGCATGAACTGCTTGTAGAGCGCCGTGTAGTGCGAGAACATCTCGCGCGTCTCCGGCCGGAACTCGTCCAGCGTCCGCGGGAACAGGCTGTTGAACGGCATGGGCGTGTTGGCGAGCGCGAAGGTCGACCGCAGCAGGGTTCGGAGGCTTGGGCGATGTTTGACGTCCGCCATGCCCATCGGTGTCACGAGCACCTCCGGCGGCAGATAAACCGTGAGGCCGCTGAGCATGCGGTAGACGTGCGGCAGCGACGTGCGGTCGCTCGTGAAGTGCTCGTGCCAGTGAGCCAGCGATGCCAGGTCGAGCCGGGTGCCGCCGCCGGAAGCCTGCTGCAGCAGCAGTTTCGGATGATGTGCGCGAAGCCGGTCGAAGCCCGCATATAGCTCGTCGTAGTGACGCCAGTAGTCGCTTTCGAGGAAGCCGTCGCGCATGGTGGCGCTGCCTTCGCCTTGCTCCGGCATGCAGAAGTCGTGGCGGTACAGGTCTAAACCATAGTGGCTTACGATGCTCTCCAGTTCGCCCGCAAAGTAAGTAGCCGCGCCTGCGCTCGCGAGATTCAGCACGGGCGCGGGATACGCGGATTTGCCCGCGACGAACCAGTCCGGGTGTTCCTGATAGACGCGCGTATTCTTCCATCCTCCGATGGTTGCGGTGCTACCAGGACTGCGGAATCCGTCGCGCCCACCCTCCGGCTCCGCGTACAACCCGAACAGCATCCCCAGTTCGTGCGTGCGCCTGACCAGCGGCGCGAGGCCGCGCGGGAACAGTTCCGGGTGCGGTTTGAGCCACTCGCCATAGTTGGCCGCCCAGAACGGGCCATCCAGGAGGAATAGCTCGACGCCCGCTGTCCGCAGCACCTCCAGGTACTTCAACAGGTTGCTTTCGTTGTACTCCTTGCCCCGAAAGATGGTCGTGGATTGATCTTCCGGCAGCAGGCACTGTACCAGGTAGGCGCGTTGAGGAGGATAGGCGGGGAGCACCGACCGGCGAATGTGCTCGTGCATGTTCTGCACGGCCAAGCTGAAATCGCCGCGCGTGAAGCCCAAATGCAACGCTGGCGTTTCGACCGACTCGCCCGCCGCGATCACCCGTAGCACGTTCTTGCTGGTGACCCAGGTTCGGAATCCCACGCGGGCACTGCGGTCGAATTCGAAGCGCCGGTTTGCGGGCCATCCCAGTTCGGCAAACAGGAATTCTTTGGTTGAATCATTGCGTAGCACGAAAACCGGGTGACGATAGGAAAGTCCAATCTCCTGCCGGATCTCATCGCGCGGCCCGGCCAGCGTGCGCCACTCGAACCACCCTTCCCACGGGTAATGATCTCGTGTAGTCGAACCTACGCTGATGCTATCGTTGGTGCGCCACAACGTGCCGCACCAGGGTGCCAGCGCCGTGATAGCCAGCGGCGCGCGCCCCGTGTTGCGGATCTCCAGCCAGCGCTTGATGACGGAAGAGCCGTCGGCCAGCGTGTGCACCCGCAAGACGACCGGCGCGGAACGGTGATCGAGATCCACGGCGTGGTGCCCCGCGGAAAGCGTTTGCGCGCGGACCCAGCGCCATCCGTCCGCCAGATCGAGTTCCGGCCCGGAAGGCGTGGTGCGGATGCGCAACTGGAAAGCGGCGCCGCCGGAGTCCTGTGCTGCGGCGGAGTCCAGCGGCAGCGCCACTAGCCGCCCGTCGCGCAGTTGTTCGCGGTAGATCATGGAGCCGGACCTGTACACGGCCGACCCCTTTTTGAAGCGCGCACCCGCCTCATCGGCTGCAAGGGCGATGCTCAACGCGAGCAGAACCAGGCAGAAGCGTGGCATATGTTCCCCCGGAGCGTATCACGGCCCGGAGGCGGGCCGTTCATTCCGGCTGATTTTCGGTCCGTTTGCGCAACCGTTCGAGCAACTCGCCGACGCGCTTCTCGCTGCCGCGATCGGTGGGGAAGTAGTAGCGGTGCCCGGCGAGCGATTCGGGCAGACACTGCATGTCGGTGATGGCGTCCTTGAACTGGTGCGCGTGCTTGTACCCTTCGCCGTAACCCCACTCCTTCATCGAGCGCGTTACGGGATTGCGCAGGTGCAGTGGAACCGGGTCCGCCATGGTCTCGCGGACATCCCTCTGGGCGTTAAGCAGGGCCTGATACGCGGCGTCGGACTTGGGCGCCAGCGCGAGATAGATGGCCGTTTGTGCCAGCGCCTGGTCGCCTTCGGGCTCACCCATGAAGTGCACCGCCTGCATGGCGGCGATGGCCTGTTCCAGGGCGCGCGGGTCGGCCAGTCCTATGTCCTCGATCGACATGCGCACCAGACGGCGCGCGATATACAGACGGTCCTCGCCGCCTTCGAGCATGCGCGCCAGCCAGTACAGGGCGGCATCCACGTCGCTCGAACGTACGCTCTTGTGAAGGGCGCTGATTAGGTTGTAGTGCTCCTCGCCGCTTTTGTCGTAAAGCAGCACTTTGCGCTGGATGGCGTCTTCGATGGCCTGGCGCGACAGCGCGCCTTCGGTGGAAGCCGCCGCGGCCAGATCCAGGATGTTGTACGCGGCGCGCGCGTCGCCATTGGCGTAAATGGCGATCTGCTCGAGCAAATCGTCGCCGGCTTGAAGCCCCAGCGCGCCCAGTCCGCGCTCGACGTCGATGAGCGCGCGGCGCAGGAGGACGATGATTTCCGGCGGCGTCAGCGCGCGCAGCGAGTAAACTTTGGCGCGCGACAGCAGCGCCGAGATCACCTCGAACGACGGGTTCTCGGTGGTGGCGCCGATCAGCGTGATGTCGCCGCGCTCGACGTAGGGCAGGAAGGCGTCCTGCTGCGCTTTGTTGAAGCGGTGTATCTCGTCGATGAACAGGAGCGTGCGCCGGCCCAGGCGCCGGTTGCGCTCGGCGCCGGCCATCACCTCCTTGATCTCCTTGATGCCGCTCAGCACCGCGCTGAAGGGCACGAAGTCGCACTGCGTCATGTGCGCGATGATGCGCGCCAGCGTGGTCTTGCCTACACCTGGGGGTCCCCACAGGATGAGAGACGTGAGTTGATCGCGATCGATCAACACGCGCAGCGGCTTGCCCGGGCCCAGGATGTGCTCCTGTCCGACGAACTCGTCCAGCGTCTCCGGGCGCATGCGCTCGGCCAGCGGGCTTTTGCCGGGGCTTTGGGGTGGTGTGGTGTCGAACAGGCTCACTTGCGCAGCGTCCTTTGCCGGCTTGCTTCGTACAGGATCACGGCGGCGGCGACGGCGGCATTCAGCGATTCGACGCCCGAGGTCGGGATGC
>ENA-UOYA01004861-UOYA01004861.1-activated-sludge-metagenome-genome-assembly--contig:-NODE-4861-length-10958-cov-5.784280_pt1 | contig 10958 bp, 8 predicted proteins | sample MGYA00238163_ERZ764804 | MGnify/ENA primary metagenome ERZ764804 (study PRJEB28919, sample SAMN05720223) | activated sludge metagenome | isolation source: Anaerobic digester | place: Hong Kong...
CCAGCTCGAAGATGCCGTGTCTTAAACCCTGGGCTCCTGTAAAAGCTCCCCTTTCATGACCGAAAAGCTCGCTTTCCAGCAGGGTCTCGGTTAAGGCGCCGCAGTTAATGCTGATAAACGGGAAGTCGGCGCGGGTACTGTTGGCGTGAATAAACCTGGCCAGCACTTCTTTCCCCGTACCGGTTTCACCCTCAATCAGGATTGATATTTTCCTGGTGGCTACTTTTTTACACAACAGCAGCAGGTTGTTAAACGGGCTGTCTTTTGAAGTGACAATACCATATTCTGAAGCAAGTTTTTCAACTTCCTCGTCGGCAAACTGTTTTTTGTTGGATACCAGGTATACCGCGTGGTCGATTATTCGATCGAGCTCATCCAGCTCTTCAAACGGTTTGTCGATGTAGTCGAGGGCGCCCAGTTTCATTGCCTCCACTGCTGTCTTGACTGTGCTGTAACCGGTCATGATAATAACCTCGCATGCGGGGTTGACTTCTTTTATCTCCCTCAGGAGAGTAATCCCATCGGTATCGGGCAGCTTCAAGTCAACCAGGGCCAGGTCGAATTTCTTCTCCTGCAGCAGCGCCCTGGCCTCCCGGCCGGAATTGGCGACATCAACCGGGTAGCCTCTTTCTTCAGTCAAATAGTACTCAAAAAAAGTCCCAACCTCAACTTCGTCGTCAATAACCAGAATTGCTGGTTTTCTCATAGTTATCTCTCCTATACCGGGAGGATTAAGGAAAATGTGCTTCCGGCGCCAGGTTCGCTGGCTACATCTATCCTGCCGCCATGAGTTTGAGCTATGCCAAGGCTGACCGAAAGCCCCAGGCCGGTCCCCTTTGTTTTTTCTTTTGTAGTGAAAAAGGGGTTAAAGATCTGACTCAGGATACCCGGATCCATCCCCCGCCCGTTGTCGGTAACCCTGATCATCACAGCCGGGCTTTCAGTTTCCGGGTCCTCAATGACACCTGTACAGATTTCAATCCTGCCCTCACTCACACCCTCCAGGGCGTCGCGCGCGTTAAGCAAAAAATTGATGATTATCTGCTCCAGCTGCAGCTTGTTGCCCATGACCACCGGAATACTGCTGCTTGTCTTTTTGACAATGGCTATCTTGTTTTTTTCGATCTGGTAGGAAATCAGGTAAAGGCTGGTTTCAACAACATCATTTAATGAAACCGGCCCAAAAGAATAACTGTCCTGCCGGGCGAAAGTCAAAAGGTTTTGAATAATCCGCTTGCTTCTCTGGCCGCAGTTTTTGATATCCTCCAACAGCCTGTAATGTTTATCTTTACAGTCGGTTTTCCTTAAAATCAAACCGGCGTTGCCGATGATGGCGGTCAGCGGGCTGTTCAATTCATGCGCCACCCCCGCCGCCATCTCGCCTATGGCCGCCAGTTTGGCCGACTGGAACAGCTGGGACTCCATCCTTCTTTTAGTCGTGACGTCATTAACATAAACCACCATGGCGCAAAGTTCACTGTTTTCATTGTACGCGGGATAAGCCGATATATTGAAAATCACCCTTGTCGAAGGGTGGGTTACCTCCCGGACGGCAGACACGCCGGTTTTAAAGGCCTCGACAGCGGGGCAAAGCTGCCGGTCGCCACCGCAGCAGGCAATAAGATGGTAGCATTTGTTTTCCCTGCCGTCGTTATCTAGAAGGAGATTCTCCTGTTTATTGTATCTCAGTACGTTAAACGAACAGTCAATCAGGAACAGCTTGTCGGGGACTGCTTTGAACGTTTCCTCCCACTCTCTTTTGCTCCTGGAAACTTCCCCGAACAGCCGCGCGTTATTGATACAAACAGCAAGCTGGTCGGCCAGCTGCTGCACGAAAATAAAGTCATTTTCCGAATAAGCGTAAGTTTTGCTGCTGCCGAAATTCAACGCTCCGATGGCCTCGTTATTTACCAGCAGCGGCGCCATGATCGCCGATTTTATATTAACCATGCGCAAATGTTCATCTTCCTGGTATTTGTGGGAATCATGCCAGATGTCCTGCCGCAAAAAGCACCGTTTATCATGGATAGCCTTCCAGGGCGCCGAATTGTTGCTGTGCAACACCCAACCCTCACCAAGGATTTCCTGTTCCTTGGGAATGCTCGCCTTAATAATCAACTGCCCTTTTTCCAGCAGACAAAAACTGAGCAGGTCGTAAGACAACACGCTACGCAGAGGAGTGGCCACCTCGTCGATGATCTCCTCATAGGTCATCTCCACGTTAATACTTTTGGCTATTTGCTGAATGATCGCCATGCGGTTATTCTGCCTGGTCAGCTCTTCGATGATCTTCCGGACATCACCCTCGGCTAAATCTTTTTGGGTTTTTGCCGCCGCTTCTCTGTATAAAACCATTCAAGTTACCTCCCGGCGCCCTTATTTTTGCGCTGAGTCCACCAGAATTCTAACCTATTATAATGATTATATCACCGAGTAATATTTGTAAAGATAAATATGCTGAAGATTGTGGTGTCTTATATTTTTTTGCTATAAACCTTGACACATAAATAAACCAATTTTATACTTATAGTCAATAATGGTCAGTGCTACCAAACGCGCAAGATAACTATGGAGGTGTAGACAGTGACAGATGCTAACCTAAAGGAGAACTTTGAAACCAGGGAGTTCCAGGCTGAAGTCAAACAACTTCTTGATATAGTGGTCAACTCTCTGTACACCGAAAGGGAAATCTTCCTGCGGGAACTGATCTCAAACAGCGTGGACGCCCTTGAAAAATTCCGCTACCAGTCTGTGATAAGCAGTGATTTGGCGGATAAGGACGCCCTGCCGCTGGAAATTTCCATTGAGGTAGACGAAAATAACAAAACCGTGACGGTAGCCGACACCGGCATCGGTATGACCAGGGACGAGCTGGTGGAAAACCTGGGCACGATCGCTCACTCCGGGTCAAAAGAATTCATCCGGCAGTTAAAAGAGTCGGAACAAAAAGACCTCAACCTCATCGGCCAATTCGGCGTGGGTTTTTACTCCGCTTTCATGGTGGCTAAAAAAATACGGGTCCTTACCCGCTCCTACCGCCCCGGTGAGCCCGGCTACGAGTGGGTTTCCAGCGGTATCGGCAGCTATGACCTGGGTCCGGCCGCAGACCTGCGGCGGGGCACCAGGATCATCCTGGAGCTGAAAGAAGACGCCGCAGATTTTACCAAACCTGACAGAATAAAAGAACTGATCAGGCAGTACTCCGGCTTTGTGCCCTTCCCCATAAAGGTCAACGGCGAACAGGTCAACACGGTCCAGGCCATCTGGGCGCGCAACAAGAGTGAAGTAACAGCTGAAGAGTACAACGAGTTCTATAAATTCATCGCCAATGCCTTTGATGAGCCGTTATACCAGCTGCATTTTAGCGCTGACGCGCCGCTGGCCATCAACTCCCTGCTGTTTGTGCCAAAACATAATTACGAGCGGTACGGCTTCGGCAGAATGGAGCCGGGTGTTAACCTATACAGCCGCAAGGTTCTGATTCAGCAGCAATCTGACAATATCTTGCCCGAATGGCTGCGCTTTGTTAAGGGCGTGGTGGACAGCGAGGATATCCCGCTCAATATCTCCCGCGAGACCACCCAGGACAGCGCGCTGATGAATAAACTTCAAAAGGTTATCACCGGCCGCTTTTTGAAGTTCCTCAATAAACAGTCCCAGGAGGACCCCGCCAAGTACGCCGAGTTCTGGAATACTTTCGGCATGTTTCTGAAAGAAGGGGCGACCACGGATTTTGCCTACCGGGACGAACTGGCCAAACTGCTGCGCTTTGAATCTTCCGGAGCGGAGCCGGGCCAACTGGTCGCACTGGCTGATTACGCAGGGAGAATGAAGGAAGGGCAGAAGGACATTTATTTCATCAACGGGCCTTCAAGGGAAGTCATTGAAGCTGGCCCCTACCTTGAGGTCTTCCGCAGCTGCGGCTATGAGGTGATTTACACCTATGAGCCGATAGACGATTTCGTCCTCAGCAATTTGCGTGAATATGAAGGAAAGAAGCTGGTCTCAGCGGACAGCGCCAACCTGGAACTGCCCGGCCTGGCTGACCAGCCCGGCGAGGAGGCGCTTGACAGCGCGAAGACGGAAGCCCTGACGGCCTGGCTCAAGGAAATCCTGGGTGACAAGGTGAGCGAGGTCAGGAGCTCGGCGCGCCTGGTGGAAAGCCCGGCCATCATGTTAAACCTGGACGGCGTGCTGACCAGCAGTATGCAGCGGGTGATGCAGGCGGCGCATAAGGACTTCGGCGCCCTGGGCAGAAAAGCCCTGGAGATTAATCCCCGGCACAAGCTGGTTAAGCGACTTTCCACCCTGCGCGAGGAAGACCCCGAATTTGCCCGGGTGGTAGCGGAACAGATTTTTGACAACGCGCTCATCGCCGCCGGCCTGGTAGTCAACCCGCGGGCCATGGTCGACCGCATTTACCGGATCCTGGAGAAAGCCTTATAGAGATAGGGAAAGCCACTCTGAAAAGAGTGGCTTTTTTCTGTGTAATTACTTGCGGAAGGATAGCCGGGCAGTCTCCGGGTTCTTTTCCTGGATAATGCCTTCCATCCATTTTTTCACCGCATCGTTGAACTCGGGGTGAGTCAGGATATAAAACTTTTCCTCCCTGACAGCGGAAAACACGGAGTCAGCGACCTGGTCCGGGGTCAAAACTTTAAATTCTTTCTCCAGAAAAGCCCAGGCGGCCTCTTCGGCTTCTACATTCAGCTGCCCGGCGGTGGAACCGGCCCGGCTTTCCTCCGGCAGGTTTCTCGCCGAGCTGAGAATCCTGGTCTTTACAAAACCAGGACAGAGGACAGAGGTTTTAATTTTGGCCTCCTGCTGGGCCAGCGTCCTGTAAAGGTTTTCTGACAGGGCCACCACCGCGTGCTTGGTCACATGGTAAGTCACACCCGGATGATAGGGCAGAATCCCGGCGGTGGAAGCGGTATTGACAATGTGTCCCTCTGTTTTCTGGTCCAGCATGATAGGAACAAACGTCCGCAGGCCGTGGATAACGCCCCAGAGGTTAACGCCCACGGCCCATTCCCAGTCGGCCAGGCTGACCTCCCAGATGGAACCCTCCGCCCCGCTTACTCCGGCATTATTACAAAGCAGGTGTACCGCGCCAAAACATTCAAGCGTCTTCTCAGCCAGCCTGGTCACATCACCAGCTTTAGAAACATCGGTCAAAACCGGCAGCACGTTGCCGCCCAGTGCGGCCAGCTCTTTTTGGGCCTTGTTTATAGCGCCTTCCTCAACGTCAGCCAGGACCACCCGCATGCCTTCCCGGACGCAGCGCCCGGCTATACCCAGCCCTATGCCGCTGGCCGCGCCTGTTATAACCGCCACCTTATCTTTAAACTCCCGCATGATTACCTCTCCTTATTTTTAATTGTCATAGCGCCCCTATTTATTTTGAGCGCTCCCGCCGGCTGCTCCGCTGAGAAAAAGATCGATTTCCCTGTCAATGATCTCCGCCGCGGATTTTTCAGGGCAGGCCAGCCAGAGGATAATCATTGAGGCGCTGAGCCATTCCAGGTGATTGGCCAACTCTTCAGCGGGAATATCCCGCCTGATTTCTCCGGCCGACTGCCCCTCTCCAAGCACCGGTATCAGAATGTTGTTAAAACCGCTCCTCAAAGCCTGATCCTTTAGCGTTTCAAACGCTCTCTGCATCATGTAAACCATATATTTTTCAAGAACATCCGCGCGCAGGTTTTGCTCAAACCACTGCAGAGAATGACGCAGCAGCACAGTCAACCGCGACCGGATGTCGGGCAGCCGCGCCAGTTTGTTAATCGCTTCAGAGCCTGTATCCCGCAGGGCTGTCTGCACATATGCGTGAACAATGGCCTCTTTCACAGGAAAGTGGTTGAATATGGTCCCCCTCGCAACATCGGCCTCTTCGGCTATTTGCTCCACAGTGGTCCTGTCGAAACCCTGCCTGTTAAAAAGCTCAATTGCGATAGAGACAATTCTTTTTCTGGTCTCCTCTTTTTTTTTCTCAGTCCGGTTTCTTCTAATTTGTTCCATTCGATCATCCCTTGTACTAAGTATAAATATGTATTTGATTTAATTATGTACCGAGTACAATTTACCATAATTGATCCCGTTTGACAAGTACATGAACAGATTTGTCTAAGCTACATAATATAAATACTGATAAAAGTTATATTTTCCCAGAAGGAGTTGTATAAATATGGAAGATGATTCATTGCTTACTAAAAAAAAGGGAGGTTGTCCGGATAGCACGCCAAATCTGAACCTGGGAGTGTCGTGTGAGATTGGTCCGATAAGCAACCGGAAACGCTTGCAGGAGGCATACAGAATTCGCCTGGAAGCGGCTCAATTTCAAAGAGCGCTTCCCCTCCCGGGGCACCCGTGCAATGGTGACGAGAATCTTTATCCCAATAAAATAGGCAACTTTTCCAAGGCTCTGCCGCACAACCAACTCGGCGAGGTTATCCTCGCGGCATATAGCTCCCTGATTGGGGCTCTATCGACCGGTGACCCGGAAGAATTTGAATTCATACCCTTGGGAGGAAGCACCAAACTCGTCGACCCCCAGGCAGCCTATGATGTTAAACATCTTCACTGTTTCACCGACCCTGGCTTTTTCTTCCTCGTAAAGGGCTCTGTCTCTGTACAGCTTCTTCCAGTAAGAGTAGCTTGATACCAGCTCGACCTTGATTACACCCTTGCCTTCCGGCGCCATGCTTTTATCGAACCCGTAAATCTGCATTTCCAGGCTTTCGTTGACGTGGCCGGCGATTTCCACCGGTTGTTCAAGCAGCATAACGAGGGCGGACGGCTCACCGGAAAGGTCCCGGTTGACTTAATATTTTTTCTCCTTCGACAATTCTTGACAATTTTCCTGAAGGTAAAATACCGGATGCTGTCAAAACATGCATTCATTCCTAAAAATACACAACGGGGGCATTTCATGAATTACGAAGAAATGACCAAAGAACAACTAATAGCTGAATTAACCAACAAGTCCAGGGAAAATGAGAACCTGAAAAAGCAGATGGCAACCCTGCAAAAGGAACTGTCAGAAGGGCCATCTGAAAAACAAGCCTTACCCACCAGTCAATGTTTTTCCGACATAATTGAAAACCTTCCTGACGCTGCGGTTGTCATCAATAAAGATAGAAAAGATAACGGCGCCCTGGTTGGGGCGATGGAAACGGTCCGTGACATTACCGCCAGGAAAGCACTGGAAGACAGGCACGAGGCCGAACGGCAGCGGTTATACTCAATGCTGGACAAACTGCCCGGCTTCATCTGCCTGATCAAACCGGATTATACCATCCCTTTTACCAACAGCAACTTCCGCCAACGGTTTGGTGACACAGGGGGCAAACTGTGTTACCAGGTTTTCAACGACATGGACGCGCCTTGCGAGGTGTGCCCAACCAAACCAGTATTTGAGACAGGCAATCCCGTTGAGTTTGAGTGGACCAGCCCCAGCGGGGAAATATACCAGATTTATGATTGCCCCTTTTATGATGTCGACGGCTCTTTATTTGTACTGGAACTTTTAGTAGACATAACAGAGCGTAAACGTGTGCTTGAGGAGATGGCTTTAAGTGAAGCGCGCTACCGGGCTATAGTAGAAGACCAGATGGAATTAATCTGCCGCTGCTCGGCCAGTGGCAAGCTTAGCTATGTAAACGATAGATTCAGCCGCTTTTTTAACATAAAGAGTGAGGATTTGCTTGGCAAATGCTTTATTCCGCTGCTTTTTAAGGACGACAGGGAAAAAACGGTGCAAGTTATTTCCTCGCTTACTTCGCAGAATCCGGTTGTCACTGACGAACACCGTGTTTTAACGCCGGATGGCGGGTTACGCTGGCTGCAGTGGTCATACCGGGCAATCTGCGACGAGCGGGGCAATACCGTGGAATTTCAGGGAGTGGGGCGAGATGTCACGGAGCGCAGACTTGCCGAAGAGGCCCTGGAAAACGAGCGCAAAAGATTATTTAACTTGCTGGATAAGCTTCCGGCACATGTCGCCCTATTTGCGCCCAATTATGAAATTCGTTTCGCCAACCATTGTTTTAAAGAGCAGGTCTGCCTGCCTGAAGGCAAGTACTGTTACGAATCCATATGGGGATTTGACAAGCCCTGTGACAACTGCCAAACTTATAAGGTTTTTGAGACGAATAAGCCGCTGGAATGGGAAATGAATTTCCGGGGCAGAACCTATCATTATTATGATTATCCTTTTTTTGATTTTGACGGGTCACGGTTAGTACTGGAGATCGGTATCGATATAACCGACTTTAAAAAGGCCATGGAAGATTTACAGCTGTCGGAAAAACGGTTTTCCAAAGCATTCAACGCCAGCCCCGGTATTATGGCCATCATGTCTCTCATTGATGCCGGCGGCGATGTCCGTTTCATTGATGTGAACAACAGTTTTGAGTATGCGAGCGGTTATCGCCGGGATGAGGTTATCGGGCGGACAACATCCGAATTGGGAATCTGGGCCAACCCGGTTGACCTGAAAATAGCTAGAGGAATTATTATGGAACAACAGGGGTTCCGCAACCTTGAGATAACTTTCCGCATCAAATCGGGTGAACACCTGGTCGGCCTGGTATCCGCCGAAACCATAGAATTCGGCGGTGAAACATGTCTGATTGTCAATGTCACTGATATTACAGAACGCAAACAGCTGGAAAAAGAAATGGCCCGCCTGGAACGGTTAAACCTGGTAGGAGAAATGGCCATCGGTATAGGACACGAAATCAGAAACCCAATGACCACTGTCAAGGGTTTTTTGCAGATTCTGATGACCAGAGCAGAATACGATAAGGACAGGGATTACTTTGAGATCATGGTATCGGAACTGGACAGGGCCAATTCTATAATTACCGAGTTCCTGTCGCTGGCCAAAGATAAAGTAATAGAGTTAAAGCCGCAAAACCTCAACAATATCGTGGAGGCATTATTTCCTCTTATCTCAGCTGACGGCATGGTCACCGACCAATTGATTGACTTAGAACTGTGGGATATACCGAATTTAAATCTTGATGAAAAAGAAATACGACAGTTAATCCTCAACCTGGTCCGCAACGGGTTTGAAGCCATGCCAAAAGGCGGCAAGCTGACTATAAAAACCTTCCGGGAAGGTAGTGATGTGGTTTTGGCGGTAACTGACAGCGGCAAAGGGATTGAGCCTGAAGTACTTGAAAAGATAGGCACGCCATTCTTTACAACCAAAGACACCGGCACAGGGCTTGGCTTGGCGGTATGTTACAGTATCGCAGCCCGCAACAACGCCAGGATCGAAATAGAAACAGGGCCACAGGGCACTACTTTCTATGTGAGATTCAAAGTATAAGAAGCTGACCCCAAAAACAAGTCTTTTCAGGCATCACTTTTTAACTCTGCCACCAGCATTCCCACAATAATCAAAAGACAACCCGCCCACTGACGGGCGGACAGTACTTCCCCGCCCGGAATGCAGGCGTAGAGCGCCGCAAAAACTGGCTCGGTTGTGAAGATAATAGCGGTATGATTGGGTGACGTATGGCACTGCACCCGGTTTTGAATCATGAAAGCCAGCGCCGTCGCAGGTATGGCGGTGATTATTAATGCCACCCACACTTCCCTGTTTAGAACCTGAGGTATCTCCTCCAGCGTCAGTGCTCCGATCAGGCTGGCAACCGCAACCGTTCCGATCTGAATGATGGTCAGGGCAATAGGGTCAAAACGCAATACATACCTTCCTACCAGAATAATATGCAGAGCAAACGAGACAGCGCAGAAAAAAACCAGTGTGTCTCCGTTGCTGAAGGTCAGGTTGTCCTGCAGCGTCAGCGCGGCCAACCCAACCGCGGCGCTGCCCGCGCCGATCAAGTTGGTCGGACCCGGCAGGCGGCGCGATGTCAATATGACTATCAATGGAACCAGCACCACAGACATGCCGGTGATGAAACCGGCACTGGCCGCGCTGGTGTATTTAAGCCCTACTGTCTGGAAAGCATATCCCCCAAACAAGAATATGCCGATCGTCACCCCAGCCAGTATGCTCTGCTTATTAACCAGGCGCCAGTGCCTGGCATAGACCAGGGCCAGGAAGATAAAAGCAGCAAAAAAACGAAGCCCCAAAAAATAGTAGGGGCCAATACCGTTTAGTGCAACCTTGACAACTGTAAAAGTTATACCCCAGATAAAAGCAACCCCCAGCAAAGCCAGGTCCGCCAGGATCTGTCTTTTTCTGGTTTGATGGTCCAAATCGTTGTACAATATTTTAATCACTCTCTCGTCGGAGTGTTTTATTATTCGGGGTGGAACAGGAAAACGTAACCGCAGGTATTGCAGATAACCGGCATCACCGCCAAACCCTTGTCCGGAGCCAGTTCATAACCTTGCTCGGCTTTGACCAGGGAAGGCAAAAGACAATACTGATTATCCATGGTACCGAAATTTTTTCCGCCACAGTTAGGGCAGGGTATCTTTAAACCTATTTTTTGTTTTTCCAATTTATCACCTCCCTGATACTTTTTCGACAACTAAAAGTAAGTTCCCTTTCTAATCCAGTTCCCGGTCTGTGAAATTTTAAGCAGGGAGCGGACTGGTGAAAAGCGAATCTATCCAATAAACTATGCTACACTTTTCCGCCAAAGCATGCATGTTTACAATTTTTAGATCAAACAGGGAGATGATCTTTTGAAGGAGATACTGCAGGGGGTACGGGTTCTGGATCTTACTCACGTAGCCTCCGGGCCGATGTGCACGATGATCCTGGGGGACCTGGGGGCTGAGGTGCTGAAAATTGAAACCCCGCGGGGCGACCTGGGACGTTCACTCGGTCCGCCTTTTGTCAAAGGCGAATCGGTTTCCTACCTCTGTCTCAACCGCAATAAAAAGGGCATGGCCATTGACTTAAAAAACCCTATGGGGGTAAACATAGTCAAAAAAATGGCGAGTTCTTGCGATGTGCTGGTGGAAAACTTCCGCCC
>ENA-UOYA01004862-UOYA01004862.1-activated-sludge-metagenome-genome-assembly--contig:-NODE-4862-length-10958-cov-5.201963_pt1 | contig 10958 bp, 10 predicted proteins | sample MGYA00238163_ERZ764804 | MGnify/ENA primary metagenome ERZ764804 (study PRJEB28919, sample SAMN05720223) | activated sludge metagenome | isolation source: Anaerobic digester | place: Hong Kong...
GGTCGCGGGCGTCCGAGCCGGCCGAGACGGCGACCTCGGTCCGCAAGATGACCGAGGTCGCCGTCTCGGCCGGCTCGGACGCCCGCGACCTCGCCGACGGCGCGGCCGAACTCCTGTCGCGCAGCGAGCGCCAGGCGGCGTCGCTGGAGGAAGCGGCGGCCGCCCTGACCGAAATCACCGAGACCGTGCGCCAGACGGCGAGCGGCGCCCAGGACGCCCGGCGCGGCGCCGACCTCGCGCGCGGAGAGGCCGAGACCGCCGAACGCGCCGTCGTCGCTGTGGTCGACGCCGTCGAGCAGATCCAGGGGTCCTCCAACCAGATCAGCCAGATCATCGGGGTGATCGATGAGATCGCCTTCCAGACCAATCTCCTCGCGCTGAACGCGGGGGTCGAGGCGGCGCGCGCCGGCGAGGCGGGCCGCGGCTTCGCCGTCGTAGCCTCCGAGGTGCGAGCCCTGGCCCAGCGCGCCGGTCAGGCGGCGGGCGAGATCAAGTCCCTGATCGCCCTGTCGGCGCAGCAGGTCCGCGAAGGCGTGGACCAGGTGTCCGCGACCCGCCAGGCCCTGGGCGTGGTCTTCGATCGCATCAACACGATCTCCCAGACCATAGCGGCCATATCCTCGGCGGTCGGCGAACAGGCCGCCGGCCTGCAGCAGGTCAACAACGCCGTCGCCCTCATGGACCGGGTCACTCAGGAAAATGCGGCCATGGTCCACCGGACGAGTACGGCCACCGAAGCTTTGGCCCGCGAGGCCGACGCCCTGGCCGCCCTGTCGGCGACCTTCCACGTCGGCGACCCCGACGACGCCCGCACCGCCGCGGCCTGAGCCGCGGCGTCCCGTCAAGCGTGGTAGGCCCGCTCCCCGTGCGAGGCCATGTCGAGGCCTTCCTCCGCCTGCTCGGCGGTCACGCGAAGGCCGGTGGTGCGCTTGACCAGTTCGGCGAGGATCAGGGTCGCTACGCCTGACCAGATGCAGGTCACGACCACCCCGATGAGCTGCGTCGTCGCCTGGGCGCCCATATCGACGCCCTCGGCGTAGCCCGCGCCGCCCAGGGCCGGGCTGGCCAGAACCGCGACGAGCAGAGAGCCGAGAATCCCGCCGACGCCATGCACGGCGAAGACGTCGAGGCTGTCGTCGACCTTCATGCGGTGCCGTACGATTTCGACCGCCTGATAGCAGACGAGGCTGCCCGCCACGCCAAGCGCCAGGCCGCCCAAGGGGCTGATGAAGCCGGAGGCGGGCGTGACGGTCGCCAGGCCCGCCACCACACCGGTGACCAGACCGACCATGCTGGCCCGCTTGAACCGGCGGAATTCGATCAGCGCCCAGGTGAGCCCCGCCGCCGCAGCGGACAGGTGAGTGGCGATCAGCGCCGCACCGGCGTCGCCGTTGGCCGCCAGGGCGCTGCCGCCGTTGAAGCCGTACCAGCCGACCCAGAGCATGCCGGCCCCCATCATGGTCATGCCCGGGTTGTGCGGCGGCGACAGGTCTCGGGGGAAGCCCTCCCGCGGGCCGATCCGCCAGGCGAGGATCAGGGCCGAGACCCCGGCCGTGGCGTGCACCACCAGCCCGCCCGCATAGTCCATGACATGGCGGTCGGCGAGCCAGCCGCCGCCCCAGACCCAGTGGCAGACCGGGGCGTAGACGGCCAGGAGCCACAGGCCGCTGAACAGCAGCACCGCGCCAAAGCGGATGCGCTCGACGAAGGCCCCGACGATCAGGGCCGGCGTGATGACGGCGAAGGCCATCTGGAAGCCGAAAAAGACATTCTCGGGCAGAAGGCCGACCGTCGCGTCCCGCGCCACGCCGACCAGGCCCAGCTTAGAGAGGTCGCCGATCCAGCCGTTGTCGCCGGCGAAGGACAGGCTGTAGCCGCCGAGCAGCCAGAGCACCGATGCGACGCAGGCGATGGCCACGCAGTGCATCATCACGGAAAGCACGTTCTTGGCCCGGACGAGCCCGGCGTAGAACAGGGCGAGACCCGGCAAGGTCATGAACAGGACCAGCGCCGTGGCGCTCAAAATCCAGGCGGTCGCTCCTGAATCCGCCGCGCCCGCGGCGGTTTGGGCCGACGCGACGCCGGGCGCCGTAGCGGCGCCCGCAACCGTAAGTGCAGCAAGGAATTTTGCGAACCGCATCGGCATGCCTCCCCTGCGTCGGAAGCCTTCCGCTTCTCGTACGCTGAAGCCAGCCTATAGCCGATGTCTCAGGGAGTGCGGCAACGCCTTTTTTTCAGGCGCCGGGGCCGTTCCGCTCGAACAGCACCGTCGGCGCCTCATGGTACCGGGTCTCGGCATAGGGGCTGAAGCCGCAGCGCCGCGCCACGGCGATCGAAGGCCCGTTCTCGGGGTTGATCATGCAGACGGTCCTCGCCCTTTGGAAGCGCATGTCGCCCCAGGCGACGAGCGCCCCGACCGCTTCGGTCGCGAATCCCCTGCCCTGCGCCCAGGGTGACAGCGCCCAGCCCGCCTCCGGCGTCCCGTCGAAAGGGGGATCGATCGCCCGGTGAAAGTCGGCGTAGCCAACCTCCCCCACGAACCTTCCCGACTCCCGCTCGCGCACGACCCAGTAGCCGAAGCCGAGCAGACGCCAGTGGCCGGCGTAGCGAAGCAGGCGCGCCCACGTTTCCTCCCGGGTGGCCGGACGGCCGCCGATGAAGCGGGTCACCTCCGGATCGCCCCACATCGCGGCGCTGTCGGCGAAATCCTCCAGCCGGTGCCCGCGCAGAGTCAGTCGCTCGGTGTCGAGGGGCGGGGCGTCGACGTCCAGGCTCATGAGGCGGGGCTCCGTTGTCTGCGCCGATATAGCCAGACTCGCAACGTTGAGACGACTACGCCGCCGGCCTAGGTTTGCGCCATGGTCCAGCTCGTCCTGCTCTATCTCGGCGCGGCCAACGTCACGGCCTTCGCCCTGTTCGCCGCCGACAAGCGCCGCGCCGCTCTCGATCTACGACGTATTCCCGAGCGCACCCTGCTGGGCTGGGCCGCGCTTGGCGGGGTGTTCGGGGCGGTCGCCGCTCAGCAGCTGTTACGCCACAAGACCCGCAAGGAGCCCTTCCGCACATGGCTCGGCGGCGTGCTGATGTGCTGGGTCGTCGCCGGGCTTGCGCTGAGCGCGCTCGCGGTCGGATGAGTCAGCCGCAGCGGACCTCGGTCACGACCCCGGTCTCGGCGTCGAAGAAGATGTTCAGGCGGTCCGGGCGATAGTCCAGCGTCACCGCGCAGGTGTTGCACGCGACGCGTTGCCGATCGGGCCGAACGGGCGGCGGTAACTCGAGCCGCGAGCGTCCAACGTACTTCTGCGCCTGCGTCGCCCCGCACGTGTCCGGCGCGGGCGCGGGCTTGGAGGTCCGGGGTGGCGGCTCCGACGGTCGCGCCGGCGGCGGCGTGTCGGGCGCCGCGCAGGCGCTCAGGGCGATCAGCGCGCCGATCACGGCGATCCTGGCCGCCCTCATGCCTGCTTCTCCCAGCCCCGCGCCTGCTGGCGCCAATAGGACGCCGGGAGCCCCTTCGCCTTGACGGATTTCCACTGGGCGCGCGCCTTGGCCAGGGCGGCCTCGTCGCGGCCGTCGAACAGGACGAGGCAGCGTGCATAGCCCATGAGGTCGCCCTCGTCGGCCCCATCCACCAGGAAAAGGGCCTGGGCGGCGTTGACATTGGCCTGGCCCAGGGTGAGCAGGACCGGCTGGCGCGCGGCGCCGGGCTCGTCGTCCGCACCGTGGGGCAGGAAGCTGTCGTCCCGATAGCTCCAGAGCCACCCGTCGAGATGCTCGACACGGTTGGGCTCGGCCGTCCGCACGATGGCGCGCCAGCCGCGCTGCAGGGTCTTTTCCAGGAGTTCGGGCAGCACCTGGTCCAGCCCGGACCGCTCCAGGTGGTAGAACCAGACTTCGCAGGCCGCGTCCGTCATCCCGCAGTCCTATCAGGCGACCAGCTGGTCGGCCAATCCCGCCAAGGCGCCCGCAACGGCGGTCGGGTGGCTGACGGCGGCCAGGTGATTCAGCGGCAGATGAACGACCGGCCAGCCCATGCGCCCCGCCGCCTTCGCCTCGTTGTCATAGGCCCCGCTCAGCCGCAGATAGGCCGAAGGTCCGCTCGCCTCGCCCGCTGGCGCGACTTCCTCGAAATAGGCGATGGGCAACGGCTCGAGCTCGGCGACAAGAGCCTCACGCGGGGCCGCTTCCGGGACCAGACGTTCCAGGGCGCCGGGGGGCCACCATCCGTCCCAGGCCGGCAGAAGGCCCTGCTGGGCGCCGGCGCGTAGCTGCTCGCGCATGGCGGCCGGGGCGGTGTCGAACCAGCTCCGCCCGGGATGGGGCAAGATCGCGTCGACATAGATCGACCCGACGATGCGCCCCGCGGCCGCGGCGAGCACGGCGGGGACGAGGGCGCCGGCGCCGCTGTGCGCGGCCAGCACGTCGCCGGGACGGGCGGCTTCGGCGATCGACGCCGCCAGTGTCGGATAATAGTCCCCGGTGATTTCCAGCAGCGACGGCGGGCGCGCCACCGCAGCGGCGCGCCCGCCGGCGTTCAGGCTCTCGGCGACGGCCGTCCAGCTCGCCGGCCCGAGCAAGGGGCTCGGCGACAGAAGGATGCGCATGGCCGAAGTCAGCCCTCGTACTTGTCCGCGACCATGCGGTTCAGCAGACGCACGCCATAGCCGGACGCCCCTTCCGGAATGGTCGAGACGGAGGACGGCTTCTTCCAGGCGGTCGAAGCGATGTCCAGGTGAGCCCACGGCGTTTTGTTGACGAAGCGCTGCAGGAACAGCGCCGCCGTGATCGACCCGCCGGGCCGTCCGCCGGTGTTCTTCATGTCGGCGATCGCGCTCTCGATCTGCTTCTCGTAGGCGTCCGGCAGCGGCATGCGCCAAAGCCCCTCGCCCTCAACCTTCGCGGCGGCCAGAAGATTTTCAGACAACTCATCGTTATTGCTGAACAATCCGGCGTAATCGTTGCCCAGTGAGATGATGATCGCCCCGGTCAGCGTGGCCAGGTCGACCATGAACTTCGGCTTGAACCGGTCCTGGACGTACCAAAGGGCGTCCGCCAGGACCAGGCGGCCTTCTGCGTCGGTGTTGATCACCTCGATGGTCTGGCCCGACATCGAGGTCACGACGTCGCCGGGGCGCTGGGCGTTGCCGTCCGGCATGTTCTCCACGAGGCCGACGACCCCGACCACGTTCGCCTTGGCCTTGCGCCCGGCCAGCACGTGCATGAGGCCGGCCACGGCGGCGGCGCCGCCCATGTCCCACTTCATGTCCTCCATGCCGTCGGCCGGCTTAAGGCTGATGCCGCCGGTGTCGAAGCACACGCCCTTGCCGACGAAGGCGACCGGCTGCTCAGCCGGATCGGACGCCCCGTTCCAGCGCATCACCACCAGCTGGCTTTCGCGCACGCTGCCTTGCCCCACGCCCAGCAGCGAGCCCATGCCAAGGTCGGCCATCTCGGCCTCGCCCAGCACCGTCACCTCGAGGCCCAGCGTCTCCAGCGCCTTCAGGCGCCGCGCGAACTCCACGGGGTAGAGAATATTGGCGGGCTCAGAGACCAGGTCGCGTGAAAAGGCTACGGCGTCCGCCAGGGCCGCCTGCTCGGCGAAATCCGCGAGCGCCGTGTCCGGCTCGGCGGTGACGAGCTGCGCCTTCACCAGCGAGGGCTTCTTGTCGGCCGCCTCGCGCGTCCGGTAACGGTCGAAGCGATAGGCCGCCAGTCGAACGCCCAGCCCGCCGCGCGCGGCGTGTTCGCCATCCGGCAGGATCACGCGCAGCACTTCCAGCCCCGACGCCTTCAGCGAGGCGTAGGCCGAGGCCGCGGCGCGCTCGGCCGCCAGCGCGTCCCAGTCGCCGCGCTTGCCGCCGCCCAGCAGCAGGATCCGTTCCGCCGCCTGGCCCGCGGGCGCGAGCAGCTCCAGGGTCTGCCCGCGGGCGCCGGTGAAGCGTGAATTGGCCGTGGCCCGCGCCAGGGCGCCGCCCGTCGCCGTGTCGAGCCCCGCGGCCCCGCCGCCCAGGACGTCGCCCTCGAACACCACAGCGGCCAGGGCCGCCTTTGCGGGAACCGCGGCCTCGCTTTTGACGAACTCGATCTCCATACGCCCTCTCGACACCCAGTGCTTTTCGACGATTGCGACGCCCGTCCGCCGCGCCACGACTTCCGGACGGCGGTTGTATGACGGTGCGACGCATGATTTAGAACAGGTCAACCGTCGGGGCGCGTCGAAATTTCGCCCGGCCATCCCAAATTTTTCGACCGCATGCGCCTGATCGACCGCTATCTGCTTCGCCAACTCCTCGGACCGACCGTGCTCGCCACGCTCGCCCTGAGCGGCGTCGCCCTGCTCAGCCAGAGCCTCTCGGCGCTCGACGTCATCGTCACGCAGCGCCAGAGCGCTGTCGTCTTCGCCAAGATCACCGTCCTGGCGATGCCGCAGCTCATCAACATGGTGCTGCCCATCGCGCTGTTCGTGGCCGCGCTCGTGGCGCTAAACCGGCTCCACACCGAGCAGGAGATCGTCGTCTGCTTCGCCGGCGGCATGAGCCGCGGTCGGGTGATATCTCCGGCCATGCGCCTGGCGGCCACCATCGCCTTCCTGGCGCTGTTGATGAATCTCTGGGTTCAGCCCGCCGCCGCGCGGATGATGCGTGAAACGCTGTTTCAGGTTCGCACCGATCTCGCCTCGACCATGGTCCGCGAGGGCGAGTTCACGACGCCTGCGCCCGGCCTGACCGTCTACGGCCAGTCGATCGACAACAAGGGCGTGATCAAGAACCTCTTCATCCATCAGGAGAAGGGCGACGGTGAAGCGACCACCTACACCGCTGACGAAGGCCGCCTGGCTCAGCGCGACGGCCGGCCGGTGCTGGTCATGCGCCATGGCTCGAACCAGGAGTTCAGCGCCAACGGCGTGCTGAACTACCTGACCTTCGACGAATACATCTTCGACCTCAGCCCGCTCGCCCGCACCGACGAGCGCGTGCACTACAAGCCCTCCGACCGCTATCTGCACGAGCTGTTCTTCCCGGACCTGCAGCAGGATTGGGAGAAGAAGAACCGCCTCGAACTCCTCGCCGAGGGCAACGCCCGCCTGGCCACGCCGCTCTACAACATCGCCTTCATGGCCCTGGCCGTCTCGGGCATCATCGGCGGCGGCTTCAACCGCATGGGCTATGGCCGCCGGATCGCGATCGTTTCGACCGCCGCAGCGGTGTCCAGAATTCTCGGCTTCATCGTTCAGGCCGCCTGCGAATCCAGCGCCTGGCTGAACGTTCTGCAGTACGCCGTGCCGCTGGCCACCATCGCGCTCGCCCTGCGCGGCGTGTTCCGCCAGCGCCCGTCCCGGTTCATCGACATGCGCAAGCGCCCGCGGCGCATCGTCGGGGAGGTCGCCGCGTGATCGGTCTGGGCCGCCTCGAACGCTATGTGATGACCCGCACCCTGGCGGCGGTCGCCGCCTCGCTGGCGGTGATCTCGGCGGTCATCCTGCTGGTCCAGTTCGTCGACCTTTCGCGCTCGGTCGGCGTCAGGGCCGACGTCACGGTCAGCCAGCTGTTCGGGCTGACCCTTCTGCGGACCCCTGCGGTGATCCTGGTGCTTCTGCCTTTCGTCTTTCTTTTCGGAGGGATGGCGGCGTTTGTGAACCTGAACCGCAAGAGCGAGCTGGTCGCGATGCGGGCGGCTGGCGTCTCGGCGTGGCGTTTCGTGCTGCCGACGGCGGGCGCGGCCTTCGCCCTCGGCGTCGCCGCCGTGGCCCTGTTCAATCCCGTCGCCGCCGCCCTCAGCGCCCGCTTCGAGTCGGACCGGGCGCGGCTGATGGAGAACTATCTCACCGACACTCCCAAGGAAGTGTGGCTGCGCCAGGGCGACGACCGCAACCAGATGGTGATCCACGCCAGGTCCCGCGTGATGGAGAACGGCGTCGTCAAGCTCAAGGGCGTGTCGCTGTTCATCTACCAGCGCAACAAGCAGGGCGCGATCGAGTTCAAGCGCCGGCTCGAGGCCGCCAGCGCCGAACTCCAGCCGGGCTTCTGGAAGCTGTCCGACGTGCGGGAGGCGACTGCGGGGGAAAGCTCGGTCCGCTCCGAAAGCCTTTCGATCCGATCGTCTCTCGACTCCGAGGCCGCCCTCGAGCACTTCGCCTCGCCCGAGGCCATCGCCTTCTGGCGCCTGCCGGCGGCGATCCGACTGACGGAACAGGCAGGCTTCAGCGCCTCGGGCTATCGCCTGCGGCTGCATCAGCTTCTCGCCACGCCGCTGCTGTTCGCCTCCATGTCGGTTCTGGCCGCCGCCTTCTCGCTGCGCCTCGCCCGGCTAGGTGGTCTCGCAGGCCTCGCCGGCGTCGGCGTCGCCCTTGGTTTCGTGTTCTTTTTCTTCAACGCCTTCGCCGGCGCCCTCGCGGACGCCGATCTGCTGCCGCTGGCCGCGGCGGCCTGGGCGCCCCCCCTGGTGGCCCTCCTGTCCGGGCTGGCGCTCCTCTGCTACACCGAAGATGGTTGAATCCGGCGTCGGGGCGGCTATCCATCCGGGCCGGGAAAGGAATCCAATCTTGATGCGTCAGCGTCGGCGGTCGCCGCCCAGCTTCGCCAAGCACGGCCTGCTCGCGGGCGTCGCCGCCGCCGTGCTCGTCGGCGCCAGCGCGCACGCCCAGTCCGCGGCCGCGGTCCAGGCGGACGGCATGGCGACGGGCGAGCTCTACATGGAGGCCGACCTGGTCGTCCGGGACGATCGGGCCAACACCACCACCGCCAAGGGCGACGTGGAGGTGCGCTACAATTCCCGCACCCTTCGGGCCCAGGAGCTCATCTACGATGAGGGCCGCGGCGTCATCACCGCCCGCGGCAAGGTCGAGATCATCAATCCTGACGGCAGCGCCGAGTTCGCCGACGAGATCGTCCTCGACGACGATATGAAGGCCGGCGTCGCGACGGGCTTCTCCACGCGCATGGAGAACAACGCCAAGCTGGCCGCCGCCACCGCCGTGAAGCGCGACGAGGGGCTGAACGAGCTCAATCGCGCGATCTACACGCCCTGCGAGGTCTGCGTCGGCGAGAAGCCCAAGTCGCCTACCTGGTCGATCTCCGCCGACACCGTCGTGCAGGATCACGCGCGCCAGCTGGTCTACTACCGCAACGCCGTAATCCGGGTGCTGGGCGTTCCGGTGTTCTATGCGCCCGTGTTCTGGCACGCCGATCCCCAGGCCGAACGCAAGTCCGGCCTGCTGGCCCCGAACATTTCGGCGTCGAACCGCCGAGGCTTCTCATACGAGCAGCCCTATCTGATTGTTATTTCGCCCTATTCCGACCTGACGCTCAGCCCGCAGATCAACACCAAGGTCAACCCGTTCCTCAACGGCCGCTACCGCAAGCGGTTCTATTCCGGCGAGATCGACGTGCGCTTCGGCTACACGCACGACGCCGATTTCGACTCCAGCGGCCGCTCGTTCGGGGATGAGACCTCCCGCAGCTACGTGCTCGGCAAGGGCGCCTTCCGCATCAGCGACAAGTGGCGCTGGGGCTTCACCGCAGAGCGCGCCTCGGACGACTACATCTTCGACAAGTACGAGGTCGGCGACGTCTACGAGGCCCGCGGTCCCTATCTGGCCGACGACCGGCGCCTGATCAGCCAGGTCTACGCGACACGGCAGGACCGCAACGCCTACCTGTCGATCGCCGCCTTCAGCTTCCAGGGGCTGCGCCCCTCCGACGTCGACCGCACCTTCCCCGTTGTCGGCCCGCTCATCGAGGCCCGGTGGGAGCCGCAGCAGCAGATCCTGGGCGGACGTTTGCGCGTCAACGCCTCCGGCGTCGCCCTCACCCGCGACCAGTCGCCGGACAACCTGGCCCTCCACCAGCCCGGAATCGACAGCCGGCGAGCGACGGGCGAACTCGACTGGCGCGCCAGCCGCATCACGCCCTTTGGGCTGCGCGTCGAACCGTTCGTGGCCCTTCGGGCCGACGCCTACCACCTCGCCGACCTGCCCGGCGTCGAGACCACCAAGTCCGTCACCCGCGCCCTGACCACGGTCGGCGCGGACATCAGCTATCCGCTCTATCGCCGCTTCGAGGCGGCCACGGTGGTGCTTGAACCCCTCGCCCAGGTCGCGATCTCGCCCCAGGCCAAGCAGATCGTGGTCCGCTACGACGCCGCCGGCGCCCCGGTCTATCTCGATGAGGACAGCCGCTCGTTCGAGTTCGACGAGACCACTCTGTTCCGTTCGAACAAGTTCCCGGGCTTCGACCTCTATGAGGACGGCGCTCGCCTGAATGTGGGCGGCCGGGCCTCGGTGCTGTGGGACGACGGTCGTCGCGCCAGTCTGCTGGTCGGCCGCAGCTTCCGTGACGAGCGCAACGACGTGTTCCCGGTGCGGACCGGCCTTCAATCGCAGTCCTCGGACTGGATCGTCGCCGCCGAGGCCCAGCCAATCGCCGGCGTTTCGATGTTTTCGCGCCTGCGCCTGGACGCCGACACGCTCGACGTCGAACGGGCCGAGGCCGGGGCCAACGTGGCCATGAAGTACGGCTCGGGCTACGTCCGCTATCTGCGGGACAATTCGAACATCAACGGGGTCAAGACCGAGAACCTCGATCTCGGCGCGGAAATCCCCATCGGCGAGCATTGGGGCGTCTCCGCCTACGGGCACCGCGACCTCGTGCAGAAGGCCTGGGTCGTTCGTGACCTCGGCGTCTTCTATCGCGACGAGTGCACGCGCGTGGACGTGATCTATCGCCGCGAAGACACGGTCATCGGCCGCCTGGGCCCCAGCGACTCGGTCGCCGTGCGCCTCACGCTCGCCACATTGGGCGGACCACTAAATGCCAACTGACGTCAGCGGCGCGCGCCGCGGCCTGCAAGGAATTCACCCGACCATGACCAGCGTTGGAAAAGTCTGGGGCGCCGCAGCCCGCGGGCTCGCGATGGCGGCTGTGATGGGCGCGACCGCCGCGCCCATGGTCGCGTCGGCCCAG
>ENA-UOYA01004865-UOYA01004865.1-activated-sludge-metagenome-genome-assembly--contig:-NODE-4865-length-10953-cov-7.512571_pt1 | contig 10953 bp, 10 predicted proteins | sample MGYA00238163_ERZ764804 | MGnify/ENA primary metagenome ERZ764804 (study PRJEB28919, sample SAMN05720223) | activated sludge metagenome | isolation source: Anaerobic digester | place: Hong Kong...
AGCTCCGCCCCCGTATAATAATACAGCAGTATCTCATCATAGGTTTTGCCTTCTTCTGCCATAGCGTTTGCCCCATACTGACTTAAACCTACCCCGTGACCGTAACCGGTTGTAGTAATTGTAAAGCTGTCGGTTTTTGCGGTATATTCAACAGTAAAACAGGCTGACCGCAAATTCAGTATAGTCCGCAGCTTTGTTCCCGCAAGAGTTTTATTCCCTGCCTGAACTTTTGTTACTGTGCCTGAATTACTTGTTTCAAGAACAGTCAGCCACTTGGCTTTGTCATTGCCCAGTGTTATTCCGTCATCTGCAGCAGTAAGCCTTGCTTCAATTTCATCGGCAGTAAAAACAGCTTCCTCTTTATAGCCTGGAGCCTTTTTGTCAAGACTGCTCTCAACAGGAACAAGATAGTCAACCTTGTTTCCCCATATCACCTCCGCATCTTCGGTTTTCCCGCTTGATATGGAGTGAAATGCCGCAACTATAGGCTCGTCGTTATATATCAGTATTTCGTCCAAAACCTCGTCAACAGCCTTTGATACCTTTTCATAATATTTATTATAATCATTCCCGTAAAACTCTCTTGCCTGCTTCTCTGTAAAATATGCCTGATATTTTGAGCTATCGTTGGAAATATACGCCCCCATAAGCTCCTTATCCGGCTTAAGAAGCTGCTTTTCCCTTTGACGCACTGCATAGGTATGAACAGCAACCGCCTGCGCTTTTAATGCCTCCTCATGATAGGATGCGGGCATTTCCGCAAGAACAGAGCCTATTATATAGTCACGCATCGACAGCTCTGAAACCTCTCCGCTTATGCAGTCAAGAATTTTACACGTGTCAATATCCGTGTCAGTTGTTTTTGCATCGTTATATGTAACATAGGGAGCTGTACTTGCTTCTGTTTGAATGGCTGCAGGTGCTGTTTCAGTCGGAATGGCTGCATCTCTGCTTTCTTGTACTTTAGGCTTAAAAAAGGCTATCATAGGTATAATAACCAAAAATAAGGCAAAAACCCCTATTATTTTAAGCAATTCTTTCATATTCTTTTCTTTCCCTTCGTTTATATATCGTTAAAAATTTAAAAAATCTTGACATATAATTCAATCTATAGTAAAATTAAAAGGTATAGCATGAATGTAGTATTTTAGGAGGGATTTAATTTGAGTAACAAAGATTATCAGGCTACTGTTAAATTATTATGCGAAGAACTTCTTAAACATAACCAGATTAGCCCTGAGCTTTATGACAAATATCAGGTTAAAAGAGGTCTTAGGAACAGCGATGGAACAGGCGTAATGGCAGGTATTACAAACATCTGCAACGTTCACGGCTACATACTCAACGAGGGTGAGCGTGAACCTATGAACGGCGAGCTTATTTACAGAGGCTATTCCATTAACGATATAGTTGCAAATACAACCGACAAAAACCGCTTCGGCTTTGAGGAAACAGCTTATCTGCTCCTCTTCGGCCAACTCCCCACTACAGAACAGCTTGTTGGCTTCCACGAGCTTCTTGCCGACTTCCGCGAGCTTCCTGACGGCTTTGCCGAGGATATGATTTTTAAGGCTCCTTCTCCTAATATAATGAACAAAATGGCAAGAGCTGTTCTTGCACTGTACTCCTATGACGACAACCCTGAGGACCAGTCAATTGAAGCTGAGCTTCTCCGAGCTGTGCAGATTATTGCAAGACTTCCATCTGCAATGGTAAACGCTTATCAGGTTAAGCGCAGAGTTTATGACCATGACAGCCTTTATATGCACCCGCTTAATCCGGAGGAATATACCGCTGAAAGCATTCTTTCAACGCTGCGCTCCGACAGGGTATATTCTGCTGATGAGGCACGTCTGCTTGACCTCATGCTTATTCTGCACGCTGAACACGGCGGAGGAAACAATTCCACTTTTGTATGCAGAACTCTTACCTCATCGGGAACAGATTCCTATTCTGCCTATGCTGGAGCAATAGGCTCTCTTAAAGGACATCGTCACGGAGGCGCAAACTTCAAGGTTATGAACCAGCTTGAAGAGTTTAAGTCAAATATAAGCAACTGGGAAAATGATGGCCTTGTAAAGGACTATATACGCAAAGTTATCAGCAAAGAGGCCGGCGACGGAACAGGACTTATTTATGGTATGGGACATGCCGTATACACTCTTTCCGATCCGAGAGCGGTTATCCTTAAGGGAAATGCAATGAAGCTTGCAAAGGGTACCGAAATCGAAAAGGAATTTATTCTGCTTGACGCTATTGAAAGACTTACGCCAGAAGTTTTTGCAGATGTCAAAAAAGACAGCAAGGTTATGTGTGCAAATGTTGATATGTATTCCGGTCTTGTATATAAGATGCTGAACATTCCGTCTGAGCTGTACACTCCTTTGTTTGCTGTATCCAGAATTACCGGCTGGGCGGCTCACCGTATTGAAGAGCTTATCAACGGCAAGAGAATTATCCGTCCGGCTTATAAGGCAATAGGCAAAACAAGAAAGTATATTCCGCTCAACGAAAGACAATAACCGATGTAAATATAACTATAAAGATTAAGAGGTAATGACAATGAAAGCTTTAATCCACAAAAATTCCGACAAGAAATTCGGAATAGACAGAAAATACTCTATGCTGATATTTGTAATCACCGCTGTTGCCGCAACAATTCTGAGAACATATCAGCTATGCACAAATATGGATTTTGCATCAGGGCAGTATATTGACAAAAGTCTTGCCAAAAACTATCCCTTAATTATAATAGTATTAGGTGCCGTGCTGCTCCTGCTTATTCTGAGGTTCGGAACTTCACGTGATAAAGCTGTACAAACCTGCATACTTCTTAATCCTTACAAGCTTAAAATCGACAGACTTAACAAAAAAGTTCCCTTGCTTTCAGGTGTTTTCATGCTTGTAATGGCTATGCTTATCGCTTTTGAAATTTTTATGGAAATTATAACGGTTATTCACAAGAACAAGCTCATTTCAAGCGAAGGAAGTCATGTGGGAATGCTTTCGGGAATAAATGCCCTCGGCTGGGTTATTTACGGCTTTATGCTTGTTGCGATGGCAACCTTTATTTCCGCCGGATACAATATCCTAAAGGGCGACGGGGTTACAAAGGGGAACGCATTTTTCTTTGCCGTTTACAGTATAACGAAGCTCCTTCAGGTTTTCAAGCTTGTAGCTGATACCGAACTTATAGGACTTTATCCCGAAAAAATATATATTATGCTGTGCTGTATGTCTGCTTCAGTATTCTTTGCATATACGGCGAGGTTTTTCTTCGACTGTGAGAAGAAAAACACAAAGCTCTGGATGTGCTTTTTCGGCTATATGACGGGAATCCTTGCTGCGGCATCGGTTGTCCCAAGATATATGATGTTCTTTCTCATAGATTACGCTAAACGTGATGGAATGCTTTCACCAGATGTGTCGGACATGGCACTCATATTTCTGCCCGCTTCCATAATAAGTATATTCTGGAGCGCATATGTATACAGGGTGATGCCGCGTCTTAACCTTACCGGCAAGCGCCGCTGGGCTTCCTCAAAAACAGCCGTATCAAGGTGATTTAACAGGGCGCACTGTTTCCCCCTCTGCAGGGGGGAGCTTTTAAAGTGCGTCCATTAGTTGTTTTATTCTCTTTTTCTTTTGTAAGGCGGTGAAAAATTGATGTTCCGATTTAAAAAATGTACCGTCTTTGCGGCAGCAATACTTTCGGCCTTCATTATGACCGGCTGCAGTCTAGGTATGTCGGTTGAGAGCCTGCTTTCCTCTCCAAGACTCTCCGAAGAGCAAATTGAGTTATATGATGCTCTGAAAAATTCAGTTAATAAAAATATTATTCTGAAGTACCCTAAGGGCGGAGAATACCGCTCTGCATTTGTTATTAAAAACATTGACAGCGAGCCCACCGACGAAGCTATTGTTTTTTATGAAATCAATGGCGAAAGTGAGGGTGAGGGCAACGTCAGAATTAATATTCTTGATCAGAACAACGGAAAATGGGTTTCTGTCTATGACCACACAGGTACAGGTACGGAAATTGACAGAATTATGTTTGAACCACTTGGAAATACCGATACCGTTAATATTTTTATCGGGTTCAATACGCTCTCTCAAAACGAAAAAATAATAAGCATATACCGTTATTCTGACGGGATACTCAATCAGCTTTTTACATCGGAATATGACGCTTATTACGTTATGGACATTGATAACGACAGCATGAACGAGCTTGCCCTTATTTACGACGACAGCAAGACCATGCAACGATATGCTGCTCTTATCGATAACAAAAACGATGACCTTTATCAGGCTGACAACGTTCTTTTGACACCCGATTCTGGGAAATTCACAAATATTTGCTGGGGCTATATTGGCAACTCCACTCCGGCTCTTTATATCGACAGCCTGACAGGTATGAATCAGCTTGTCACAGAAATTATATACTGCGTGAATGGTAAGCTTAGAAATCCATTTTACCCTCAGGAGATTATTTCTCATGACAAAGTAACAAGACCCGCTGGATACTATTCTGTCGATATAGATTCCGACGGAGTGGTCGAAATCCCTACTCTAACTGAATTTCCCGGATACAACGACAAAAACGAAAAGCTTTATATCACAAACTGGAGCATTTTTGAAAATTACAGCATGGTAAAAAAGTTTTCAGGATATTATAATCCGGATGCAGGCTACTGTTTTATGCTGCCAAGCAGATGGGACGGAATTGTTACGGCAAAAACCGACCCTGCAACAGGAGAGGTTGTATTCTGCAAATATGAGAACAGCCTTGATGACAGCACAACAGAGCTTATGCGAATTTCCACAGTGAAAAATTCCGGCGAATATAATTATTCTGCAAATGAAAATGACGGCTATGACAGAATCAGAACAACAAGCGACACCATTTATCTTTTCAAAGTGCCTGCCGATTCTGATGAGCCTCTTATTCTCACCAGCTCGGAAATAAAAAATAATTTTTATGTTGTTTCGAAATAGTCTGGATTTTTATCAAGTAAAACACCATGGAAAGGAAGCCCGTTATAATTATGAAAAGAATACTTGTTTGTGAAGACGAGGATGTTATAAGAGATTTTGTCGTAATAAATCTTCAGCGTGCCGGATACGATGTTGTTGACGTTAACTGCGGAGAAGAGGCTCTTAAGGTTTTTGAACAGGAAAACGGCGAATTCGATATTGCGCTGCTTGATATAATGATGCCGGGTATTGACGGCTTCCAGGTATGCAAGGCTCTTCGACGCAAAAGCAGCACCCTCGGAATTATAATGCTTTCCGCAAAATCACAGGAAATGGACAAGGTCAGCGGTCTTATGCTCGGAGCTGACGATTACATAACTAAGCCTTTTTCTCCGTCTGAGCTTACAGCAAGAATAGATGCCGTTTACAGGCGTGTAAGTATGTCCTTCGCAAAGGACGAGGAGGAATCCTCTATTATACAGGCAGGCCCGTTTGTACTTAATCTTAAAAGCAGAACGGTTTCAAAGAACGGCGTTCCCATTGATCTGACTCAGGTTGAATATCAGATAATGGAATATTTTCTTAACAATCAGGATACCGCTCTTGACCGCTCAAGCATTCTTACCCACATCTGGGGCGATAATTATTACGGTGATGATAAAATTGTCGACGTCAACATAAGACGAATAAGAATGAAAATAGAGGACGAACCTTCAAATCCCCGCTACATATCAACAATCTGGGGCTATGGCTATAAATGGTCTGTAAAAGCCTGAAAAATTTACGCTATAAGAAGGCATGGTTATTCATATGAGAAAAACTACTATAACTCAACGATGGCTTATTAACAGCCTCGGTGTAATATTTATAATTCTTCTCGGAATTCTCATTGCTTTCTCCGTTTTTATAAGGAATTACTATTACAGCGGCGCAAAGCAGTACCTTTCGTCAAGAATGAACATGGTCGCAAGCCTGCTTCAAAGGTACTATACTGACAACGAAACCAACTTTTCCTCAGAGGTCAGGGCAATTATTGAAAACTGGTCTGAAAAGGACAAAATTGAGCTTATGGCTATAAACAGCAGCGGAAAGGTTATCATAACCTCTTCGGGATTTTCTCCATCAGACAACCTTAGCATGAAGGACTTCTATGATGCTGTGAACAGCGGTTCAAGCGGATATTACGTTGGCAAGCTGACATCCGGCGAAACTATAATGGCCTTTACTATCCTTACACCACAGAACAGCTCTGAATTCAGTGCAGTCCGTGCTGTAACCTCTCTTGATGCTATTAACAATCACATCTATCAAGCTATACTGGCAGTTGCGGCAGTCTGTGCTGTTATATTGTTCCTTATGAGCTTTTCTGGGCTGTATTTCGTTAAGTCAATCGTTATTCCCGTACGACAGCTTGGCTCTGCTGCAAGACGCTATGCAGAAGGGGATTTTTCCGTAAGAATGCTTAAAAAGAATGATGACGAGATAGGTGAGCTATGCGACATCATTAACCATATGGCTGATGAGCTTTCTATGTCAGAAAGCATGAAAAACGAATTTATTTCAAGCGTTTCGCATGAGCTTAGGACCCCGCTGACCGCTATAAAGGGCTGGGCTGAAACCATTGGAGAAATGCCTGAGGATACTGCTTCCGTAACTAAAGGCATGAGAGTAATAAGCAACGAAACGGAACGCCTTTCACAAATGGTTGAAGAGCTGCTTGATTTCTCAAGAATACAAAACGGCAGATTTACTCTTAACAAAGATACCATTGATATTCTTGCGGAGCTTGGCGATGCTGTCCTTATGTATACCGAAAAAGCAAAGGCTGATAACATTGCCGTTGTTTATGACGAGCCGGATATGCTCCCGTTTATATACGGCGACAAGAACAGACTAAGACAGGTGTTTATTAACGTTATTGACAATGCAATAAAGTATTCCGACAAGGGCGGTTTAGTATCAATACAGGCTTCAATGAGAGATGAAAGTCATATTCAGATAGATATATCCGATAAAGGCTGCGGAATAAGTCCCGAGGATTTGCCTAAAATAAAAACAAAATTTTATAAGGCAAACCATTCCAGAAGGGGTTCGGGAATAGGCCTTGCTGTTGCAGATGAAATAATTTGCATGCACGGCGGGCAGCTTAATGTTTACAGCGAACAGGGCGTTGGAACTACCGTAACAATTATACTTCCCATTAAAAGCAGCATTAAAGATGTTTAGCTTTAAAAACAAATTTTTCACGCTGCTATTTGTTTTTGCAAAACGCAGCAAATAGCAGAAAGGAATGATTATTAACATGAGCAATGCAAATAAATCTGCCCGCAGAACTACAATCGGTGGACAGGCTCTTATTGAGGGCGTAATGATGAAAGGCCCCGAAACTGCCGCTATGGCTTGCCGCCTACCCGGCGGTGAAATTGAAATTGAAACATGGCAGCTTAAATATGGCAAGTCAAAGCCGTGGTACCTTAAAACTCCTTTTATCCGAGGAAGCATTAACTTTGTCCTCTCCCTTATAGAGGGATATAAATGCATGATGAAATCCGCTGAAAAGCAAACCTCTGAAGATGATGAGGAGGAAGAGCTTACAAAATTTGAGAAATGGCTGACGGAAAAATTCGGCGATAAGCTTGTTTCTATAATTGCTGTTATAACAACTGTTCTGTCACTTATTTTCTGCATTTGCCTTTTTAAATTTGTTCCTATGCTGCTTGCCTCACTGCTGGGAAGGCTTGGCGCAGGGCAGGCTGTAAAAACCGTTGCAGAGGGAATAATCAAGCTTGCCCTACTTGTTCTGTATATGTGGATAATATCCTTTACAAAAACTATCCGAACAACCTTTCAGTACCATGGAGCTGAACACAAAACCATTGCCTGCTATGAAGCCGGCGACGAGCTTACTCCCGAAAATGTGCTGAAGCACACACGCTTTCACCCAAGATGCAGCACAAGCTTTATTATGATAGTTGTATTAATTGCCATTATTGTGGGAATGTTTCTTAAATGGGATAATCTTCTTGTGCGCTTTGGTATGCAGCTGCTTCTGCTCCCCGTTGAGGCGTCGCTTGCTTTTGAAGCAATTATGACTGCAGGAAAACACGATAATATTGTAACAAGAATTTTTTCTGCACCTGGATTATGGCTGCAGAGAATTACCACAAAAGAACCTTCTCTACAACAGGCAGAGGTCGCTATTGCGGCTTTTAAGCCATGCCTGCCACAAGATGAAAGCGAGAAAGCATGACTGTATCCGAACTTATCGAATTTATAAAAACAACATTGAAAGATGCAGAAATTGAGTCCTATGATTTTGAAACCCGTTGTATAGCTGAGGATATTCTTGGAATTGATACATTTTCCATAATAACAAAGAAAGATGAAGAGGTTTCCGCTGACAAGGAGAAAGCTGTCAAGGAGCTTGTTAAAAAGCGCTCAAGCGGTTATCCGCTGCAGTATCTGCTAGGTCAGTGGGAATTTTATGGCTATAAATTCACCGTCGGTGAGGGTGTGCTTATACCACGTCCTGATACTGAAATTCTTGTTGAAACCGTTGTCAAGCACTTTAAACAAATAAAAAACAACGCTCCGGAAATTGTTGACCTTTGCAGCGGAAGCGGCTGTATTGCTGTTGCATTAAAAAAACTGCTGCCCATGTCAAAGGTTTATGCCGTTGAAATTTCCTCCGAGGCTTTTCCGTATCTTGTAAAAAACATCAAGGATAACGGCTGTGCTGTTTCCGTTTTAAAGGGCGATATTATGGACGGAAGGCTGCTCGATAATTTTTGTTGCCCAAACAGTTCAGGAGATTACAGAAAGGTAAGCTGTATTGTTTCAAATCCGCCGTATCTTACCGACAGGGAGATGGCTGAGCTGCAGAAAGAAGTGAGCTTTGAGCCTGAAACAGCGCTTGCAGGGGGAAATGACGGGCTGAAATTCTATCGTGTTATTGCCTGCCTTTGGAAGGAAATCCTTGAGGACGGTGGATTTATTGCGTTTGAAATAGGCTGTGAGCAAGGAAAAAGCGTAAGTGAAATTCTTGTGCGGAATGGGTTTGAAAACGTTACTGTTACAAAGGACCTCGCAGGACTTGACAGGGTTGTAAGCGGAGTAAAGAAAAAAATGGAGTGAATATATGAACAAGGCTTTGTTCTGGGATTTTGACGGCACCCTTGTTTATTCTGAGCATCTTTGGAGCGGTTCGCTGCTTAAAGCGCTGGAACGCCATTATCCCGATAATAAAATAATCTTGTCCGATATCCGTCCACTTATGGCAAGGGGATTTACATGGGATACTCCCGAGAATGACTATTCTGCCATGACAGGAGAGCTTTGGTGGGAGTTTATTAACCGTCATATTCTTGAAGTATATAAAACACTTGGTCTTTCTCATAACGATGCAGAAGCTATTTCTAGGTATGTGAGAGGGATAATTAAGGAAACAGAAAATTATCATATATACAGTGATGCATTTGAAACGCTTTCAAAATGCAGACAGGACGGCTGGCGGAACTATATTCTTTCAAACAACTATCCCGAGCTGCGTGAAGTCACCGACAAGCTGGGGTTTTCTGATTATTTTGACGGGTATATAATTTCGGGCGAGGTTGGCTATGATAAACCGCGCAGGGAAATCTATGAATATGCTTTGAAAGCTTCGGGCAGTCCGGATAACTGCTTTATGATAGGCGACAATTTTTATGCTGATGTTGTCGGTGCTGAAAATGCGGGTATTAAAGCAATCCTTGTCCATAAGAAAAATAACGCAAAGTATCAGGCTGAAAATCTTGCAGATATACCTGATATAATAAATAATAGCTGAAACTGGGAAAATAAATAATATTACAAAAAATTTTAAATGGGTATTGCATTTCATTTTAAAGCATGTTAGCATTATTTCAGACCGGTCAATAAGTTTGAAAGGATTTTGCTGATGGAGTATAAAATTGAAAATATACCTGCGTTAAAAATTGCTTTTATAAGAAAAATTGGTCCGTATGGCAGCGAAAATAGTTCTGCTATGGAGCAACTAAAAGCATTTGCAATAAAACATGATTTATTTGACGATAGCTGTATAATATTTGGGATTGCTTGGGATAATCCCGAATGTACGAGTCCGGAAAAGTGTCGTTATGATGTAGGTCTGGTTGTTGCGGATGATTTTCACTCTTCAGATAATGGTATAAATACCGGCATGCTTGAAGGCGGAAAATATGCAGTATTTACGGTAAAGCATACCGCCGAAGATGTTCAAAAGGCATGGACTGAGATTTTTAGGGAGCTTGTTTCTAACGGCATACAAATAAATCTGTCAAAACCGGCTGTTGAAAGATATGCAGCTAAAATGATTAAAGAGCATAAATGTGAAATTTGTGTTCCTATAATATAATTTAAAGATGAGTAAAGGCGGATAAATTTTTATCTGCCTTTACTTTTTAACAAGCGCATGGTATAATCTGTTGTATAAATATAACTATAAAAGGAGAAGATTTTTATGCCGCATATTGTAATCAAAACTATCAGCGGTCCGTCAGAAGAGCAGCTGCAAAAGGCCGCAGAGGAAATTGCCAAGGTTGTCAATAAGACAATGGGCAAACCGGAAAAGTATATCTCCGTATCCGTTGAGGAATACTCGTTCGGAGAATGGGAAGGGGTTTACAATGAATTTGTCAAGGATAAGGACAATGTTCTTATAAAACCGGGCTATACCAATCCTAAAACATTTCAATAAGAAAAAAAATTAAGGATACAAACAGCACTGTTTGTATCCTTAAACAATAATAAGAACTCATATTGTTAAGAAAGAGGGACATTTTAAATGAATAATGAAACAATGGCTACAGATTGCAAAGTTGATATAAAAACAACTGAAGCAGATGAAAAAGACCTTGACGCTTTGCTTTTACTTTATACTCAGCTTCATGATAATACAATGCCTGAAAAAAGCAGCTATCTTCTTAAACTATGGCAAAG
>ENA-UOYA01004866-UOYA01004866.1-activated-sludge-metagenome-genome-assembly--contig:-NODE-4866-length-10951-cov-4.783131_pt1 | contig 10951 bp, 5 predicted proteins | sample MGYA00238163_ERZ764804 | MGnify/ENA primary metagenome ERZ764804 (study PRJEB28919, sample SAMN05720223) | activated sludge metagenome | isolation source: Anaerobic digester | place: Hong Kong...
CCTGCGCGGCGTCCCCGGCCCCGTGGTCTGCGTGCTCGGGCTCGCCGACCGGGCGTTCCCGTCGGTCGACCGCCCCGCCGAGTTCGACCTGATGGCACGGCTGCCCCGCGTCGGCGACCGGCAGCGCCGCACCGACGACCGCAACACGTTCCTCGACCTGCTGCTGGCGGCGCGCCGCGCGGTCCACCTCAGCTACGTCGGCCGGGGGGTGCGCGACAACGCGGTCGCGCCGCCTTCGGTCGTGGTCGCCGAGCTGCTCGACTGGCTGGTGCCGCGCATCGCCGGCGAGGCCGACGCGGTGCGCGCGCGGCTGGTCGTCGAGCATCCGCTGCAGCCGTTCTCGCGGCGGTGCTTCGGCCTGGCCGGGCGCGTCGACGCGCGGGTGCTCGGCTTCGACGCGGAATTCGCGGACGCGCTGGGCGCGCGCGAGGCGGCGCGGCACGCGGCGGCGGCGGCTGCTGCCGCTGCCGCTGCGGCTGCTGCTGCTTCGGCTGCGGCCGACGGCGCAATGTCGGCGCCGGCGTCGGCGCCCGCATCGACGACGCCCCCGCGCACCGTCGACCCCGACCCCGACGCGTCCGTGGCCGCGGCCGACGACGACGCCGGCGACGGCGCGATCTTCTTCGCTGCTCCGCTGCCCGAGCCCGGCCCCGAATGGCGCGACGTGTCGATCGACCAGCTCGCCCGCTTCCTCGGCCACCCCTGCCGGTACCTGCTGGAGCGGCGCGTCGGGCTCGCGCTCGAGCGCGCGATCCCCGAGCTCGAGGACGACGAGCCGTTCCGCGGCGACGCGCGCTGCGGCAAGGCGCTGTCGGCGCGGCTGCTGCAGCCGTGCATCGACGGCATCGAGCCGGCGGCGCTCGACGCGCTCGCGCGCGCCGGCGTCGAGGCGCCGGGCGGCCCGATCGGAGAGGCCTGGCTCGCGACCGAGCTCGCCCGGCTGCGCGCGCTCGCCGCGAAGGTGCGCGCCGCGATCGACGGCGCGCCGCTGCCGCCGCACACGCTGCGCGTGCCGTTCGACGTCGACGGCGTCGGCTGGACGCTGCACGCGAGCTACTCGACGCTGCGTCCCGCCGGCCTCGTGCGCTGGAAGGACGACGCGCTGTGGCCCGAGGAGCGGCTGCGCACCTGGCTGCACCACCTCGCGCTGTCGGCCGCCCCCGCGGTCGGCTGCGCGCCCGCCGCGCGCTGGATCGGCCGCGACGGCACGCTCGCGTTCGCGCCGGTCGCCGACCCGCGGGGGCTGCTCGGGGACCTGGTGCGGCTGTACGCCGAGGGGCTGCGCGCGCCGGTGCCGTTCTTCCCGAGGAGCGCGTGGACCTTCGTCGAGGAAGGCGGGGACTTCGGCAAGGCCCGCGTCGCCTGGGCCGGCACCGGCGCCCTCGAGGGCCCGCGCGCGGAACGCGACGACGCCGCCTACCGGATCGCGCTGCGCGGCCGCCCCGATCCGCTCGAGCACGACCCCGACGCCTTCGAGCGCCTCGCGTACCGGGTCTACGGCCCGCTGCTCGACCACCTCGCGACGACCGCGGCGAGCACGCCCTCGTGAGCACCGCGCCCGCCCCGTCCCCGGTCGTCGCGCTCGACGTGTTCGGGTGCCCGCTCGACGGCGTGTCGCTGGTCGAGGCGAGCGCCGGCACCGGCAAGACCTGGAACCTGTGCGGACTGTACCTGCGGCTGCTGCTCGAGCGCGGGCTCGACGTGTCGCAGGTGCTGGTCGTCACCTTCACCAACGCCGCGACCGCCGAGCTGCGCGACCGCATCAGGCAGCGGCTCGTCGAGACGCAGGCGTACCTGGCCGACGGCCGGTCGACCGGCGCGGACCCGTTCGTGCCCCGCCTCGCCGAAGCGCTGCGGTCCCGCGGCCTCGCGGGCGACGTGCTGCTGAAGCGCCTCGCCGCCGCGCTCGCCGGCTTCGACGACGCCGCGATCCTGACGATCCACGGGTTCTGCCAGCGTGCGGCCGCCGACCACGCGTTCGCCGCGCAGCTGCCGCTCGAGACCGAAGTGCTGCGCGATGCCGCGGAGCTGGTCCACGCGGTGGCCGCCGACTTCTGGCGGCGGCGCGTCGCCGCCGACGACGTGCCCGCCGCGCTGTCCGCGTGGATGATCGCCTGCGGCGACTCGCCGCACGCCTTCGCCGGACTGCTGCGGCGGCACCTGTCGAAACCGCTGTCGACGGTGCGCTGGCCCGCGGCGCTCGACGCCCGGCCGGCGATCGGCACGGCCGGGCTCGAGCCCGGGTTCCACGCCGCCCGCGCGTGCTGGCTCGCCGACCGCGAGGCGATCGTCGCGGCGGTGGAGGCCGCGCTCGCGGCCGGTGCGCTGAACAAGGGCAGCTACGGCAAGGGCAAGGTCGCGCGGGCCGCGGCCGAATGGGAGGCGCTGTTCGCCGACGGCCGGCCGCTCGCGCTCGTCGCGGCCGACGCCGAGACGCTCGGGCTGTTCGGCGCGGACCGGCTCGCGGCGAGGACGAACAAGGGCAGGCCCACGCCCGCGCACGCGTTCTTCGACCTCGCCCGGGCGCTGCTCGACGCGTACGCGACGCTGTCCGACGGGCTGAAGCTCGCCCGCCTCGCGCTGATCCGGGAATTCGTCGAGACCGGCCCCGAGCGGCTGCGCGAGGAGACCGGGCGCCGCCGCCAGATCACCTACGACGGCATGCTGGTGAACCTGCACCGGCGCCTGCACGACGCCGACGGCGGCGCGGTGCTCGAGGCGACGCTGCGCGAGCGCTATCCGGCCGCGCTGATCGACGAGTTCCAGGACACCGACCCGATCCAGTACGGCATCTTCGGCCGCATCCACGGCCGCGGCGGCGCCTCCCTGTTCCTGATCGGCGACCCGAAGCAGGCGATCTACGGCTTTCGCGGCGCCGACCTGCACACCTATCTCGCCGCGCGCGCCGACGCGGGCGCGCACTACACGCTCGAGCACAACCAGCGCTCGAGCGCGGCGATGCTCGACGCGCTGAACGCGCTGTTCGGCGCGAACCGCGAGCTGTTCATGCTGCCGGGCCTCGCGTACCGCCCGGTCTCGTTCGGCGACAGGCCGCGCCCGGCCTTCGTCGACGGCGGCGACGCGGGCCCCGCGCTCACGCTGTGGATGCTGCCGGGCACGATCGACGACGGGCCGCCGCTCGGCCTCGACGCCGCCCGCCGCCGCGCCGCCGAGGCGACGGCCGACGAGATCGCACGGCTGCTCGGCGACGCACGGGCGGGCACGGTGCGGATCGGCGATGCACCGCTGACCGCGGGCGGCATCGCGGTGCTGGTGCGCGCGCACCGCGAAGGTCGGCTGGTGCGCCGTGCGCTCGCGCGCCGCGGCGTGCTCGCGGTCGAGCATTCGCGCGAGGACGTGTTCCGCTCGGTGCAGGCCGAGGAGCTGGCCCGCGTGCTCGCCGCGGTGCTCGAGCCCGCGCGGCCCGCGGTGGTCCGCGCGGCGCTCGCGACCTCGGCGATGGGGCGCACCGCCGTCGAGATCGCGCGGCTCGAGGACGACGAACGCGCGTACGTCGCCCAGGTCGACGCGCTCGCCGAGCTGCGCCGGACCTGGCTCGCCCGCGGCGTCGGCACGATGCTGCGCCGATGGATGCGCGACGAGCGGGTCGCGCGCCGGCTGCTCGCGCTCGACGAGGGCGAGCGCGCGCTGACCGACCTGCTGCACCTGGTGGAGGCGCTGCACGAGGCCGAAGGCGAGCATCCGTCGCCCGACGCGCTGCTGCGATGGCTGCACGCGCGCCGCACCGACGAGGCCGCCGACGACGCACGCCTGCTGCGGCTCGAGTCCGACGAGCACCTGGTGCAGATCGTCACCGTCCATGCGGCCAAGGGCCTCGAGTACCCGGTGGTCTTCTGCCCGTTCCTGTGGACCGGCCTGAACGGGGCGTCGTCGCAGGACGACTGCGCCGCCTACCACGACGCCGACGGACGGGCGCTGCTCGACTACCGTCGCGGGCTCGACCCCGGGTTCGACGCGGATGCGGTCAAGGCCGCGCAGCGCGACGACGCGGCGGGCGAGCTGCTGCGGCTGATCTACGTCGCGCTGACGCGTGCGGTCCACCGGCTGGTGCTGGTCGCGGGCTGCTGGACGAGCCATCGATCGACCGACGCGAGCAGCCGCAGCCTGCTGAACTGGATCGCCGCGGGCGAGGGCACCCCGCCGCGCGCGTGGCTCGACGGCCGGCGCGACCTGCGGGCGCTGCGCAGCGGGTGGTCGGCCGTGGTCGCCGCCGCGGCCGCTCGGGCCACCGCGCGCGCGGCGGCCGGCGCGCCCGACGCCGGCGCCGTCGCCCGTCCGCCGATCGCGATGACGACGATCCCCGACGGCCCGCGCCGCAGCGTCTCGCCCCCGCTCGACGCCGCCGCGGTCGCGACCGCGCTGTCGCCCCCCGCGCGGCTGCCGGCCGCGTGGCGGATCGGCAGCTACAGTGGCCTCGTGCACGGCGCGACCGGCGAAGGCGCCGGCGAGGACCACGACGTGCGCGCCGTCGACGCCACCGCCGCGGTCGTCGCCGCGACCGCGGCGCCGCTCGCCGACGACGATCCGGTGCACCTGGTCGGCGGCCGCGAGGTCGGCACGGTGATCCACGGCGTGCTGGAGCGGATCGACTTCACCGACCCGTCCGGCTGGGACGCCGCGGTCGAGGACGCCCTGCCCGCACTGCCGCCGCCGCGCGGCGAGGCCCGCCGGCCAGCCGACACCGTCGCGCTGCGCCGGGCCCGGCTGCTCGCGATGCTGCGCAACACGACCTCGACGCCGCTCGACCTCGGCACCCCCTCGCCGTTGCGCCTCGACGCGCTGCCGCGCGGCCGGCGCCTGGTCGAGATGGAGTTCCACCTGCCCGCCGCCGGCGTGTCCGGCGGCGCGCTCGACGCGCTGATGCGCCGGCACGGCTACGCGTGCCCGCGGCTCGACGTCGCGACGCTGGACGGCTACCTGAAGGGTTTCGTCGACCTGGTGTTCGAGCACGACGGCCGGTACTTCGTGCTCGACTGGAAATCGAACCGGCTCGGCACGGCCCTCGCCGACTACGGGACCGCGGCGATCGAGGCCGAGATGGACCGGCAGGGCTACCACCTGCAGTACCTGCTGTATCTCGCCGCACTGCATCGCTGGCTCGGCACCCGCGTGCCCGGCTACGACCCCGGACGCCACCTCGGCGGCGCGGTGTACCTGTTCGTGCGCGCGGTCCGACCCGGCGCCGACGGGGCCGGCGTGTTCGTGCACCGGCCGCGCGTGGAGACGATCGAGGCGCTGTCGGCGCTGCTCGGCGAGACGGAGGCGCTCGATGCCTGAGCCGACGGCGCGCGTCGTCCGCCCGGGCGCGCACGCCGCGCGACGGGGGGCGCGTCGTGGCTGAACCGACGTCGGCGCCCGGCCGCGACTCGCCGGAGGCCGCGCTGGCGGAGGGCTTCGCGATGCAGGTCGCGCGCTGGTCCGCCGAACTCGGGGCCCCGCCCGACGCGATCGCCGCGGCCTCGCTCGCCGCCCGCGTGCTGAGCACCGCCTGTGCGGCCGGCGAGGTCTGCATCGAGCTCGACGAGGTCCCGGCCCTCGCCGACGCCGCCGGTGCCCCCCGCTCCCACGACTGGCCGGCCGAGCCCGGCCGCGCCCGCGCGCTGCTGCTCGACTCGCGCGTCGTCGGCCCGGCCGCGTCGCCCGGCGCCTGCCCGCTGGTGCTCGACGCGCTCGGCCGGCTCTACCTGCACCGCTACTTCGACTACGAGCGCCGACTCGCACGGCGCCTGCGCGCGCTGCGCGCGACCCGCCCCGACCTGTCGGCCGCGCACGACCGCCTGCGCGCGCGCCTCGGCGCCCTGTTCGCGGCCAACGCCGCGACGCTCGGCGAGGAGACCGACTGGCAGCGCCTCGCGGTCGCGCTCGCGCTGTCCGAGGGCGTCGCGGTGGTCAGCGGCGGGCCCGGCACCGGCAAGACGACGATGGTCGTCAACCTGCTCGCCTGCCTGCTCGACGCCGACCCCGGCTGCCGGATCGCGCTCGCCGCGCCCACCGGGAAGGCCGCGGCGCGGATGGCCGAGGCGATCCGCGAGCGCGCGCGCCACCTGCCGCCCGAGATCGCCGCACGGTTGCCCGCGAACGCGTCGACCGTGCACCGGCTGCTGCGCGTGCGCGGCACGGGCGGTTTCGTGCACGGGCCCGACGACCCGCTGCCGATCGACGTGCTGGTCGTCGACGAGGCCTCGATGCTCGACCTCGCGCTCGCGACGAAGCTGCTCGAGGCGGTGCCCCCGGGCGCGCGCGTGGTGCTGCTCGGCGACAAGGACCAGCTCGCGGCGGTCGAGGCGGGCTCGGTGTTCGCCGACCTGTCGCACGACGCCCATCTGGGCGACGCGTGCCGGGCGCGGCTCGCCGCCCTCGCCGACGTCGACGTCGGGCGCATCGTGCCGCCCGCGCCGGTCCCGGGGCCGATACCCGACGGCGCGATCTGGCTGACCCGCACCTGGCGCTTCGCGCCGGACTCGCGGATCGGCCAGCTCGCGCGGCTCGTCGTCGAGGGCCGCGCCGACGAGCTCGCGCCCTGGATCGCGCTCGACGCCGGCCCCGAGGCCGAGGTCCGCGTCGTCGACGACGACCCGGACGCGCCGGACGACGCGGTCGTCGCCGCGGCCCTGCGCGGGCTCGAACGCTACCGCGCGCTGCTCGACGGCGGCAGCGCCGACCCGGCCGCGCTGACCGACGCCTTCCTGCGCTTCCTCGTGCTGTGCGCGGTGCGCGACGGCCCGCGCGGCGTCGTCGCGCTGAACGCCGCGATCTCGCGTCGCGTGGCGCTCGGCGAACGACCGGGCGGCGTGCCGACGCCGACCTGGTACGTCGGCCGACCGGTGATCGTGCTGCGCAACGACCCGCTGCTGCGGCTGTTCAACGGCGACGTCGGCCTCACCGTGAAGGACGACGCGGGCGCGTTCGCGGTCGCGTTCCCCGACGCCGGCGGCGGCTACCGGCTCGTCGCGCCGGTGCGCCTGCCCGAGCACGAGACCGCGTTCGCGATGACCGTCCACAAGTCGCAGGGCTCGGAGTTCGACCACGTGCTGGTGGTGCTGCCCGACGCGCGCAGCCGCGTGCTGACGCGCGAGCTGCTGTACACCGCGGTCACGCGCGCGAGGACGCGGGCGACGCTGTTCGCCTCCGCGGCCGCGCTGCGGGCGGCGGTGTCGCGGGCGACGCGGCGGCGATCGGGACTCGCGGCGCGGCTCGCGGCGGAGCCCGTCGACGCACCCGCCGGCAGGACCGGCTGACCCGCGCGCCGCGGCTGCTCGCGCCGCGACCGCCCCGGCGCAGGCCGTCCGACCGGATCGCCGCCCGGTGCCCCGGCGCTCAGCCCCCGACCGGCACGAACCCGAACGCCTCCCCGCGCCGCACGATCCGCCCCGCCGACGGCGCGAGGAAGTGCGCGGGCATCACCACGTCGGCGGTGTCCGCGTGCCGCTCGATGAAGCGCACGCGCGCCTCGCGCGACAGCGCCTCGTCCCAGCACGCCCGCGAAGACAGCGCGGGCGCCGCGAGCTGCAGCGGCGAGTGCAGCACGTCGCCGCTGAACACGCCGCGCGCGCCCTTCGATCGCAGGTCGATCACCGCGTTGCCCGGCGTGTGGCCCGGCCACAGCGTCACCTGCACGCCGGGCTCGATCTCGTGGCCGTCGTCGACCAGCACCGCGCGCTCGGCGCGCACCACCGGCGCCACGCTGTCGCCGAACGCGATCGCGTGCATCGAGCGGTCGCCGGCCGCGTGCAGCGCGTCCCAGTGCTCGTACTCGCGCCGCGCCATCACGTAGCGCGCGTTCGGGAAGGTCGGCACCCAGGTCCCGTCGACGAGCCGGGTGTTCCAGCCGACGTGGTCCCAGTGCAGGTGCGTGCACATCACGATGTCGACCTCCTCCGGCCGCACGCCGTGGCGCGCGAGCTCGGCGAGGTAGGCGCCGCCCGTGCGGCGGTGGCCCTGCGGCCGCGACGGTCGCTCCTTGTCGTTGCCGCAGCAGCCGTCCACGAGGATCGTGTGCCGGCCGGTCCGCAGCAGGAAGCTGTGGAAGCTGAGCCTCAGCAGGCCGTCGTTCGAGACCACCGGGCCGGCCCACGCCGTGGTGGCCTCGACCAGCCCGGCCGGCAGCCCCGGGAACAGCTCGTCCGGCCGGACGAACGGCCCTTCCCATTCCACCACCCGGTCGATCCGGAAGTCGCCCAGCGTGCCCATGTCGTCGTCTCCGTGGAGGTCAGGATGCCGTGCCCGCCGCCGCCTCGGCCGCGTCGTGCCGCACCGCGCCGCGCGCCGCGCGCCGCCGCCGGCCCTCCTTCTCGGAGCGGTCGAGCTCGGCCAGGTAGTACAGGTGCTCCTCCTCGATGCCGTGCCGCAGCGAGGGCTTGTAGTGCTTCGCGATCCAGGCCTGCTTGGCGGCGATGTCGGCGCGCATCGCGTCGTCGTCGGGGAGCTCGGCCTCGCCCGACTCGTGCGCGCAGATCCACTTCGACTGCCGGTCGAACAGCAGGTTCAGCGCGGTCGTCGTGTTGTACATGCCCATGAAGTACAGCCCGCGCCAGCCGGGCGGCACCGTGCGCTTGTACAGCTCGACCGAGTTGTTGCGCACCGGGACGATCTCCTCCGGCACGAAGGGCAGGTCGATCAGGTAGCCGGTGCACGCGATCATCGTGTCGAACTCGTCCTCGCTGCCGTCGACGAACCGGATCCGCCGCCCCTCGATCCGCTCGATGCCCTGCTTGACCGCGATGCGCCGGTACGCGATGTGGTGGACCACCACCGCGTTCGTCGTCGGGTGCGCACGTTCGGTGAGCGGCTTGAAGCCGTGCCGGGTCATCGGGCCGTGGACCAGGAACACCAGCGCCGAGATCAGCCGGCGCCGCAGCCGGTCCGGGATCCACGGCCGGTACAGCTTCATCGTGAGGTCGGTGAACGGCATGCCGAACAGCAGCTTCGGCCCGATCATCACGCCCGAGCGCGCGACCAGCGTCGTCGACGGCGAGGTCACGCAGACGTCGCTCGCGATGTCGCACGCGCTGTTGCCCACGCCGATCACGCAGACCTTCTTCCCGACGAAGGGCTCCGGTCCGCGGTAGTCGCACGAATGCAGGTACTCGCCGCCGAAGCGGTCCCGGTACTCGGGCACGTGCAGCGGCACCGACAGGTGGCCGCTGGCGACGATCACCCGGTCGAACACCTCGGTGGTGCCGTCCTCGAGCCGGACCTCCCAGGCCGGGTCCTCGCGCGAGTACCCGGGCGCCGGACGCACCGACACGACGCGGGAGCGGAAGCGGATCCGCCGCACCAGGTCGAAGCGCTCGGCGTACGACACCAGGTAGCGGTGCATGTCCTCGTGGCTCGGGAACGGCTGCACGTCCGGCGCGAACGGCCAGTCCGGGAACTGGGTCAGGTTGCGCGCGGTGTTGATGTGCAGCGTCCGGTAGGCCGGCGAGCGGCCGCTGTCGTTCTCGATGCACCACAGGCCGCCGATCTGAGTGCCGATCTCGAAGAGCGTGACCTCGCCCAGGCCGTGCTGCAGCAGGTGCTTCGCGCAGCACAGCCCGGACGCGCCGGCCCCGATGACCGCGTAGCGGCGCATCAGCAGCGCGGCTCCGCGGTGGGCACCGACTTCCACAGCGTCTCGTCGGGCGACAGCGGGCCCTTGATCGTCTTGAGCCGCAGCATCATGTCGTTGTAGAGGCCGAAGTGCTCCTTCTGGAAGGTCATCTTGATGATCGGGATCTCGTCCTTCACCGCCTGCTCGAACTGCGCGGGCGTCAGCTCGGACACCGCCAGCTTCGTCTTCAGGATCGACAGCAGCTCGGGCATGTTCGCCGGATTGCGGATCCAGCAGTAGGCCTTCGCGTGGGCGGCGACCAGCCCGTCGACGACCTTCGGGCGTGCCTGCGCGGTCTTGCGCAGCATCGTCACGCCCTGGTAGGTCACGTCCCGGAAGTTCGCCGGGCCCTCGCCCTTGCGCAGGTCGACGATCACCTCGCCGAGCCCGAGCGCGCTGGCGACGATCGGCCCCGGCGACAGCGTGATGAACGCGTCGATCCGCCCCGCCTTCAGCGCCGGCAGCGCGGTCGGCGACAGCCCGACGCCGACGAAGGTCATGTCCTTGTCCGGGTCGAGCTTCGCGTCGGTCGCCATCGCGCGCATGAACATCTCGGAGTCGGCGCCGCGACCGGTGATGCCCCAGTTCAGTCCCTTCAGGTCGGCGATCACGCCCGGGTACCGACCCCGGTTCGGCAGCTTCAGGTCCTTCTTGCCGACGACCACGTAGGGCATCGCGATGTTGCCCATCACGTAGACCTGGTCGAGCCCCTGCTCCTTGGCCACCGCCACGTTGGTCGGCGGCTGGAACGCGACCTCGATCGCGCCGCTGCCGAGCATCGAGTTCATCAGCGGGCCGGTGCCGACGGTGACGAACTCCGGCACGAGCCCGGCCTCCTTGTAGAAGCCCTTCGCGTCCGCGACGTAGACGTTCATGTGGAACGTCTGCCCCGGGTACACCCCGATCTTCACCGCCTCCTGCGCGCCGGCCGGCCCTGTCGCGACCGCCGCCGAGATCAGCGCGCCCGCTGCCGCGAGCCGCCTCGCACGCCCCGTCGTTCCTGTCGATCCCATGTCCTGCTCCTCCGGTCGTTGTCGTCGTGTCGAGGGGGAATGGACGCGGTCCGGCTCAACGGCCGCCCGCCACCGCGACGTCGGCGTCCGCCCCCCCGGCGGGCGCGCGACGACGGCGGCCCCGGCGCCGCATGCGCTCCAGGTCCGCCAGGTAGAACAGCGACTCCTCCTCGATCGTGTGCCGGGGCGAATCGCGGAAGTGCCGGCGCAGGTAGGCCTTCTTGGCCTCGATGTCCGCACGCATCGCGGCGGGCGCGGGCAGCTCGACCTCGTCGTGCTCGACCGCGCAGATCCAGCGCGCCTGCTTCTCGAAGATGTCGTTCAGCGA
>ENA-UOYA01004868-UOYA01004868.1-activated-sludge-metagenome-genome-assembly--contig:-NODE-4868-length-10949-cov-4.563338_pt1 | contig 10949 bp, 7 predicted proteins | sample MGYA00238163_ERZ764804 | MGnify/ENA primary metagenome ERZ764804 (study PRJEB28919, sample SAMN05720223) | activated sludge metagenome | isolation source: Anaerobic digester | place: Hong Kong...
CCTCGCGGCTGGCCGAGGTGATGCGGCTCGAGGCCGACCGGATGGCGAACCTGCAGCTGTCGGCCGACGAGTTCGCCAAGGAGATCCGCGTCGTCATGGAGGAGCGCCGGCTGCGGACCGAGGACCGCGCGACGGCGCTGCTGTACGAGCAGCTGATGGCGGCGACGTTCGTCGCGCACCCGTACAGGGCGCCGATCGTCGGCTGGATGAACGACCTCGAGTCGATGACGGTCGCCGACGCGCAGGCCTGGTACGACGCCTGGTACTCGCCGTCGAACGCGATCCTCGTGGTGGCCGGGGACGTCGATCCCGAGGCGGTCTGGGCGCTCGCCCAGCGCACCTACGGCGCGATTCCCGCGCGGCCGCTGCCGCCGCGCAAGCCGCAGCTCGAGCCGCCGCAGCGCGGCCTGCGGCGGCTCGACGTGAAGGCCCCGGCCGAGATCCCGTACGTCGCGATGGCGTTCCGCGTGCCGAAGCTCGAGTCGATCGACGGCGACCGAGAGCCCTACGCGCTCGAGCTGCTGTCCTCGCTGCTCGACGGCGGCGACAGCACCCGGTTCACCCGCAACGTGGTGCGCGGCGCGCGCATCGCCAACCGCGCCGGCGCGGGCTACGACATGACGCAGCGCGGGCCGGCGCTGTTCGTCCTCGACGGCACGCCCGCGCAGGGCAAGTCGACGCAGGACGTCGAGCGCGCGATGCGGGCCGAGATCGAGCGGATCGCGAAGGAGGGCGTGCCGCAGGCGGAGCTCGACCGCGTCAAGGTCCAGTACGTCGCCGGCCAGGTCTACAAGCGCGACTCGGTGTTCGCGCAGGCGATGGAGCTCGCCGGCCTGGAGATCGTCGGGCTGTCCCACCGCGACGCCGACCGCATCCTCGAGAAGATTCGCTCGGTCACCGTCGACGAGGTGAGGGCGGTCGCGGGCAAGTGGTTCGGCGACGACCAGCTGACCGTCGCGACGCTGCTGCCGCAGCCGCTCGGCGATCGCAAGCCGGCGGCCGCACCGGCCGGACTGAGGCACTGAACCGATGACGACCGCCTGCTCCCCGACCGCCCTCTCCGGCGCCGCCCTCTCCGGCGCCGCCTTCTCCAGCGCCGCCTTCTCCAGCGCCCGCCGCGCCGCCGCCGCGCTCCTCGCGTTCACGCTCCTCGCGTGGGGCACCCTCGCGCACGCGGTGCTGCCGATCGAGCACTGGACGACCTCGCGGGGCACGCGCGTCTACTTCGTGCGCGCCGACGCGATCCCGATGCTCGACGTCAACGTCGACTTCGACGCCGGCGAGCGCCACGATCCGCCCGGCCGCCCGGGGGTCGCGTCGATGACCGCCGCGATGCTCGCGCGCGGCGTCGAGGGCCTCGACGAGGCCGCGCTCGCCGAGCGCTTCGCCGACCTCGGCGCGAGCCGCGGCGGCGGTGCCGGCGACGACCGCGCCAGCGTGTCGCTGCGCACGCTGTCGTCGCCGCGCGAGCGCGAGGCGGCGATCGAACTGCTCGCGCGGATCGTCGCCGCGCCGACCTTTCCCGGCCCGCTGCTCGAGCGCGAGCGCGAGCGCACGATCCAGGGGTTGCGCGAGTCGCTGGTCCGGCCCGAGTCGATCGCGCAGCGCACCTTCTCCTCGCTGCTGTATCCGACCCATCCGTACGGCGCGCAGATCACGCCCGAGTCGGTCGCCGCGATCGGCCGCGACGACCTGGTCGCGTTCCACCGCGCCCGCTACGGCGCGAGGAGCGCGGTCGTGTCGATGATCGGCGCGATCACGCGCGCCGAGGCGCAGGCCATCGCCGAGCGGCTGACGCGCGACCTGCCCGAGGGCGCGCCCGCGCCCGCGCTGCCCGCGGTCGAGGCGCCGCCCGCGGTCGAGCGGCGCATCGCGCACCCGGCCACGCAGAGCCACATCCTGGTCGGCGCGCCGGCGATGGCGCGCGACGATCCGGACTTCTTCCCGCTGTTCGTCGGCAACTACGTGCTCGGCGGCGGGGGGTTCGTGTCGCGCCTGACCACCGAGGTCCGCGAGAAGCGCGGCCTGTCGTACAGCGTCTACTCGTACTTCGCGCCGATGGCGCAGCCGGGCCCGTTCACCGTCGGGCTGCAGACCGCGAAGGCGCAGACCGACGACGCGCTGAAGGTGGTCCGCGAGACGCTCGCGCGCTACGTGGCCGACGGGCCGACCGAGGACGAGCTGAAGGCCGCCAAGCAGAACCTGGTCGGGGGCTTCGCGCTGCGGATCGACACCAACCGCAAGATCCTCGACAACCTCGCGAACATCGGCTGGTACCGGCTGCCCCTCGACTACCTCGAGCGCTGGACCGACCGCGTCGAGGCGGTCACCGTCGCGCAGGTCCGCGACGCGTTCCGCAAGGCGGTCCGGCCCGACCGGATGGTCACCGTGGTCGTCGGCGCCGGTGACCCGCCCCGCTGAGCGCCGCGGCGCGGGCGGCGCGGGCCGTCCGGGCGGCCCCGCACCCCGCGGCCCCGCATCCCGCGGCGCCGCATCCCGCGGCGCCGCGCCCGCGAAGGTCCGCATCATCGGCGGCGACTGGAAGCGCACGCCGCTCGCGGTCGTCGACGCGCCGGGGCTGCGTCCCACGCCCGACCGGGTGCGCGAGACGCTGTTCAACTGGCTCGGCCAGCGGCTCGACGGCTGGCGCTGCCTCGACCTCTATGCGGGCACGGGCGCGCTCGGCCTCGAGGCCGCGTCGCGCGGCGCGGCGAAGGTGGTGCTGGTCGAGCGCGAGCCGCGCGCCGTGCAGGCGCTGCGCGACGCGCAGGCGCGCCTGAAGGCCGACCGGGTCGAGATCGTGCAGGCCGACGCGACCGCGTGGCTCGGCAGCGCGCGCGACCGCTTCGATCTCGTGTTCCTCGATCCGCCCTTCGGCGGCGACGCGCTCGGGCGCGTGCTGCCGCGGGTCGTCGAACGCGTCGAGCCGGGCGGCTTCGTCTACGTCGAGTCCGACCGGGCGCTCGCGCCCGACGCGGCACCGCTCGCCGCGCTGCCGGGCGTCGAGCTGCGGCGCGCCGACAAGGCCGGTCAAGTCCATTATCATCTGCTGCACCTGCCCCCCCGGCCCCCTGGAGCCTGACGATGGCGATCGCCATCTACCCCGGAACCTTCGACCCGATGACCCGCGGGCACGAGGACATCGTGCGACGCGCCGCGGGCATCTTCGGTCGCGTCGTGGTGGGCGTGTCCGACAGCCGCGCGAAGACGCTGTTCACGCTCGAGGAGCGCATCGAGATCATGCGCGAGGTGCTCGCCCCGTACGGGAACGTCGAGGTCGCGGGCTTCTCGGGCCTGCTGCGCGACTTCGTGCTCGGCCGCGGCGCCCGGGTGGTGGTGCGCGGCGTGCGCGCGGTCTCCGACTTCGACTACGAGGCGCAGCTCGCCGGCATGAACCGGCACCTGATGCCCGAGGTCGAGACGATCTTCATGACGCCGGCCGACCAGTTCCAGTTCGTGTCGGGCACGCTGGTGCGCGAGATCGCCACCTACGGCGGCGAGGTCGGCAAGTTCGTGTCGCCGTCGGTGCAGGCCCGTCTCGAGCGCAAGCTGCACCCGACCGACGCGCCGTCGCCGTAGCACCGGGGGCGCGATGGCCCTGATCATCACCGATCAGTGCATCAACTGCGACGTCTGCGAGCCCGAGTGCCCGAACGGCGCGATCTCGATGGGCCCCGAGATCTACGTGATCGACCCCGAACGCTGCACCGAGTGCGTCGGGCACTTCGACGCGCCGCAGTGCCGGCAGGTCTGCCCGGTGGAGTGCATCCCGCAGGACCCCGACCGGCCCGAGACGCGCGAGCAGCTGATGCTCAGGTACGAGCGGCTGCAGCGGGAGGGGTGAGACGCCGCTCAGGTCGTCCGGAATTCGAGCGGCCAGGGCCCGGCCTTCGACCATTCGGCAGCCTCGCGCCGCAGGCCCGCGTCGGTGAGCGGATGCCCGGCCGTCCACGCGGCCGGCAGCTCGACCCGCCCGCCCGCGGCCTTCACGCGCAGCCGGATCGACGGCGGCAGGTGTCCGTCGCGGCGGCGGTGCAGCGTCACCGCCAGCCGCAGGCACAGGACCGGCAGCCACTCGTCCGGGTCGTCGATGCGGGCGCGCAGCTTGGTCAGCCCGCCGATCTGGCCGAGCACCAGGGTCGAGGCGACGCTGGTCGTCCTCCGAGAAGCCCGGCATGTCGCAGTGCTCGAGGATGTAGGCGCCGTGCTTGTGGAAGTCGTCGTGCGCGATCGTCTGGCCGATCTCGCGCAGCCGGGCCGCCCAGCGCAGCAGCCGGGCCGCACGGGCCAGCTCGTCGGCGCCGCCGCGGGCGGTCTCGCGGTACAGCGTGGACGCGAGCTCGGCGACCGCCTCGCCGTGCCGGTCGTCGAGCCCGTGGCGGCGGACCATGCGCGCGACCGTGACCTCGCGCATGTCGGCGCCGCTCGAACGGCCGAGCAGGTCGTACAGCACCCCTTCGCGCAGCGCGCCGTCGCAGTAGTCCATCGACTCCACGCCGAGCTCCTCGAACACCGCGCCGAGCATCGCGAGGCCCCCGGGCAGCACCGGGCGGCGGTCGGGCTTGAGCGCGGTGAAGCGCAGGCGGTCGGGGTGGCCGGCCTTGAGCAGCGCGTCCTGCAGCGACGCGAGCACCGCCGGGGTCAGCCGCGGCTCGCCGAGGTCGGCCTGCGCGACCTGCCAAAGCGACTTCGCGGTTCCCGAGGTGCCGATCGCCGCCTTCCAGCCCGCCTCGCGGTAGCGCGCGGCGATCGGCGCGAGCGCGTCGCGGCACGCGTAGCGGGCGGCGTCGAACGAGGCCCGGTCGACCGAGCCGTCGGGGAAGAACCGGCGGGTCAGGCTCACGCAGCCGAGCGGGACCGACTCGAGCTGCTCGGACACGTAGTCGGTGCCGACGATGCACTCGGTCGAGCCGCCGCCGATGTCGACCACCAGCCGTCGCCGGCCGTCGACCGGCAGCGCGTGCGCCGCCCCGAGGTAGATCAGCCGCGCCTCCTCGCGCCCGGCGATCACCTCGATGCCGAAGCCCAGCGCCTTCTGGGCGCGCTCGAGGAAGGGGCGCACGTCGCTCGCGACGCGGAACGTGTTGGTGGCGACCGCCCGCACGCGCTCGGGCGGGAACGCGCGCAGCCGCTCGCCGAAGCGGCGCAGCGCGTCGACCGCGCGGGCCTGTGCGGCCTCCGACAGCGTGTTGCCGTCGCCGAGGCCCGCCGCGAGCCGCACCGTCTCCTTCAGCTGGTCGACCGGGCGGATCTGGTCGCCGAGGGGGGTCGATTCGACCCGCCCGATGACCAGCCGGAAGCTGTTGGAGCCGAGGTCGACGGCGGCGAGCAGGAGGGGCGTGTCGGGCATCCGCGGGATTCTGCCGCAGAATTGCGGCATCACGAGCCGCGACGGGAGCGCGTTGCACGGTGAGCCTCGACGATGTCACGGAACCGTCATCCGGATCGGCGACACTCGGTCGGATGCTCTCGCCCGAACCGCCGGGCGCGCCGCGGCTGCTCAACCGCGAGCTCGGCCTCCTCGCGTTCAACGAACGTGTCCTCGCGCTCGCCGACGACCCGGCGATCCCGCTGCTCGAGCGGCTGCGCTACCTGACCATCGTCAGCAACAACCTCGACGAGCTGTTCGAGGTGCGGGTCGCCGAGCTCAAGGAGCTCGTGCGCGCCGACCCGGGCGCGCAGCTCGACGGCGGGCCGGTCGCCGACGCGCTCGCCGCCGTCGCCGAGCGCGCCGGCCGGCTGATCGCCCGCCAGTACGCGCTGCTCAACGGCACGCTGATGCCCGCGCTCGCGCACCAGGGGATCGTGATCCTGCTGAGCTCGATGTGGAACGACGCGCAGCGGGCGTGGGCCGAGACGGTGTTCGAGGCCGAGATCGAGCCGCTGCTCACGCCGATCGCGCTCGACCCGGCGCACCCGTTCCCGCGGATCCTGAACAAGAGCCTGAACTTCGTGATCGAGCTGGACGGGGTCGACGCGTTCGGCCGCAAGGCGGGCGTCGCCGTCGTCCAGGCACCGCGCGCGCTGCCGCGGGTGATCCGCGTGCCGCAGGAGGTCGCGGGCGCGCCGTACGCGGTCACCCTGCTGACCTCGGTGGTCGGCGGCTTCGTCGACCGGCTGTTCCCCGGGCTCGAGGTGCGCTCGGTCAACCAGTTCCGCGTCACGCGCAACAGCGAGCTGTTCGTCGACGAGGAGGAGGTCACCGACCTGCGCGAGGCGCTGCACAGCGAGCTGGTGCAGCGCCACTTCGGCGACGAGGTGCGGCTCGAGGTGTCCGCCGCGATGCCCGCCCACCTGCTCGCGCTGCTGCTCGAGGAGTTCGACCTCGGGCCGCAGGACTGCTACCGCGTCGACGGCCCGGTGAACCTGGTGCGGCTGCAGCAGATGATCGACCTGATCGACCGGCCGGACCTGAAGTTCCCGCCGTTCGAGCCGGGGGTGCCGAAGGCGCTCGCGGGCGGCGACCTGTTCGCCGCGATCGGCCGGCAGGACGTGCTGCTGCACCACCCGTACGAGTCGTTCGTGCCGGTGATGGACTTCCTGCGCAGCGCGGCCGACGACCCGCGGGTGGTCGCGATCAAGCAGACGATCTACCGCACCGGCGCCGACTCCGCGCTGATGGAGTCGCTGATCGCGGCGGCGCGCGCGGGCAAGGAGGTGACCGTCGTCGTCGAGCTGATGGCGCGCTTCGACGAGGAGGCCAACATCAACTGGGCATCGCGTCTGGAGGAGGCCGGCGCGCACGTCGTCTACGGCGTGGTCGGCCACAAGACGCACGCGAAGCTCACGCTGCTGCTGCGCCGGGAGGGCGGCGCGCTGCGCCGCTACGCGCACCTGGGGACCGGCAACTACCATCCGCGGACCGCGCGCCTGTACGAGGACTTCGGGCTGTTCACCGCCGACCCGGACGTCTGCGCCGACGTGCACGAGGTGTTCCGGCGGCTGACCGGCACCGGCGCCGCGCGCGAGCTGCGCTGCCTGCTGCAGGCGCCGTTCACGCTCGCCGCGCACGTGCTGGCCGCGATCAAGCGCGAGGCCGACGCGGCGCGCGCGGGACGGCGCGCCTACATCGCGGCGAAGGTCAACGCGCTGCTCGAGCCCGGCGTCATCGAGGCGCTGTACCAGGCGAGCCGGGCGGGCGTGAGGATCGACCTGATCGTGCGCGGCGTCTGCGCGCTGCGTCCCGGCGTGCCGGGGCTGTCGGAGACGATCCGGGTGCGCTCGGTGATCGGCCGCTTCCTCGAGCACAGCCGCATCTACCACTTCCACGCCGACGGCCGCGACGAGGTCTGGCTCGCGTCGGCGGACTGGATGGGCCGCAACTTCTTCCGGCGCGTCGAGGTCGCGTTCCCGGTCCGCGACCCGCGCCTGAAGGCGCGGGTGCTCTCGCAGGGCATCCGGATCCACCTGCGCGACAACGCGTCGGCGTGGGTGATGGACGCCGACGGCGGCTATCGGCGCGTGCGCCCGCGCGGCGCCCGGCAGCTCGTCTCGCAGCAGCAGCTGCTCGAGAAGCTGGGGATGGGGTAGCCGGGATCCGGACGGGCCTGCCTCGGCCTCTCAGCGCCTCGGCGGCGCGGGCGGCGCTCCCGCCGGCGGCTGCGGCGCGGCCGGCTGCAGCGCCCGGGACGCCGGCGTCGTGCCGCCCTGCACGCCGAGCGCGCCGCCGGTGCCGAGCCCGCCCCGGACCTGCTGCGCCCGGTAGTTGCGGGTCGCGCGCACCAGCTGGTTGTACGAGTCCATCAGTGCGGCGACGACGATCCGGCCCTCGGGCGTGTTCGAGTAGCCGCCGCCGGTCGCGCCGAGCGCGCTGCCGAACAGGCCCGCGACGCCCCCGACGTCCCAGTTCTTCGCCGAGCCCTGGGCCGCCGCGAGCTGCACGCCCGAGCGGTTGTCGATCATCAGCAGCGTGGTCGCGGCCTCGTTCGCGCGGACGTTGCCGCCGACCGTGCCGAGCACGCTGCCGACCCGGCCGAACGCGCCGAGGTTCAGGCCTTCGGTGCCGCGCGCCGCGAACTGGACGCTCGGGCTCATCGTGTAGTCGGCCGCGACCATCTGGCCGCCGCCCATGTTGCTGCCCGCGCGCATCTCGCCGCTGCGGTCGAGCTGGCGCTCGCGCATCGCGTTGTCGAACGCGCGTCCCCGCTCGACGACCACGAAGCAGTTCGACTGCTGGATCATCATCCGCAGCACGGGCGTGGTCGGCCCGAGCCGGCGCGACTGGAGGTCGTAGTACCAGGGCGCGCGGGTGTCCTCCTCGACCGCGATCGTCCCGAGCGTCTCGGGGCAGCGTTCGAGCTGGGGGTTCGCGCCCGCCGACGAATCGCCGGCGGCCGATCCGGTCGCGACCGTGCCGCCCTGGCCGCCTCCGAGCGTGGGGGCGGTCGACGCGCAGCCCGCGAGCGCGGCGGCGGCGAGCAAGAGGGCGGTCTGCCGCATCGGGCGGCGGGTCGGGGCGGGATGGTCGGCGGACATCGGCGGCACCTCTCGGGCGACGTGGACGGAGTCCCCGAGGGTACCGCCGGGCGGACCACCGTGGCGTGAGCCACGTCACGCCGACTCGCCCGCCCGGAGGGGCGGGCGGGTCGTCCGCTCAGTGCGCCGGCGGCAGGATCACCCGGTCGAGCACGTGGACCACGCCGTTCGACGCGAACACGTCGGTCGCGGCGATCGTCGCGTCGCGGTGCCGCGCGTCGGTGATCACCAGCGCGTCGCCGCGGGCGTTCACCGTGAACGTCGCGTTGCCCGCGAGCACCGGATCGATCGGCTGTCCGGCGGGCACCTCGGCGCGCAGCACGCGGGCGCCCAGCACGTGGTACTGCAGCACCGCGCGGACCAGCGCCTCGTTGCCCGGCACCAGCAGCGCCGCCGCGGTCGCGTTCGCGTCGTGCGTCAGCTCGCGGGCGAGCGCGTCGAACGCCGCGTTCGTCGGCGCGAACACCGTGAAGGTGCCCGGTCCGGACAGCAGCGACACGAGGTCGCCGTCGATGCTCGCGAACTGCACCGCCGCCACGAGGCTCGAGAACTGGGGCAGCGACGCCGCGATGTCGACGATCGAGCGGTCGGCCGGCAGGATCACCCGGTCGAGCAGGTGGATCACGCCGTTGGTCGCGTCGATGTCGGTCGCGACGATGCCCGCGCGCCGGCCGCGACCGTCGACGATCGCCGGCTTGCCGTCGGCCACCTCGATCTTGAAGAACGCGCCGCCGCCGAGCGCCGGCTCGATCGCGCGGCCGGGCTGGATCGCCGAGGCGAACACCTCGCTCGCGAGCACGTGGTACTGCAGCACCGAGCGCACCAGCGCCTTGTTGGCGGGCACCAGCAGGTCCCGGCCGGTCGCGGCCGCGTTGCCGGTCAGTTCGCGGGCGAGCGCGTCGAACGCGGCGTTGGTCGGCGCGAACACCGTGAAGCTGCCCGGACCCGAGAGCAGCGTCGCGAGGTCGCCGTTCTCCGAGGCGAACAGGACCGCCTCGACCAGCGTCGACAGGTTCTCGTTGCCCGAGGCGATCTCGACGATCGTGCGGTCGGCCGCGGGCGCCGCCGGCAGGATCACCTTGTCGAGCACGTGGATCACGCCGTTGGTCGCGGTCACGTCGGTGGCGACGATCCGCGCGGTCCGCACGCGGCCGTCGGTGATCACCAGCGCGTCGCCGGACGCGTCGATGCGGAAGGTGTCGCCGCCGGCGAGCACCGGGTCGATCGCCGCGCCGAGCGGCACGTCGGCCTTGCGCACGGTGGCGCCGAGCACGTGGTACTGGAGGACGGCGCGGACCAGCGCCTTGTTGGCCGGCACCAGCAGGTCGGCGGCGGTCGCCGAAGGGTTGCGGGTCAGCTCGCGCGCGAGCGCGTCGAACGCGTCGTTGGTCGGCGCGAACACGGTGAAGGTCCCGGCGCCGGACAGCAGGCGCACGAGGTCGTCGCCCTCGCTCGCGAAGCGCAGCGCGGCGACCAGGCTGGAGAACTGGGGCAGGCCGGCGGCGGTCTCGACGATGCTCTTGGGCGCGGTCGGCGACGCGGTCGCGCCGGCGCCGGCGTTGGCTTCGGCCGCGCCGAGCACGGCGCTCGGCGCCGGGTCGCCGCCGCCGCCGCAGGCGGCGAGCGTGGCGGCCATCAGGGACGCGGCCAGCGCCCGCGCGCCGGGGACGGGGATTCGATGCATGGGGAGGCTCCTCGCTCGTGGTGGCCGATCCGCCCGAGGATGCAGGCGGCTTCGGTCACCGGAATCTAACGGAAATGGACGCGAGGTCACGGAATGACCGGAGAGTCACATCGGCGCGAAGGGGCTTTCCCGGCGTCGCGGTCCGGCCCGGTTGACGTGGATCAGGTTCCCGGGCGTGCCGCGCTGTCACGATCGCCGGATCGATCCCTGCCGGAGAGCGTCCCCATGGCCCGTCGCGTCGACCCGTCCGCATCCGCCCGCACCCCGTCCCCGCGCGAGGCCGCGGCCTCCGTGCCGCGGGCCGGCGCCGCGCGGTCCCGCGCCCCGCGCCGCGCCGCCGCCGGCGACGTCGCGCCGAGCCTCGTGCCGGTCGCGCTCGAGCGGCACGCGGTCGGCGAGGCGGTCGCCGCCGCCCAGCTCGCGCAGGCCGCCGCGATCGACGACATCGTCGAGCGGGCGACCCGCGACAACGTCGAAGGGCTCGCGCGCGCGGTCGAGGCGGTGCTCGCCGGGGCGTCGCCCGACGACGCCGCGCGCCTGCGCGAGCGGCTGCGCCACGGCGTGGCCGGCGCGTCGGCGCAGGCGCCGAACCCCGACGAGGAGCTCGCCGACGACTGGCGCGACGGCGGTTATCCGTACAAGCGGCTGATGCTGCGCAGGAACTACGAGCGGCAGAAGTACCGGCTCCAGGTCGAGCTGCTCAAGCTGCAGGCCTGGGTCAAGGAAACCGGCCAGAAGGTGGTCATCCTCTTCGAGGGCCGCGACGCGGCCGGCAAGGGCGGCACCATCA
>ENA-UOYA01004870-UOYA01004870.1-activated-sludge-metagenome-genome-assembly--contig:-NODE-4870-length-10946-cov-6.028464_pt1 | contig 10946 bp, 11 predicted proteins | sample MGYA00238163_ERZ764804 | MGnify/ENA primary metagenome ERZ764804 (study PRJEB28919, sample SAMN05720223) | activated sludge metagenome | isolation source: Anaerobic digester | place: Hong Kong...
ACATCATCTTTGAAAACAACGGTAACTACCGAAAGTCCGAAACGAGAGATACTACGAAGTTCAATTACTTTGGGGATTGTTTTTACGGATTGTTCTAAAGGATACGTGATTAATTGTTCTACTTCCTGACTGGCAAGAGTTGGAGCAGTAGTAATTATTTGTACTTGATTGTTGGTTACATCTGGTAATGCATCCAATGGTAATTGTTTTAAGGAATAGCTACCAAAAGCTATTAGAACTAAAGTAAATAAAAGTATTATAAACTTGTTCTTTATACTGAATTGTATGATTTTGTTTAACATTGAAAATATTATAATGAATTAGAAAATTAGCAAAACTACTTTTGCTATTATTTGTGAAAAGGTCACAACTTTCTAACCCGAAATTACTCGGGCATCGTTATACTATTTGAGGTGGTTGCCAGATACTTCCGTAGAAATTGGAAGTAAATTGTGAAGCGTAAGATGGTAATTGGGTTGTAATAGTCTTTGAAACTACTGTAAAATTGTAGTTCAACATTTTAAAATAGCTTACTATTTGTGAACCACAGCAATTACAACTGCAAAAAGGCGAACACAAATCGTTTTCTTTATCGTGATTGTGGGACTTTTCATCATGATTAGCTGAAATCTCAACAACTTTGTGAGCTGCACTGTTTACTTCCATGTCTGCACATGGTAAACAAGAAAGTGCTACCAGATAGATTGATAATATGTAGTTTAAGAGTTTCACGAGTGTAAAAGTATTAATTTTATTAATATAATTCAAAACAAATGGATTAATTATTTTATTTATATTTTTTTACTGTTAATGTCATCCAAGTAATACTGCAAATCATACAGATAAATTAACTCAATGTTTTCTTCACTTGGCATTTGTTCTAATTCGACAAAATTGATGTTTTCAGAAAGTGCTTTTTCGCCAATGATGTCTTGAATAATTACATAGACCACTTCTAGAAGGTTTTTATTATTGCAATGAACGGTGTAGTTTTTTAAGTACACAATCATGTCTATTTTTTTGCAATTTTCGTATTGTAAAGGTTCAAATTTTATTTCACTGGCTTTTAGATTAATGTCTTTGAATACATACGGTTTGTCTAATCCGGCTTCCATTTTTTCGATGTCTTCTGATGGCTGTATGAACGCTATGAAGTTCCAGCTTTTTAGTTTGGGTGCATTATCGACCAATGTTGTGACTGCTTCAAAATAATCGGGATTGCCATTTGCTGAAATAATGAGTTGTATTGATTTGTTTTTTCTTTTTGGAAAAATTATGATGCAATCTAATCCTTCGGAATAGTAGTGCAGGTTTTTATCGAGCCAAAAAAGGAAGAGTTTTTGGATTTTTGGTTTTTCGTTTTGGAGGTTTCTTAGTGTTTGCTCATTGTATTGGATCCAGTTCCAGAATAGTTTGATGTTTTTCATGATTATTAAGTTTTTAAGTTTTTTTTTACCGCAAAGACGCTAAGTTGTTGCAAGGTTCGCAAAGCACTTCGACTGCGCTCAGTGTGACAGTGTGGATTTTTTATCGTTTATCTTTTGAGTTGTTGTCGTAGGCGATTAGATTGAAGAGTTCACGCATTCGGCTTCGTACCCGATTGCCGTATTGGGTTTCTATTTCGGATGCAGAAAGGTTTGTTGTGATGTGGGTTTGTATTCGTTTTGCGATATACACATCGTATCTGCTTAATAGTATTTCTGCCATTACATTGCATTCGTTGCCGTAATATTTTAGATTGCTTTCTGTACCTAAATCGTCAAAGCAGATTGTTTTTGGTTCGTATTCGTATAGTTTTCCTTTGCTGTATTTGTGTATGATTTGGTAGCCGTCTTGAATGAATTCGAAGCTTATATCTCGGCATGGTTTTACGAAAAATTTGTGTTCGGTTGGTGTTAGGTATTTCATGATGTTCATTATTGAGGTTTTGCCACAGCCGATTGGTCCAGAAAGTAGAATTCCTTTGTTGAGGTTTATGTTGTATTGAAAACAGGTTACCTCATCTTTGAGAAAATACGCGATTAATTTGTAGATGATTGGATAATCGGTTTCTAGTATTTTGAAATGGGTTCCGTATAGCTCGATGCCTTTTTGCTCTATCCACATGATTATTTCTTGATAGTTGTAGTGGGTTTTTATATTTTCATTCATTTGTAATTTTTTTGTTCGCTAAAGCGAAGGTTTGGGAACACAGATGACGCGGATTAAACGGATTTACACAGATTTTTTAAAATCAACAATTCACTTCGACAAGCTCAGTGTGACAAATGAGTTACTACAATGGTTCGGAATAGTCTTTATCGATTTTGGTGTTGAGTTGTTTTGGGCGGTTAGGTTCTGCATTTGTGATGAATTTTGGTGCGTTTAATATCCAGTTTTGTGCTGCGGCTTGCCAATCGACCATGTGTGTTTTGCCGCCGACTAGCCAACCGATGCTTGAGAAATAGTTGAAGAATTTTTGGGCTTCGAGTTCTGGGAAGTTGTTTTCTTGGAAATAGAATTTGACGTTTTCGATTGTTGGTATTTCGTCTTTCTTTTTTTCGCGCAACTTTTTTTCTTTCTCGGAAAGAGTTACCTCGACTGCGCTCGGCATGACAAATTCATCATTTCGATTTTCTTCTTCAATTTTTTTTGATTGCTCGCCCAAGTTTAAGCCGTTTGAATTGTTTAAATCGTTTGTATTGTTTGTATTGTTTATATAAGGTACTACGACTTGTTCATTAACCTGTTCACTACTTGTTTCATCACTAGTACACGACTTGTTCACTACTTGTTCATTGACTGGTTTAAAATTTGAACTGGCACTTTTTGGTAAGGGCTTTAGATCATCGGAAAAGTTGAATAAAAAAACGTGGCTGCCTTTGAATGGATTGTAAGATGGTTCGTATTTGATATACCCTTGTGCATGCAATGCTTTGAGGCATTTGTGATAGGTTGCTTTTGAACTGATTTTACTTATTCGCATTATTTCATCACGAGAAATACTGATTGGGTTTCTGAACCGATTGCAATTCCAGAATTGGAACAATGACATGTATAAACTTACATGCGTTGGATTGAGTGATTTGTCTACTGCTACTTTTTCAAAGAAACCGGTGAGGTGTTTTATGTAGTTCATGGTTTTTGACTGTTTTTGGTTGATGGATTTTGGTTTTTGCAATCACACGCTTCACATGTGCCATTGCATTTTGTTTGTGTTTTTTCCATTTATCTTTCCAGCATTTTGTTAATATCCTCGTATTTATAATATATTATGCCACCGATACGTTTAAATTTAAGTGTTCCATTTATACGTAAGTTTTGAAGCGTTCCCGGAGATATTTTAAGCAGTTTACGGACTTCGGAAGATTTCAACCATTGTGGTATTTCTTCTTTCTGTGCCGTGGATTTGATTTCATTTAGAAGCAGGTTTCCAAAGTTCAGTAAATCACGCTTTGTGACTACCTGATGGTTCAATAATTCGATGTTGTCAATCTCCGGAAAGAGTTTTTTAGGATGTAAGTTCATGATGAAAGTATTTGATTTGTTATATTTTACCGGTTAACCTTCAAAATGACATTATTAAATCGCCCTTTTTTCCTTTCTTCTTCAAAATAAAAATGAATCGTAGTCGCTACTACGCTTAATTTTTCTTTATTGAATAAAGAAAAAAATCTTCAATTTCTTTTACGCAATTTTGAATGTTAAACGGTAATACAAATTACTTTCAATTGGTAGTTTTTAATTCACAAGGTGAACCCAAGTTGTGAATGATTTTTTATTAAATAATTGCAAACCTCTTGTTTTATTGGGGTTGTATCAATGGGGGCTTTTTTAAATAGAAGTGTTTATCGAAAGAGATTATTGGATATTTACTGATTTAAGAGAAAAAAGAAGTACGTGTAAAAGGTTTCACAACTTCTTCACAAGTTGTGAAAAAAAAATCCGGGATTTACCCCAGATTTATAATTCGTCTTCTTTCATTTTACGGATGAGGTTTTCGGAAATTGTATTTAAGAATTTTGTCTGAACTGTCTTCCTGGATTTTATATCAACAAAAGCTCTGTAGATGTTTTCTTCAATGTCTATGTTAAACATTTTTCCAAATTGAGCAGCTATTTCTCTTACTTCACAAGTTCCTGCGTTAATAACACCGGAACTATGCAGCGCATAAATTAATTCTATTAAATCAACTTTTGAAGCTGTCCAGTTGAGATTGGATGTTCCTGTATTGTTAATTAAAACGGATTTACTTTTTAATTCTTCCAGTTTAATTTCCAGAAAGTTTGTCAATTGATCGTTTGCAATTAAAGTTGCTACCATATAGTCGTGAGATGTGCACAACTTCGAATCGTAGTTGATTAACCAGCAGTCATCGCGGATAATATCTTTGTAGCTACGTCGAACAAAATAGTCTTCATCTTTGTGAAACGACCTTGATCTGAAATATTCATAGAATTCTTTGTTGTTTGCAGCAAACTGTTTAATTTTTCTCAGTTCTCTTTCATAGTGTTTTCTTTTGTCTCTTTTAGCAGGAGGCAAGCTGGTTTCCAGCTTATAAAGTGTTTTGAAATAAATGAGTTTTGAGACCAGTTTTGGCTTGAGTTCTTTGAAGAAATAAATCTCTTCCTGAGCATTTTCAAATTGGTGTTTTTTGAGCCATTTGTGAATTTCCTTCAGTTTCTTTTCTATTTCCCGGACCATTTTTATGCATAACACCAAACTATCTGTTGTCGTTTTATTTATGATGTCACATTCTTTCTCGAATTCGGTAAATAGGCTTGTATAACTGGCTTCCATGGCTTTGCAAAATGATTTACTTTGACACATCAAAATAAACCATTTTGTATTGCTTTTTTATAGATATTTCTCTTAAAAAGTTATCAACATTGAAAAACCTAAGGAAATATCAAGTGATTTAGGTTTGAACCTAAAAATTATTATTTAATCCATATCGCGAGTTTGCGTTTAAGAAACATCCTTCTCTTTACTATTTGTCTCAATGGTATATTTATTCTTTAGAATTTTCATGTCCTCACTTACTTTTCTGTCTAATACTTTAGCGTAATGCTGAGTAGTTCTCAAATTTTTATGACCTAACATTTTGCTTACGCTTTCAATAGGAACTCCGTTTGTCAATGTTACAGTTGTGGCAAAGGTGTGTCTTGCAATGTGAAAAGTTAATTCTTTTTCAATTTCACAAACTCCGGCTATTTCTTTTAAATAAGCGTTCATTTTTTGGTTCGATAGGATAGGTAGTAGTTTTTCTTCATTTAAACATTGTGGATGATTTTCGTATTTATCAATTATCATTTGAGTTACAGGAAGGATTGGAATTTTTGAAGCACTTTCTGTTTTTTGTCTGTGAGTAAATATCCATTTTTCACCATCAATACCGAAGCTTATATGCGACTTTGTTAAGTTTTTGACATCTATGTATGCCAAACCTGTAAAGCAGCTAAAAAGGAAGATATCGCGAACTAGCGAAAGTCTTTCTGTTTTGAAATCTTTTTCAATTATGGATTGGATTTCAGTTTCAGTTAAATAAACTCGTTCAACTTCTTTAATTTTTGATTTGTAGTTGGCAAAAGGATTTTTTTCTAACCAGTCATTGGCCAAGCAAAGCTTGATAATTTTATTGAAGTTTTTTAGGTATTTAACAGCTGTATTGTTAGCACAATTTCTGACGCTACGTAACCAAAACTCGTAATCGGTTATAAAAGCATGATCAATTTTTGTAATATCGATATCGGAAACATTGTATTTCCATTGCATAAACTCAATAGTATGCTTGAGTGAAGTAGTGTAGCGTTCTAATGTTCCTGGAGCGTATTCTTTTCCAACTAATTCCTTTATTTTGTTGTTGTGGTCTTGGAAGATGGGAACAAGCATACGCTTGGTTTCTGATAGACCAAACAATTCATTCTTTAGATTTTCTGAATTTAAACTGATGTCTTTTTTGAAAAGTTTCTTCTCAGCTTCTAAAACTTGACTTTTTAAGTAATCAAGATGACTATTGATTGTTCTAGCTTCTTCTGTGGAACCTTTTACTTTGCTGCCTTCTGAGGACCATTTATCAGGATTGATATATTTGTTGGTGCTAAACTCAAAACGTTTGGTATTGACAGTAACTCTAGTGTAGATAGGACAAACCCCTAAATTGTTGGCTTTTGCTCTCTTGATGTAGAAGAGAATTGATACTGATGTGTTCATTGTTGGTGACCTTAAAGTTAGTATTAAATTTATTCGATTTAATAACTACACACAAGATGTACATTTTTTGAATATGTTGTTGAACACCTTGTAGTAGCGGTGCTTTCGTTGCGAGGTGTCACTGAAAATTTAATTTTTTAGTGACACCTTGAAAGACACCTAAACTTTGAGATTTAATGAATAATTTGATATAACCCTAAAAGAAAAAACCCACTAAATTGTTGAATTTAGTGGGTTTTAGTACCGTTTGTATTTCTACTGGCGGAGAAAGAGGGATTCGAACCCCCGGACCTGTTACAGTCAACAGTTTTCAAGACTGCCGCAATCGACCACTCTGCCATTTCTCCAATATGTTTGCGCTACTTCCGTAATGCGGATGCAAATATAGTAACCTTTTTTGTTTTCCAAAAAAATATAATGGAAAAATTAATTTATTTTTTCAAATCAAAAGTATTTGCCTCAAAAAGATTAAGTTACGATATCAATAATTAACATATTCTATAATTTCTAGACCATAACCAATCATCCCAACTCTTTTTGATTGAGTAGAATTACTGATGAGTCTTATTTTTGATATGTCGAGATCATGAAGAATTTGTGCTCCAATACCGAAATCTTTAATATCCATTTTAATTTTTGGCGCTTGGAGTACTCCTTTATTTTGTAATTCTTTCAAATCGCCTAATCGACTTAATAGCTCTGATGATTGAATATCTTGATTTATGAAAAGAATTGCGCCTCTTCCCTCATCGTTTATTTTTCTAAACATATCATCGAGTTTCTTTTCTAGGTCGTTTGTTAGTGTTCCTAGAATGTCATTGTTCACCGCAGTCGAATTAATTCGAGTGAGAATTGCTTCTCCACTGTTCCAACTACCTTTTGTTAATGCTATATGAACACTTTTGTTGGTGGTTTGTTGATAGGCGCGAAGCCTGTAACTTCCAAAACGTGTTTGGATTTCAAAATCTTCTTTTTTGATGATTAGACTATCATGTTGCATTCTGTATGCCACAAGGTCTTCTATGGAAACTAGCTTTAAGTCAAATTTTTTTGCAACTTCTACTAACTGTGGAAGTCGAGCCATAGTTCCATCTTCATTCATAATTTCGACTATAACACCAGCGGGTTTAAATCCAGCAAGTCTTGCAAAATCTATAGCTGCCTCAGTGTGTCCTGTTCTTCTAAGAACACCACCTTGTTTTGCTGTCAAAGGAAATATATGGCCTGGTCTTGCCAAATCGTAAGATTTAGTATTTTCATTTACCAATGCCAAAATCGTTTTTGCTCTATCGGATGCAGATATTCCTGTAGTAACTCCATTTCCTTTTAAATCTACAGAAACTGTGAATGCAGTTTCCATATGATCAGTATTATTTTTTACCATGGAATGCAGTTCTAATTCATTGCAACGTTTTTCTGTTAATGGAGCACAAATTAAACCTCTTCCGTGTGTTGCCATGAAGTTTATCATTTCTGGAGTAACTTTTTCTGCAGCGGCAAGAAAATCGCCTTCATTTTCACGGTCTTCATCGTCAACAACAATTATTACTTTGCCTTGACGAATGTCTTCAATGGCTTCTTCTATGGTGTTTAGAATTATTTTATCCGAAATCATGGTGTTGTTGTGTTAGTTTTTTTAAGTTTATAAAAGTTATAAACAAAGAAAAAGATATAAAATGGAAATGCACCTAATAGCACTATCCATATGGGTAAATCGAATGATTTTAAATTTTTAGATACTATTTTTTGTGAAAAAAATACCAATATTAATAAACACAAAACTGCAATTATTGCTAATGTTTTTGTCAAGTTAGTAACATCAAATAAAACTAGTGTAGTGATACTAATTACATTAGCAACTAGAGCTAAAATTGAAATCAATCTATAGTTATCTTTTTTGAAATCAACTGGTTGTGATTCTTCAGCTTGAACAGGTACACTTTCATGTTTATTTTCTACTTTTTCATCTTGTATATACTGCTCGTTATTTTCTTTTTCGATAGAATTTACAGGAATATCGATTAGATTATCTTCTTCTTTTTTTGGAAAATATTTATCGATAATATAGTCTAGCCAAGAAAACTCTAGTGCAACACCTCTGTCATCAGTAGCTCTTTTGGTAAAAAATATTGCTAAAGGTAACAAAACCAATGTTGCCATCCATGCTCCTAAAAATGGAGAAATTCCATCTTCTTGCGCTAGCTTTTTTCCAAAGGTATTGATGAAATGATACACGATAAAAATCATTACAGCAAATACTATTGGAAGTCCTAATCCACCTTTTCTGATGATGGCACCAAGTGGAGCACCAATGAAAAACATCAAAATACAAGAGAATGCAATGGCAAACTTTTCAAAAAATGAAATCCAATGACTATTGATATTCTTTGTTTTTGCTTGAAACTCATATTTTGAACTTTCAATTGAGAAGTTATTAGACTCTACAACTCCAGAAGCTACACGAAGCATTTGTTGTTTTTCGCTAGTATTGAAGTTCGAGAGTAAATCATTGTTGTTTAGTTTAGCAGTATTGTTGAGGTTTTGATTGTTTTTAGCATTTGAAAAACTTGAATTTACTCTCGCGTTAATATTATCAATGTAAGAGCTCAGGTCTTTTTTGTAGTTTTTGTTTAATGAGTCTATAGTATATTTTAATTCACCAATAGTCAGCATGCTATTAGTATTCGTAATTTGCTCTTCGTTTTCATCAACTTTGTTTAGCTTTGACAAATCTATATTGATAACATATCGCTTAAATTCACTTTTAGCAAAAGGAAGTTTATTTCGTTCTTCATATTTTTTTGGAATTATTTCTTCATAATAATTTCCATCTCTAAGAACCATCATTAAATTATTAGAACTTTCGCTACTAACCAATTCTCCTTTCTTAGCTTTAATGATTGTAGTGCCAACCGATTCAAAACCATTTTTTTTGTGAATGGTTACACCATCTAGAAACCTACCATTATCTCCCGATTTTTTGTCAACTTTTATACTGTAATTACCAACTTGGCTAAACTGACCTTCGGCTATAGCCATGGCAGGTTTTACTTGGGCAATATTACGTCTAAAGTTGATGAATTTATATTCAGCATAGGGAATTACATTATTGGCAAAAAAGAAAGCAACTACGCTGAGTAGGAGTATGAAAAAGGTTAAATATTTCAGAGCTCTTTTCAGGGAAACTCCAGATGATTTCATTGCTGCCAACTCATAATTTTCAGCAAGATTTCCAAATGTCATAATAGATGCTAATAGCACCGAAAGCGGAAGTACTAATGGAACAATTCTGGGTGTTGCAAATAGAAGAAATTTTAGAACTGAAATAAAATCTAAATCTTTTCCAGCAAGCTCAGATATGAACAACCATACTGTTTGTAGGATAAAAATAAAAAACAGAATGACAAATACTGTCAAAAAAGTCGATATGAATTGCCTTAATAAGTACTTGTCAAGAATTTTCACTCTATGTGCTGTTAATCTATTTTGTTGATATAGTAATTTGGATATTTACTCGCAACAAAGGTAAACTGATTTTTTGATATAGGTTGATTTGTTTTGAACGAATTAACAGTTAGTGTTGTTTTTGTTCCATTTCTTCCTATTTCTATAACATTATAGATTGTTTTTGTTTTAGAGTCAATGCCAAGTAGAATTTCTTTTCTTTGGTCTTTTGCGTTATTTGGAACAAGTTTTATGTATTGTATTTTTCTTCCTTTAACATCTTGAAGGATATCCCAATAATATTTGTATCCAGTGTTGAAAAACGTCAACATTTTTGATGGTGTAACTGCATTATCGTCTTTGTCGTTAACACTAGATATGGTAATTTCTTCATCCTCAGGAACAATGGTGTAGCTCTTTTTTCCGTCAAAAATTTTTGTAACACCCATGAAGTTGAGGTAATATTTATTGCCGTCAAGAATGACATTACCTTTACTTTCCTTGTTGATGTTTTCTTTCAAATTAGTAAGAGTGTATTTAAAATCGATGACAATATTGTCATAGGATTTAATTTTTGCAGTAACTTGATCTAATAAATCTTTAGCTTTTTTGTCTTGTGCAAAAGAATTTACACTTAATAGAAAAAATAAAACTAATGATAAAGCATTCTTCATTTTACAAATTGTTTTGTTCATTAATAAAAAATTGTTCAAGTGAAGCCAAGTCAGGAATGTTTACACTTCTAGCTTTGCTTCCTTCAAATGGACCAACAATTCCTGCTGCTTCAAGTTGATCAATTAATCGACCAGCACGATTGTAACCCAATTTCAATTTTCTTTGCAATAATGATGCCGAACCTTGTTGTGCAGTGACAATTATTTCTGCAGCTTCTCTAAACATACTATCTCTTTCTGATATATCGAAGTCAAGATTAACACTATTACCTTCTTCACCCACATATTCTGGAAGGAGATAAGCGCTAGCGTAAGCTTTTTGTGAACCAATAAAATCAACAATTCTATCTACTTCTGGTGTATCCACAAAGGCACATTGCACACGAACTAAATCATTTCCATTGGTATACAATAAATCTCCTCGTCCTATCAATTGATCGGCGCCTTGCGTATCAAGAATGGTTCTAGAATCTATTTTAGATGTTACTCTGAAGGCAATTCTTGCCGGGAAATTCGCCTTTATGATACCTGTAATTACATTTACTGATGGTCTTTGTGTGGCAATAATCAAGTGGATACCAATAGCTCGCGCCAATTGTGCCAAACGAGCAATAGGTGTTTCAACTTCTTTTCCAG
>ENA-UOYA01004871-UOYA01004871.1-activated-sludge-metagenome-genome-assembly--contig:-NODE-4871-length-10946-cov-4.985493_pt1 | contig 10946 bp, 12 predicted proteins | sample MGYA00238163_ERZ764804 | MGnify/ENA primary metagenome ERZ764804 (study PRJEB28919, sample SAMN05720223) | activated sludge metagenome | isolation source: Anaerobic digester | place: Hong Kong...
TTTAAAAGAGGTTCTTGAGCCTTTCCTGAAAGGAGAAAGAGCATGAGTGACCTTATGTCATTTATGGAAGCCATGGGAAGCAGCGATATTCCTCTTGTTGCTGCATTTTTCATCGGACTGATGATGGCGATAAGCCCCTGCCCGCTGGCGACCAATATCACTGCTATTGCGTATATCTCCCAAACCATTTCGTCCGGAAAACAAACCTTTCTTGTCGGATCTTTGTACACACTGGGGAGATCATTTGTTTATGTGGCGATAGCTGCTCTCATCGTCCTGGGCGGTTTAAAAGTCCAGTCAATATCACTTTTTCTTCAGCAGTATGGCGATCTCCTGTTAGGACCAATCCTTCTGATATGTGGAATTGTGATGCTTGAGATCATTCCCATCAGTATGAAATTTGAACATACTGGTCTTTCAAATCTGAAAGAAAAACTTTCAAAAAAATTTCTTGACAAAGGTTTTTTTGGAAGTTTTCTTCTGGGAGTATTATTTGCACTTAGTTTTTGTCCTTTTAGCGCCGTTCTCTTTTTTGGTATGCTGGTCCCTCTTGCATTGAGTATCCAGGACCCGGTTGGTGTTCCTCTTGTATTTGGTATCGCGACCGGCCTTCCGGTTATCATCTTCGCAGCCCTTCTTTCAACCGGTGTTGGCCGGTGCGGAGCGGTGATGAACAAAGTACAGAATACCGAGATACTATTTCGGCGGATTGTTGCGGTGCTTTTCATAATAATCGGTGTATATTATACCCTCAATGTGTATCTTCCCGGTTAAAAGGAAAATAAAGGCAATCCATCTTTTTTCCGAAAAGTTCATATGAGATTCAAATAATATTGAATCTACTGCAGATGAAAACATTTCTGGATTTTTTACAAAATTATTTCCAGGGATGTTTCTCTTCGTCATGCCGTGCCGGGATATTCATCTGATGGTTTATCCAGCAATTTCTCTCGGAGTAATCATATGAAGTTATTAATAGAAAACCAAAATTTAACCATAAAAGCGTTCATTCTTGCTGTAATCATTCTCATGACCGCAATTACGGTTTGTTCTGCAGCTGATGCGAATACAACGGGATCATCAGTTCAAAAAGTTGAAGTCTATCATTTCCACCCGACACATGGATGTTATACGTGCACAACAATGGGGAAAAATGCAGAAGATACGGTAAAGGCATACTTCCCAGATGAACTCGAAAGCAAGAAAATCATCTTTGACCACATCAATTTTCAGGATCCTGCAAATGCCGAACTGGTAAAAAAGTATGAAGTCACCGGGTCATCACTGATGATAGGCGTCTATGATCAAAATGGGTTCCACAAAGAAGAAAATATGAAAGTGTGGTATCTGGCAGGGAAAAAAGATGAATCCATGACATATCTGAAAGAAATTATTAAAAAACGTCTTGCAGGTGATTTTTCCGAATAAAATTTTTTCTCAATGAGTTCCGTCCAGATACCGTAATTATGATCCAGTAAAATCCTGCTGTCAGGGGTAAGTGTATGACGGATGACGGTGGGGCGTCTGTGATAATGCCCGTTCTACCATGGAAAAATTGAGAGATGGGTTTGTTTTTCAATTCAAGTGATAATACCTGCCTGTGCAAGTATCTGAAACAACAATCCGGCCATAACTGCAACCCCAAGCACCGTTCCTACAAATGCTATTACCAGTCGTTTTTCAAAGATCGAAGCCAGTAATGTTACTTCTGGTATACTTGCCCCGGCACCGCCAATTATGAGGGCCATCACCGCACCGATTCCCATTCCTTTTTCAAGGAGAACAGCACTAATCGGAATTATCGTTTCTGCCCTGATATACATCGGTACCCCAATAATCGCAGCGACTGGAATTGCGAGTGGGTTATCTGGTCCCGCGACGGCTACAATGAGTTCCTCTGGAATAAACCCATAAATAAAGGCTCCGATAGCAGCACCAAGGATCAGATAGGGTATGACTTGTCTGAATAAACGAAAGGCAAAGATGAGTGCCCGGGATAACCGGGTTTTATGCACTGAATTCCCGGTATCTTCACCATCACAGCAACACCCCCTCTCCAGTGTTACCGCTTTTACATACCTGCCATATCCGATACGCTCGAGAAAAATACCCGAGATGACAGCAATGGAGAACGTGATTGCAGTATAAGTCAATGTAGGCACAACTCCAAACAAAGCAAGAATAAGGAAAAATATGACTGGATTTAAGAGTGGTGACGCAATAAGGAATGAATACGCAATGCCGAACGGAACGCCGACATCAAGCAGTCCGATCAGGATCGGAATGGTTGAACAGGAACAGAAAGGGGTAAGTGCCCCAAAAAATGCCCCGAAAATGTTACCTACTCCCTGGTGTTTGCTGGTGAGAATTTTCCTGATTTTTTCTTCCGGAACATATTCCCGAATGAGACCAACCAGAAAACTGATCCCGATAAATAAGATAACCAGTTCTACGGTGATGATGACAAAAAACTGACCCGCGGTGAAGAGATCATTGATGGCCGTCATAGAAAAATTTCACCACCATGGATGGATATAGAGTTCTTTCGTTCATTCATTAGGTTGAAAGTAATGTTTTGTGGCCAAAGGCTCTGTGTATAAGTAATCATGTGTTCCCTTCAGGTACTCTATTATAATCTGCTATGATCTGCTATGCTCCCTAAACCGTAGTGAATCCAGAGAATGATTTAGAAAAATGAAGGTGGATCAGCACCCCAGCCCATACACCACTGACAGAGAGCCATGATAATTACCACGGGCAGTTCAAATAAGAATGAAACAACTATTGACGTGTGCATTATTTATACATAGCTGTTTCATATTTGTTTGAATCATTCGGATCATCATGCATTCTATCTTTTCCGAATGGAAACTCACCTGAATAATTAAAATTTTATCGGGATCACGAGATTCAATAATATTTTTGACAATCAGGGTCCAATACTATTCATGGCTGAAAAGAAAGGTTTTATAGAACGAATTTTCGGCAAAAAGGAAGGATCCTGTTGTTGCTGTGGTCCGAAGATTGTTCCTAAAGAAGGAACGTGCAGTTCTGCTGAAGAAAAGAAAGAAGATAATGAATAATTCCTTTTTTTATCTGAGGTTTGTACCTTTTCTTATAGAATAGGAAAACCAGTAAGAACGCATTCGTTATCACCATTCGAATACAGGTGGTAATCACGATAAGCAATTATGCAAGCGAATAGTTCGTGAATATTTTTTACCATATCGTAGGTTTTCTTCTGGAACAGCCAGAAATAGGGGTTGGTTACAAAACACATCAAATTGCAATATGGACATAGAAAAAAAGTAAGAGATCCCTTGTAAAAGTATCAGCGAGCGAATCAGTTCCCGGAGTTTAATCGACATACGCACACAAATGGCTTTTCCGACGGTAACAAGATATAGGAGAAGATGGTGCTGGTTTTTCTTACGCTAACTGCGAAGTGACCAGAGAGAAGATCAAAAGTACGTTAATCGGGCGGCTTGATGTGACTCCAGGAAAAAACCGGAAACCACTGTAGGTATCGAGGTGGATTTAATGATTCTTCAGAGGCCGGAGAGAGTATGATATACCGTTAGGGTACCAGAAATGTTCAATTTCCGATCCAGCCAGGATAGGAATCTTGAGTGAATAAAAATCCTTGTTCTTTATTTTACGCGGACAAGCCAAAATTAGTTGTGAGAGACATGCTTATATAGTTTTGAATACCAATTCAATAAATGTTGAAATGCCCTGGTGAACTGTCCGAGAACATTTGAGATGACAAATCATGCCATTCATGATGCAATTCATTGGATTCCCCCTTTATTACATCATCGGGATACTGTTTGTCTGTGCGATCATGATGCTCCTGATGATGCTTTGTATGCGACGAATAATCATGCAGGGAGGATGCTGCCTTTGCTGCTGTGGTCTTCAAATAGAACAGAATGAACCAAAAATTATGGAAAACAAGTGATACCAATGATAGATATTCTTACCGGATCATTCCTTCTGGGATGGTCAACCCTCGTTGCATACCTTACGGAACATGTTGTAACCTGTCTTATCCCTGCATTTTTTATCGCTGGAGGAATAGCAGCATTTGTTAAAAAGGATGCGATTTTAAAATATTTCAGCCCAGATGCCAAGAAGTCAGTAAGTTATGGAATTGCTTCTGTATCAGGCACTGTCCTCGCAGTCTGTAGTTGTACTATTTTGCCAATGTTTGCCGGGATTCTTAAAAAGGGGAGTGGCATTGGTCCGGCTATCACGTTTCTTTATGCCGGGCCGGCGATTAACATTCTTGCAATCGTCTACTCTGCAAAAGTCCTCGGACTTGACATTGGAATTGCCCGTGCCGTCTCGGCAATTCTTCTGTCAATTGTTATCGGTCTTGTCATGGCACTTATCTTTAAAGAGCATGATGACGAAGTCCGGGCTCAGGCAAAAAAGAATCCAAGGCTTCCCTCAGGAGAAGAAGAACGGCCGAAATGGGTTGTACTGGCATTCTTCATCTTCCTGATTGGTATTCTGCTTATTGCAACATCAAAACTTGACATCTTTATCCGGCTCCTGATCGTCTATTTCCTCTCAATGGCGGTTGCGTTCCTGCTCATTTACTACTTTAGTCGTGACGAAGTAACCGAATGGGGATACGAGATCTGGGATCTGACAAAGAAAATATTTCCAATTCTGGTGATTGGAACCTTTGCCCTCGGAGTCCTCTCGTTCTTTATCCCTCCAGAGACCTTTAAGCCATATATCGGAGACAACTCTCTCCTTGCAAATTTCATCGCGGCAGTTATCGGAGCAATTCTCTATATGCCAACCCTGCTTGAAGTACCCATTATTGGAACGACCCTTGGATACCTTTCCGGAAATATGGCAAAAGGACCTGCTCTCTCACTCCTGCTGACCGGTCCTTCGATAAGTCTGCCAAGTATCCTGGTGCTCACCCGGGTCATGGGGCCAAAGAAGACCGGAGTATATGCTGTGCTTGTAGTTATCTTTTCAACCTTTGCCGGATTTGTATTCGGAAACAGCGGGCTGTGATCAGGATGGTTCCCGATAAACCCTGTTGTCCGGCAGATGCTCTCCGGAGAGTAAAGATGATCCCGGTTAACGGGATCCCCACCGGCATCACCATGCTGGATGAGATCATAGCCGAGGTAAAAGAGATGAATCTTACTTCCGAGCAGCAGATTAAAGAGCTCCTGCTCAGAAAGGTGAAAGTGTACAATTACATCTCCAAAGGTGCTGAGGAGATGTATACGGATGCCCTTATGAAAGAGTATACAAATCAGGGTGCTCTCAACAAAAGATGATATGTGTGTATGACAAAGCTATTTCAATTAAAGGTGAAATATGAAACTTGAAGTATTAGGAACCGGATGCACAAAATGCAAACGAATGTATGATAACGTAATTGAAGCAGTGAAAAAAACCGGGATTCAGGCTGAGGTAGTAAAAGTTGAAGCGCTGGAAGAGATTGTAGGCCGTGGGGTGATGATGACTCCGTCACTCTTTCTGGACGGTGAAGAGATCGTTGCCGGCCGGGTACCTACTGTCAATGAGATCATGGAAATCATACAGGAGAGTGCATAATGGCAGAACAGACCCCGTGCTCTTGTGCAGGCGGAGACAAATCACGAATTATTTTTCCCTGCTGTGGTCAGGCGAATACCGGGCAGATCTCAAACCAGGCTGCGATTCAACTTGACGACGAAGGATATGGTGGATACGCGTGTACTGCTCTGCTTGTATCTTCTGAATCGCTTGCAAAACGTGCAAACGAGGCTGATGAAGTAGTGGCAATCGATGGGTGCGGTATGCATTGTGCAAAAAAGATTGCGGAAAAAGCCGGAGTCCCGATTCATCAGCATCTGGTGATCACAGATCTAGGCATAGATAAGAAGAGTGGAGATCGTTCTTTTGCACCGGAGGAGGTTGAATCCATAGTATCTGCTGCCTGGAAAGGGGAAGGAATATTGCAGGAGTCTCGTACTGGAGGAAAACAATCCGATGGTTCAGGTGGCTGTGGTTGTGGCGGAAAGTGCCGCTAATCTCCTCATTTTTCATGACACCTGATAATTCAGAAATTACCATAATCACCTGTTCCGGGATATCAAACACCGGTAAACTTACTGCGAAAGTTGGAGAGATACTTATCCGGCGATGCCCGGGTCAGATTGAAGTGTGCCTTCCTGCCAGGGCGGAACCAGACAAGATGAAAGATGCTCTCTCTCATGCTGAGCAGATACTGGTCGTTGACGGATGTGCTGACTGTTGCGCGAGGAAAAAACTCATGGAACATGGATATGAACCGGATATTCACATTATCGCCACCGAATGCGGGATTGTGAAAAATGGTATGGAAGATCCACGTTTTGACGAGATTGAACTTCTTACATCCTTCATACGGGAGAAAATCCGGTGAATCGTTTCTCAGGTAACATACTCTCCTTATTTTATCAATGTCCATAAAAGCTTCGAGAACAGATATCCTGATACCTCTATTACTTTTGGCAGTAATTACTATCATTATAACCTCACCTCCCGCACCTTTAGGCACATAAATTAAGTGCCGTTAAAATCTCTCTATTTTTCTTACTGACTTCTGATTGTAGGATTTGTCCTTGAGATAGCACAAAAAGTTTGATCTTTTCAAGTTCAAGAAGAAGTTTTTCAACCGAATATTGCTTTGAAAGTCCAGTCTCTTTCAAGATCGTCTGCAATCTCATGCGAATGATAAGGGCAATAAAGACCATGAACAAATATCCACGTACGGTATCATCCCTTCTGGCATTCAGTGGCAACGTCTCCAGATCATGCTTCATTCTTAAGAAACACTTCTCAACCGCATCTCTCTGTCGATAGAGGGTAAGACATGAAAGCCAGTCCAAATCGCCGTTGTAAAAAAGAATAAATCTGCCAAAACGATTCGTTCTTTGAGTGACCGCTTTTTGTTTTATTGAGACCTCAAACATCCCATCAATGAATTTCCAATTCAGAAACCGCGCAAACCCTTTTGTCACTTCATTTACTACCACGTCGGGTCGCTTCCAGGTATGTGGTCGTACTTTCTTCAATCGTTCAACAGCATCGATTAATTGCACATAAAACGAATCTCTTTCATCCTGCTCCCGTTTGGGGTCATAATAGCAGTATCCTTTGACCGTAATAATCCTTGGTCTATCATCGAGATCAAAATGGTGCTCTAGTGTTACTGGCATTGCAAATATAGGACCCTTCTCTAATTTTTGAAGATATTGGGCTTGTTTAACCTTATTCTGTGACGCACTCATGAGTTCTTTAATTGACGTCAATTGATACGTTGCAGGGAGAATAAACGGAATGTTTTCCTCCAGAAGTTCAACAAGTGTTGTTTGAGAAAAGAAACCCCGGTCCATTATCAGCCTGAATTGTTTCGAACCAGCATCTTTGAGTCGACTGATAGTATTTCTGAGAGTAGTAATGTCTGCAATACTACCCGGATACAGGTCATAGCGTACGGGAATCCCTTTATCCTTATCCACAACGAGGGAGAGATTGATCTGCGGAAGACCATCATTATCCCTGTTATACCCATATTCCAGGCATTCCAGAAGTTTTGATGAACTGGATAAACTGGTGATATCGTAAAGAAGAGTGGCGCCCGGCTCAATGTGAGCTGCGAAACGACTCATAAACTCTTCCGGAATGTTTTTTTGACAGATATCTGCTAATAATTCACTTATTCTTTGACCAGATAAGGGCAATGTGTTGTTACTGAGCCAGAGTGAGGAACCCTCATACCACGTTTGCACATTTGTCATCGCTGTGGGACGGAGAATACGATTGTATGCCAGAGCGAGTAACGTATCCGTCTCTGATTCTGAAAGAAATTCTTCAAGAGTTGCCTGAATTGAGAGTTCCTGGGTTATGCTTTGCAGAGGCAACAGATTTCCATGATTATATGCAGCTTTTGGGGCTGAAGAGACGGACATTCGGGCAGGAATCATCTCATCCGAACTTACTTTCACCGGTTGCCCATTGATATTCTTACCGAGATATCTTGATTTGTGTCTGATTTGCTTTTTTTCCTTGTCGTAGTAGGGAATATCTTCGTACCAGTAATCCTTTCCATTAATTTTCTTGATACGGATTGTAGACTTCATTTCTGCTACTACAATATAAGCGCATATAATATATAAGATTTGTTGTTAATGAAAAATTAAACAGCCAAGATATATAGGCAGATGGTTTGATGGGGAAAATATCCCTTTGCATTATAAATCTATTATGCGCCTATAGATCGGTAGTTGAGGTTATAATCCTCTCCGGCGGATGCGGGTGTAACAGATTTTTACCGTAGAAAATCTCTCTCTTCAAAAAAGGCACAACATATACACGTACTCCCCCTGAAAGCGCTGGAAGTGTATCATTTTCACGAAACTTAGCAGTGTTCCTCCTGCCGGATGCTTGAGGAACGGGTGGAAGAAGCAATGAGATATAACATTCAGACCGGAAATGTATGAAGGGAAAAAGACATTGGTGATCCGGGATAACTTACTATTCACAACCGGTTCTGATATGCGTTTACAATTTCATCCATATGGTGAATAATATCACTACTCCCTGAAACTCCGATATTTCCAATAAATAAGACCGGATAAGAGATCTTCGAATTGTGGAAGTAATTCTTATACTCATTAAATAACTCTTGATTTTCTCTGTTATATACAAGATTTTGATATTCTATATGGACTTCAGGGTGTTTTCTTTCATATGACTGAAGAAATCTGTGAGCATCCTTGCATGATCCACAGGAAGAACTGTAAAAGAACTGAATTCCAGAAAAATTACCCAATTGTGCCAGTGATATAGTATTGATCATATCAAAAAGAGATCCGTCTTCAATTACCGTTCCATCATTAAGATAAATCAATCCGGAGCATGCAGGAATAGATGAGAGACAGATTATGGAATAGATAAAAATCAAAAAATGTGACGGGTTAGTGAATTGCTTCATCCAATAGTGTTTAATTTCATTCATTATAATGACCTTCATCAATTATTACATCGCAAAAGAAACAAATAACATGGCATCTGACCGCATACATGAGTCATTATATCTTTTCAATCAGGGGTATAATTGTTCGCAGGCAGTATTCTCAGTATATGCAGAAGAAAATGGTTTAGATCCCGATTTAGCCAGGAAAATTGCCACATCTCTTGGTGCAGGTATTGGCAGAACCGGAAATATCTGTGGTGCAGTATCCGGTGCGATATTAGCCATCGGGCTTATTCATGGGATGAACAGGCCGGATGATACAGAAGCAAGGGAAAAAAGTTACCAGTTAACCCAGGACTTCATGAAGACATTTACCGACCGGTATGGATCTGTGTCATGCCCGACCCTTCTTGGTTATCACCTGGGAATCCCTGCTGAACGGGAAGAAGCCGGGAGAAAAGGGGTAGTAAAAGATATCTGCCCTCGTCTTGTGCAGGGTGCTGCCGAGATACTGAAGGAAATCCTCGAAAAAAACTAAATAAAAATCGGAACCAGGATAATGATTCCCATTATCAGCATAATGACTCCGATGATAATTCTGAGCAGGCTCTTCCTCTCCTCCCTCCATGAATTCAGTTTTTCCGGAGACAGTCCAAAGATAACCAGGAGAAGAATTGCTATGAGGGGGAGAATAACAACGACATTATAGGCAAGGAGATAAAACAACCCGGACTGGAAATCCTGGTATATCATCCCAAGTATGGAGATGTAAATCCCCACCGTACAGGCCATTCCATACAGACCAGTCAGGGCACCAACGATAAATCCTGCTGGGATACTCGCAATCTTCAGATATTTGGATATGGAACTTTTCTTCGACTGGGGAATGGAAAAGAGTGCTTTCGGATTTTTTATAAGACCATCTTTTATCTGGAACAGTCCGGCGATAATTGCGATGATTCCTGCAGCGATAAGGAATATCTGTGCAACACCCGGAATCTGGATGACTGAAAAGATTGCAAATCCGGATAAGACCCTGACCAGGAAAAATGCAATTATATATGCAGACCCCACGAAAAGTATTGTTTTTCTGGAGTCAGATGCCATAAGAGATACGAGCAGAAGAGCAAGAACGAGCAGGCCGCATGGATTAAATCCCTCACCTAATGCAGCCAGAACAAGAATTACAGGATTAATCGTTATGGGTTCTGCAGGAGTGGGGCGATCACCGGTGACCACAGGGGGGCCCTGAGTCTGAATTTCACCCATCTTCTGTTCAAAATTTGTAAAAATGGCATCCTCACCGATGAGTGCCTCATCTCCAATAAATATAACCGGTACAAACAATTCCTCTTCCGGATGCATCTTTCTGAATGTCTCAAACAGGAGAATGTCATCCTGGTTATCGGCGATATTGTGGTAATGGATACGAACGTCCGGATGTGCTTTTTCATACTCTTCGATATATGGCATAACCTTGTGACAGGAGGAACACAAGGGGCTGTAAAAGAAATGTACTGCTGCCTTGTCGGAGGAATTCGCAGTTGAGTTTTCAGGTTCTGCGGCACATACTCCGGCCATCAGCAGGAGGAAAGCGCAAATAATTGCAACTGGGATCCATAAAGATGCGTTTTTGTTTTTTGTTATGGAAATCATATCTTTACCATATTATCTCGTGAATATTTCTTCTTCAGGCTTCTGACTGAGATGAACAGCATCAGTTTAAGATTCAACGATTATTGAAATAGGGGTTTGATTTATTTATTATTTTGGTTTGCTAATGAAAACCGGCAGACATATCAGACTGGATGATTATGAACTGGTTCAATTAATGAACAATTAACACATTCGTTGCACTCAAACTCAAGCGTTGAGTAGAGAATCTGATACTTCCTGAGTCGTTCCTTGATCTCCTGTTTCATTCGTTCTATCTGATCCACATCACGGACACAGGAATAAACATGAGTAT
>ENA-UOYA01004875-UOYA01004875.1-activated-sludge-metagenome-genome-assembly--contig:-NODE-4875-length-10937-cov-7.035104_pt1 | contig 10937 bp, 6 predicted proteins | sample MGYA00238163_ERZ764804 | MGnify/ENA primary metagenome ERZ764804 (study PRJEB28919, sample SAMN05720223) | activated sludge metagenome | isolation source: Anaerobic digester | place: Hong Kong...
ACTCGGTATACCCGTGCAACTCGGGACAGGCTCCCATGAACATCGATGCCCAATTCACCGCACTCGAAGAAGGCAATACCGCTCGTTTCTTCAACGTATATGCTCCCTCAGCCATCAGTTTCTTGACAACCGGCATATCGGCTTTTTCTACACTGTAGGAGCCCCAGCCGTCCAGCCCGATCAAAATCACGTGCTTGGCTTTTGTCCCTGCATGCAGACTAATATGGGCAAAAAAGACAAAACATGCCATAACCTCTAAAATTCTTTTCGTTCTCATTATCCTCATTTTTATAGTGTTGTTTATAATATTGAAATAAACTGAACCCCAAAAGTTTTTTGTCTGACTTTTAGGGCTCGCTATAATAGCACTGCTAAACCTCATCCGGCCACGGACAAGATTTCCCCGTAGATTTAAAAGTAGGACGTTGGGCTTTTACTTTCCTTAGATATTGCCCAAGATCTTTTGATAATTTCTTTACGATTGCCGGATGTTGGGCAGCCAAATTTTGCTTTTCTCCCATATCGTCGCGAACGTTAAACAACTCTTTTTCTCCCGTTTGATAATAGTATATCAGTTTCCAATCGCCACTACGTATCGTACAGGTAGGACCAATACCGGGTCCTTCATTTCCCCACAAATTCGGATAATTCCAATACAAGTTTCGCTCTTTGCTTGGGTCGCCCGTTCCTTTCAAAAGAGGTACAAAACTTTTTCCGTCTATGGGCTGAACCGTTCTGAATTTTCTTATCCCGGCCATTTCCAATATCGTCGGAAAAAAATCCTCGATAATAAGATAACTTCCGCATGTTGTTCCGGGTTTTACCGTTCCCGGCCATTTCACGATCATTGGCACACGTATACCCCCTTCGTAGGCCGATCCTTTTCCGCTGTTGAGCGGAGCATTCTGTGTGTGTAAAGGTGGATCGCGCCATGCCGTATCGGTAGAAAAACCGCCATTGTCCGACATGAAAATAATAATGGTGTTCCTATCTTCCTCATTCTTTTCCAGCCAATCCAAGACATCTCCCAAGCTTTTATCCATTCCTTCAAGCAACGCTGCGTAGGCTGCTTCTTTTTCCGAAAGACCGGCTTCGAGGTATTTGGAATAAAAACGCTTATCACGATCAATGGGAATATGAACCGCATAGTGCGATAGGTATAAATAAAACGGCTGCCCCAGATTTTTAGCCTTATCCAAGGCTTTCAGGGCTTCAAGCGTTAATGCTTCGGTCAAAAAGATATCTTTTCCCCAATACTCTTTTAATCCGGGAACAGCTTGTAACGGCGATGGTTTCCCGTCGGTACGATTCCCAAAATTGTTTGTTCCCAAATAACTCGCGACGCCTCCTCCTGCATGGCCCGCAATATTGACTTCAAAACCGAAATGATGGGGATTCTCTCCCGGCGTGTCAACAGCCCCCCAGTGTGCTTTACCACAATGAATGGTATGATAACCGGCATCTTTCAATAGTTGGGGTAGCGAGGTAATGCAATACGTGTAGGGAATGTTGTCGACCTGACATATCCCGTTTACATTCCACGCGGGGAAATCGAGCACAGGGCTCTTACGGTCGGTTGACGTATTTTTTTCCAATGTCCAATTGGTAACCCGATGACGCGCCGCATTCATCCCACTCATCAGACTTACCCGAGAAGGTGAGCTCACACTGCACGCGTATGCTTGAGTGAACATCATCCCCTCAGAAGCCAGCCGCTCCATATTGGGAGTATGGTAACGTCGATTAAGGGGCGTTTTTTCAACCCAAAAAGGCAGCGAAGTATCCTGCCACCCCATATCGTCAACCATGAAAAGAACGATATTGGGGCGTCGATCGGCATAAACACCCTGTTGCGCCGATGCCTCAATTAGGGGCGCAACAGCCAATGCCATTAAAGATCTTTTATTTATCATTTATTTATATATACTTCAGCAATTTTTAAGACTCCCGAATCTACTATTATTCTCAAATCGGTGGCCATCGATTCTCTAAAAATATATTTTTCCGGAACATTTATCCTACTTGGTTTACCTTTATAAACCGTCAAAAATTGTCCACCGCCACTTGAAAGCTGAATTTCGAAAGTGGAATTCATATCGGTTCCTTCATGCCAAACAATATCGATATGATCAATTGCCTGTTGGGAGTTTATAGGAAAGGTTATACCATCATTCTTCTTTCCCTCCCAATAAGTAGAAAGGTCATTGTCGAGAACATTCTTGGCTGTGGAAGAAAACGGAGTAGATACTACACGAAGCTCTTCGCTCTTTTTCACGTTTTTACTTGTTGTCTTCTCATTTTCCACCACAGTAAAAATATCTTTTAAACGGATATCCTCTGAAGATGCCCCTACCATTACTCTAAAATCGCCGGGTTCAACAACCCACTCTTCATCGATGTTATAAAGTTGCAAATCGCGAGGTTGAATTACAAAGATAACTTCTTTCTCTTCTCCGGGCAAAAGATGTATCCTTTCAAATCCGACCAAATTTTTTTCATACGTTGTTACAGAACTAACCAAATCGCGAACATAAAGCTGAACAATCTCGTCTCCGGCATATTCACCTGTATTCTTCACCTTACAGCTAACCGTCAAATTTTCTTTATCGGTAATTGCATTGGACGACAGAACCAAATCGGAATATTCAAAACTCGTATAACTTAATCCGTAGCCAAAAGGATACAAAGCTCCATTTATGCCGGCCATATCTCCCTTTAATCCCATAACCTTCCCGGCATCAACTTGCGAAAAAGGTTTAGCGGGAAAATTAAAAGGAATTTGTCCGACTGTTTTAGGAAAAGTAACGGTGAGTTTCCCTCCGGGATTATAGTCTCCAAACAATACCTCTGCTATGGCGGTTCCTCCCTGAGAACCGGGATACCACGCTTCGATAATGGCAGGAATGTTGCGATCGGCCCAATTAATGGATAACGGACGTCCATTAATGAGAATCAATACCACCGGTTTACCGGTTTCATGAATTGCCTTTAACAATTTCAATTGCCGTCCCGGCAAATCTAACGAAGTGCGGGATCTGTTTTCTCCGGCAGTCCTTGAATTTTCGCCCAACACAACAATGGCTATATCGCTTTTTTCGGCATCGGCAACGGCTTTATCCATTTCTTTTTGCTCATCTTCCGTTAAGGGATATTCAATGATTTCCGAATCGGGCCAATGCTCATCCACCATCTCACATCCTTTAGAATAAAAAACGTTCACCTCATTTCCCACTTTATTTTTTATGCCTTCCAACACAGAAACCACATCTACAGCCAATGGACCGTAATGTGTCAATGCATACGAAACGTCGTTGGCATTGGGTCCCGATACTGCAATATTTTTTATCTGTTTTATATCGAGAGGAAGCAGTTTGTCCTTATTTTTCAAAAGAACCAACGATTCGCGCGAAGCCTGCAAAGCAACTGCTTGGTTTTCCAAACTATTCACTTCCGAATCTGCTCCGGCTAAATCTTCTTGATACGGATGATCAAACAACCCTATTAAAAATTTCACCCGCAAAATATCACGTACCCTGTCATCAATCACATCCATTGGGATAGCTCCTTCATTCACAAGTTCACGCAACGGCAGCACAAACGAATCCGGAGACCGAAACGTACAGCGTACATTCAATCCCGCCATAACAGCTTGATATACGGCTTCTTTCATATCTTTTGCCGTATTATGTTTCGAAAAAAGATACTCCACAGCGTCACTATCGGATACAGTATATCCCTTAAATCCCATCTGTTTCCTCAAACGTTGCGTCAACCAATAATAACTACCCTGAATAGGAAAACCATCATAATCGTTATACGAACACATTGCTCCCAACAGTCCCGCCTCGGAAATAACACGCGTCCAAGGATATGCGTGTACATATTCCAATTCCCTGGGAGACATTTGCGGATCGACACGGGCCATTCCTTCTCGTGCGCCTTTATTGTTGCTATAAGCTATAAAATGTTTGCCGGTGGAGGCGACTTGATAATCGCGCTGCATACCATTTACCATCCGGATTCCTAATTCGGCAACCAAAAAAGGACTTTCGCCATAGACTTCCTCATATCTTCCCCAACGTTGATCGCGGCCAACATCTAAAATAGGAGCATAAATATTGGTATAGCCGAGTAATCTTCCTTCTCTACCTGTAATATATCCTACTTTTTCTATCAACTCCCTATTCCATGTATGTCCTAATCCCAACTGAGTGGGGAAGTTGGTTGCTTTATAACTCTCTACTCCACGAATCCCTTCATTGGTAAAATCGACCGGAATACCGAGGCGGGTTTCCTCTATAAAAAAACGTTGTACTTCATTCAATGCCCATGCATGACGAGAAGCCGGCCATACATAAGGATTATCGGAAGGAGGAAGCCCCCATTGCTGGAAACCGTTTAAATGTTCGTCAATGGCTCCTATGCCGTCTTTCCAAAGCTTGTTTTTCCACTCGGGAGTTGGAAGATCATCGGGCAAAACCCGTTTGTAACCATATAAAGTTACCATTTGACAGGTTTTTTCTTCAAGATTCATTTGACGTAATAAATCCTCAATACGATCATTGATATCGGCTTTGGGATTTTCATAAACATCCATTTTGCCGTTTTTATTGAAATCGATCCAACCTTTCTTGTAAATCGTTTTATTCTTAAGAATATATTTGCTTGGAATTTTTGGAATATCTTGAGCGTAAGCCATATGTACTAATATTCCGCTTAAAATGAAAATAATTGAAATTTTTACTTTTCCCATGTTTTTATACTTACTATGTGATGATTTAATATTGGTGTTTTATTTCGAACAGAATTACTTTACCGGTTCGCACGTATTTTGAGGAGAGAAAGGGTCATAGTAATAAATATTATCTTCCTCATATAGTTTTAAATGTTTGCTCAAACGCTTATTGAAACCATCAAAATTTTTATTCCCTTCTTCTGTCCACCCTGCTTCAGCCAATGCAGCTATACGAGGAAACAACATAAAGTCGAGACGCTGAGGAGTAACAATCGTTTCTGCCCAAACATTTGCCTGTATACCCAAAATATTCGCATTTGCCGGATATGACACGGGAACACTTTTATGATTAAATGCATAAACTTTGTCTAACGAACTGTAATCCCCACTCCACGTGCGCCCCTGCTTATGCGAAGCATCCTGGATAAAGTCGAAATATAAAGGGATCCTCGGGCATAAAACTACCGGAAATCCTTTATCTACCGCTTTTTGAAGTTGAGACGGTTTATCGTGCCTCCAGAAAAAAACAAGGGTTTTATCGGTAGGAAGGTCTGATTCTGCCACTTCATCCCAAGCAGCAATCTTATTATTCATCACAATAACGGAATCTGCCATTCTTTTCAAAAAATAATTCTCAACCTCTTTCAAGTCGGTCATATTTTCTTTTTTCATTAATGCTTGAATGCTTCTGTCCGATTTCCAGTTTTCATTTCCAAAATGCACCTCATCTCCTCCCAAATGAATAATTTGCGAAGGGAACAACGCATCGACCTCTTTCAAGACACGGGTTAAAAAAGTATATACACTGTCCTTGCCCGGATTGAAAGTAAAATCGGGATAACGCTCGGATCCGCCTCCGCTGAATTCGGGATAAGCCCTGTTAGCCGCAGCCGCATGTCCCGGCATATCTATCTCGGGTATAACTTCAATATTCCTTTCTTTTGCGTATCGAATGATTTCCTTGATTTCATCCTGCGTATAAAATTCAGCTTTCGTATAAGGACAGGTATGATTCCCTATACCTCCTATATAACCCAATTTTGGATATCCTTTGATTTCGATTCTCCATCCCGGAGTATCCGTCAGATGCCAATGAAAACGGTTCAATTTATACATTGCCATCCAATCGAGCAACTGTTTTACTTTTTCTTTTCCGAAAAAATGACGAGATTCATCCAGCATTAATCCCCTCCATGCATACAGAGGTTCATCAAATATATTCAGGCAATCAATTTCTACGACACGATTCCCTGTTTTTTCGGACAACCTGGCCAACTGTATTAAAGACACGATCCCATAAAAAATTCCTTTATGCGTTTCCGCTTCTATTACGCACTCGTCCGCATTCATTTTCATGAAATAAGATTCTTCGTTTACCACTCCCTTATTCTTGCTTTGAGGCGTCAATTTTAAAATGATCCTTGTCGAATAAGATTTCAAATCTTTACTTGTTCCGATTGCAGTACTTATACCGGTATAACGTAAGAGCTCTTTTTGCAAATAAAAAGCCTGCTCTGCTAATCCCGATTCAGAAATTATTTCGGTTTTATCGGCCAATTTAAAAACGGCATTCACTTCTTCAATTTTCTGTGGTAATGGGATAAGACGGCATTTGGCGTAATCTTGTGCAATTAAGCCAATGCTCGAAAATAATGTAACAACAATAAATAATAAATGTTCCTTCATTTTACGGTTAGTTATTTTGTATGCACTTCGTGTACACTGTTAAGTTATCAATTTTAATAGGGAATAATTTCATTTAAAATTCTTTCCCTAAACCAGGGATCGTCTGCCTTTTTCAATAAACCGGAAAGTTCCGATAATAACATTTTTCGTTCTTGTGGAAAATCGTTCCAATCAAGATTATTCATTTGATAAGGATCTTTTTCATCATCAAAAAATAAAACCTCCTCCAACGCTTTTGTTTTTTTATTAATCGTTAAGACAAGCGTATATTTTGATGTTTTTATGCCTCGTGACACAGGAAAATAAGATATTACTTTTCCCTCTTCATTTTTATCCCCATCAATATTTTTAATGTATAAAACGCTGTTGGGAATATCGTTTTTAACCTTATTCTTCAAAAGAGTTTCCGAAAAATCATACCCTTGTACATCTTGTGGAATTTGTTTTTTGAATCCACTTAATCCCAACAACGTAGGCATAATATCCGGCGAAGAAAGCAGATAATTTACTGTGCGAGGGACCAGTTTCCCGGGATAACGAATGAGGAATGGAACATTCATTGCTTCCGTATAAGGCGAATTTTTGGGATCTGATGTTCCATGGCTGCATAGGGTTTCTCCATGATCGGATGAAAATACAATAATGGTATTTTTATCTAAATCGAGTTCTTTTACAGCTTCCAATATTCTTCCGAATTCCTTGTCGACTCCCGTTACGTGAGCAAAATAAAAAGGCGCACATTTGGCTTTCTCCATAGTCAAATCCACATTGGGACGAACGAGCAATTCCTGCAAAGATTTATCTTTGTATAGTTTATAATCTTCTTCGCGACAATCGTTCAAAGAATGATAAGGCGAATGCGGGGGATTCATGCTTATCACTAAGAAAAAAGGTTTTGTTGCATTGCGTTCATTATTTTTATTCTCCAAATAAGCAATTGCCACATCGGCTTCATGTTTAGGAGAATATTCATTAATATCATGTCGATTCCCTTCGGTATCCCAATAATGAGGATGCTTATGCTCGTCAAACGTACCATAAGAATACCAAAAATTGAATCCATGTCTTTTTTCAGGTGGAGTATAAGCATCCCAAACCGGATCCCTGTTTTCCACATAATGTCCCGGATTCTGAGGATCATTGGGTGTAGGAAAATCTAAATGGTATTTGCCTATATAAGCACATTCATAACCGTTATTATGTAAAACGTCACTAATGGTAACAACATCGTCTCTAAGAGAACTTATCGGCCGATCGGAATTACAATTGAGCATAGCTCCACTTTTATGGGGGTACATGCCCGTAAGAAGAGAGCCTCTGTGCGGTGTACTCAACGGACAATTACTCATTGCAGAAGTAAATACGATCGATTCCTCGGCAAAACGATTTAAATTCGGCGTTTTAACCGGATCGGCTGTAAAATTAATGAACTTTGAAAAGTGCTCGTTATGCCAAAATTCCATTGCACAATTGCGCATCTGGTCAGGAAAAATATAAATTATATTCGGCTGAGAAACTGGATTATTTTGACCATGACACTGAATAAAAGGGACAATACTTATTCCAAGACAAGATAATTGCTTTACCATTTTATTGATTTTCATTGCGATGCGATATTTTTCTTTGTTGCAATTCATATTTGTGAAAATTACCTATTGAAGGTATGAATGATCAAATTCTTTTTTGATTTCACATTACTGAAATTACTTCACTTAACTTATCAAAGGAAACTATAATTATTTTAATGAAAATAACCATCTCTTTCTATATCTCTTTTTCGTTTAAGAGCCTCTAAAAAATAATAATCGGCATAACTAAGGGGTACATCTATTTCCGAACCATGCGGAATACTCCCCACACAATGTTTCAACAAAAAATTTCCGTTATCTCCAATTTCACTGCGATACTTCGGGCTTGCCAAACTAGCCATGATTTTATCCGCCCATTTCTTATAGCCTTTATGTTGAGTATGCATGGATAATTCATATAAGGCTGAAGCCATAATTGCTCCGGCGGAAGCATCACGCAAAGCATTCGGAATATCCGGCGCATTAAAATCCCAATAGGGGACGCCATCTTCCGGGAAATTAGGATGATGAACAACAAAATCAAAAGCTTTTTCTGCTTGTTTTAAATACCGAAGATCTTTGGTTTCTCGATAGCAAACGGTATATCCATAAATTGCCCATGCTTGTCCACGTGCCCACGTCGAATGATCCGCATAACCCTGAGCAGTTTGTTTGCTTCGTACGGAACCCTTGTTCAAATCATAATCCACTACATGCCATGTGCTATAATCGGGACGAAAATGATTTTCGATAGTTTTATCGGCATGGGAAACGGCTATCCTGTAAAAAGACGAATCGCCCGACAACTCTGTGGCATTAAAAAGCAATTCGAGATTCATCATATTATCAATAATTACAGGACACTCCCAACCTCTCTCTGCCTGCCAACCACCGGTTACATTCCACGATTGAATAACACCGGCAGCAGGTCTGAAACGTGTAGAAAGCGATTTTGCCGCTTGTATGATGACATCTTTATACGTTTCATTTCCGGTCAAACGCAATCCGTTACCAAAACTGCATCCAATAATAAATCCTATATCATGGTGATTGGTCAGGTATTTTACAGAATCCAATCCTTCTGTGAATATTTCCCCCCATGATCTCCATTTTTCATCGCCGGCTAATTCAAACAAATACCATAAACTCCCTGGGAAAAACCCTGATGTCCAGCCCGTAGGATGCACATATCGTATTTCACCATCAATAAACGTGTGAGGATAAAGCAGTTTCCCCGTTTTCTCTATAAGCGCCGTTTGCAACGTATATTGTTCTGCCGCAAACTTTACATTTTCATCGATAAATTTACGTTGATTTTTGCTTTGACATACAGATATACTGGAAATCAATAATAAAAAAGATAACAAAAAGGATTGTTTCATATTATTATAATCTATTTTAAAAGTAAATGTTTTCTACAATTCCATCCCGATTCCCTTGGCTTTCTCCTCCAGGAGAATCTCCTTCAGAGAACGTACAACGAACGGATTGCCGGCGGCAACATTGTCGTATTCGCCCCGGTCGTGCACCATGTCGTAAAGTTGATCCTGCAGATCGTTCCCTTAAAAGTTTTTCTCGTCATTATTATAATATCAAATTCATCAGATTATTATAAACACCTAAATATTCGATTGAACTACAACATTTGAATGATTTTCTTCTATTTATATGTAATTCATTCAATTTTTAGCAAACCAAATTCAACCGGAATTCCATGTTGAAATGTGATTTGCAAAAGTGTATTATTGTTGTTTTGAATTACCGTAATTGCGGGATTTTTCCCAATTAGTTTATATTTACCACGAACGAGTAATTGTTTTATTTTTGGTTGACTTTCTCTTGGTATGGTATACGAATAGGGCCCAATGTTAATATCAGGATCACACGTGCTTATATTGAGAATTCCATTTTCTGTTTTGATCATTATCATTATTTCCTTATCGCTTTGCAACAAATAATCATCTTCATTTGATATGTAATCATCAAAGATAGCGTATCCATTGATATGATTTTTCATATCTTTAATAATATGAGCTGTAGCATCTTTTTGTAAAACTTGATAGTCCGTAATGTTCGACTTTAAATTCAACAGCTGTTTTTCAGTTGGATCCATTACTATCAAATATTCATAAGCAGCATCTTTAGGCGCCCTGCCATGACGTATATAAGCAGTTGCAAAAGTTCCATTTGTTTTTTTCTTATATTTATTTTCATAGGATTCTTGATTTTGCTTTTGAATAATAAAAGATTGTCCTGCAGGAATATAATAATAGTTACCAGTTAAATCTTTTATTAATGCCGATTTTTGTTCACCTCCCCATGTCAACTTATACGGAAATTGACCGATTTTTGTATTATTGCATTCAATTTCTTCTGATTTCGAAAGTAAATTTTGCTGAAACAAAGTAGTTTCTGTTTCATAAGAAAGGTTATCATTTGAAATATTAGAACCCAGACATATTATTTTGTTGTCGATGCAAAAGGCTGATTTATAAGCTTTAAAAGAAGGTGTAAAATTTGGACGATCAGGTTCTGAAATTTTCATAGCAAACATACCGTATTTACCATCTTTTAAACTACATGCACCCGCAAAAGTTTCAGGTTGTCGCAGCATATCGGTTCCTCCTAGCGGGGAGTCAAGCATTTCAAAAGGCAAATAAATAGCTGTAGTCCCCGGAAGCCTATTCCAATCCCAACCGGCTTCAACAAATCGACTACTTTCTTCTGTAATAGGATAGCCATTATTTATAGAAATGGGAGAACGAGTTCCAATAATTTGGATTGATCCGTAACTTTGGTATCTACCGTATCTGTTATCTTGAGAATAAATTTCAGCACCCCATATATTTTTAGTAAAACCTTTCAAACTAACCATTTTTTCCTTATATCGATAGATTCCGAGGCAAGCATAATTATAAATGTAAAATCCCTGTGGATAAGTTGCTTCG
>ENA-UOYA01004876-UOYA01004876.1-activated-sludge-metagenome-genome-assembly--contig:-NODE-4876-length-10937-cov-4.168903_pt1 | contig 10937 bp, 10 predicted proteins | sample MGYA00238163_ERZ764804 | MGnify/ENA primary metagenome ERZ764804 (study PRJEB28919, sample SAMN05720223) | activated sludge metagenome | isolation source: Anaerobic digester | place: Hong Kong...
CGGCGACACACCCGAACGCGGGGGTGGACCCCGACGGCATGACAAGGACGTCACCGGCACCGCCCACCCCGGGCGCCGGGACGACAGACCAGATCAACGAAAAGGAACCAGGTTGCCCACCATCAACCAGCTGGTGCGCAAGGGCCGGCAGAACAAGTCGAGCAAGGTCTCGACTCCTGCGCTCAAGGGCTCTCCGCAGCGCCGCGGCGTGTGCACGCGTGTGTACACCACCACCCCCAAGAAGCCGAACTCCGCGCTCCGCAAGGTCGCGCGCGTCAAGCTGACCTCCCAGATCGAGGTCACCGCCTACATCCCCGGTGAGGGCCACAACCTCCAGGAGCACTCGATCGTGCTCGTCCGTGGCGGTCGTGTGAAGGACCTCCCCGGTGTCCGCTACAAGATCATCCGTGGCGCCCTCGACACCCAGGGCGTGAAGAACCGCAAGCAGGCCCGCAGCCGCTACGGTGCGAAGAAGGTGAAGGGCTGATGCCTCGCAAGGGACCCGCTCCGAAGCGGCCGCTGCACACCGACCCCGTCTACGGGAGCCCGGTCGTGACCGCCCTGGTCAACAAGATCCTCCTCGACGGCAAGAAGACGACCGCCGAGCGCATCGTCTACGGCGCCCTCGAGGGCTGCCGCGCCAAGACCGGCACCGACCCCGTGGTCACGCTCAAGCGTGCCCTCGACAACATCAAGCCGACCCTGGAGGTCAAGTCCCGCCGCGTCGGTGGCGCGACCTACCAGGTCCCGGTCGAGGTCAAGCCGAACCGCGCCACGACCCTGTCGCTGCGCTGGCTCGTCGGCTACTCCCGTCAGCGTCGCGAGAAGACGATGACCGAGCGCCTCATGAACGAGATCCTCGACGCCTCCAACGGCCTGGGTGCCGCCGTGAAGCGTCGCGAGGACACGCACAAGATGGCCGAGTCGAACCGGGCCTTCGCGCACTACCGCTGGTGACCCCAGCGGGAGGTATGCCGTCCGCCCACCGTGAGCGGACGGCATACCTCCCCGGGGCGCAGCCCCACAAACGAAACGCACCACACGAAGCGAACGAGAGCGAAAAGCAGTGGCACAGGACGTCCTGACCGACCTCAACAAGGTCCGGAACATCGGCATCATGGCGCACATCGACGCCGGCAAGACCACGACGACCGAGCGTGTCCTCTTCTACACCGGTGTCAACCGGAAGATGGGCGAGACCCACGACGGGGCGTCGACCACCGACTGGATGGAGCAGGAGAAGGAGCGCGGCATCACGATCACGTCGGCCGCCGTGACCTCCTTCTGGGACGGCCACCAGGTCAACATCATCGACACCCCCGGCCACGTCGACTTCACCGTCGAGGTGGAGCGCTCGCTGCGCGTCCTCGACGGCGCCGTCGCCGTCTTCGACGGCAAGGAGGGCGTCGAGCCCCAGTCCGAGACGGTGTGGCGCCAGGCCGACAAGTACGACGTGCCGCGCATCTGCTTCGTCAACAAGATGGACAAGCTCGGCGCCGACTTCTACTTCACCGTGCAGACGATCAAGGACCGCCTCGGCGCCGAGCCGCTGGTGCTCCAGCTCCCGATCGGGTCCGAGTCCGACTTCGTCGGCGTCGTCGACCTGATCGAGATGCGCGCGCTGGTCTGGGAGGGCGACGCCAAGGGCGACGTCACCATGGGTGCCAAGTACGACATCCAGGAGATCCCCGCGGACCTCAAGGACAAGGCCGAGGAGTACCACAACGCCCTCGTCGAGCGCGTCGCCGAGTCCAGCGACGAGCTCATGGAGAAGTACCTCGAGGAGGGCGAGCTCAGCATCGCCGAGATCAAGGCCGGCATTCGCGCCCTGACCGTGCGCTCCGAGCTCTACCCCGTCATCTGTGGCTCGGCCTTCAAGAACCGCGGTGTCCAGCCGATGCTCGACGCCGTCGTCTCCTACCTCCCGAGCCCGCTCGACGTCCCCGCCATGCAGGGTCACGCCCCGGGCAACGAGGAGGAGCAGATCGAGCGCAAGCCCTCGATCGAGGAGCCCTTCTCCGCGCTCGCGTTCAAGGTCGCGGCGCACCCGTTCTTCGGCACGCTGACCTTCATCCGCGTCTACTCGGGCCGGATCGCCGCGGGCACGCAGGTGATGAACTCGACCAAGCTCAAGAAGGAGCGCATCGGGAAGCTCTTCCAGATGCACGCCAACAAGGAGAACCCCGTCGACGAGGCGCTGGCCGGCCACATCTACGCCGCCATCGGCCTCAAGGGCACGACCACCGGTGACACGCTCAGCGACATCGCCAACCCGGTCGTCCTCGAGTCGATGACCTTCCCGGAGCCGGTCATCCAGGTCGCCATCGAGCCCAAGACCAAGGGCGACCAGGAGAAGCTCGGCACCGCGATCCAGAAGCTCGCCGAGGAGGACCCGACGTTCCAGGTCTCCCTCGACGAGGAGACCGGCCAGACGATCATCGCCGGCATGGGCGAGCTCCACCTCGACATCCTCGTGGACCGCATGCGCCGCGAGTTCAAGGTCGAGGCCAACGTCGGCAAGCCGCAGGTCGCCTACCGCGAGACGATCCGTCGCACGGTCGAGAAGCTCGACTACACCCACAAGAAGCAGACGGGTGGCTCGGGCCAGTTCGCCAAGGTGCAGATCACGATCGAGCCGCTCGACACCGCCGACGGCGAGCTCTACGAGTTCGAGAACGCCGTCACCGGTGGCCGCGTCCCGCGCGAGTACATCCCCTCGGTCGACCACGGCATCCAGGACGCCATGCAGTACGGCACGCTGGCCGGCTACCCGCTCGTCGGGATCAAGGCCACGCTCGTCGACGGCGCCTACCACGACGTCGACTCCTCGGAGATGGCGTTCAAGATCGCCGGCTCGATGGCCCTCAAGGAGGCCGTCCGCAAGGCCGACCCGGTCCTGCTCGAGCCGATGATGGCCGTCGAGGTGCGCACGCCCGAGGACTACATGGGCGACGTGATCGGCGACATCAACTCCCGCCGTGGGCAGATCCAGGGCATGGAGGACATCTCGGGCGCCAAGGTCGTGCGCGGCCTGGTCCCGCTGTCGGAGATGTTCGGCTACGTCGGGGACCTGCGGTCCAAGACCCAGGGCCGGGCGAGCTTCTCCATGGAGTTCGACTCCTACGCCGAGGTGCCCAAGTCGGTCGCCGAGGAGATCATCAAGAAGACCCGGGGCGAGTGACCTAGACTGGTCGCTGGTCTCCACCCGAGAAAACCACTCACACATCCAGACGACGCTTTCGTCCTGCCCGGTCGAGCGTTACATCAAGAAGAGTCCTGAGGAGGACACAAAGTGGCGAAGGCAAAGTTCGAGCGGACCAAGCCGCACGTCAACATCGGCACCATCGGTCACATCGACCATGGCAAGACGACGCTGACGGCTGCGATCTCCAAGGTCCTGCACGACAAGTACCCGGACCTGAACCCGCAGTTCGCGTTCGACGACATCGACAAGGCGCCCGAGGAGAAGCAGCGCGGTATCACCATCTCCATCGCGCACATCGAGTACCAGACCGAGGGTCGTCACTACGCCCACGTCGACTGCCCGGGTCACGCGGACTACGTGAAGAACATGATCACCGGTGCGGCCCAGATGGATGGTGCGATCCTCGTCGTCGCCGCCACCGACGGCCCGATGCCGCAGACCAAGGAGCACGTCCTCCTGGCCCGCCAGGTCGGCGTCCCCTTCATCGTCGTGGCGCTCAACAAGGCCGACATGGTCGACGACGAGGAGATCCTCGAGCTCGTCGAGATGGAGGTCCGTGAGCTCCTCTCGTCCTACGAGTTCCCCGGCGACGACGTCCCGGTCGTCAAGGTCTCCGCGCTCAAGGCCCTCGAGGGCGACGCCGAGTGGGGCAAGACCGTCCTCGAGCTCATGGACGCCGTCGACGAGTACATCCCCGAGCCCGAGCGTGACACGGACAAGCCGTTCCTCATGCCCGTCGAGGACGTCTTCACGATCACCGGTCGTGGCACCGTCGTCACCGGCCGCATCGAGCGCGGCATCCTCAAGGTCAACGAGGAGGTCGAGATCGTCGGCATCCACGAGGGTCCCGCGACCAAGACCGTTGCCACCGGCATCGAGATGTTCCGCAAGCTGCTCGACGAGGGTCGCGCGGGCGAGAACGTCGGCCTGCTCCTTCGTGGCGTCAAGCGCGAGGACGTCGAGCGTGGCCAGGTCGTCGTGAAGCCGGGTTCCATCACCCCGCACACGAACTTCGACGCCAACGTCTACATCCTGGGCAAGGACGAGGGCGGCCGTCACACGCCGTTCTACGACAACTACCGCCCGCAGTTCTACTTCCGCACCACGGACGTCACCGGCGTCGTCAAGCTGCCCGAGGGCACCGAGATGGTCATGCCCGGCGACAACACCGAGATGGCCGTCGAGCTGATCCAGCCGATCGCCATGGAGGAGGGCCTGAAGTTCGCCATCCGTGAGGGTGGCCGGACCGTCGGCGCCGGCCGCGTCACCAAGATCACCAAGTGACGCGCGGGGGGCTCCGCCCCCCGTGAGCTCCCCACCTGCGCGGAGGCTCAGAATCGAGAAGGGCCCCGTATGCCGCGGCATACGGGGCCCTTCCGCGTCCCTCCCCGAGGGCGGCGTTGGCCGATCGGTCAGACCCCTGAGCCGAATGGCTCATCCCTCCGGGTTGACCTTCTGGAGGGTGGACCGGCCGCACTACTGTCCCCGCAGGAGCAGCGCTGGGCCGCTCCACCAGCACCAGCCGAAAAGGGGTCCCTCATGGCCATCCTGCGCACTCTGGCGACAGCCGCCGTCCTCGCCCTCAGCACCGTGACCGCGACCTCGGCCACGGCCGAACCGCTGGACGTTGCCAAGCCGATCGGCGCGATGGCCACCAGCTCGACGACCACGATCTGCTACTGGGTGCCGCGACTGCCCGGATGCCCGCGACGCTGAATTTCACTAGTATGCCCGCCATGGTGGCCCCACGACCCCGCGGGCCAACGGTGCAGCGGCCCGCGGCGATCGGGGCATCGATCGTCCTGACCCTCATGGTCGTGGTCATCTCGTTGGAGCGTCCGCCGGGTCCGGTCGGCGTCGTCGCAGACATCATCCTCATCGGTCTGGCACTGGCCAGCGGTTGGCTGCCGGTGCGGGCCGGGGTCGCGATCGGCGTCGTCCTCACCGCGCTGCTGGCTTTCCCGGCGGATGACACCTTCGCCGTCTTCGCCTGCCTTGTCCCGATCGTCGTCCTCGGGGTCATCGGTCGCCACCGGACCAAGGCCCTGCTCTCGCTCTGGTACGTCGCGGCGTTGGGAACCATGATCCTGATCCGTGGCGACGGCGAGACCACCGACGGCACGCTGGGAGCGATCCTCTTCGTCCTCGTCCTCGTGGGCGGGGCATGGCTGCTCGGATCGGCCCTGCACGGACTCGAGCGCCAGCGCGAGGAGGTGCGTCGTTCGGCCGTCCGGCGTCTCCAGCTGTCCGTGGCGCGCGATCTGCACGACACCGTCGCGCACTCCCTGTCGCTCATTGCGTTGCGCGCCGACCGGGCCCAGTCCAAGCACAGGCCCGACGATGACCTGCGGGCCATCGGCGACGAGAGCCGGCAGGCGATCCAGGACCTGCGGGGGATGCTCACCATGCTGCGCCGGGACATCGACGTCGAAGACGAGGATGCGGTGCTGCACGACGGCGGGTCCTGGACGATCGACCCGTTGCTCACCATCCTCGAGCGCGACCTTGCGACCCTGCGCGCTGTCGGCTTCGACGTGGCGGCCACCACCGAGGGCGACGTCGGCTCCCTCACGCGCACCGCCGACCGCACCCTGGCCAAGGTGCTCCACGAGTCGCTGTCCAATGTCCACCGCCACGCCGAGCCGCGCACCCAGTGCACGGTCATCATCACCGTGTCGGCCAGGGTGGTCGAACTCGCCGTCGTCAGCGTCGCCCGCAGCGGGGAGGGCAGCCCCACCCAGAGCGGCCTCGGCCTCATCGGGATGCGGGAGCGCGTCGAGGCGCTGGGCGGGGAGCTGCAGGCCGGGCGTACGGGGAACCGGTGGGTCGTCCAGGTGAGCCTCCCTCACGCGGTCAATCGCGCCCTGGCGCTGGAGGAGGAACGGTGAGTGGCGAACCGGTCCGCGTCGTCATCGTCGACGACGACATGTTCGTCCGTGGCGCCCTGGGCGATGCCCTCGACCAGCACCCACAGGTCACCATCCTCGGCAACTGCGCCGATGGCGCGCAGGCCGTCGAGTTCGTCGACACGCACCCGGTCGATGTCGTCCTCATGGATGTGCAGATGCCGACGATGGACGGGATCCAGGCGACCAGCTTGATCCGCGCCGCACACCCCAGCACGCGCGTCCTGCTCATGACCTCCTTCGACGAGGACCGGGTCGTCCAGGCCGCCCTCGCCGCCGGGGCCTCCGGTTTCGTCCTCAAGAGCTCGAGCCTGGCCTCCCTCGCGTCCGCGATCCGCACGGTCCACAGCGGCGCGTACGTTCTGTCTCCCGAACCGGCCCAGCGGCTGGGTCGTGGTCGCCGACCCGCGCCGGAGGGTGACGTCACGTTGACCGACAGCGAACGAGAGGTCCTCTCGCTGGTCTGCCAGGGCCAGTCGAACCCGGCAATCGCCGCAGGCCTGTATCTGTCGGAGTCCACGGTCAAGCTCCGCCTGGCCTCGATCCAGGCCAAGCTCGGCACCGCCACCCGGATCCAGACGGCCATTCGGGCCATCGAGCTCGAGCTGGTCGACCAACCCGGCAACTGACCCTGACCGATCGGCCAGACGTGAGTCCCCGACCGGTCAGGACAGCTCCTCAGATCTTCCTCCGAACACCCTTGCTCCCTAGCGTCTTGGCTTGAGCCACAACGATTCTCATGGCTCGTCATCACTCGTCGAACCACCGCTGCAAGGAGGACACAGCATGTATCGGAAACTCACCGGCGTCGCCATCGGGCTCGCCCTCATGTGCGCCACGCCTTCGCTCGCCGCCGCCGCTCCGGGCGACTCCACGGCCGCACAGGACGCCGCCACCAATGCGGCGCTCATCGCCAAGGCCAACAAGAAGCAGATCGTCCGGGACGCCAAGGCAGGTGGCGGTCTGGAGTCGATGAGTGCGGCCAGGGCCGAAGCCGAGGCCACCGCGCTCGCGCCCTACGGGACCTACCCCAGCCGCAAGGGGGTCATCCTCGTCACGTCCGACGCCTTCAAGGGCCTCATCCCCACCGGGCACGCGGGGATCATCTACTCCTCGGGCACGATCGTTGAGTCCCTGAGCGGCGGGGTCACAACCGGCAGCAACAACTGGTACAGCACGAAGAAGCAGGCGTATGCCGTCTCGGTCGGCACCACGAGCGCCACCCAGGACGCGACGGCCGCGAACTGGAGCTACAACCAGCGCGGCAAGCCCTACAACTGGAACTACCTCAACACGGGTACCCGGTCCGCGTTCTACTGCTCGCACCTGGTGTGGGCCTCGTTCAAGGACAACTTCGGCGTCGACCTCAACACCTCGGCCTGGCTCGGCGCGGTCCACCCGATGGAGTTGGTCGACACCCCGAAGACCTACCTCATCTGGCGCAAGGCCTGACCCCGACCACCTCGACGCACGGAGACCGCAGATGATCATCAAGTCCGTACTCACGGTTGTGTCTGCCATCGCCCTGTTGTCGGGGTGCGGCCTGTCGGCCGCATCCCAGCCCCCGGCCGGTTGCCCGGCCGGCGGCTGGGACGCCGCCCTGGTCTGGTCGAGTGGCACGGATCCTGCCGGCGACATCGCCTTCGTCAGGGGTGGCGAGGTTGTCGGCCGACAGAGCCTGCCCTTCCAGGGGCTCGACCCGGCACCCTCCGACGGGATCTTCCGGACTGAGGGTGCGGCGTGGCTCAAGTCCAATGGCGACACCGGCCGGGACCGGACGACCGTCCTTCGCTATGACACCCGGGCCTGCGCGGCCGAGGGACATCGCGTCGACGAGCAGGTCATCCGGGCGGTCATTCCCCACGCCGAGGGCTTTGTCACCACCAACACCGTCAACGGGGAGGCCCGGGTCATCCGTCGTGATGGGGCCGGCAAGGTCGTGGCCACGTCGGCCTTCCCCGACCTGACGGTGACGGCCCTGCGCGAGACCGGGGACGCGGTCCTCGCGCTCGGGTCGACGATGGGGACCGAGTCCGACACCGCCGTCCTGCTGGAGCTGGACGGGACGACCCTCAAGGAGCGTCGGCGTGTGACTCTCGACGGCGTCGTCGGGTCCGACGACCTCGTCTTGCGTGGCGACCGCCTTTACTACCCCAAGACCGTGGTCCGCCGCACGCCCGGTGGCGCCGAGGTCGAAGGCTCCGCGCTCGGCGTAGTGACCCTCAGCGATCTCCGCCAGTCGGAGGTGGACCTGGGCGCACCCGCCCCGGCCGTCCTCGCCGCCGACGAGCTGGCCATCTACGTGGCGCACACCTTCATGAACCCGTCCTTCCGGGACCCCAACGAGTACCACACCGTGACCCGGCTCGACACGGCCACCGGTGCGGTGCAGTCCTTCGATGCCGGTCCGGGCCTGCTCAGCATCGCCGTCCGGGGCGATCGGCTCTTCGCGGTCAACCAGGTCGATCGGGGCACCCCGACCGTGACGACCTATCGCCTGCCCGACTTCACCCGGATCGCCTCGGCCACCGTGCCACCCCCGCAGGGGCAGTACTTCTACGTCGCTGGCCTGCTCGCCCCGTGAGCGTCGTGCTCGCCTCGACTCGGCAGGGACACTGGGAGCATGCGCATCGAGCTGTTCGTGGCGGACCCGGGTGCGTCGGTCGCCTTCTACGTCGACATCCTGGGCTCCACCATCACCGGGCGGGACGAGTCGTCCGACTACGCGAGCCTCGAGCTCGAGGGGTCACAGGTCGCCATCCAGGGCCGCCGGTGGTTGCCTTCCTCGACACCCAGCCCCGGCCGCCCCGGGCCGCCGGGGCTGGGTGTCGAGATCGTCCTCCCCGTCGCTGACGTGCGAAGCCGGTATGCCGCGGTGCTGGCCTCCGCGTGGCCGGTCACCGAGCTCGTGGACCAGCCGTGGGACCTGACCGACTTCCGGGTCCAGGACCCCGACGGCTACTACCTGCGCGTCGCCAGCACCCGCCCCGCCTGAACCGCCGGCCCAGTCCCCGGCCACGCGAACTCAAGTGCGCGCCCGCGCCTGCCAGAGTCGCAGGGCCTCGACGTGGCGGGGGTCAGGCTGATGGGCGCCAGGTCGTCGGGTCGTCGGCGACCGGGGGCAGCTGGGGCCGCGCCTGCTCGGCCAGCATCTGCAGTGCCCGCCGCCCCAGGACCTGCTGCGCCGTCGTCACCCGCTGGGCGCGCCCGCGCCCGATGAAGGTGACGAACCAGTGCAGCAGCGTGGTCACCCTCGACTTGAACCCGGTGATGTAGACCAGGTGCAGCCCCAGCCAGGCCAGCCAGGCGATGAACCCGCCGAACTGGATCTTGCCCATCGACACCACCGCGCTGAAGCGCGAGATCGTGGCCATCGAGCCCTTGTCGAAGTAGCTGAACGGCTCGGGGGAGGGCTTTCCGTCGAGACGTGCGGTGATGACCTTCACGGCATACCGCGCTCCCTGGATGGCGACCTGCGCGACACCCGGGAGACCGCGCAGCGCCATCATGTCGCCGATGACGAAGACCTCCGGGCGACCCTTGAGGGTCAGGTCGGGAGCCACCTCGACGCGCCCGGCCCGGTCGAGCCCGGACTCGCTCTGCGCGGACAGCTGCTGGCCCAGCGGTGAGGCCGAGACGCCGGCGGCCCAGACCTTGGCCTTGGACTCGATCCGGGAGCGGGTGCCGTCCTGGCTCTCGATGACCAGCCCGTTGGAGTCGACGTCGACGACCTTGGTGGAGGTCAGGACCTCGATGCCCATCTCCTCGAGCTTGGCCCGGGCCTTGCCGCCGAGGTTCTCACCGAAGCTCGGCAGCACCCCGGGGCCGGCGTCGAGGAGGACGACGCGTGCCTCGCTCGGGTTGATCACCCGGAAGTCGTTGCGCAGGGTGCGCTGCGCCAGCTCGGCGATCTGGCCGGCCATCTCCACTCCCGTGGGACCGGCGCCGACGACGACGAAGGTCAGCAGCCGGCGCCGCTCCTCCTCGGTCGGTGCGAGCTCGGCGAGCTCGAAGGCACCGAAGATCCGGCCGCGCAGCTCTAGCGCGTCGTCGATCGTCTTCATGCCGGGCGCGTGGTCGGAGAACTGGTCGTTGCCGAAGTAGCTCTGGCCCGCGCCCGCGGCGACGATGAGGCTGTCATAGGGCGTGACCGTCTGGCGCCCCATCACCTCGTGCGCGACGGTCCTGGTGTCGAGGCCGATGTGGGTGACCTCGCCGAGCAGGACGCGCGCGTTCTTCTGGTGGGAGAGGACCTCACGGGTGGCGGGCGCGATCTCGCCCTCGGAGAGCACGCCGGTGGCCACCTGGTAGAGCAGCGGCTGGAAGAGGTGGTGGGTGGTGCGCGCGATGAGCGTGACGTCGACGTCCTTGCGCCGCTTGAGGGCGCGGGCGGCGAACAACCCGCCGAAGCCGGAGCCGATGATGACAATGCGGTGCTTGGTCTGCGTGTCGCTGGGAGTGGTCACGCTGGGCTCAACCGTCATGGACCAACGCTAATGCCACCGTCCGAGCCTTTGTGAAGGATTTCACAAGCCGCCCGTTGCCATTTCGCCCACGGAGGTTGACATCGTTTCTCGATATGCATAACGATACTCGATGTATCGACAGTCGATACATCACAGATCAAGGGGGTGCTCCGTGAAGGAGCTCAAGACATCCAAGGACCTGCTCGCCTTCGACCGTTCGGATCGGGTAGGTCTGCGCATCATCCTGTGGGGGGCCATCGGCCTGATCGTCGGAGGGCAGGTCTACGAGCCGCTCTCGGCCTGGGTGAAGGGCCGTTCGCTCGACGTCCCCTTCTTCAGTCCCGTGCAGGTGCCCGAGCT
>ENA-UOYA01004881-UOYA01004881.1-activated-sludge-metagenome-genome-assembly--contig:-NODE-4881-length-10930-cov-7.072276_pt1 | contig 10930 bp, 11 predicted proteins | sample MGYA00238163_ERZ764804 | MGnify/ENA primary metagenome ERZ764804 (study PRJEB28919, sample SAMN05720223) | activated sludge metagenome | isolation source: Anaerobic digester | place: Hong Kong...
CCGTGGCCCTGGGCCGCCGACGCCTGGGCCTGAAGCGCGGAGCCATCACCCTGCCCGAAAAGCAGGCCGCCGCGGCCGCCGGCCAGTCGGGGCTGATGCGGGCCTGGGAAGAAGCCTTCGAGCCGCACGGCGCCGCCGTGGCCCAGGTGCTGCTGACCCGCGACGACACCGAGGTGCGGCACCGCTGGCTGAACGGCCGCGCGACCCTCGAGACCCTGCTGGACCTGGGCGTCATCCCGGTGGTCAACGAGAACGACACCGTCGTCACCGAGGAGATCCGCTACGGCGACAACGACCGCCTGGCCGCCCGCGTCGGCCAGATGATCGGGGCCGACGTGCTGGTGCTGCTGTCCGACATCGACGGGCTCTACACCGCCGATCCGCGCAGCAACCCCGCCGCCGAGCACCTGCCCCGCATCAGCCGCCTGACGCCCGAGATCGAGGCCATGGCCGGCGGGGCCAACGCCGGCGCGGGGGTCGGCACCGGCGGCATGGCCACCAAGCTGGCCGCCGCCCGCATCGCCCAGTCGGCGGGCTGCGCCACAGTGATTACGCTGGGAACCCGCCCGGCGCCGCTGCGCGCCCTCGAGGAGGGCGAGCGCGCCACGGTCATCGAGCCGCCGACGACGCCGGGCGCGGCCTACAAGGCGTGGATCGCCGGATCGCTGGCGCCCAACGGCGCCCTGATCGTCGACACCGGCGCGGCCCAGGCGCTGGAGCGCGGCAAGAGCCTCCTGGCCGCCGGCCTGCGCGCCGTGGAAGGCCGCTTCGAGAAGGGCGACGCGGTGATCGTCCGCAGCCAGGACGGCCGCGTCCTCGGCCGCGGCCTCGTGCGCTACGACGCGGCCGACGCCGAGCGCATCTGCGGCCTGAAGTCCGAAGCCATCGAAGGCGCCCTGGGCTACACGTCGGGCCCGGTCATCCACGCCGACGACCTGGCCCTGGCCGAACGGGCCGGCTGAGCGGATCGCCGGTCCGGGCGGACGAGGCCGCCACGCCGCATTTGCCGCGCGCGAAACTTGCGCCTAGTAAGGCTCAACTTGAGCATATCGTATCGGATACGGACGATGGACGACGCCGCCGCCAGGTCTTCGCAGGAAGGCCCCGCCCCCGCCGGGCGGCTGGAGGCGCTCGTCCCGGGCATGGCGGTGCTCTATGGCGGCGACAAGGTCGCTCACGTCTCGCCCGCCCTCGCCGCCGCCTTCCGGCCCGGCGACCGCCTGGTGGTGGTGCAGACCACAGGCGACCTGCTGCACGTGCCCGCGGCCGAGGCCGCGACCGCCGCCGCCGCCGTCGGCCGCGCGTCCGACGCCTTCCGCCGCATGGGCGAGGTGTCCGACGCCCAGATCAGCGCCTTCTTCGAAGCCTTCGCAGAGCGCCTGGCCGACGACGCCTGCTGGCAGACCATCGCCGCCGCGAACGCCGCCGACGTGGAGAGCGCGCGGGCGCGGGGCCGGTCCACCACACGGCTGCAGGTCTCCGAGGCCATGCGCGGCGACATGATCGCCGGGCTTCGCGCCTGGCGCGACGCCCCCGCATCGCGCGGACGGGTGATCGAAACCGTCGCGCATGAGGGCTGGCGCGTCGAACAGACCCTGGCGCCCCTGGGCGTCGTCGGCTTCGTCTTCGAAGGCCGGCCGAACGTCTTCGCCGACGCCACCGGCGTCCTGCGCACCGGCAACACCGTGGTCTTCCGGATCGGCTCCGACGCGCTCGGCACGGCCCGCGCCATCGTCGCCGAGGCGCTCGACCCGGCCCTGGCGGCCGCGGGCCTTCCGCCGGGCGCGGCCTGTCTGGTCGACAGCGCCGCCCATGCGGCCGGCTGGGCCATGTTCTCCGATCCACGCCTGTCGCTGGCCGTCGCCCGCGGCTCCGGCCCGGCCGTGGCCCAGCTGGGCGCCATCGCCCGCCAGGCCGGCGCGGCCGTCAGCCTGCACGGCACGGGCGGGGCCTGGATGGTCGCCGACGCCACCGCCGACGCCGAGCGCTTCCGGGCGGTCGCCTACCACTCGCTGGACCGCAAGGTCTGCAACACGCTGAACGTCTGCTGCATCGTGCGCGCGCGCGCCGCGGACCTCGTCCCCCAGTTCCTGAAGGCGCTTTCCCAGGCGGGCGAGCGGCGCAAGGGCGCCAAGCTGCATGTGCTGGCCGGATCGGAGACCCACATCCCCGAAGACTGGCGCGCGGCGCGCGTGACGGTGGCCCGGGCCGAGGGACCGGTGGACGAGCCCCTCGTCGAGATCCTGTCCGAGGCCGACCTCGGCCGGGAGTGGGAGTGGGAGGAGACGCCCGAGGTCACCCTCGCCGTGGTCGACGACCTCGACCAGGCGGTCGCCCTGTTCAATCGCTACAGCCCGCAGTTCACCGCCAGCCTGATCGCCGAGGACGCAGCGGCGCAGCGCCGCTTCTACGAGGCGGTCAACGCCCCCTTCGTCGGCGACGGCTTCACCCGATGGGTCGACGGCCAGTACGCCCTCGACAAGCCCGAACTCGGCCTCTCGAACTGGGAGAACGGCCGCCTGTTCGCCCGCGGCGGCGTGCTGGCCGGCGACGGCGTATTCACCGTCCGAACCCGCGTCATCCAGGCCGATCCGCATCTGGATCGGGCCGGCGCGCCGACGCCGCCCTGATGGCGCGCGCGGCATGAGGAACGGCCGCATGTGGTCGGCGGGCGCGGCCCGCCGCGTTCCGGCCGCCGGCCGGCCGTCGGTGCTGCGGCCCGGCTTCTTCCTGCAGCCGGGGATGCGCGTCGGCCTCTATGGCGGCTCGTTCAATCCGGTCCATGCGGGCCACGCCCACGTCGCCGAGACGGCCCGCCGCCGCCTGCGCCTCGACCGCGTCATCTGGCTGGTGTCGCCGCAAAACCCCCTGAAGCCCTCGCACGAGACCGCCGCCCTCGCCGAGCGCATGGCCGGAGTCCGCCGCCTGGCCCGGGGCCGCGCGATGATCGTCAGCGACGTCGAGACGCGCATCGGCACGCAGTACACGGTCGACACCCTGAGGGTGCTGAAGGCGCGTTTTCCGGGGGTGAAGTTCGTCTGGATCATGGGCGCCGACAGCCTGGCCGGGTTTCATCGCTGGCGCGGCTGGACCCAGATCATGCGCGAGACGCCGGTGGCCGTGGTCTCGCGGCCGTGGATCTCGCTGAAGAGCCGGTTCTCGCCGGCCGCCCGCCGCTTCGCCCATGCGCGGCGCTCGTCGACCCAGGCCTCGCTGCTGCCCGGAGCCCCGACGCCGCGCTGGACCTTCCTGCGCGGGCCCTTGAATTTCCAGTCCTCGACGGCGCTGCGGGCCCGCATGCGCAAGGGCCGGAGCTGAGCCGCAGGGGGGCGCGCACGCGCCGGGCTGACCTGACGCCTTCCCTGTGCTAGGGTGCCCCCTTGCGAGGACCACGAGGAGCACCCCGCTGACTACCCAACCCGCGCCACGCGCGCAGGAGGACGCCGGCCCCGCCGCGCCCTCCCTGGAAGACCAGGGACGCGAGTCCGCCCTGGAAGACCTGATCCTGGCCCGTCTCGACGACGACAAGGCCCAGGACGTCGTGTTCATCGATCTCAAGGGCAAGAGCGCCGTGGCGGACGGCCTGATCGTCGCCTCCGGGCGGTCGCACCGGCATGTCGGCGCCATGGCCGACCATCTGCTGCGCGCCCTCAAGGAGAACGGCTACGGCAAGGCCCGGGTCGAGGGCATGCCCCATTGCGACTGGGTGCTGATCGACACGGGCGACGTGATCGTCCACCTGTTCCGCCCCGAAGTCCGCGCCTTCTACAACATCGAGAAGATCTGGTCGGTCGAGCCCCCGCCCCGCAGCGCGGCGCTCTGACGCCCGCGCGTCCGGCGTGAGGATCTCCATCGTGGCCGTCGGGCGCCTGCCGCGCTCGCCGGAGGCTGATCTCGTCAAGCTCTACGTCGATCGGGCGACCGCCGCCGGCCGCGCGCTGGGCCTCGGCCCGGTGGACGTGATCGAGGTCGAGTCCCGCAAGCCCGGCAAGGCGGCGGAGGCCGAGGCCCTGCGGCCGCACCTGGACGGCGCCCAGGTGATCGCCTGCGACGAGCGCGGCCAGGCCCGCCCGTCCCGCGCCTTCGCGACCGAGATCGGCCGGCTGCGCGACGACGGCGTGCGGCGCCTGATCTTCCTGATCGGGGGAGCGGACGGCCTGGACCCGACCCTGCTGGCCGAGGCGCGCGCTAAGCTGGCCTTCGGGCCGCAGACGTGGCCCCACGCCCTGGCGCGAGCCATGCTGGCCGAGCAGGTCTATCGCGCCGTCACGATCCTGGCCGGAAGTCCCTATCACCGGGATTGAGGCGACGCCGGCGCAGGCCTAATCCTTTGACGATGCTTCGCCGCCGCTTCGCAGCCCCCCTCGCCCTGGTCGCCGTCCTGGCGGCGGGCGCCGGCTGCGTGGCGACGGCCCAGACCCTGCGCGACCGCCTGGCCGACCTGAACCTGCGCGAGACGGCGCTGAACGCCGAGCAGGGCCGAAACCTGAACCGCATCTCGCGGCTGCTCAGCGTGCTGGTGCAGATGCGCCGCGACCCGCCGCCCGCGCTTCTGGTGCGTCCCGACGCCGCCAAGGACGCCGTGCGCGCCGCCATCCTCGTCAAGGCGATGACGCCCGACCTGCAGGCCCGGGCCCGCGCCTACACCGCCGAGGCCGGCGAGATCGCCCGCCAGCGGCGCCTGGCCGCGGTGGCCAGCGAGACCGTGTTCATGGCCGACAGCGAGGCGGCGGACCATCGCCTCGACCCCGCCGCGCCGGACGCCCTGCGCGGTCGCCAGGCCGAGCCCGAGGGGCCGCTGACGCCGCCGGAGTCGCTGCTGGAGCCGGTCCAGGGCGGCGAGGTGGTGCGCGGCTACGGCGCGGCGCTGTTCGGCGGCGGCAAGTCGGCGGGCCTGACGCTGAGCGTCGGCCGCAACGCCCGCGTCGTCGCGCCCGCCGACGGCGTGATCCAGTACGTGGAGCCGGTGAAGGGCTGGGGCGTCATTGTTATCTTAAGGATGTCGGGCGGATATCATCTGGTGCTCGCCGGCCTCGACCGCGCCGTCATCGGTCTCGGACAATCGGTCGCGGCGGGGGAGACTGTCGGGTTCATGCCGGATCGGCGAGAAAAGACGACGGAACTCTATTTTGAGGTCCGCCAGCGCGGGGAACCTGTTGATCCCGGACGCTGGATGAGACCCAATGCGGAATAGGGGCCGGGGCGGCTTGGACATGCGTGAGCGGCGCGCGATCGCCGCATAGGGAGCCTGGTGGCGTCCATATGAAGAAGTACCTCCTGATCGGCGTGTCGGCGTTCGTCCTGGGCGCAGGATCGATGGCCTATGTCAGCCAGCAGGCCATGGCGTCCGCCCAGCCCCGGGCCAAGACCTATCGCATGCTCGAGTTGTTCGGCGACGTGCTCGACACCGTCGAGCGCCAGTACGTCACCGACGTCGACGACACCAAGCTGATCGAGGCGGCCATCGACGGCATGCTGACCTCGCTCGACCCGCACTCGGGCTACCTCAATCCCGAGAACTTCGACGAAATGCGCGACCAGACGCGCGGCGAGTACGGCGGCCTGGGCATCGAGGTCACCAGCGAGGACGGCGTGGTCAAGGTGATCTCGCCCATGGACGGCACCCCCGCCGCCCTGGCCGGGATCAAGGCCGGCGACTTCATCACCGCCGTCAACGGCGAGAGCGTGATCGGCCTGACCGTCAACGAGGCGGTGAAGCAGATGCGCGGCAAGCCGGGCGAGTCGGTCACCCTGACCATCGCCCGCGAGAAGACCGACCCGTTCGACGTGAAGATCGTCCGCGAGGTGATCAAGCCCAAGTCCGCCGTGGCGCGGCTCGAGGGCGACTACGGCTATCTGCGGATCTCCAGCTTCAACGAGCGCACGACCGACGACGCCCAGGCGGCCCTGGCCGAGATCCGCGCCAAGAACCCGAAGATGAAGGGCCTGATCCTCGACCTGCGGAACAATCCGGGCGGCCTGCTGGACCAGGCGGTCGGGGTCGCGGACATGTTCCTGGAAGGCGGCGAGATCGTGTCGCAACGCGGCCGCGATCCGCGCGACGTCGAGCGCTACAACGCCCGTCCGGGCGACGACGCGGCCGGACTGAAGATGGTGGTGCTGATCAATTCGGGCTCGGCCTCGGCCGCCGAGATCGTGGCCGGCGCCCTGCAGGACCGCAAGCGCGCCGAACTGGTCGGCCTGACCAGCTTCGGCAAGGGTTCGGTGCAGACCGTCATTCCGCTGCGCGGCGGCATGGACGGGGCGCTGAAGCTGACCACGGCCCGCTACTTCACGCCGTCGGGCCGTTCGATCCAGAAGACCGGCATCGAGCCGGACCTGGAAGTCGCCTCGACCCGCGACGAGGCCCAGGCCATCGCCAACCGCGCCTTCCAGTTCTCGGAAGCCTCGCTGCGCAACGCCCTGAACGCCGACGAGGGCAAGGAGCGCCGGGGCGCCCACGAGCCCGCCGAGGCGCCGCCGGAAGGCTTCGACGTCAAGAAGGACTTCCAGCTGACCCGCGCCGAGGACGTGCTGAAGTACGGCTCGGTGGCGGCCACGCCCAAGCTGGCCAAGCCCGCGCCGAAGCTGGCCGAGGCGGTCACCCGGGCCCGCGCCGTCGAGCCGCCGCCCGTCAAGAAGTAGGGCGCGGCGAAGCGGTCCGCAGAGGTCCGGTTAAGGCCTTCGTTAACCATATCAGCGGACGTTCCGGACACAGGAGCGTCCGTTTCTTCCATGTTCTCGAAGAAGTCCCTCAAGCCCGCGCCGGCGCCCGTCGCGCCCGCCCGACGCAGCGCGCCGCAGATGGCGCTGGCGGCGGTGTCGAACCCGTACATCGGGGCCAGTGGCGCGGCGCTTTTGTTCCTCACCACGATCATCGCCCTGATCGCCATGGTCGGCGACCCCAAGGCCGGCACGCCGGTGGTGCGCCTGTCGCTGTCGAAGGTCGCCGCCCACGGCGCGCCCGCCGGCTGGCGCGAGGCGATCCTGGCCCAGAGCGGGGACGGCCCGCTGGTCACCGAGGAGACCTTCCAGCTGTCCGAGAAGCCGGTGGAGATCGGCGGCCAGGCGGTGATCACCCTGCCGGGCGCGCGCGCCGCCGCCCCGTCGGCCGCCCTGCCCCACGCACCGATCGCCGGCCTGCACAGCAACGGCCCCGGCGGGCCCCTGCCGGTGATCGCGCCGGACGGCCGCACGCCGGCCGAGGCCTACGCCCGGCCCTTCACCGCAGACGGGCGGCCCAAGGTGGCCCTGGTGATCGGGGGCCTCGGTCTGAACGCCAAGGCCACGCGCGAAGCCATCGAGATGCTGCCCGGCGAGATCACCCTGTCCTTCGTGCCCTACGCCGAGGGGCTGCAGGGCTGGATCGACCTGGCGCGGGAGCACGGCCACGAGGTGTTGCTCGAGGCGCCGATGGAGCCGACCGACTATCCGGAGAACGATCCGGGCCCCTACACCCTGATGAGCACCGCCGCGCCGCAGGACACGGTGCGCAAGCTCGAATGGCTGCTGTCGCGGGCCGTCGGCTACTTCGGCCTGACCAACTATCTGGGCTCGCGCTTCGTCACCTCCGACCGCGCCATGACGACCTTCACCGGGGCGCTGAAGGGCCGCGGGCTGGCGTTCATCGACGACGGGTCGGCGGCCCGCAAGGGCGGCGGCGTGCCGCGCGCCTCGGCCGACGCCATCATCGACGACCAGCTTTCGGCCGAGGCCATCGACCAGCAGCTGCTGGCGCTGGAGGCGGGGGCGCTGCAGCACGGCCAGGCGCTGGGTTCGGGATTCGCCTATCCGGTGACCATCTCCCAGGTGAGCCGCTGGGCTGCGGAAGTTCAGCAGCGCGGGTATCAACTTGCACCCGCATCTGCGCTTATGATGCGGAAATGACGGACCTGAGCCTCTATCGGCCGAATGTCGGCGTCGTGCTGTTCCATCCGGACGGCCGCGTCTGGCTGGGCCGGCGCACCAACACCCCGCCCCCCAACTGGCAGTTCCCGCAAGGCGGGGTGGACGCGGGCGAAGACCTGCTCGCCGCGGCGACGCGCGAACTGGCCGAGGAGACGGGGGTGGTCTCGGTCACCCTCCTGGGCCGCACGGACGGCTGGCTGACCTACGACTTTCCGCCGGAGCACAAGGGCTCGAAGGTGCAGCGGGGCTGGAAGGGCCAGCGTCAGGTCTGGTTCGCCTTCCGCTTCGACGGCCGGGACGAGGAGGTCGACCTCAAGGCCCATCCGCCCCAGGAGTTCGACACCTGGCGCTGGGCCGACATCGACGAGGCCGCCCGTCTGGTCGTGCCGTTCAAGCGGGCGATCTACGAGCAGGTCATCGAGGCCTTCCGCGACTTCGGCGGCGGCCGGTCGGGACGCGGGGTCTCGGCGGCGTGAGCCCTCCGCCCGTGGTCATGGTGCACGGCGCCTTCTGCGCGGGCTGGACCTTCGATTCCTTCCGCAGGCCGTTCGAGGCGGCCGGGCACGCGGTGCATTGCCCCGACCTGCGCGGCCATGGCGAGGGTGAGCGGCCTGGCGCGGTGATCGGCGTCTCGATGCGCGACTACGCCGACGACATCGCCTCGCTCTGCGCCTCGCTGGGACGGCCGCCGGTGCTGATCGGCCATTCCATGGGCGGTCTGGTGGCGCAGCTCGCGGCGCGCCGCACCCACGTGGCGGCCCTGGTCCTGCTGGCGCCGTCGGGCCCCTGGGGCGTGACCGGCTCGACCATCGAGGAGGGCGTGACGGCCCTTGGCCTCATGGCGCTGGGCCCCTTCTGGCTGCAGGCGGTGACGCCGGACCGCGGACTGATGAACAGCTACAGCCTCGACCGCATGCCGCAGGGCACGCGACGCCCGATCCTGGAGCGGCTGCGTCCCGAGAGCGGGCGGGCCATCTGGGAGACGCTGCAGTGGTGGCTGGACCCGCTGATGACCACCAGCCTCGGGAGCCGACCGCTCGGCGTGCCGGCCCTCGCCCTGGCCGGCGAGCGCGACGTCGTGCACCCGCCCGCCACCGTGCGCCAGACGGCGCGCAAGAACGACGCGGAATACCTGCAACTGCCCGGGATGAGCCACTGGCTGCCCGGGGAGCCCGGCTGGGAAGAGGTCGCCGAGATCGTTCTCGGCTGGCTCGAGGGCGTGCTCGGCCCTGAAACGCAAAAGGCCCAGGTCTAGACCTGGGCCTTCGAAGCGCCGCGCGGGGCGGATCCTAGAACTTGCGCTCGCTGTAGAGCACCGTCGCCTGGTCGTACTTCTCGTTCAGCGCCGAGCCGTCGGGCTTCTTCAGCTGAACCAGCACGAGGCCGGTGGATTCCTTGTCGTTGAAGTGCTCCCACGACAGGGTGATGCGCTTCACGCCGTCGGCCCCGACCATGAAGTCGTTGCGCTGCATCGGCATGTCCGGCTCATGCAGGAAGGCCCAGATGTTCAGGGCGGTGACGATCGGCTTTTCCTGACCGACTGCGTACTTGAGGGTCAGGTTGCAGACGTTGGTGTTCGAGCCCGGCTGGATGATGCCGATCTCGTAGGGCTTGGCGCCCAGCGGCTTGAACCAGGTGGCCTCGCGCTTGTTCAGCTTGTAGCCGGCCGCCTTGGCGAGCTGGTCCACGGAACCGCCGCGCACGGCCGGAATGCAGATGTTGTTGATCACCGACAGCACCTCGGCGCCGTCGCCTGAGGTCGGCAGGGTCGGATGCTTGGCGGCCTCGTCGGCGGGGTTCGGCGCGGCGGCCTCGGCGGGCGGCGCGGCCGGAGCCGCTTCGGGCGCCGGCGCAGGCGCGGGCGCGGCGGCTTCAGCCGGCGGTGCGGCGGGCGCGGGCGCGGCGGCCTCCTGGGCGACCGCTGCCGTGGACAGGCCGGCGAAGGCGATCAGGCTGACGAGGGCGGTGCGCATATGAAGAGGCCTCTGGATAGAAATATGGACGCCTAATTGCACTAAAGGGCTTGCGTCGCCGCAAGCCCTTCAAAGCGTTTTTGTGGTCGACGCCGCCTCAGGCGGCCGCTTCCACGGCATGTTCCGCCAGAATAGTGAGCCCATCGGGCGTCACATCGGCAAAACCGCCTTTAAGTTCGAACACCGTAATCTGGCCGCCGTTGCGAACCACGACCCGGCCTTCCTTGAGCGTCGTCATGAACGGCGCGTGGCCGGCCAGGACGCCGAAGTCGCCTTCCGACCCCGGCGCGTCGACCTGATCCACGTCGCCCGAGAACAGTTCGCGCTCGGGCGAGACCAGCGAGAAGTGGAGCTTGTCGGCCATCAGTCTCAGGCCTCGGCAGCCAGCTTCTCGGCCTTGGCCACCGCGTCTTCGATGGTGCCGACGTTGTAGAAGGCCGGCTCAGGCAGGTGGTCGTACTCGCCGTCGCAGATCGCCTTGAACGAGCGGATCGTGTCTTCGAGGCTGACGAACACGCCCGGCAGGTTGGTGAACTGCTCGGCGACGTGGAAGGGCTGCGACAGGAAGCGCTGGAGCTTACGGGCGCGGGCCACGATGAGCTTGTCGTCTTCCGACAGCTCGTCCATGCCGAGGATGGCGATGATGTCCTTCAGCGCCTTGTACTGCTGCAGGATCTCCTGCACGCGGCGGGCGGTGTTGTAGTGCTCGTCGCCGATCACCAGCGGGTCGAGGATCCGCGAGGTGGAGTCCAGCGGGTCCACGGCCGGGAAGATGCCCTGGGCGGCGATGTCGCGGCTCAGAACGGTCGTGGCGTCCAGGTGGGCGAACGAGGTGGCGGGCGCCGGGTCGGTCAGGTCGTCGGCGGGAACGTAGATGGCCTGGACCGAGGTGATCGAACCCTTGTTGGTCGAGGTGATGCGTTCCTGCAGGTTGCCCATCTCGGTGGCCAGGGTGGGCTGATAGCCCACGGCCGAGGGGATGCGGCCCAGCAGAGCCGACACTTCCGAACCCGCCTGGGTGAAGCGGAAGATGTTGTCGACGAAGAACA
>ENA-UOYA01004882-UOYA01004882.1-activated-sludge-metagenome-genome-assembly--contig:-NODE-4882-length-10927-cov-5.168690_pt1 | contig 10927 bp, 10 predicted proteins | sample MGYA00238163_ERZ764804 | MGnify/ENA primary metagenome ERZ764804 (study PRJEB28919, sample SAMN05720223) | activated sludge metagenome | isolation source: Anaerobic digester | place: Hong Kong...
AGTATTAAAATGTGAAGCAATCACATTGTTAATACTGACTAAAAATCCTGCTCGACTCGGTTGAAAATATGGGAAAACCACTCAACGCGCTGCTACAGCAACGGAAGTGATCTCTGTACAGTCTATTATTTCTGCACATTCGGGGAGGAAACAGATGATTCAATATGCTGCGGGAGTAGATATCGGGAATGCCACAACGGAAACAGCTTTGGGCAGGATTGAAGACGGAAAACTGGTCCGGTGTGTCAGCGGCATTGCGGCAACCACCGGGATCAAGGGAACAAAGGAGAACATACAGGGTATCAAGCTTTCATTAAAGGACGCGGCCGACAAAATGGGCGTCGATCTGAAAGACTTGCATATCATCAGAATCAATGAAGCGACCCCGGTCATCGGCGATTTCGCCATGGAGACCATCACGGAAACGGTGATTACGGAATCCACGCTGATCGGCCATAATCCGGATACGCCGGGAGGAGTCGGTCTGGGGACCGGTCGGACCATCATGATCGGGCAGCTTGATGAAGCGGTTAAAGAGGAAAAATATATTGTTGTCGTACCGGAAGAGGTTGACTTTGAAGATGCGGCAAGGATTATCAATGATAGATCAAAAAACGGGATCAGGATCGAAGGCGCCATCCTGAAGAATGACGACGGCGTCCTTGTGAACAACCGGCTGGACCGGAAGATCCCGATCGTAGACGAAGTGGAAATGATCGGCCGGGTTCCGCTGGGCATGCTCTGCGCGGTGGAAGTAGCGCCGCCGGGGGGATGCATCGACCTGCTTTCCAATCCCTACGGAATTGCGACGGTATTCGGGCTTGACGCCGATGAGACCAAGCAGGTCGTACCCATTGCCAAGGCATTGATCGGCAACCGTTCCGCCGTCGTAATCAAGACGCCCTCCGGCGAGATCAGGGAAAGACGCATCCCGGCCGGGGATATCTTTATCCACGGAGGCCAGAAGACATACCGGGCTTCGGTGGACCGGGGCGCGGGAGAAATCATGGCGGTGGTCGACAAGGTCCATGAAATCAGGGATGTGACAGGAACGACAGGGACCAATGTGGGCGGAATGCTGGAGAAGGTCCGCCTTGAAATGGCCGGCCTCACCGGGCAGGACAGCCGGGAGGTCTCCATCAGGGATATCATGGCGGTGGACACCATCGTCCCCAAGGAGGTCCAGGGAAATCTGGCCAATGAATTTGCAATGGAAAAGGCCGTGGGCATCGCCGCCATGGTGAAGACCCGCAGGCTGCATATGGAGCGGCTCGCGGCGGCGCTTTCGGAGGAATTGAGCATTCCCATCGAGCTCGGCGGAGTCGAAGGAAGCATGGCGGTGCGGGGCGCCTTAACGACGCCGGGCACGGACAAGCCGCTGCTGGTGCTGGATATCGGCGCCGGCTCCACCGACGCCTGCCTGATGGATGAAAACGGAAACACAAAGCCGGTTCACCTGGCGGGGGCGGGGAATATGGTCACCATGCTCATCAGCGCCGAACTGGGACTTGACGATTTCCGCCTGGCGGAGGATATTAAAAAATATCCGCTGGCAAAGGTGGAATCCCTTTATCATATCCGGCATGAGGACGGCAGCGTGGAATTCTTCGAGGAAGCCATCGACAGCAAGCTGTTCGCCCGCACCGTCATCCTGAAGCCGGAGGGCTGGAAGGCCGTCAAAACCAAAAAACCGCTGGAAAAGATCAGGCAGGTCCGCAGGGAAGCGAAGGAAAAGGTGCTGATCCAGAACATATTGAGAGCATTGAAAAAGGTATCCATAACGGGCAACATCAGTGAGTTCGAGCATGTGGTCCTGGTAGGAGGCTCCTCCCTGGACTTTGAACTGGGGAATATGGTAACCGACGTGCTTTCCTATTACGGCATCGTCAGCGGAAAGGCCAACGTCAGGAAGACGGAGGGCCCCAGAAATGCGGTGGCAACAGGGCTTCTGCTGTCCTACCTGGAGGATTTGAACCATGGAAACGATTAGAAACGCCGATCTGCCGGCTATCGAAATCTACTGCAATGGCGGCGAAGCCGAGACCGCTGCGCGGTATGTGGGCTATGGGATCGAGGAGGAAGGCCTTCCTTATGCGGTCATCAGGACGCCGCTTACCGGTGCGGAGGCCAGCGAACTGGCCAGAAGACCCGGGCTGGGCGTTGTCGTGCTGGTGACGGAGGAGGCCGCGGAGGTCTATACAAGGCTGCTGAAAAAACAGGAGCCTTTGTTTCGTGTCATGCTTACCGATACAAAAGCGGCCTTAGTTGCAGGAAAGAATGCGGCCAGGATCGTAAAAACAAAACCGTTTATCGAAATGGAGTGAAGAGAAATCATGTTTCGTTTAATGAGCAAAGGCATCCATAACGGCGTCATCGACGACCGCTTTGGGATCAGATCGGAAGAGGTGATCCAGGGAGTTCCCCAGAGATCGCTTCCTTATGAGTGGGAGGGCGCCCCGGAAGGAACGAAATCCTATGCCATCGTGTTTCTGGATTACGACAATATCCCCGACGAGGGATTCTGCTGGATTCACTGGCTGGCGGCGGATATTCCCGCAGACAGAAGCTTTCTCGAGGAGAACGCCAGCAGAACAGACCCGAGCCTGATCCAGGGCGTCAACAGCTGGGCGGTTCCTTACGGCCCTTATGCGGACGTCGACAGGGATCTGACGCTCCATTACGGAGGTCCGGCGCCGGAGAGGACCCACGAGTACGAGACGAGGATCTACGCGCTGGATACCGTCCTGGGCATGAAACAGGGTTTTTATTATAACGAGCTGCGGCGTGCCATGGAAGGGCATGTGCTGGCCGTTGCGGTTTTAAAAGGCAATTATGTGGTATAACTAATTAGCGAAAAATTTCAACGAAAGGCGTCACGTCGGATGAACAGCCAATACTGCCACAGCAAAGCGATGAACAGGATGAGGAAAGAGGTCGAGGATTATTATAAATCCTGGGTTCACAAGAACTTCCAGAAAGGCCTCAGAGAAGCGAAGGTGGTCATTACGGGAAATCTCGTAGTGATTATTGGCGTGGAGTTTTTGACCTATGTTGAGCAGTCCATCCTGGACGACGATTACAGCAAGCAGGCGGTAGCCCACACGAGAAGAAAACTGGTCGAAAAGTTTTTCCCTGTTCTGAAGCAGAATCTGGAGCTGATCCTTTCCCGGAAGATAACCTGTTATTTCATTGATTTTTCCATGGACGACAACATGTCCTGCATGACGATTCTCTGCGAAGGGGAGGTAGTACCCTTCCTTGACAAGGGGAAGGAGGGTAACAATGAAACGGTCTAAAAGATTCGAAATTCTGGAAAAAAGGCCGATCAACCTGGACGGCTTTTCAGAGGAATGGGCGGAAGTCGGACTGATCGCCATGGAATCCCAATACGATCCGGAACCGAGCATCGCCATAGAGAACGGGATCGTCGTCGAGATGGACGGAAAGCGGAGGGAAGACTTCGACTCCATCGACCTGTTCATCGCCGATTACGGCATCAACCTGGAGCATGCGGAAACCGCCATGAAGATCGACACACTTCAAATTGCAAGAATGCTGGTCGACGTCAACGTTCCCAGGGAGGAGATCCTTAGAATCACGACGGCCATCACGCCGGCCAAGATTACGAAGGTCATGAGCCATCTGAATGTGGTGGAGATCATGATGGCGCAGATGAAAATGCGCTCCCGGAGAAGGCCGTCCAATCAGGCGCATATCACAAACCTCGAAGACAATCCGATTCTCATGGCCGCGGACGCGGCGGAGGCGGCGCTTCGCGGTTTTTCGGAAATAGAAACCACCACCGCCGTCTCCCGTTACGCGCCGTTCAATGCGCTGGCGCTTTTGGTGGGCGGGCTTTGCGGCAAGAGAAGGATCCTGTCCCAATGCTCCCTGGAAGAGGCGATGGAATTGAAAATGGGGATGAAAGGGCTGACCTCCTATGCGGAAACCGTATCGGTCTACGGGACGGAAGCCGTCATGACCGACGGCGACGACACTCCCTGGTCGAAGGGCTTTCTTGCGTCCATCTACGCATCCAGGGGGATCAAAATGCGCTTTACCTCCGGCACGGGCGCCGAAGTGCTCATGGGAAACACGGAAAAGAAGTCCATGCTTTATCTGGAGGCGAGATGCCTGTTTCTGACCAAGGCCTGTGGCGTACAGGGGACCCAGAACGGTTCCGTCAGCTGCATCGGGATCCCGGGAGCGGTCCCGGGCGGGTTCCGGGTCATTGCGGCGGAAAACCTCATGGCTTCCATGTTGAACCTGGAGGTCGCTTCCGGAAACGACCAGACCTTTACCCATTCCGACATGAGAAGGATGTCCAAGGTATTCATGCAGCTGCTTCCGGGGACCGACTTCATCTGCTCCGGATTCAGCGCGGTGCCTAATTTCGACGATATGTTCGCAGGTTCCAACACGGATTGCGACGATTATGACGACTGGTATGTCCTGCAGCGGGATATGCGGGTCGACGGCGGGATCCATCCCATCCGGGAGGAAGACGCCGTCCGGGTGCGCAACAAGGCCGCCAAAGCGCTGCAGGCGGTATTCCAGTATTTCGATCTGCCTGAGATCTCGGAGGACGAGGTGGAGGCCGCCACCTATGCCTACTCCAGCTATGACATGCCGAAGCGGAATATGGTGGAGGACATGAAAGCGGCGGAACGGTTTTTAGCCGGCAGCACCGGCTTCGACGTCGCCAGGGCGCTGTGGGAAAAGGGCTTCCACGACGTGTCGGAAAATGTTCTGGATATGCTGAAGCAGCGGATCACAGGAGATTATCTGCATACCGCGGCGATCTTCGACGAGGAATTCAATCTGGAAAGCGCGCTGAACGATCCGAACCTTTATGAAGGCCCGGGCACCGGCTACCGGATTTCGGAAGAGCGCTGGAATAAAATCATACAGAAAGAGAACATATTGGGGCCGAAAGACTTCTAAGGTGGAATAAAATGACGAATACGGGAAAAAAGTTGATACTGGAAATCAAAGAATTGGGAGTTGCGAAGCAGAGCGGAGATCCGGGGGAGATCGTCATCGCGGTATCCCCTTCCTTCGGCGTGCAGCAGCGGCAGACCATCGTCGGACTGCCCCATGCGGTGGTGGTGCGGGAGCTGGCGGCCGGCGTGGAAGAAGAAGGCTTCAAGCCCCGTTTTGTGAAATATTACAACAGTTCCGACCTGTGTTCCTTTGCCAATGAGGCGGCAAAGCTTTCGGGCTCGGGAATCAGCATCGGCATCCAGTCGAAGGGGACCATCATCATACACCAGAGAGATCTGCAGCAGCTGGACAATCTGGAAATTTTTCCCCAGGCTCCCCTGTATGACGCGGAGATTTACCGCCAGATCGGCAAGAACGCGGCGCGGTACGGCAAGGGGATCACGCCGGAGCCGGTGCCGACGCTGAACGATCAGATGGCGCTGGCCAAATACCAGATCAAGGCTGCCCTGCTTCATATCAAGGAAACCGAGCTGGTGGTCCCGAAGAAGCCGCCGGTGGATCTGGAACTGCAAATCAAGGAGGTTGCGGAGTAATGGAACGATTGCATGTCAAAAAGGATTATCCCCTGGCGGACAAACGGCCTGAGCTGATCCTGACCCCGACGGGGAAAAAAATCGATGAGATCACCATGGAACAGGTGCTCGCCGGCAATGTCAGGATCGAAGACTGCAGGATCAGCAGCCGGACATTGGAATACCAGGCCCAGATCGCCGAATCGGCGGGAAACCGCCAGATGGCCGCGAATCTGAGAAGAGCCGCCGAGCTTACCTCCTTTTCCGATGAAAGGGTGCTGGAAATCTACGGGGCGCTGCGCCCGTTCCGCTCGACAAAGGAAGACCTGATCAGGATTGCGGAAGAACTGGAATCAAAAGGGGCGGTCCTCAACGCTGCCTTCGTCCGGCAGGCTGCCGAGGTTTATGAAAAGAGAAAGAAGCTGAAAGGCGACAAGTAGCGCGCGGCGCCGCCCGCCGGGCGCACAGAAGCCAAAGATGATGAATACAAGGAAGAAGGATAACTTTGAAAAGGTCGAAGCGTTTTGAAAAATTGGAAAAGAGACCCGTCAACCGGGACAGCTTTTTTACGGAGTGGCCGGAGGGAGGCCTTTCCGCCATGAATTCCCCCTATGATCCCAAGCCGAGCCTTCGGATCGAAAACGGCAGGATCGTGGAGATGGACGGAAAAGGTTACGACGAGTTTGACTCCCTGGAGCTTTTCATTGCGGAAAACGGGATCAACCTGGAGCTGGCGGAGTACGCCATGTCTCTTGCGCCTGCTGATATCGCGAAGATGATCGTCGATATCAACGTCAGGCGGGAGGACGTGATCCGGATCACGACGGCGATCACGCCGGCCAAGATGCTTCAGGTCGTCCGCTGTCTGAATGCGGTGGAAATCATGATGGGCCAGATGAAGATGAGGGTCAGGAAAACGCCGGCCAATCAGGCCATCGTCACCAACATCAAGGACAATCCGGCTCTTCTGGCGGCGGACGCGGCGGAAGCCGCGCTGCGCGGGTTTTCCGAACTGGAAACCACCTGCGCCGTTTCCCGCTATGCTCCGCTCAATGCGCTCTCCATCCTGGTGGGCGGGCTGACCTGCAGGGGAGGCATTCTAACCCAATGCTCCATGGAGGAATCCCTGGAGGTGAGGATGGGCATGCTGGGACTGACGAGCTATGCGGAAACCGTATCCCTTTACGGCACGGAAGCCGCCATGGACGACGGCGACGACACCATATGGTCCAAGGCCTTTCTCGCATCCGTTTACGCATCCCGGGGAATGAAAATGAGGTTCACGTCGGGTACGGGCGCGGAGGTCCTGCTGGGTCACAGCAACGGAAAGTCCATGCTCTATCTTGAGATTTTATGCGTATATCTGGCCAAGGCCTGCGGCGCCCAGGGCGTACAGAACGGCTCCATCAGCTGCATCGGAATCACGACGGCGGTACCGGAGGGCTTTCTCGCCATTGCGGCGGAAAATCTGGTGGTATCTCTGCTCGATCTGGAGGTGGCTTCGGGAAACGATCAGACCTTTTCCCATTCGGATATGAGAAGAACAGCCAAGCTGCTGATGCAGATGCTTCCGGGAACGGATTTCATTACTTCTGGGTACAGCGCAACGCCCAATTTTGACGACCTGTTTGCGGGATCCAATACGGACTGCGACGATTACGACGATTATTACATGATCCAGCGGGACATGCAGATCGACGGCGGCATCGAGCCGATCATAGAAGAAGACGCCATCGCGGTGAGAAACCGGGCGGCGAAAGCGTGCCAGGCGGTGTTCCGGGAGCTCGGGCTGCCTCCCATCACCGATGAAGAAGTGGAGGCGGCAACATACGCTTATTCCAATGAGGAAATGCCGTCGAGAAATATGGCGGCCGATCTGGTGGCGGCACAGGAATTTTTCAGCAAAGGCCTGAATGCCATCGACATCGCGAAAGCGCTGCACCGGGGCGGCTTTGCCCGGGTAGGCCAAAACGTCCTGGAAATGCTGAAGGAGAGAGTATGCGGCGACTATCTGCAGGTCGCGACCATCTTTGACAAGGACCTGAAGACCATCAGCGGTCTTAACGACCCCAACGACTACCAGGGACCGGGAACAGGCTACCGCCTGGAGGGGGAACGCTGGGAAAAGCTGAAACGAAAAACAACGGCGCTGGTGCCGGGAAATATTCTGAACGATCAGGATGTGCCGGACAGGAAAAAAGGCTTTTACAAGCTGATCGAGCTGAAAAATGCCGAACCCTTTGAAGCGGACATCGTGGTGGGGATTTCTCCGGCATTTGCCAACAAGAGCACGGCGGCGGAGATCTATTGCAATCACTTTCTGATCCTGGAAAAGATTCTCGAAGGCGTGGAGGAGGCCGGAATGAGCGTGGCAGTCATCAAAATCTTCCATACCGACGACCTCGCTGAAATCGCCAAGCTCAGCGCCGGCTTCAGCAGCACGGGAATCGGCATCGGAATTCAGTCTAAGGGCATGGTCCGCATCAATCACGTCGACAGTCTGGCCGAGGACAGCCTTGAGGTTTCTTTCAACATGCCATTTTCCAGTTATTCTCTGTTTAAGGAGATCGGAATCAACGCGGCAGAATACGCCCGGGGGTCCAAGCCGCTGCGTGTTTCCGATAAAATCAGGCCCGGCCGTCTCACCAGCTATCAGATGAACATGATCAGACTGAGTTCGGAGGAAAGCGTGTTCATCAACCGGAGAAAAAAACCAGCCCTAATGGGCTTGGTCAAATAAAAAAAGTGCTTGCCTAAGAGTACAACTTGTGCTAATATTTAATAGCTATCGTTTAGAATTGAATAATTTAGGATAGATACTTGATCGGAAAGAGGTGAAAAGCGTGAAGGAAGGTATCCACCCGGAATATAAGGAATGTACGGTTATTTGTACATGTGGAAACACATTTGTTACGAAATCGACTAAGGAAGAGATCAGATTGGATGTATGCTCGGCTTGCCATCCGTTTTTTACGGGACAGCAGAAGTTCGTCAATCGCGGCGGCCGTGTCGAAAAATTCAAAAAAAAGTTCAATATGGAATAAGAGCAAAATTAACTGGAAATTCTCATTTCCAGTTTTTTTTAGGGTCATTTTATGGTATAATACTTGGGATTATGATTCGGGAAGGCATGCCGGATTCAGGCGTTCCTTGTCCCGGAAGCAAGTAGAACCACATGATTGGGAGTTGAAACAAGATGTACGATAAATTGGATTTCATCCTTGAAAAATACGAGGAGCTTTCTCTCAAGGTTTCCGATCCGGACGTGATCAGCGATCAGGCGGTCTGGCAGAAAGCCATGAAGGATATGGCCGAGATGGAGCCCATCGTAAGTAAATATAAAGAATACAAAAAAACCGTGGACGAACTGAAGAATACAAAGGAAATGCTCGGTGACAGCGGCATGGACGAAGAACTCAGAGAACTCGCGAAGATGGAGCTGGCGGAGCTGGAAGAGAAGCAGGAAGCGTTGACCAACGAGTTGAAGATCCTGTTGCTCCCGAAGGATCCCAACGACGAAAAAAACGTCATTCTGGAAATCAGAGCAGGTACCGGCGGAGAGGAAGCCGGACTGTTCGGCAGCGACCTTTTGAGAATGTATATGAGATATGCGGAGCGCAGAGGCTGGAAGACGGAACTGATGGACGTCAACGATACCGGTATCGGCGGCATCAAGGAGGCGGTCATCCTGATCAAGGGAAAGGGCGCCTATTCCAGACTGAAATATGAAAGCGGCGTGCACAGGGTCCAGCGTGTTCCGGAAACCGAATCCAGCGGCAGGATCCACACATCTGCGGCTACCGTTGCGGTGCTTCCCGAGATCGACGACGTGGAAGTCGAACTCAATCCCAACGACGTCCGTGTCGATGTCTACCGTTCTTCCGGAAACGGAGGGCAGAGCGTAAACACCACCGACTCGGCTGTTCGGCTGACCCACATGCCGACGGGAATCGTAGTCACTTGTCAGGATGAAAAGTCGCAGATTAAAAATAAAGAGAAAGCATTCAGGGTACTTCGGGCTAAATTATATGATGCAAAGCTTCAGGAGCAAAACCGGGAAATCTCCGAGGCAAGAAAGAGCCAGGTCGGTACGGGCGACCGGAGCGAACGGATCAGGACCTACAATTTCCCGCAGGGCCGCGTATCAGATCACAGGATCGGGTTAACACTATATAAGCTCGATTATTTTCTCGACGGCGATCTGGATGAGATCATCGACGGGCTGATCACGTCGGATCAGGCGGAGAAAATAAAGAATTTATAAAATTCCTTTGAAAGAAGCAATAGATGAAAACGAAACTATATGATGTAAGGGACTTAAATAAACATAATCTCGAACAAAGCATCGTCTATGACGAGGCGGAGGCCAATGCTAAAGTCGAGGAAGCGCTGAAAAAGGTGGATGAAGCGGCGGAGATCCTTGTTAACGGCGGACTTGTGGCGTTTCCGACGGAGACGGTTTACGGACTGGGCGCCAATGCCATGGATCCGGAAGCGGTAGCCAAAATCTTTGAGGCGAAGGGACGTCCCGGCGACAATCCCCTAATTATCCACATCGCAAGGGCGAGCAATATCGGAGAGCTGACGCCGGTCCTGACGCCGAAGATCATCCGCATCATCGACAATTTCTGGCCCGGACCCCTGACCATCGTACTGAAGAAAAAGCCGAGCGTTCCTGATATCACCACAGGAGGCCTGGATACGGTCGCCATCAGAATGCCTGACGATCCCGTAGCGCTGGAACTCATCAAGAAGGCGGGCTGCCCTGTCGCGGCGCCCAGTGCCAACATTTCAGGCAGGCCGAGTCCGACCAGAGGCGAACATGTGGTGGCGGACCTTGACGGGAAGGTGGATGCAATCCTTATCGGAAACGACTGCAGGGTCGGGATCGAATCCACGGTTCTGGATATGACGGGAGATGTTCCTACTATTTTACGCCCCGGCGTCATCACCGCGGAACACATAGAAGCTGTTCTGGGGGAGAAAGTCGTGATGGATCCGGCGCTGAACCGGCGAAAGGATCATTCCGGCGGAGAAAATGAAGAAGAAAACCTGGCGCCCAAAGCGCCGGGGATGAAATATACCCATTATGCTCCGAAAGCGGATATGACCGTTATCGAAGGGCAGAGGGACAAGGTAAAAAGTGAGATCGAGCGGCTGAAGGGGCTCAACGAGAGGCTTGGACTCAAGGTCGGTGTGATCCTGTTCGAGGAACAGGCCTTTATTGAGGCTGCACATGAATTCTTTGCAAAATTGAGAGCCCTGGACGATGAAGGCGTCGACCTGATTCTGGCAGGCGCATTAAGCGAGAAGGACGGAGTAGGTTTTGCGGTGATGAACCGGATGCTGAAATCCGCAGGATACAATATCGTCAAAGTATAGACATATTAACACCGCGGCTTATATGCCGC
>ENA-UOYA01004886-UOYA01004886.1-activated-sludge-metagenome-genome-assembly--contig:-NODE-4886-length-10916-cov-4.444987_pt1 | contig 10916 bp, 9 predicted proteins | sample MGYA00238163_ERZ764804 | MGnify/ENA primary metagenome ERZ764804 (study PRJEB28919, sample SAMN05720223) | activated sludge metagenome | isolation source: Anaerobic digester | place: Hong Kong...
GTGGTCGGAGATGTTTTTGTCACTGTTACGGGATGCAAGGATGTTATTGTAGGACGTCATTTTAACCTTATGAAAGACGGTGCAATCTGCTGTAATGCCGGACATTTCGACTGTGAAGTGAACGTTGCTCAGCTTAAGGGCATCGCTGTGGATGAATCCGAACTTCGGAAGAATGTTATTGGTTATAAGCTGTCAAACGGCAATACCATCTGCATTCTTGCGGAAGGAAGGCTTGTAAATCTTGCAGCTGGTGACGGACATCCCGTTGAGATTATGGATATGAGTTTTGCGCTTCAGGCACAGTCTGCAAGATATATTGCTTCCCAGCCACAGAAGCTTCCGATAGATGTTTATCAGACTCCTGAAGTTATTGATAACCGTGTTGCGGAGATTCTGCTTGAGACAAAGAGAATCAGCATTGACAAGCTTACCGATGAACAGTACCGCTACGTAAATTCATGGGATTTCTGATATGAGTGATTCTGAAGCAGATATCCCGGACTGTTCAATATACGAAGTTATTGCAAACAGCAAAAAAAAGTACGGTTCCGGTATCGCTGTAAATTATTACGGAAGAAAGATGACTTATTCCTGTTTGCTTAAGAGTATAGACAAGTGTGCGGCTGCGCTTCATTCACTCAATGTCGGCCGCGGCGATCATATATCGGTAATTCTGCCAAATATTCCTCAAGCTGTTATACTGTTTTATGCTTCGAACAGAATCGGGGCGATCTGTGATATGATTCATCCGCTTTCATCCGTGCATGAGCTTGAGAATTACATCAGACAGTCTGAGGCAAGAATTGTTTTTGCGTTTGAAGCACTTGCACCAAACATAGGATTTATATCTCAGTTTGTCGAGAAAGTGTTTATTGTCAGCGCAAGTGAATCTCTTCCGGCATTATCAAAACTCGGTTATAAAATTCGTACAAAGACTAAGAATAGTATGCCGGAAGGCTTTGAGACCTATCGTGATTTTATTGCCCATGCTGACAAGGCGGCAGTGAAGCAGGTAAAAGATATTGAGTTCAGTAAGCCTGATGAGCCTTGTGCGGTTCTTTATACCGGAGGAACAACTGGCAAACCCAAAGGCGTTTTGCTAAGTTCAAGAAATTTCAATGCAAGTGCGGATGAGGCGATAGACAGCTGCGGGTGCCTTAAGGCCGGCGATAAGATGCTCGAGATTCTCCCTGTGTTTCACGGTTTTGGACTAGGAGTCGGAGTGCATACCGTCCTTATGTTTGGCGGTACTACAATTCTGATGCCGACTTTTAAAATGAAGTCCATAGATGCGCTTATTAACAGGTACAAGCCGGAGATTCTTGCCGGTGTTCCGGCGATTTTCGGTGCGATGATTGCGGGTGTAAGCAAAAACTGCGATATGAGCTTTGTAAAGCTCGTAATCTCCGGCGGAGACAGACTTCCTAACGACATTATGCGCAGTTTTAATGAACTTCTTGTGTCACACGGCTCGAGAACAACCATACGTCAGGGCTATGGCCTTACCGAATGCCTGTCCGGTGTCTGTCTTGTTCCTGAGCACTGTGCCAAAGACAACTGCATCGGAAGTGTCTATAAAGATACAAGATTCCGTATAGTTGGTATTGACAGTAATGAGGAGCTTGTGAACGGAGAATCAGGTGAGATTCTAATCTGCGGACCGGCTGTAATGCTGGGTTATCTCAATGAGCCGGAAGAGAGTGACAATGCTCTTGAGCGAGATAATGAAGGAAACGTCTGGCTTCATACAGGCGACTGCGGTCACATCGGCGATGACGGCCTTGTTTATTTTGACTCCAGAATAAAGCGGATGATAATTTCTAACGGATACAATATTTATCCCGGTGTACTTGAAGACGTTATCAGTGCTCATGAGAGTGTCCTTGAATGTTGTGTGACAGGGATTCCTGACAGAATGCGCGGCGAGATAGTGAAAGCGTTTATTGTTTTCGATTATTCGGTAATAAAGAGAGGCGAAGAGGACGAAGCATTGAAGAGCATAAAGAATGACCTGAAGCTCAGTGTTTCGAAATATCAGCTTCCCAGAAGTTATATGATTCTTGAGGAATTGCCGCGGACAGCCATAGGCAAGATTGACGCGGAGGCGCTTATAAGGACTAAACACCCGGAAACTTGCCGATAGGCAGTTAAAAATCTATAATGGTTGTGGATAAATAAGCGGCATTGTGCCGGAGGATTGTTATATGGCGTTGAGAAATCTTGTTTTGGAAGGCGATCCGCAGCTTCGAAAGAAGTCACGTGCGGTCGATGAGATTACACCAAGAATTATTAAACTGCTGGATGATCTCGCAGATACTATGTATTACGAGAACCGTGGGATAGGCATCGCTGCCCCCCAGGTCGGCGTTTTGAGGCGTGTGTTTATTGTTGATGTCGGAGATGAACACGGTAAGATAGAATTTATTAATCCTGAGATTATTGAAATGTCAGGTTCACAGATCGGCGGTGAGGGATGTCTTTCTGTCCCGGGAAAGACCTGTGATGTCGACAGACCGAGCCACATCATAGCCAAGGCACTCGATCGTGAAGGTAAAGAATTCACTTTGGAAGCTACGGATATTCTTGCACGCTGCATCTGTCACGAATATGACCATCTGGACGGAGTGTTGTTTATAGATAAATCCGTTGACGGCAAGGTATACAAAACAGAAGAGGAATGAAATTGATTAACCCGAGTGATATCAGAATCGTTTTTATGGGGACACCGGAGTTTGCTTCTGTTTGTCTTTCACATCTTATTTCAGCCGGCTACAATGTGGTGATGACCGTATGTCAGCCGGATAAGCCAGTCGGAAGGAAACATATTCTCACGAGTCCGCCGGTAAAGATATTGTCGGAAGAAACGGGAATTGACTGCTATCAGCCTTCTTCTCTTCGCGGAGACGACGCACTGCGCACAATCACGGAAAGCGCACCGGATCTGATTGTCACCGCAGCATACGGGAAGATTCTCCCGCAGAATATTCTTGATATACCGCGTCTGGGCTGCATCAATTGTCACGGAAGTCTTTTACCGCGAAGAAGAGGTGCTGCGCCTGTTCAGCGAGCCATACTTGAAGGCGACGATGTCACCGGTGTTACGATTATGAAGATGGATGCGGGAATGGACACCGGGGATATTCTCTGTTCTGTAGAAGTTCCCATATCACCTAATGTTCATACTCCGGAGTTGATGTCAGAGCTTGCAAAGGCCGGATCGGAACTCCTTATAGAGATGCTTCCGGATTATATTGAAGGGAATGTCACTTCTGTAAAGCAGGACAGTGGGAAGGCAAGCGTGTGTCCACCTATTGATCCTTCGGAAGGCATGTTCAGCTGGAATGAGGATGCCGTTGCGATACATAACAGGGTAAGGGCTTTGAGCTCATGGCCCGGTGCCTGTACGATGGTTGACGGCAAGAAAATAAAGATTTATGACTCAGAAGTCGTTTCTTTTGATGACTGCGATACAGAACAGTATCTGCCGGGAACCGTTGTGAAAGCACAGAAGTCGGATTTGATTGTTAAGTGCGGTAAAGGATATCTCAAACTGAATATTATACAGAATGAAGGCGGAAAGAGACTTTCCGCAGCTGATTGCGCGCATAATTATAAAATCGGACAGAGCCTTTGATTGGAGGAATTTATGGGTATTGACGTTAAATTCAAGAAGAAGGATATAGAGAAGCTGATTGAGGACGGAAATGACAGGGAACTCTGTTTTCTTATGCTTTTCGAAGTGTATGAAGAAGATGCTTTCTCAAATCTTGTTATCAAGAAAGCGGACAGGATTGCGGCGTCATACAATAAATCACTTGATTTTGTCCGTGCGATGCTCTACGGAACCTTGACATATTCTTTTACAATAGATTTTCTTGTGAGACACATCACGAAGGAAGTACCGGAAGAGATGGATCCTGTCTCAAGAACTCTGATAAGAATGGCTGTCTGGCAGCTGCAGTTCGGAAACAACATTCCGGAATACGCGGTATGTGACAGCTCAGTGGAGATAGCGAAAAAGTATAACGCCAAAGCTGCCGGTTATGTCAACGCGGTTCTTCGCAAATACTGCGGTGCACCTGAGGCAAAGAAGTATCTTGAACAGTATAAGCCAGGTATAAGGGTGTCGCTCAAGCCTGAGATCTACGGAATCTTGAAGAAAGATTACGGGAAGTCCAGAGCATTTGAGATAGGAGAAGCTTTCCTGAAACCTGCGCCTGTTACGATAAGGTTCAATCCTGACAGGGTTTCCGGCAAAGAGCTTGAAGCAAGCCTTAAGCGTGACGGAATTAATTGTACCGGCAGCAGCTTTATGCCTGACTGTCTTGCTGTTGAAGGCGGAATAAAAGGGCTTGAACAGTCTGAGGCATTTGCCAGATACGGCGTTTTCGTTCAGGGAGAAGGTGCCCAGCTGGCTTCAGTGGTTGCGGATCCTCACGAGGGCGACAGAATACTTGACTGCTGTGCGGCTCCGGGCGGAAAGTCTACCCACATGGCGGAATTAGCTCACGACAAGTGCGAGATTGTTGCTGTCGATATAAATGAGTCGAGGACTGAACTGATTGAGGAGAACTGCGAAAGGATTGGGATTAAGTCTGTAAGCGTGAAATGTATGGATGCCACCAAATTATCCAAAGACAAGGACTCACGCAAGAGTTATGATATTGTTCTTTGCGATGTTCCATGCAGCGGGCTTGGTCTGATAGCCAGAAAACCTGATATCAGAACCAAGCTGACTTTTGACGGCGTGGAATCTCTGCTGTCTGTTCAGGCCGAAATACTGGATAATGCTTCAAAGATGGTGCGTCCCGGCGGAGCACTTGTTTATTGTACATGCACACTCAACAGTGCGGAGAACGGCGCGAGGATTGCCGATTTTCTTGAAGAGCATAAGAACTTCCATACTGTTTCGATAGAACGTTTTATGCCGGAGAAACTGAATGTAGACGATGAGAGGTTAAAAGAGCTTCAGAACGGAATGATTACACTGCTTCCTGATACCGACTCATGCGACGGCTTCTTTATCTGCAGAATGGAGAGAAGTGCTGATGTCTGATAAATTCTGCCTTGATCTGACTCACGATGAGCTTAAGACATGGTGCAGGGAGAAAAATATTCCTGCTTTCAGGGCAGATCAGATATATAGATGGCTGTCTTCGGGAGTCATTAATCTTGACGAGATGACAAACATACCTTTGAGTCTGAGACAGATGCTTGATGCGGATTTTGTATTCGGTTCGATGACCTGTGTGCGTAAGCTTGTTTCCGAAATCGACGGAACAGTGAAGTTTGTCTACAGACTGACAGACGGCAATGTCATAGAAACGGTGGTAATGAGATATCGCACCGGTCTGTCGATTTGCATTTCTTCCCAGGCTGGATGCAAGATGGGATGCAGCTTCTGCGCTTCTGCAAAACTCGGTTTCGGGCGTTCGCTTACTTCCGGCGAGATGTTCGCTCAGGTTATATTGTCGCAAAGAGAAGTTGAAGAAAGAATCAGGAGCGTCGTCGTTATGGGTATAGGTGAGCCTTTCGATAACTATGACAATCTGATCGGTTTCATAAAGCTTGCTACGGATAAGGATGGACTCAATCTCGGGGCAAGGCACATTACGGTATCGACATGCGGTATCGTGCCTAAGATTGAAGAGTTTACAAGACTTGATTCACAGGTCAACCTGGCGATCTCTCTTCATGCTCCAGATGATGAATTGAGAAGAGAACTGATGCCGATTGCCAAAGCGTATTCTTTGGATGAACTTATACCTGCCTGCAGGGATTATGCGGAGAAAACGCACAGAAGAATTACTTTTGAATACAGCCTTTTCGCAGGAGTGAATGATTCTGAAGCTCATGCCAGAGCGCTTGCAAGACTTCTTAAGGGGATGCTTTGCAATGTAAATCTTATCGCTGCAAATGAGTTCCCTGGAAGCGCATACAGGAGAAGTTCCAGAGAGTATGTCAGAAAATTTCAGGAAACACTTGAGACTATGGGAATCAACGTAACGTTGCGGCGAGAAATGGGAACAGATATAATGGCGGCCTGCGGCCAGCTTCGAAGGGGAATCGAGGAGGACAAGAAATGATCTGCTTCGGCAAATCAGAGACCGGACCGGTAAGAAGCAATAACGAAGACTATTGCGCTTATGAGCAGATTGGTGATTATACGTGCATGGTAATAGCCGATGGTCTCGGCGGCGAAGCCTGCGGCGAAGTTGCCAGCAGGACTGCGGCTGATACTCTGCTTGATGAACTGCGTGTCATGCTGTCTGCTGACGACAGTAAAGAGACGATAGGGAAGGTTATCTGCAACGCATTTAACAGTGCCAACCGCAAAGTGTTGCTGGACTCTTTGAAAGATTCAAGCATGAGGGGTATGTGTACTACTCTCTCGGCAGCGATTGTAAAAGGCCGGGAACTTGTAATAGGACACATAGGTGACACAAGGGTTTATTTATGTCATGGTTCCAATATTATCAAACTCACTCAGGATCATAATGAAGCCGCCGAGTTAATTGAGAAGGGTCTTATTACCGAGGATGAAGCCAGAAGTCACGGAAGCCGTAACAGACTTGTAAAGGTAGTAGGCGAAAATCAGTATCTAAATCCAGACATTTACAGTTATAATATTATCTATGGTGATCTGATTATTCTTTGCTCAGACGGTCTTTATTCTTTTGTCGGAACCGGTGACATTGCCGCTGCCGTGAAGAATAAGAGTTCGCTTGAAGCAATATGTGATAAACTCATAGCACTTGCGATAAGAAATAAAAGCAACGATAATATGACGATACTGATAGGGAATACTAGCCTCAGGTAAAGGCGGGAGATATATATGCCAAATCAAGTACATGGCCCGGAGGGCATGATATTTGCAAACAAATACAGAATTGTAAGACTTATCGGCAGCGGCGGTATGGCGAATGTTTATCTTGGCATAGACATGGACTCAGGTATCAATGTCGCTATTAAAATACTTAAACCGGAGTATTCTTCCGACGAGGACTTCATCAGGCGCTTTGACACGGAAGCCAAGGCTGTATCGTCTTTAAAGCAGAATAATATTGTAAAGGTGTTCGGTGTCGGACACGAAGGCAATTTTCGTTATATAGTTCAGGAATATGTTGACGGTATCACTGTAAAGGAACTTATCAATCAGAATGGACATCTCGACTGGAGAAATGCCGTACCTATTGTAATTCAGATTGGTCTTGCGCTGGAATATGCGCATAATAACGGTATTGTCCACAGAGACATAAAGCCGCAGAATATTCTTATTACGCGTGACAAGATAGCGAAGATAACCGATTTCGGCATCGCCCGCGCAGCTTCAAGCACAACCATTACAATGACGGGCGGCGCGATGGGATCCGTTCATTATTTTTCACCGGAACAGGCGAGAGGCGGAAATGTCGGACCTCAGTCCGATATATATTCTCTTGGTGTAACACTTTTTGAGATGGTGACAGGGCGAGTGCCGTTTGACGGCGATACCAATGTGGCGATTGCCGTAAAGCATCTTCAGGAAGTGCCTCCGGCTGCTTCTTCAGTTATGCCTGGCGTGCCTGCTGGACTTGATGCGATAATCAACAAGTGTATGCAGAAGAACCCGGAGAAGCGATATCTGTCAATGAGACAGATGGTTACCGAGCTTGATGCACTTCTTGTTGACCCTAACGGCGTCTATGGAGTTATCAGCAATACTCCTGATGCAGATAAGACTGAGACAAATGTGTCGTTCAGACAGGATCCGAGCTACAGCAAAATCAGCGAGATTGAGAAGAGCGCAGAATCCAGAAGATTCTCGAGATTCCGCGACAACATAATACTTGTGCTTATAATCGTAGCGATTGTTGGTGTACTTATCGGAATCGGTGTTCTTGTAATTAAGGGTATCGAGAACAATACAAATATATCTGAGAACACTGACTACACAGTAAAGAATTATGTCGGGATGACAGCTGATGAGGCTATAAGCGACCTTGAGGCCAATAACGTTAACTATGAGATAAAGTATGAGGAGACAGATGATTACGAGCCTGGTATCGTGCTCGAGCAGAGTATAGAGGAGGGAGTTGTTATTTCCGCCGACAGCAATATCAGCAAACTGATTCTCACTGTATCCGCGGCTTCTGATTCTGTTACTCTGTCAGACTACGCCAACATGAATTATCAGGACGCATACACTGCCCTAACAAATCTGGGACTTAGTGTGTCATTAAGGTCAGAAGCTTCAGATGATGTCGATCCGGGACTCGTTATAAGAACTGAGCCGCAGGCGGGAACGCAGGTTAATGTAGGTGATTCGGTGGTTGTAATATACGCAACAGAGCCTACCAGCAGCGTTGTCCCCGATGTGGCCGGTCAGAACGTAGAGGCTGCCGGTACAACACTTGACGATGCAGGACTGAATTATACTCTTGATGGAAGCGCCGATGTGCTCGCGCTGCCTAAGAGCCAGCAGATTATTATGTTTACAGATCCTGTTGCGGGAACATCCGTCGACAGGAAGTCGTCTATCAAACTTTATGTCGGTACGCAGGATGATTTCAATAACGGCGGAACACCTACGCCTACGCCGCCTCAGGCTGTAATTAACGTTACTGTTTCCGGAAACGGAGGAACGGTAACTGGCGGAGGTTCATATGATGTCGGAACGCAGATTACTCTGACAGCCTCACCGGCAGCCGGATTTGAATTTGACTGCTGGCTGGACAGTTTTGGAAATACCGTCTGTCTGTCACCCAACTATACAATAGTGTGCGCGAGCGGCGCGACAACATATACCGCGGTATTCAAGGCAGCGCCTACTCCCACGCCGGTTCCTACACCTACACCTACACCTGTTCCTCCTACGCCGACGCCTTTGCCGATGCCGACGTCTGATCCTAATCAGCCTCAGCAATGACGGATTATGAAGGAATTATCACAAAAGGAGTCGGCGGTACTTATGTTGTAAGACTTCGTGGAGATAACTCAGGCGGGTCTTCATGCATGAGCGGACGAAGGGTAAGCTGTCGTATCAGAGGTTTGTTCAGAAACCGGCAGATTCTCCCGCAGATAGGTGACAGAGTTATTGTTCAGGAGTCCGGAGATGCTGACAATCCTTATGTGATTTGTGACATTCTTCCGCGCAGAAACACCCTTACAAGACCTGCCATAGCAAATGTAGACTATCTTCTGTTGACTTTTGCGGCAGTGAATCCGGAGCCGGATTTAACTCTGCTGGACAAGATGCTTATTATCTGTGGCAACCTTGATATAGTTCCTGTCATTATTTTTACCAAAGAAGACCTGGGCGAGAATGAAGCTATGGAACTTTCGGGTATCTATACGAAGGCGGGATATCGCGTTCTTATATCATCCGGAAACTGTCCTGTCACATCCGATGATATCAAGCAGATAGTCGGAAACGGCACTGCAGCATTCGCAGGTCCTTCCGGCGTAGGAAAAAGTACGCTGTGCAATTCGATCCTGGGTACAAAGATTATGGACGTTGGCGAGATATCAGACAGGCTCAGACGTGGTAAGCACACTACAAGACATGTTGAGCTTTTCGATTTCGGAGAAGGTTTTCTGACTGATACTCCGGGCTTTACTTCTCTGTCTCTTCTGAATCTTGATATAGACTATAGGAAGGTGAGACTGGGTTATCCGGAGATAATGAGATTTGAAGGCGGATGCCGTTTTGACGATTGCAGGCACATAAGTGAGCTTGGTTGTGTTGTCACAAAGGCTGTTGAAGATGGATTAATAGAGCAATCGCGATATAATCGTTATCGCAGTTTCAATGAGGAATTATATAATGAACGTAACAACTATCGCCGGAGGAAAATTTAATGAGCGGTTTTGATATAGCACCATCTTTGCTTTCAGCGGATTTCTGTAATCTTGAACGCGATATTAAGAAGGTTGAGGGAAGGGCAGAATATCTCCATCTGGATATAATGGATGGTCATTATGTCAGCAACATCTCTTTCGGTCTGCCGGTCGTAAAGTCGATACGTAAGGCTACCGGAATGATTTTCGATACGCATCTTATGATAACCGAACCGGAGAAATATGTTGATGCTTTTGCAGCGGCCGGTTCGGACATTATTACTTTCCATATTGAATGCACGGATGAACCGGAGGCACTTGTTGACCATATAAGGGCGTCAGGCTGTAAGGCAGGTATCGCGATTCATCCGGATACTGATATTGAAAGACTCATTCCTATGGCCGGCAGGTGTGACCTTATTCTTGTAATGTCTGTCAGACCAGGATTCGGCGGGCAGGGATATCTTGACGGATCTACGTCAAGGATTGCGCGTGTGAGGAATGCTCTTGATGAGTGTAATTCCGGTGCGATTCTTGCTGTTGACGGCGGAATAAACGCGAAAACAATCCGGGAGGCTTACGATGCCGGTGCACGGCTTTTCGTTGCCGGCAATGCCGTATTTGGTTCGGATGACCCCGGACGTGCAATAGAGGAACTCAAAGCATGCATTACACGGTGATAACAGGCGGACCGATTCCCGATGAAGCACAGAAAGATGTTGAAGGGACAGTTTTCTGTGCGGACGGCGGTGCCGATTTCTGCAGATTGCATGGCCTTCTGCCTCAATGTGTTTATGGCGATATGGATTCTATTTCTGAAGAAGGACTGGAATTTATCAGAAGCAGAAGTATCAGTACAAAAGTTTACCCGTGTGAGAAAGACTGGACTGACACTGAAATTGCTCTCGGTGAGGTTCCGGCGGGTGCTGATGTTACTCTTATCTGCCCGATTGAAGGAAGAATAGATCATGTAATCGGCAACATCCAGCTTGCGTCGCAGATGTCTGAGAGGTTAGGGCGGATAGTTCTGTCTGACGGAATCACGCATATATGCATGATGACAGGACCTGACGATCTTTTATGCAGGGAGATTGATG
>ENA-UOYA01004890-UOYA01004890.1-activated-sludge-metagenome-genome-assembly--contig:-NODE-4890-length-10908-cov-4.180595_pt1 | contig 10908 bp, 11 predicted proteins | sample MGYA00238163_ERZ764804 | MGnify/ENA primary metagenome ERZ764804 (study PRJEB28919, sample SAMN05720223) | activated sludge metagenome | isolation source: Anaerobic digester | place: Hong Kong...
CCTATTACGAGGTAAAACTTCAGAAACTACCACAGATCGAAGGAACTCCAGACCCAACCCCTGCCTCAGGCACGCTCTCGAGCATATCGGTCATCATAAACGCCCCAGAAAATCTGGGATATGATCAGGCATTCTATGGCAAACGACTTGATGAATCACGAATTGTATTAGCAACCGTAGAGGCAGCGTTCCTGCTTGAACAGAATCTGATTTGCATACACGCAGGTCAAGACATACTCACCCCTGAGCACTATTGGACGTGTATTAAAAATTCAGATCCTGAACTTGACAAAAAAATTACCGTATACCGTCATCTGCGATCGTTGCATTATATCCCAAAGACGGGGTACAAATTTGGCCATCATTTCAGGGTGTATTCGGGAAAAAAGATCCATTCAGAGATGCTCGTCCAGGCAGTAGACCGTGGAGAAACCCTCCCGATGAACAGCATCTCCCGTTCGGTCAGGATGGCACACAGTGTCAAAAAGAAGATGTTATTTGCCAGTATACATGATGAGGGCATAGTCTTCATCGAGTTCGCACGGATAAAACTGTAGCATCAATTATGAACACTGACGTTGTAAATCCCTGGGCATCAGACCAAGCCGTTGATATCGAGCGTCTGCATGTCGAATTTGGTATTGAACGTATAGAGACAGTTACCGATCTGCTCCCTGAGGTTCCTGACTTTATCAAGCGAGGGATCGTATTTGGGCACCGGGATTATGATCAGATCGCCCATGCAATCCGCACCCATGAACCATTTCATGTGCTGACCGGCTTTATGCCATCTGGCCATCCCCATCTGGGGCACCTGATGGTCATGAAAGAGGTGGTATGGCATGTGCAGCACGGGGGCAACGGGTACGTGTGTATCGCGGACCGTGAAGCGCACGCCGTTCGAAACCTGACATGGGAGCAATGTCGTCGTTTTGGAGATGAGTACCGTGCATGTCTGTATGCCCTTGGTTTTGAAGGTGAGACCTATGAGCAGAGCACAAACCGCACCGTCCAGGATCTCTCCTTTGAAGCATCGGCCAAAGTAAATTTCTCTGAGCTTTCAGCAATATATGGATTCACACCCGACACCGACATCGGCCATGCAATCAGCGTTCTGACCCAGGTATCAGACATCCTCTATCCGCAAGTAGATTCTGAACCTGCACCGACGATTGTGCCGGTCGGACTTGATCAGGACCCTCACATACGGCTCACACGAGGCGTCGCACACAAACTGCGGATGTTTACCGTTGAAGATCGGAATACACATATAAGCGTTCGTTCAAAAGAAGCCCCTGAAGAAGCAATGGAGGCTGTACATCAGGCATTTTTGGGTTCAAAACGATATGAAGGTCATATCGACATTCCAAATGTTCCGCTCGAACACGTGAAAAAAGTTGTCCGTGCCATAGAACGGTCGCATGGCGGGTATGGATTTGTGACACCCTCGGCAACATTTCACCGGTTCATGCCAGGACTGACCGGCGGGAAGATGTCCTCCAGTGTTCCGGAAAGCCTCATCGGATTTTACGAAGATGACAAAACGATCACCAAGAAAATAATGGCAGCACTGACTGGAGGGCGGATGACCCTGCAAGAGCAGAAAGAGCTCGGCGGTGAACCAGACAAATGCCCCGTCTTTCTCCTCAACCTATTTCACATGATATCAGATGACACTGAACTTGCCAAGCTCCGTTCCAGATGCATGGCTGGAGAACTCATGTGTGGCCAGTGTAAGAAAGAGACGGCAGCACGTGTGGTCGCATTTCTTGACGAGTTTCGGGAGAGGATGGCATGTGCAGCTGATGCGATCAGGAACGAGAAAGTCTCCGCACCATAAATCTCATCCTGCAAGGAGAAAGACAAACCCAGGTGTTCCCCCAATCCTTATCTTATAAATACTGATGACAGGCAACACTATACCCAGATATGTTATGAGCACACCTAAATTCAACGCTCTATTTTTATCCGTTTCATTCTTCTCGTTTAGATAGGGGTCTGGATACATCCGGGCCCCTGTATACATAGATTTACCATACCATCGATTATCAGGAGATGAGTACCTATGGTTCAGAAAAACACACACATCCATCATTCAAACGTCCCACATGGAGTCATGTAAGGAGATACCATGCAACTTACCTTAAACGAAAAACGCCTCCTCCTTGAGTTAGCTCAGGTAGGAACCACAACCCCTGAAGAGATGGGAACGAAACTTGACCGTCCTGCTGAGTCTATCATTCAGTACGGAGGCCTTCTCTCTCAGAAAGGTCTTGCCGAGGTAGTTCGTCACGTCAATAAAGCCATATCCCTCACCCAAGAAGGCGCTCAATATCTCACGGAAGGATTACCTGAGCGCCAGCTGTACAACAGTTTTGGGAATTCAGCCTCCATAGCAGAACTCAATAGCCATCCCTATGCAAAGATCGGCCTTGGTTGGATGAAACGACTGGGATGGGTCAGAATAGAAGCAGGCATGGTCATCAAAAACGGGCACGCTGCCCCCTCTCCGCTTGAGATTGGTCTTGCTGATCCAAAGTCAGCCCCTGCTGAAGTCACAAAAGAACTCATCAAACGTGGCCTTGCGACAGAAGAAGAGACAGTACGCTATACCATCAGCATCACTGATGCAGGGAAAAAACTGGTTGCATATGGGCTTTCTCTCACCGAAGAGACCGGAACACTCTCGGCAGATCAGATCAGTTCAGGGGCCTGGAAAACGCTCACGCTTCGTCGCTATGACATCACGAAACATCCTCGCCCCATCTGGCCAGGAAAGAAACACCCGTACCAGCGAATGATCGACGAAATGCGTCGTATCCTTCTTGATATGGGATTTACCGAACTGTATGGCAGTATCGTCCAAGGTGCCTTTTGGAATTTTGATGCCTTATTCCAACCGCAAGATCACCCAGCCCGCGAGATGCAGGATACCTTTCACCTCTCTGGAAAACAAGAACTGCCTGAAGGGTGGGAACGAGTTCGTGACATGCATGAATCTGGAGGAGACACCACCTCAACCGGATGGGGAGGTCGGTGGGATCCAGAAAAAGCCAAAGCAACCGTCCTTCGAACCCACACCACGAGCCTTTCGATTCAGCACCTCGCCGCTCACCCCTCCCCTCCTGTCAAAGCATTTTGTGTTGGTCGGGTATATCGACGGGAGGCAATTGATCCGACTCACCTTCCTGAGTTTGAACAGCTCGAAGGGATTGTCATGGACACAAACGTCAACTTTCGAAACCTTTTAGGCTACCTCAAGGAGTTTTATGGTCGGATGGGATTTGAATCGGTTAGATTCAGACCTGGCTATTTCCCCTATACTGAGCCGAGTGTTGAACCTGAAGTATATATCGAGGACCTTGGATGGGTTGAGCTTGGCGGTGCTGGCATCTTTCGGGAAGAAGTAACCGCACCGTGGGGGATCACCTGCCCGGTTCTTGCCTGGGGTCTTGGCGTCTCACGTGTCGCCATGCTCAGGATGGGACTTTCTGATCTGCGGGACCTGTACCAAAGTGACATTGACTGGATCCGGAATATGCCCGTCATTGAGGGAGGGAGATCATAAATGCCCGTCATCTCGCTGCCCTACCGGTATCTGGAACGCCTCTGTGGCATTGACCGAAAGACGATCATCGAACATCTGCCCATGATCGGCTCAGACATCGAGCGTATCCTTGATGAACAAGTCGATGTTGAATTCTTCCCCTCACGGGTGGATCTCTACTCTACCGAAGGAGTTGCACGTGCTATGCGTGGATTTCTTGGGCTTGAGATCGGAGAGGAGGTATATTCGGTCACCCCGTCATCAATCACCTTCTCAATTGACCCAAACCTCACCGACATACGCCCCTACCTTGCATCAGCCGTCATACGGGGGCTTACGCTTGATAATGAAGCAATCATCAGCCTGATGGGGGTACAGGAAGCACTCCATTGGGTCGTAGGCCGTGGTCGGGCAAAGGTCGCTATCGGTGTCCATGACCTTGATAAAGTAACCCCTCCCTTCCGCTACTATGGCGCTCCACTCTCCCGCTCATTTGTCCCCTTAGATTTTGACCGAGAGATGACCCTTGCAGAAATCATGCACGAGCACCCAAAAGGCCGTGACTATTCCCATATCGTCAAAGACAAACCTCTCATGCCCCTCATCGAGGATGCACACGGAAATGTCCTCTCATTTCCACCGATCATCAACGGCGAATTAACCAGGGTCACTGAAGCTTCCAAAAATCTCCTCCTTGATGTGACAGGAACCGATCAGCGTGCTGTCATGACTGCTCTCATGGTATTATGCACGAGCCTTATTACCGCAGGGGGAAGATGCGAGAGCGTAGCAGTACAAGGGACCGTGATGCCAGATCTCTCCCCGACTCTCCGAACGATTGATATCACCTCCTGCAACCGGCTCCTTGGAACATCATTCTCGGCAGATGAGATCGTACACATCCTCAAAAAGATGCGATACGGCGCAGAAAAAACCGATGAGAAGACAATTTCAGTCAGAATACCCTGCTACCGAGCTGACATCATGCACGAGTGGGACATCTTTGAGGACGTTGCAATCGGTGCAGGGTTTAGCACCTTAAACGCTGAACTTCCTGCAACCTTCACGATTGGGTGCGAACATCCGATAGTGGCACGGCTTGCTGCAGTACGGGAAATCTGTTGTGGACTTGGATACCTCGAAGTCATGCCGTTCACTCTCTCAAACGAGGACGTTATGTACACCCGCATGCAGCGTGCACCTGACCTGCGAGCACTGCATGTCCTGCACCCAATCTCTGAAGAGCAGACCCTCGTGCGGACAGACCTCCTTCCCTTGCTCCTTGATCTGCTCAGGATAAACAAACGGCGTGAACTCCCACAACGTATCTTCCACGCAGGCGATGTGGTATATTCAGGCAAAACCTGCCAAAAACTCGCGCTGGCCTCAACCCATCCTGGCGCTGATTTTACCGAGAGCTATGCAACCGCAGATGCCCTCATACGGGAACTGGGTGTGTCCTATACGCAAAAAGAAAGCAATGATCCAGCATTTATCCCTGGCCGAGCAGTTGACATCATCATTGGAGGAGAAAAGATTGGGACCTTTGGGGAGATCCATCCACAGGTCCTGAACATGTTTGACATTGATCAGCCAGTTGCCGGCATTGAACTTGATCTCTCTCTCCTCTTTTCAGGGGAACGGGAAACGAAATATTAAACCCGTTTCCCGTCTCAGCATAGGACAATCACAACCTATGCAGAAACGATATTCTATTGTAGTAACCGGTCGTGTTCAACGAGTCGGTTTTCGTGGCTTTGCCAGATTAGTCGCAAACCGGTATGGGATACATGGCTATGCAGAGAATCTTCCTGACGGTTCTGTTCGGATCATCGCAGAAGGTGATGAAGAAGCACTTGCTCGCTTTTGTGAGGATCTTCGGGCTGAAGAGGAACCACTCATCCAGGTTGACTCATTGACCATCACGGAGTCTGCCTATGAGGGGACATTCACTCATTTTGAGCCCCATTTTGGTGACTTTCAAAACGAAATCTTTTACCGTTCTGAGCTGGGCCTTGAGTATTTGAAAGAAATGATCAAACTGCAGAAACGGAGTATAAAGATGCAGGAAGAGATGGTATCTGCCCTGCGTGACATGAAAAAAGAATCAAAAAAGCGTCGTGAGGTCTTAGAACGGGTAATTGAAGCAATTCACACCCAGGGAGTTGGATAATGGCCGAACATGAACCGGCATTTCCGCCATCACTGGATCGAGTCAGACCGGGGATGATTGCAGACATCAGGGCTCTTGAGCAGATCTCACGATCTGAACCCTGTGAAATGATCGTCTACTTTGAAAAAGACCTCGCATATCACTCAACCTATGAACAAGATCTTGCTGACTATGGAAGATTTGAGGAGCATGAACGCCCCTTTATCTCGCTCCCGCTCTTTCTTGAGATCCAGCGTGAAATGAATCCGGTGTTTGATGAAGCGCTCACCGTGATCCCAATTGGAGTAACCATCGTCAGAATTGAACAATCCGGAGAGATACAAAGAGTAATTGGACTCCTTCCATTCCTTGATGAGATGGATCTCTCCTGATCATGAATATGATCCCCTGGTTTTCCCTCTTTTCGTGGGATGCGATCATATCGTGGGAATTGATAAACTGCATGATGCTATATATTGAAGGCATCTGTATATTCCATGTTGCATGAACAGATGCTAATATCTTTTATGCAGGAAGAAGAATTTCTGTAGTATGGCAGTTAACATGGGGCGCGGTCCTGTGTCAACATTTCGGGAACAGTTTCTGACACTCAAAGTAATGGCCAATACGATTCGTTCTCAGGAACAGTTCCTCCTCATGGTTGACAGAGAAGAGCTCATCCCTGACATGGCACGAAGACTTGCAAAAGAAGCCATATCCGCGGATCTTCTCTCGAATAAACGGGTTCTTTTAGACTTTCTCTACAACATGCTTGCAAACCCCGGACCGAATCGGCCTGAACTGGACATCGAATTTCATTACGTCATCATCGGAAAGGGTTTTTTTGAAGTAGACAAGAGTGTTCTGTGGCTCGAAGAGCAAGAGCTTGCAATCCCCTTTGAGATAGGCGAAAAACTGGGAAAGATCATCGTTGGCGATGATGCGCTCGATGCCGTAAAGAAGATCATGAACTTTTATAAAGAGGCCGAAGCCAGATTTGACCGCGAACAGTTTGGGAACCTTGACCGATGTTCTCTCCTCGTTCTTGAAGAACACTATCCACAATCATCCTGGCATATCAAAATGCGCCTTCCCGCCCAGATCCTCAATGATTACCCGGTCAGCATCTGACCACTTTTATTCTCCGCGTGCCCAGGATACGAGATATGCTTAATCTCGGTAAGATTTTTCAGTGCAGCATCAGTCCGTCTCACGATCTGATGAAGGCGGTATGTATCCTCAGATGACGCCAAAAACCTGATCTCCTGTATCGTATCGATAACCTCTTCAAGCAAGTTCCCTGACGAATCAGACAGCCCAGGCCCAGTACCGGTACCAGTCTCCCCAGGCAGAATAATCGCCACGATAAAATGCAGCAGTCCTTTCTCCGCAATCGGGAGCATATCTACCCTGTACCGCCGTTGAACCCCTTTTACCTGGACAGGCCCGGTTATGGAAAACCCTTTTCCTTCCTTAAACCGGTCTTTGCCAGACTCCCAGATCTTTTTGCACAATTCAGGAAGATCGTCTATAGAGGCAGCGACCGATTCATAATTCCCCGATACTGCCCGGTAAAAATTTCGAAATGCTGTATTTGTAAATGCGATTGTCCCATTTGTGTTCAGCACCATGATCGGATGCGGGAGCACCTGCACCGCAAGGATACCAAGTCGCATATCTGGCTGACGCTGAACGACGGGTGGTGATGGTGGTGTCGGTGATGGTGCTGTCGGGACAGACGTTCGCTCTTCAGCCCGCTTATCAACCTGATTCTGCTCTCCAGTCTCATTTCTCAGCGCGGTGGTACGGTACAATTTATGCTTGTGCGCCACCATCTCAATATTGCTATACAGTTCTCGCTCCTTAAACGGCTTGATCAGGTACCCAAACGGTCCTGATTCAACAGCCCGCTTTATAGTATCCTCATCTGAATGAGCAGTCAGATAAATACTCGGGATATTAAACTGCTGGTAGATCTGCTTTGCAGTCTCAATCCCATCAATATCGCCTTGTATGCGGATATCCATCAAGATGAGATCTGGCCGCTTCTCCCGTGCCAGCTCGATTGCCTCTCTCCCATCAAAAGCACTTCCCACCACTTCATATCCCAGTTCTTTGAGAGTCTTCTCCAGCATGACTGAGGTTACTGCCTCATCTTCAACGATCAGGATCCGCCGTTGGCTCATATTGTTATGCCCCTTCATCTCCCTTTGGGAACGTAATTACGAATGACGCCCCATTTGTGCTCGATATCTCAAGTGTACCCCGCAGCTGGTGAGTGAGCTGTGACGTCAGTTCCATCCCCAGTGACTGACTTTTTCTCACATCAAAATCCTTTGGAAGACCTGCCCCGGTATCTGCAACATGCATATAATACCACTGTGGATCCTGAGTAAATGAAATCCTGATCTCCCCCTTTTCATCAGGTTGAAATGCGTATTTGACAGCATTCATGATAAGCTCATTGAGAATGAGTCCGCATGGAATACACCGCTCAATATCGAGAACTATGTCAGGATCAACATTCACACGAAAAGTAATCCGTGTTGATAATCCTGCATACTCCTGTTTAAAATGATCAACCAGTCTGCTTATATAGTCTTCTACCCGTATCTTACCAATATCTTTTGAATTATATAATAACTCATGGATTGATGCCATGCTATAGACTTGGTTTCTGCATTCCTGAATCACTTCATACGCCTTTGTATCGCGAATACGCATAGACTGAAGTTTTAACAATCCTGAAATGATCTGCAGATTATTCTTCACCCGGTGATGCACTTCTTTGAGAAGAAGCTCCTTCTCGTGCAATGACGTAATAATTTGCTGCTCTGTCAGAACCCTGCTGGTTACATCATTGTAAATAAGAAAAATTTCAAGATCTGTCTGTTCAAGTCCCACTGGGGAGACACTCAAAAAAATATCAAAGTAACGCTTCCCATATGGATAGTTGATTGCGCATTTCTGGAGGGTTTTTGATCGTTTATCTCCAAGCATCTCTTTGAGCGCTGTGATAACCTCAGGTTCAGCATTGTGAAAAAGGCTCTGAAAGGTCATTCCAAGCAGGTCAGTCTTTTTTTTCTTCTCTATCTCTTCTGCAGCACGGTTGAGATCAATCAGCACCGTATGCTCGATCGTCCCATCACTCTTAAAGATAAGACATCCAGCAGGCATGAGCATAAAAAGCGTTTTCAAACGGGTGTGATACATCCTGACCTGATCATCGAGGGTCTTCTGCTTGGTAATATCCATGATAATCCCCTCAATGCCAGTAAGATTTCCGTCTGCATCATGCAGCCCAGTACCTTGCTCTAACACCCATCGGTACTTATTATCACGAGTAACAATCCGATACGTCAGTCGGAACCTGACATTTTTCTCGATCGCCCTATTAATAATCTAAAAAATACGAACTCTTTCCTGTGGATTGATAAAGGACCCCCATGAGCGGACCGCATTATGCACAACATCCTCCGGAGCGTAACCGGTAAGATTGTATACAGCATCGCTGACAAATTCCATGGTTCGTTCTTCATCGATATGCCCTTGATACACCATACCGGGAAGATTTCGGATCATGGCCTTCATCCGGTTTTCACTTGTCCGAAGCGCCTCTTCGGCCAGACGATCTGAAATATACCCGGATACCTGGACGATAATATCAGTAATAAACCGCTGCAGCGTGAGGGAGTATGTATCCTGGCGATTGGACGAAAAGATATGTACAACCCCAATCGTCCTCCCATGATGGGTCATCACCATCCACGCATCAGATCGAATCCCTTCCTTTTCAACAAAGATCGGCGTGACAACCCTGATATCTTCCTCATCGCGAAAAATAGGTGTTTTTTGGTGAAGTGCCGACGAGAGCATCTGCTGCACGAATACCTGAACATCAGGCAGTGTATATGCTGGGGTTGTGCCAGTTGTTATCGCAAGATTTAGCTTTTTGTCATCATACAAGTAAATAGCGACGCCAGCCATCCCCGATACATCAACAATAGCCTGGGTACATACCCGGAGCGTCTCATCAAGACTCTTTGCATTGGCATTTGCAAGAGCCAAATCCCTCTGTATCTTTAAATTTCGCTCTGCTCGAAACAGTTCAACCGCTTTGGTGACATCATGTGCAAGCTCAGCAAATACAACCTGCGGCAGTTTCTCTTTTTGGACATAAAAATTTGCACCATGATTCATCGCCTCAATGGCGATATCCTCTTTTTCTTTGATGGTAAAAAGAATAAATGGGATTGCATTGCCCATCTCTCGAATCGTGCGAAGCAGCGTTATCCCATCCATCTCTGGCATGGCATAATCAGAGATGATAGCATCTATCGTCTCGGTTTTGATAATTTTAAGGGCTTCAACTCCCGACTGTGCAGTAATCGTTGAAAAACCGTACTTCTGTTCAAGGATACGCTGTTCAAGATCGAGAAGATCTGGTTCATCATCGACAAGGAGGATGCGGATCATCGGTTTCCTTGAGAATACGTCATACCGTTAATTAACCCTATTGTTCCCCTTCTGATACTACCGTATCTCGCGTGCAATCGAACAAAAGAGAGTCATTGGCCCTGCGGTAAAAAAGGTCCGTGAAACCTCAACGGGGATGACAGTCCCATCTTTCCTGACATGAGTTGAGATCACCCGTGAAATACCTGGCTCATATTCAGCCTTTTCCCACATATCTTCCCAGATATCCTGTGTAATCTCGTGATTAATATCAAACACTGTAATCCCGTTTATCTCCTCCTGAGTATATCCAAGCAGCCTGCAGCTGGTTTCATTCGCGCGCCAGAGTTTACCTGAACGCTCAAAGAGGAGAATGGAATCAGATGCATGGTGAAAGGCGGCTTCGATGATAAGCAGCTCCCGTTCGATCCGCTCTCGTCTTGCGATCTCCTTCATGAGGTCTTGGTTTGCCTGTCGCATCTCCTTAGTTCGCTGTTTGACGAGTGCCTCAAAACTTGCATGGAAGGTACGAAGCTGCTCTTCGAGATGCTTTTCACGGGAAATATCACGCCCCACAGCGATGTACCCGAGAAGGGTTCCCTTTTCGTTAAAAATCCCTCGATAGGTCCATTCTTCATACGCCACCATACCATCTGGTTGGATCGCTTTAAAAGCAATGGTCTGTGATGGAGTTGAGGGGGTAATCTCCATCACAGACCATTGCTTTTAAAGCGATCCAACCAGATGGTATGGT
>ENA-UOYA01004891-UOYA01004891.1-activated-sludge-metagenome-genome-assembly--contig:-NODE-4891-length-10907-cov-4.838094_pt1 | contig 10907 bp, 6 predicted proteins | sample MGYA00238163_ERZ764804 | MGnify/ENA primary metagenome ERZ764804 (study PRJEB28919, sample SAMN05720223) | activated sludge metagenome | isolation source: Anaerobic digester | place: Hong Kong...
AGTAGAGGAACATAATATATTAACCCTGCGGGTTGGATAGGTTGAATGTGTAGTGAAAATTCGTAACCTGTCTTGCCGATATTGGGTTCCTTGTTTGACCAGAGTTTGGACGGAATATGTTCCACCGGAATTTTTGTAATTTCACTGATACTTTGAACTGATAGGAAAGGTATTTGTAGCACGAACAAATTTAATCCTTTTCGCAATCGAACCAGTGCACGGTCTATCCCTAAATGCTCGATAGGTAGAGATTGGATATCCTTTATTTTTGTCTTACTAATCCAGAATCGTGTCCCCAATGGTGTTTGAAGATTTACATATATTATCTGGTCTTCGGGCACTTGAACATAAGCCGAAAAAAAGTAAATGCCTTCATCAGGTGGCTGTAAGGTAGACAAATCAATAGTAGGACTTTTAACTGTAAAAGGAGTCCACGGATAGGAAATGCCGTCAACTTGTATCGTTTCTCCTGCTTTTGGCAAAAGTTGGTTAATACCTCCATTATTTGCGAAAAAATCGCGTGTCCCCAGCGGTGCTTCCTTATTCCTGAGGGCTTCTTTTATGCCCTTGCCCAAATCAGATGGGAAAGGACCACATAGTAGCCATTGTGAAATATAGCCCCGTTGCAGAATGTTAGGAAGTGTTTCTTGAGAATACATAAGGAGAGGGAAAGAAATCAGGAAAAAGAACGAAAGGAATTGAACCCATGAAATAATGTTACTTTTGTGTTTTAATTTGATATTCATTTTTACTTGCGAGTAATAAGTATAAATGTTTTTTCTTTATTATCCCATAAAAATAAATTTTTACTTAATATTTTATCTTTTGTGGAAACAATTATGTCTATTCCGTTGTCCTTTTTTAGAAACTCGATAAGTGAACCATCAAAGGTGTTGATAAAGGTAGTCCCATCTTTGTTTGCAGGAATCATGGCTTGTGATGGATAAATAAAATTGTAAGATAAACCTTTAATATTAATTATGAGCGATTTTTCAGAGAACGAATTAACGGCAATAGATAATGGATAAGTTGAGTTAAAATTAAACTTGCATAGAGGAATTATATTGAGCGGTTTTGAAGAAGATTTTGAGAATAGGTTTTGTTGGAGTAAGGCACTGTATATATCCCATGTTGACCAGCGATATTCTATTGAGGCTGGGAAGAGGATAAATTCGTTAATCTTTCTTCCAGTAATATCTCTGAAAATATTTTCTGTAATTTGGTTAGTCTTATTTATGTTGTGTGCATACCATCCATTCAAAAACATCTGACAGCCCATCATGATTACACAAAGCAGGGTAGTAATTTTTACAATTTTCATTTTCCAGCGGGGCTGTTTCTGAATAATTCCACATAGCCCGGATAAAGCAATACAAAAAAGCAGAAGAGGGAATAAACTGTAAGGATTATTCAAAGGATGGGAAAGATTTACACCTTTGCTGTCAATAAACATGCAAGAGAAGATAGTTCCAAAAAGTAATAAAGTAACACCCCAATCTCGCACTTTGTATGCGATAAAGATAAGAAACAATAAAGTTCCTGTCCCATATAAGGTAGGCAAAATGTAAAAGTTGTTATAGTATTCCTGAGTTTCTTGAAGCCAGCCGATAGGATAAACAAGCAATGACAATTGTGGAATAAAATCAAGTGAAAAGGAATAATCCTGACGATGTAAATATAAAAAGAAGAGAGCAGGTAATAAAAATATAAGGGCTAAATAAATGTGTTTGCGGCTGGGGTGGGTATTTTCGTATTCCATTCCTTGAAGCAATATCCATACGCTTATAATAATTACGAACGGTATACTAAAAGGGGAAAGAAACATTGCCAATACGGCAAGAAACCATGTAATAGGGGAGTGAGAAGATTGAGTGTAGATTGAGTATGAAAATAAAAATATGGGCAATAGGGCGACAAGAAAAGGAAGCAGAATTTCATAGCCATTTATTTGAATGATTTGTGGCTGAACCAATGGATGTGCCATGAATAAAACCGCAGCAAAAGAACCCAACCACCATGAACCGTTTGTCAAAAAATGTATTACAAAGAAGATAAGAACCATGATTAAGTAAAGCAGGAGAAAGTTAAAAATTCGTAAGGCAACTGTACTACAATAAAAAGCGGTAGTAGAAATAGGATAATCACAAAAGGGAATGGAATGATTTGTTAAAAGAGACTGAAACCAGAGACATTCTGAACTGGATATAGGTAAGAATATTATCCATGAAAAGACAATAAATAAATATAAAAAATCAAATATCAAGAAAAGCCGAACATGTTTTCTATCCTGCTCAATTGGTGCTATTTTTTCTAAAAATTTTGACATGTATTCCCTTGGTTGATATTTCAGTAAAATTCCTTGTCAAATGATTATATTAAAAGTAAAAGGATAATGGTAATTGAAAACAGAATGTGAAGATTAGACTTTATTTTGATTTTTTAGAAATCCCATTTACAAAAAGGTCTTTTATCACAGGGTTTTCTACTTTCTCTAATACGATAGGGACTTGATTCTTATTGGGAGATAATACAGAGATATTTGAGATAATGGGATTTTTGACATCGTCTAATTGCAATGCAGGGCGTTTATCATCTTGTTCTAATTTAAGCGTCATATTGTCTATAAAAAGATTATTTACATGCCTTATAAAGAACCCAAAGGCAGGCAAAGTGCCAAACATAGTGTGTTCAGGATATTTTTTCGCTTTTTCAAATGGATTATTAATGAAAGTATTTATTCCACCCACAAAAGAGATGTTTATATTTTGGAGTGTCAATTCTTCAATGTAATAGTTGTGAATTCCCGATATTGCACAACCTATTGAATCAGCACCTGTGGCAACAATGTTCGTTATAATGATTTTCCCTAACTTTCCTACTGAGGGGACGGTATGGTCAGGACAGCAGGGGCGAGCACGATTCCCCAGACGAATAAAAATGGGACATTTTACATTTTGCATAGAAATGTTATTAACAGAAATATTTTCAGTTATTCCACCATCTACGGTTTCAAGGGCAATACCTGCTAACCGAGTATCATAAATAGTGCAATTATCAATTGTAATATTTTGAAAGCCGCCATTGGATTCAGTGCCCATCTTCAAGGCGTTGCATAATGAACTTAATATGCAGTTAGTAATGGTAATATTTTTGCAAGGTTTAGGTGATGTGCTTTTGAGGACAATAGAATCATCTCCGGATAGGATATGACAATCACTTACTATTACATCATTACAAGAGTCAATATCTATGCCATCATTGTTTTTATTACAACGACTGTTTATTTTAATATTGGAAATGTGGACATTCTCACAGGCAAGTAAATGAACAGTCCACATCGCCCCATTTTCAAAATTAATCCCATCTAAATTTATATCTTTGCACTCTACAAATCGAATAAGGTAGGGACGAAACTTATATATTTTATTTTCATCTTCCTTAAACTGCTCACCCTGACCATAAATTTTCCCATAACCAGTAATCCCAATATTTTTTTGCTTTTCAGCGAAAATGAGTGTGCGTTGAGAATAATTATCTGTGTAGGAACGATAAGATACTTTTAATTCAGGATAATCCTCAATATTTGTGCTTCCTATGAGAACACTTCCAGGAGTTAAATATAAAAATACATTATCCTTTAACTGAATAGTACCGGTAAGATATTTCCCTGGCGGTATAATTACAGTTCCACCACCGGCATTAGAAACCATATCAATGGCTTTCTGGATATATGAAGTGTTTACTGTCTTTCCATCTCCTACAGCACCAAATTCAAAAATAGAAAGGCTGCCTGTTTCCATAACTGATTTCGGAATCTGCAAATTATTATTCTCAGAAGCAAAAGTAAATATCGGCATTAATCCGACTGTGATAATAAAAACAATTTTCATTTTTACCATAAAATTAATTCCTCTTACAGATACTTCATTATAGATAATTATTAAGGGACAAAGTTAAGTTTCTAATTGCAAGTCAAAACTTTTTGTTTAGTTTTATCATTAAAACCGTTTTTGCCTCTCACTTAAAATAGTTATGTATTACATAAATAATCATATTAGAAAGTGCTGATATAAATAAAAATGAATTTTTTACTTACCAGCAGAACAAAGGATTATTTATTGCAGGATTAGAGCAAATCCTGCAATAAGACTTTCTCTATTGCAAAATTTGATAAATACGCACGCAGTGTGGGTATTTAGTCGTGTATCAATCCTGCACGCTTTCGGTAGATGGGATGAATGAAACCGCCTGTGTTTTCTATTCGTTTAATTATTTCAGCCGATTGTTTGAGATTTTTGTCCACATATAGGGATTGGAAAATAGGGAAGTAATCTCGCTGATGAATTGGGGATGCGTTCTTTCGTAGACAAATCTCCATTGTGTTTCTTGCCTCTTCCATTTTGCCCTGTTCTGCAAGGCTAACACTTAAAACATGGTATCCCCATGACATTTCTGGCAAAAGGGATATGGCAGTGCGGGCACACCATTCTGCAAAAATAGGTTCGTTACGGTCTAAACTTGCCCACGCAATATAAATCCAGACAAGGGCGGTAGGTGGGTGATAAAAGTCTATATAATTCGGGAGTAATTCTGACGCTTTTTTTAATACTTCTTCCTGAGGCGAGGCTTTTTTTATCCTTTCAATAAAAGGTAAATAATCAATAAGTTCAGGGACATGGACTTTTTCCTGAAAAGAGTTTTGGTCCTTTGAAAGATGGTATAGCCACAATCCGTTCATACCGGGGAAGAAGTATTTTTTTAAATTTACATCTGACTTTGAGAAGAAGGTCTCAACGATTGTTTCATCAGGAAAATTAAACACATAAGGTTCTATTAAAAGCCATGCAGATTCTTTTTTGTTTTGAATAAATTCCTTTTCCAATTGTGTTAATGTATCTCGTAATGAGTAAACAGGGGTAATTTCTTTGATGGGTAGGTGCGTATGATAAGCAAACATTTCGCTGGTGAGCGGAACACCAAAGAAGAAAGTTCCCCATGATAGTATGGGTTCATCTGGTTTTCTAAATTTACTGAGCGTTTTGGCAGCATCCTTAAAATCGGTTGTTTTTTGAGAAGTTAAGGCTATGAAGTTCTGGTAAGAATATGCAATAACAATCCAGGAAAGGATAATGTATCTTACTTTTTTATGGTCTATCTGACATAAAAAGTATGCCCCCAATAGGTAAAGAGATAAGGAACTATATAAGGTATATCTTGATTGTAAGCATGGTCGAAATATGGATATAAAAGTTAAAACAAGAACAGGAACAATTGCGACAGCAATTAGAAACAGAAGGATATTATTTTTTTGATTTCGTTTTTTTAAAAATTCAGTCTCGAACCGTGTAAAAAGAGATGATTTGTTGGGCTCTAATGTAGAATTCATTCTTTTTTCAGGAAGAAGGTCGAGAATCACTTTAATTGTTGCAACAAGAAAAAATATAACTAAAAGGGTGTCGAACCATCGGTGAATATTTACAATTTCACCCATCCAATAATTATTAATAATAGAACTTTTTTGTCCTTGAAAAAAGAAGGGTTCATTGGTCAGGATAGCATCATCTGCGAGTAAGTCCGTTGTCCACCGGGGAAGAGGAGGTATGCCCATTACAAAATCATCTTCTTTTGTATAGGCGTGTGTCGTGTTAAAAAAGAAAAGGAGTATAAATGATAAAGAAATGCCAAAGTTTAACATTGAAAAGGCAAATTTGTATTTTTTGTTTTCCTGCTGATATGTAAAAGCCACAAAAAGTATTTCTAATAGGACAAGAATGGTACTTATAAAATGGGTTGAGATAACAAAAATGCTTGTTACCAGCCAAAAGATACCCCTGATAAAATTGGGTTTCTGAATAAAAATGAATGTGGCTAATAGCGAGCATATACAGGCAAACTCCAATAGGATGTAGGGGCGGATTAACTGTGCAAAGAGGCTATGGAACGGAGAAATAGCGTATAGGAAGGTAGCAAATAGGGCAATTCGTCGTGAAAATAAAAGTCTACCTAATATGTAAAACAGGATTAGGTTGATTATGCTGAAAAACAAGGATAAGTATCTTAATTGTTCTGCATCACTGAAAAGAGTAGGAAAATATTTGAAAAATGTGAAACATAATAGATAGAACACAGGGGACTGGTCTGTTTGATACCCTTTGATATGAATGAAAAAATCATAAAAAGAGTTGGATTGAATATAAAAAGAGTCAGGCTGAAATGCTTTTACCCCTCCTAAAAATTCATCCACCCAGGCAGAAAGAGAGGTAATCGAATATATCCGAAGAGAAATGCCAATGATTAAAATTAACAGTAAAATAATATAGTGATTATAATTTTTATGTGTTAACGACTGTTTTTTCTCATCTATCAAAGGCATTCAAATTGATATGAAACTATTTGTATTATTTTTTATTTCCTTCAGTAATTTTCTCGATGGGGTCAGGTTTTGGGGATTGATTGACCAATTTCAATATGGAGTCTATGAGAATCTCTCCTGTCATCTCTCCCAATCCTGTTTGTGAAATATATTTATATCGTTTAAAACTGTTCCAATCTACTTTTGTAAGGATATATCCAAAGGCGTCATTCGTTAAACCAAATAAGAAAGGATGTGGAGTGGGCATGTTCCGTTTGAGGTAATATCCAATATTTGGCAGAGCCTCACCGGGGATTGTAACAATTTGTGCCGTTCCAATATTTACCAGATTAATCCGTGTAGAAATTGTTCCTTTCTCAGAGATTGGATATTTAATTGGTGAATTTTTTAATGCCATTTTTAATATGGGTGAATTGAGGGGAAATTCTACAATTGTAGAGTTGCAATACAGGGTAGGGCTTTTTTGAATTGGTGCATCAGAAATAATTCGCAAGGCTTCATCGGCTAAAAGTTCGCCGATACGGACACATTCATCCCAGGTCTGAATATCACCGTTAGGACCCCGACAATCCGCAGTGACCATTCCACCCTGAGCACTGTTCATAAATATCGCCATTCCGCCAGTTTTCGATTCGATACGGTCATATAAGGGACCACATAAATCGGGTGATAATGTTTTCTGACTATCGCCGATAACTTCCGGGTGAATTGCATAATTAACGAGGGTAACAATAGGCTTACCTTCGGATTTCTTTTCTGCGGATACTGCCTGTAAAACACTACACCGCGGGTCGTATAGTTCATCTGCATAGTAGTTATATGCGATTTTCCCTTTGGCTTCTCCCATAGCAATTTTCAAATAAGCAGGTTTAAGGTTCTGGTAGGCTTCATTAATGGCTTCTGCTGCTTTTTGGCATACCCAGTCAAGATATTTCAGGTCTGCGGTGGAATTCCCTTTTTCATCTGTAAACCCGTAAGTTTCAGGAGCACTATGAGTGTGCGTAACACCTACGATAATATTTTCCGGTGGTATTTGTGGCACTTGTGCCCGGATTTTATCCGCTAATGGAGAAGACCAACCTAAAAAGTCCATACTTAAAATAGCCACACAGACATTACCCTTTTTCATTACCATAGCACGAGCAGATAGGTCGCCTAACTTCTTTTCCGCAGGTGAGGCTTCCCCTACGCCACCAGAAACAGGCAGCAAGGGGTCAGGCGTAATAATTCTTTTCGCACAACCCACATAAAGCATGTCCTCCTTATTTTCTTTAGCATACAAAGGAAAACATAAGGAAAAAATTAGTGTTCCTAAAAGAAGTAGAGTTAAAAAATAGATGGTCCTCATTTATTCGCTCCTTATTATTTAGAAATTAAACATTTCGCAGAAAAAGTAAGAAATATTATAACTTTATATGAGAGGAAAATAAAAAATGTTTTATCGCATTTCTTGTCCGCCAGTGACATTAATTGCCTGTCCTGTCATGTAATTTGCTTCATCGCTTGCTAAAAAGACCACAACATTAGCAACATCTTCATATCGGCATGGTCGCTGCATAGGCACCTGGTCTATGTATTTTCTACGCACTTCCTCTTCTGTAATTCCTTGATTTTTTGCATATTGTTTGAATAAACTTTCTGTCCATAGAGGGGAATCCAATAAATTGCCCGGACAGACTGCATTTACTCGAATTCCATGTTCAGCAAACTCTAATGCTAAACTCTGGGTTACACCGATACCTCCAAATTTGGCAGCCGCATACGCAGAATTTTTATAACTTCCTTTCTTACCCGATTTGGAATTGATTTGTATAACAGTTCCATATTTATTGGGCAACATTACACGAATTGCTTCGCGTGCACAAATAAAATAGCCGACCAGGTCTACTTCTATTACCTTTCTCCATGCGGAAACATCAAAATTGATAGAATCACCAGATATGAGAATACCTGCATTGCATATCATCAAATCAAGTCCACCTAATAAAGTTACTGCCTCTTCCACTGTCTTTCGCACGGCTTCGGCGTCTGTAATGTCTACCTTTGCAGGAAGAATTTTTCTCCCTGTTTCATCTGCAATTCGTTTTGCTGTGACTGTCATTTTTTCAATGTTAACATCCCAACCTATAGCGTCTGTACCCTCTCTGGCAATTCGTTCTAAAAGGGCTTCACCTAAACCCTGTGCTGCTCCTGTTACAATTGCTTTTCTTCCTTTTAATCGTTCCATGGTAAAAACCTTTCTAATAACACTTCTTCTGCTTCCTTTGTCCATGTCCCATCACGGGAAAGGTATTTTCCAACCTCAGGTAGTAATTCCTGAATTTTATCTAATGGGGTTAACGGTAAATCTAAAATTTGTGGATACAGAACTACTTTTCCCGGGAAACGGGCTTCCTTAACGGCTTTCAGTCCGTCATAAGTAGCAAACAAACCCCCTATCGCTGCAACACTGCGATTGGTATCGCGTTTGCCTGCTTCTACCGATTGTAATACATGTTGCAAATCCGAAATTCGACTACCACTACAACCAATAATTTTAACACCTTCACATATCTTTTTCAGTGATATTTTTGCGATAGTTCCAATTGCTAAACCTGCAAAGAGGTTTACAAAACCTCCTGGTGCCGAAAAGTCAACGGCTTGTGTCGCTAAAGCAGGGATAGGTGCAAGTAACACCACATCAGAATATCCCCCTGGGGCAAGTTCGTTCAGATGTTTGTTTAAATCCTCTGTATTGGCAAAGTCTTTATTACAAACGGTAATGAGTTTCACATCCCGCTTGTTTAATAATTCAGATGACCTGAGTTTCAGGTGTTCTAATCTTCCTGCATCTAAATCGGTTACTACGACGCATTTAGGTCCATCTTCTTTTTCCAATGCCCTTTGAACATGCATCTGTCCCATAGGTCCACCTGCACCAATAAATAAGGCTGTCCCGCCGGGCAATAAATCAGAGCGTTGATTCCGTTCTCTAATCTCTTCTAATGTCTTACCTCCACCAATGATTCGCTTATATTCATAATGCACCGAACCCACATCCAGAGAAATATAATCATTTGTCATTTCTTTTGCATCACCCAATAAATACATTGTGCCATGAGGCGACAAATACTTTAGCCATGTTTCAACCATTTGCGGATTGATTACATCTATAATAATGTCTTGCGAAGTTTGTCCCTCTTGTGGAAATTGTTCAGGTGCAAAAATTTTTATTTGGGGATATTTTTGGACTATTTTGGGGTCAGGTTGTGAGGTAATATACCACGGGGTTTCAGATTCGGGATAGATTCTATCCTTCAAACGATACGACATTTCTACACAAGCCCATGGCTCTGCCAATGCCGCAGCACTATATCCTGTTGTTGGTTGCACAGGTAATAAGTAGCACCCATCATCTCCCGCAAGGACCCGTTCATCTAAATAGGTGTATTGTTCCATACCGCCGGGGATAAGATACCCAAAGGCATATCCCACACCGTTATAATAAATGTCTGCTTGAACGATAAAACGGTCTCCCTTCTTAAAATTATCCTTCCACCGCTTACCTGCTTTTACAACCGTTACCGAACATTCATGACCGAGGACAATAGGTTCTTTCTGCAAATCTCTACCGCGTATGCGTGGATGGTTGCTACCTAAATTTATGACCTTAATATCCGATAAACATATCCCCAAAGCATCAACTCGAACCAGTATCTCATTATCATTAGGTTCGCGCAGTGGCAATAAAACAGGTTTCCTATCCTTACCGACATTTTCCAGCCCAGAACCAAATACATGCCACGCATAATATTGTTCTGGAAGGGGATGTTCCACATTACGAAATTTATTTAGTTTATTATCCATAAATAGATACTCCTTAAACAGTATAGGTTAAAGCATTTTTTGACGATAATGTTCGTCAGGACGGGAATCAATCCGTCGGACAGACTCCTCTGATAAAAATCTGGGTCCACCGCATATTGCGGCTCCCAGAACGATTTGTGCACATTTCTCTGCCATAAGCGTTATTGCCTGAACCTTACCTGGGGTCGGTCCCATCGCAATAACTCCATGATTTTCCATAAAAATAGCACGCGGTAAATATCCCTCCTGTGCAATAAACTCTTCCATTTTATTTTTTACTGTGCGTGCTAATATAAGTCCGGGGTCAACATAAGGCACGAATACCGATTTCCTGCCCACTACGACAATATGGTCAGGACAGGTTCTTCCTTGAATATACTCTTCTGCATTTTGAGAGCATAGGATCGAATTGACAAATACAGGATGGGTATGTCCAATAAAATGATACTCGGAATACTGATATAAAACTGCATGAAGTATTGTTTCCACAGACGGCATTCGCTTATCTGATGTATCTACCTTCGCTTTTTGTAAGGTTTCAAGAACATCCTGGTCAGTTGCGGAAGAATTTTCAAGCAAGGCTAAAACGGGTTTGGACTGAACACAGAGAAAATCACCACTCTGAATATCTTGCAATGTTGTCCCTGATGCCTTTATATAAAAGTGCTCATTGTCAAGTCTTGCAGAG
>ENA-UOYA01004892-UOYA01004892.1-activated-sludge-metagenome-genome-assembly--contig:-NODE-4892-length-10905-cov-6.241106_pt1 | contig 10905 bp, 11 predicted proteins | sample MGYA00238163_ERZ764804 | MGnify/ENA primary metagenome ERZ764804 (study PRJEB28919, sample SAMN05720223) | activated sludge metagenome | isolation source: Anaerobic digester | place: Hong Kong...
TCGAAGAACTGACCGGAACAAAGCCCAAAGGGGAGAAAGATATCAGAAATCTATTGGCATTAAAAGATTTGGATGCTGTATTTATCGCAACGCCTGAACATTGGCATGCTCCTGCTGCACTAATGGCTATGAAAGCCGGCAAACACGTATATCTCGAAAAACCGACCAGCCACAATCCGGCCGAAAACGAAATTTTGATGGAGGCTGCCAAAAAATACAAAGTAATAGCTACCACCGGCATGCAACGTAGGTCATGGCCCAATGTCATCAACGCTATTCAAGAAGTCAAAGAGGGAGCAATAGGAAACGTCTATTTCGGAAAAGCATGGTATGCCAATAACAGGCCTTCTATCGGAAGGGGTAAAATAGAGTCCGTACCCGAATGGCTCGACTGGGAATTGTGGCAAGGACCTGCTCCGCGAGTACCCCATTATAAAGACAATTTCCTTCATTATAATTGGCATTGGTTTTATAATTGGGGTACAGGAGAATCCGGGAATAATGCCGTCCATTTTATCGATCTCCTTCGCTGGGGTATGGATCTGACCTATCCCACCACTGTAAATTCTTCCGGGGGCAGATATTGCTTTGAGGATGATTGGGAATTTCCCGATACGCAGATCATCAATTTTGAATTTGGCGATGACAAACTTATCACATGGGAAGGAAGAAGCTGTAATGGACGCTCGATAGAAGAGTCTTCGGCCGGAGCAGCTTTTTATGGAGATAAGGGAACGCTGGTAATTGGGGGAGGAAATGCATACAAAATTTACGACCCACAAAATAAAATCATCAAAGATGTAACCAGCAATCTGGAATTTAAACCGGGCGATTTAATTAATCCCGCACAGCAGTTGGATGCTTTTCATTTTTCGAATTTTCTCAATGCAATTAAAGAAAACATACCGCTAAATGCAGATATCAATACCGGTTGCATCAGTTCGACATTGGCTCAATTAGGAAATATCTCACAACGCACTAAGAAAACATTAACTACGGATCCCGATAATGGTCACATTCTTAATGATATAGATGCCTCAAAATTATGGAGTAGGACTTATGAAAAAGGGTGGGAAATGAAATTATAAGAGGTGCATCTTCATCATGAGCATTCTTCTCGAGAACAAGGCGAAAAAACTGAAGCGTAACATCATATTATCACCCTTCAATTATTTTTTTCTCAAAATATTTCCTATTTTTGTCTGTAGTTAAGAACCGCAAAAAATAAGGAGGTTTTACCATGAGTAGTTATAAAGATAAAGCAAATGAGGTGTATGCCTTTCTGGAAATCTTGAGTAAAGAACATCCGGAAGTTGCCCAAGGATTCATGTCTCTGCATCATGAAGCAATTAAAAAAGGAGCTCTGGATCAAAAGCAGAAAGAACTGATTGCTCTCGGAATTGCAATTACTATTCGCTGCGAAGGATGTATCGCCTGCCATGTTCAGGATGCCTTGAAAGCAGGCGCCACTCAGGAAGAAATCGTCGAAACGATTGGAGTGGCTATTCTCATGGGAGGAGGACCTTCAGTGGTTTATGGCTCCAAAGCCTACCAAGCCATGAAGGAAATGTTATAATTCTCCTATCAATCCTCTGTATGCTTCAACCGACAAACAGAGGATGCTCTCTTTCGCATTTCTTATTTTTTCCCAAGAGCGGTTCTCAAAAAAACACCTTGTCTGTTTTTTAGTCATGCTGATAAGGGAAGAAGCAAAAAATGAATGAGGTATATTCGGATCGGCTTTAATCTGTTGTGCGGAAAAGAGTTGATCCTGTCGATAGCTTATATTATTCGCAAACTTTTGATCAATAAAATTACAGCACATAGAACGGAGATGCGAAGAGATACTTTATGTTTTCTTTTCTTGCTTTCAATATCTTTTTCAATGGCTCAAAACAAAGATATCCAGGAGATTATCGAATCAGCTCGGAAAAAATATGTACCCGACACCCGTATAGAGGTTTTCGCTATCAAAGCATACCGACAAAAAGACACGTTGATACTGAAAGGGGAAACGACAAATCGTGCCGCCTATAATGAAGTGATATCTGAAGCAAAAAGGGGTTTCCTTGAAGTGAAAGACAGCATCCGACTGCTCCCCGACAAAAAACTTGGCGAAGAGACGTGGGGCATTATTTACAATTCGCCGGGAACAATATACCGTAATCCGAAACACAGCGCAGAAATAGTGTCGCAAGCGCTGCTTGGAACACCCGTGAGCGTGCTTGAGAAGAAAAGCGGGTGGAGGCGAATACAAACACCCGACCGCTACATCGGTTGGATAAACGGTTCGGTGGAACCCATGACAAAAGCAGCTTTGCAAAGCTATCGACAACAGCCGAAAATCATCGTAACATCGCTTTCCGCTTTTTCGTATGAACACCCGGACCGGGGATCCCAAACCATTTCAACCTTAGGAGCAGGTGACATGCTGATAAAAAAAGAGGAAAAAGGGATGTTTTATCGGATTTCCTATCCTGATGGAAGAGAAGCGTTTGTATCGAAAAACGATGCTCAACCCTTTGAAATATGGAAGAAAAGCCGAATATTGACAGGCGATGAGATTGTGAAAACGGCAAAACGATTTATGGGCATCCCCTACCTATGGGGAGGAACCTCATCAAAAGGACTGGATTGCAGCGGATTCACAAAATTGGTGTATTTCTTGCACGGCATTATCCTTGCACGCGATGCTTCGCAACAAGTTCTTTCCGGCAAACTAATCGACGACAAAAGAAACTTCGATAATGCTCAGTCGGGTGATCTGGTATTTTTTGGGACAAAGGCTACGGACGAAAACCCCAAGGAAAGTGTGGTACACGTGGGAATTTATATCGGCAACAAACGGTTTATCCATGCGTCGGATTACATCCAAATCGGCAGTTTCGATTCGGCCGACCCCTTTTACGACGAATACAATACCGGCCGCTACTTGCGTACAAAACGAATACTTGACGAAATTAATACACCGGGTATCGAAGAAATCGATAAAAATGTGTTTTATCATCCGAACGAATGAAACTAAACAGACGGCAATTCATAAAAACTTCTACTCTGGCAGCAGCGGCACTCCTATCACCCCATATTTCCACAACATCTGCTCCAAAACAACAACCCTTATTATCCAAAAAAATGAAACTGTCATGGGTTCCTTATGACCTTCAATTGAGGCATGTTTTCACGATTTCCGGTTTTTCGCGGAAAACGACACCCGTTGTGCTCACAAAAATCGAATTCGACGGTCTGGAAGGTTACGGAGAGGCTTCTCTCCCTCCCTATTTGGGCGAAACACAGGCATCGGTTATCGATTTTCTTAAGAAAGTGGATCTTTCGGGATTTCATGATCCCACTCATTTGGAAGATATTCTGGGATATATAGACCGGATAGCCCCGGGAAATACAGCAGCAAAAGCATCGGTTGATATGGCGTTGCACGATTTAGCGGGAAAAATTATCGGTGCACCGTGGTACAAGATGTATGGTCTGAATAAAATGAAAGTCCCCGACACTACTTTTACCATTGGTATCGATACGGATGAAATGATACGCGAAAAGACAAAAGAAGCCTTAGGTCGTTTCAACATACTGAAAATAAAAGTAGGCGGAACAGACGACAAACGCGCAATTGAGGCCATTCGCAGTGTTACCGACCTGCCTCTGACAGTGGATGCCAATCAGGGATGGAAAGACAAACGCTATGCGCTGGATATGATTTACTGGATGAAAGAGAAAGGCGTAGTGATGGTAGAACAACCCATGGCGAAAGACGATTACGACGGAAATGCCTGGATTACCGAAAACAGTCCTTTGCCGGTTTTTGCAGACGAATCGGTGCAACGACTCGATGATGTGGAACGACTGAAAGGGGTATTTTCGGGCATCAATATCAAACTGATGAAATGTACCGGCATGCGGGAAGCATGGAAAATGCGTAATCTTGCTCAAGCATTGGGTATGAAAGTCATGATCGGCTGTATGACAGAAACATCGTGTGCCATATCGGCCGCTTCACAACTTTCCGCGGGACTCGATTTTGCCGATCTTGACGGTGCGCTACTCATTGCCAACGATTGCTTCGATGGAGCCAAACTCGAAAACGGCAAAATGATAGCTACCGATTTTCCGGGGATCGGCGTAAAATTAACCCAAAAAATAAATTTCGGCAGAGAATGAATTAATGAATCTCAAAAAATCCTACCTTTGCACAATTTTTTGAGGATTAACTATGAAATCGTTACTGACAATCGTTCTTTTATTTTGTTCGAATATTTTCATGACCTTTGCCTGGTATGGTCATTTGAAACTTTCGGAATATTCATGGTTCAGTAAACTTCCACTGATAGGCATTATCCTGTTCAGTTGGGGAATAGCCTTATTTGAATACTGCCTTCAGGTACCTGCCAACCGTATCGGATTTGAAGGTAATGGCGGACCTTTTTCGCCTGTACAGCTTAAGGTCTTGCAGGAAGTAATTACCTTGGTGGTATTTTCCCTCTTTTCTTGTTTTGCGTTCAATACGACACTCCGGCTGAACCACCTTGTTGGCTTTGCATTCCTTGTGCTTGCTGTATATTTTATTTTCAAGGGATAAATCAATACAATCTGAATAATAAAGAAAACACCCTTACCCGATTCAAAAAAGTAGCCTAATTTTTTCGTCCCGCGAATGCAAATAGCTTGCTTTATCCCTTGTATAAGCAGGAAAATCCTTAATTTTGTACATTCAATAAACACCACTGCTCTAAAAAGCTATTTTCGTCAAAATAAAAACGAAAGAAATTTATCCCCGGAATTATTCGATGGGGAATAGAAATTTGAGTTAGGAACAATGAGCGTTTTAGAGGCAGATTCACAACTATTGAACAGATATAGGAAATAGGACACAATTCGATAAATTTTTAACAAACAACAAGATGTACAACTGGTTTGAATGTAAAGTAAGGTACGAGAAGATGCAGGAATCAGGCATGCAGAAAACGGTAACCGAGCCCTATCTAGTGGATGCGCTGTCGTTTACCGAAGCCGAAAGCCGAATAATCGAAGAAATTAAACCGTATATTTCGGGAGAATTTTCCATTGCCGATATAAAAAGGGTAAAATACAACGAAACGTTTTTCAATGAAACGGGCGACCGCTACTATAAAGCAAAACTCTATTTCATTACGTTGGACGAGAAAAGCGGATCGGAAAAAAAGACGGCGGTCAATATGCTGGTGCAGGCAAGCACTTTGAAAGAAGCATTGGACATTGTCGATGCAGAAATGAAAAAGACCATGATCGACTATTCGGTTGCTGCTTTAACCGAAACAGCCATTATGGATGTATTTCCCTACGTTTCAGAACAGGATAACCAAACGAAAGTATGAATACGATAAAGGAAAATCTCGATAAATTGCGAAAATCGATTCCGACAGGGGTTAAAATTGTAGCCGTTTCCAAATTTCATCCTGCTGAAACAATACAGGAGGCGTATGACTTCGGACAACGAATTTTCGGTGAAAGCCGTGTACAGGAACTAAAAGAAAAATACGAGGCACTGCCCAAGGATATTGAATGGCATTTTATTGGAAATCTGCAAAGGAACAAAGTAAAATATATTGCTCCTTTTATTCATCTGATTCACAGTATGGACAATGAACGACTAATGCTTGAAATTGAAAAGCAGGCAGCGGCCAATAACCGAAAAATACCATGCCTGCTGCAGATACATATTGCTCAAGAAGAAACCAAGGGTGGCTTTTTGCCCGATGAGTGTCGCCAATTTCTTGCCACCGGCAAATGGAAGGAATGTACTCATGTACAGCTTTCGGGAGTAATGGGAATGGCTACATTTACCGACAACAAAGCTCAGATAAGAAAAGAATTCCGTTTACTGAAATCACTTTTCGACGAATTCAAAAATACGTATTTTCTCGATGAACCGGCTTTCAAAGAAATATCTATGGGAATGTCTAACGATTATCCTATAGCCATTGAGGAAGGAAGTACAATGATTCGGGTGGGAACACTGATTTTTGGACAAAGATGATGCCGGATTTCCTCAGTTGGCGTTAATCCTTATCTTATATCCAAGATCAACTTTCCATTGAGCACTTTGCCTTTTGAGACTGATCTTTTATGAATTGTATTTATATTCCCGATAAAATCATTGCTTTTTTCGATAAAAGTAGTACTTTTGTCAAGCTTTCAAATCTTAATAAATAGTTATTGAAATGCCCAGTTTACAAACAAAATTTGCAGGACTTACCTTAAAAAATCCACTCGTTGCAGGAAGCAGCGGTTTAACCCATTCATTGAATAAAATAAAAGACCTTGAGAAAGCAGGAGTAGGTGCCGTGGTTTTGAAATCGCTTTTTGAAGAACAAATTGAAAGTCATTCTGAAAAGTTGAGCCTCTCTTCCGATTACCCGGAAGCAATCGATTACATCAATACGTATGTAAAAATGAACCATGTGGGCAACTATCTCGATCTGATCCGTTCTGCAAAGGCCGCGTGCAATATTCCGATTATTGCCAGCATCAACTGTTATAAATTAAGCCGATGGACAGAATTTGCCAAAAACATTGAAGCGGCAGGAGCCGATGCAATTGAACTCAACATCTTCCTCCTTAATGCCGACGAATTTCCCGATAATTATCCGGAAGAATTCCATCAAAATGTGGTAAGGGAACTCAAAAAAACCATCCATATCCCCCTTATCGTAAAAATGGGAAAAACCATCGGCAATTTGCCGGGTTTGGTAAAAAAATTGAAAGCACTGGGCACTAATGGAGTGGTTTTGTTTAATCGTTTCTATCAGCCCGATATCGATATCGATAAAGAAGAAATTGTTTCGGGCCCTGTTTTCAGCAACCCTTCCGATTTCAGCGATACCTTGCGATGGACCGCCATTGTTTCGGGAAAAGTTCCGGAATTTGATATCGCATGCTCTCACGGTGTTCACTCATGGGAGGATGCCATCAAAGGTATTTTAGCCGGAGCAAGCGCTATACAGCTATGTAGTATGCTGTATCAAAAAGGGCCGAGTATCGTTGGTGATGTGCTAACTTCCATGGAAAAATGGATGAAACAACATCATTACGAAAATCTTTCGGAATTTAAAGGTAAACTCAATTACACAAACATTGCCAGTCCGGCTTTATATGAAAGAGTTCAGTTTATGAAATATTTTTCGAACTTTAACCAATGAACATCCAGCAACTCGAATACATTATAGCCGTAGATAATTATCGCCATTTCTCTAAAGCTGCAGAAGCTTCATTCGTGACACAGCCTACATTAAGTATGATGATTCAAAAGCTGGAGGACGAATTGGGGGTAAAGATATTCGACCGCACTCAGTTGCCGGTGCAACCTACCGAAATAGGTGCACGCATTATTAACCAGGCACGTGTTGCTCTGGCGCAGGTTAATCAAATCAAAGAGATTATTCAGGAAGAAAAAGGGATTGTGAAAGGAATATTCCATTTGGGAATAATCCCAACGGTTTCTCCTTACCTGCTGCCAAGATTGCTGCAAGTTCACCAATATCATCATTTTGATATTAAAATAGTTATCAACGAACTAACAACTGATCAGATCCTCCGCCAATTATCAAACGGGACGTTGGACGCAGGCATTCTGGCAACTCCACTCAAAGATGAACGTATTTCGGAACGTCCACTCTATTACGAAAAATTTTATGCCTACGTTTCTCCAAAAGAAAAGCCGTTATATGCAAAAACAGCATTAGATGAAAGCGATCTGAATGCAGCCCGCCTTTGGCTTTTGGATGAAGTGCACTGCTTCCGAACCCAAATATTACATTTGTGCAATATGAGAAAAAAACGTAGTAATCAATCCATTTTTACCTACGAAGCAGGGAGTATCGATACCCTCATCAATATTGTTGACGCAAACGACGGTCTGACAGTGATCCCCGAAATGGCAATTATCAATCTGAGTGAAAACCAGAAAAAAAATGTCCGTCCTTTCAGGAACAATACTCCCGTTCGCGAAATAAGCCTCATTACTCGCAAAGAATATTTGCGCGAACGAATGCTCAAGATCATTGAAGACGAGGTGAAGGAGGCCGTTCCTCAATCGTTGTTAGATGTTTCATTAAAAAAATTTGTAGTTCCGCTGTGATTTTAATTTTCATAGAACAATCCTCGGGAACGCTATAGGTTGCAATAATCGGTGAAATAACCATCATTGGAAACGAATGGACCCACAACTCATTATCGATAAATATTATAAAAAAGGGACAAAACTATATCATATTTATATGTCACATGTTACCGATGTGACAAACAAAGCCCTTTCTATCACCCATAAACATCCCGAATTGGCTGTCGATGTACATTTTATAGAAGAGGCCGCCATGTTACACGACATCGGCATTTTTAAAACCCATGCACCACGCATTTATTGTTATGGCGAATACCCTTACATTTGTCACGGATATTTAGGAAACGAATTATTAACAAGCGAAGGTTACCCCAAACATGCTCTTGTTTGTGAACGGCATACCGGCACAGGGATAACACTCCAAATGATCATTGAAAAAAATCTGCCTCTTCCCCACCGCGATATGGTTCCTGTAAGCATGGAAGAAAAAATCATTTGCTTTGCAGACAAGTTTTATTCAAAATCACATCTCGGAAAAGAAAAATCAATAAAAAAAATTCGCCGCAGCCTGGCAAAACACGGAGAACAACAAGTTGCCATATTTGATGAATGGTGTGAACTTTTTCTATGAACTCCGGTAATAATCCCCATTTCTCTGCCAGATGTATTTTTTTGGCAAGCTATTTGCTATAGGTTATGCGTGTAATTCCATTTTTAAGGGGATAAAAAAGAAATAATATATATATTAATGATTATGGAACAGGAAAACAAAAAATATAGCGGTCCTCAAGAAAGAGCGGAATCAAAAAAAAGTACTTCGCCTGCTGAAGAAGGGAATGCAAGTATAGCAAACGACAATTTGTCAGAAAATAAGGGCACTTCTGAAGTTGGCGAACAACAAGAACTTCAGCAAAAATACGATGAGCTGAACGAAAATTATCTTCGCCTGTTTGCCGATTTTGATAATTATCGCAAACGTACGCTAAAAGAAAAAGCCGATATCATCAAAAGTGGAGGAGAAAAGGTACTGAAAGACATTATTCCTCTCATTGATGATTTTGAGCGCGCTATAGCCGCGTTGCATAAAAGCGATAACAGAGAAGCTATCTTGGAAGGGATCGATTTGATATACAACAAGTTTGTGAACTTCCTTCAGCAACATGGAATAAAAGAGATCGAAGCAATAGGACTACCCTTCGATCCCGAAAAATTTGAAGCAGTAGGTACTATCCCGGCTCCGGAAGAATCCCAGGAAGGGGTAGTGATAGATCTTGTTCAAAAAGGATATACGTTGAACGATAAAGTAATCCGTTTCCCAAAAGTAATTGTGGGCGAATAATAATATGGCAGAAAAAAGAGATTATTACGAAATACTTGAAATACCTCGCACAGCTTCGGTAGAAGAAATAAAAAAAGCATATCGCAAAAAGGCACTTCAATATCATCCTGATAGAAATCCGGGGGATAAAAAAGCAGAGGAGAAATTTAAAGAAGCAGCTGAGGCATATGAAATTTTGAGTGACTCCGATAAACGTGCGCGGTACGATCGGTTTGGGCATGCCGGCGTTAATGGAACCGGAGGAAATGGTTTTGGCGGCGGAATGTCGATGGACGATATTTTTTCACAGTTTGGGGATATCTTTGGCGGACATTTCGGCAGCTTTGGCGGATTCGGCGGATTTGGCGGATTTGGCTCATCACGTACAGGACGACGCACGAATAAAGGATCGGATCTTCGGGTAAAAGTAAAAGTAAATTTAAAAGAAATACTGACCGGTGTTGAGAAAAAAATAAAAGTAAAAAAATATGTAACCTGTACTCATTGCCATGGCAATGGTTCTGAAAACGGAGATTCGGTTTCGACCTGCACGACATGTAATGGTTCGGGTGTAGTGACACGCATAGCCAATACAATTTTTGGGCAGATGCAGACCACTTCTACATGCCCTACATGTAACGGAGAAGGAAAAATAATTACAAAAAAATGCGCTTACTGCAACGGTGAAGGTATTGTAAGAGAAGAAGAAATTATTACTATCAACATTCCTGCAGGAGTAACAGCAGGAATGCAATTAACTGTTTCAGGACAAGGAAATGCCGCACGAAGAGGTGGCATTAGCGGAGATCTGTTAGTCGTAATTGAAGAAGAGGAAGATCCTAATCTAATCCGAAGCGGAAACGATGTAATTTATAATCTATTTATTAGTTTCCCAACTGCAGCATTAGGAGGAACAGTCGAAATACCAACGATAGATGGGGTAGCCAAAATAAAAATCGAACCCGGTACCCAACCCGGTAATGTATTGCGATTACGAAATAAAGGACTGCCATCGTTAAATGGATACGGTACCGGTGATCAATTGGTTAACATAAATGTTTATGTTCCTGAAACATTAAGTGAAAGTGAAAAAAAAGCCCTTTCACAAATGGAAAAATCATCGAACTTTACACCATCGAATGCAGCAAAAAGAAATGTTTTCGACAAATTTAAGAAAATGTTCAATTAGGTATGGATTTCAGATAAATGGCGGATACACAACACAAGTATTCCGCTATTTTTCTATCCTTCCAAATTTTTTAAATAAAAAACAAAATCTCACGCAAACGTGCATTCGGTAAATAAATTTACCAACAAATCATGCGCTCAAAAATTAATCCTTTTTTTTTGGTAATCGAAAAAATATTGCTACCTTTGCGACCGTTTCTATATTCTATAAAATAAGAAATGCTAATAATAAGAAAATAAGCCTCTTTAGCTCAGTTGGCCAGAGCACGTGATTTGTAATCTCGGGGTC
>ENA-UOYA01004893-UOYA01004893.1-activated-sludge-metagenome-genome-assembly--contig:-NODE-4893-length-10901-cov-4.631569_pt1 | contig 10901 bp, 13 predicted proteins | sample MGYA00238163_ERZ764804 | MGnify/ENA primary metagenome ERZ764804 (study PRJEB28919, sample SAMN05720223) | activated sludge metagenome | isolation source: Anaerobic digester | place: Hong Kong...
TGTTCCTGAAGCAGAACTGGTAATAAAAGATTACTACCGTGAACGACCGGGATTCGATTATAATACTGTTCAAGAAAAAATTCATGCTTTATCACAAGAAGAATTAATAGACCTCGGGAACATAAGTCAGATTTTAGGATATGGCTCAAATCTTCGTTCGGTGGATACTTATTTAACGCCACGAGGCTATCGGATTTTAGTGATGACACATAGGTTTCCCTCTCCATTAATAGAAAATTTGGTCTCAAAATTTGGAGGACTCAAACAAATTCTTCATGCCTCTAAGGAAGATTTGATGGATACAGAGGGTATCGGAGATATCCTGGCAGAAAGAATTCGTGGAAGTCTAAATTTATTAAGAAGTCAAATGGGATTAGAAATTCGGAGGTAATATGAATAAACTCCATGAGTGTATCATAACCCTGCATAATTCAGTGGCTCCCAATCATTATCGGCTGGTGCTTCAAAACAAAGAACTTGCAAGTCAAGTCTCTCCCGGGCAATTCCTTATGATAGAAGTCTCTCCGGGATATTATCCTTTTTTACGAAGACCCATGTCTATTGAACGCATATTTTCTGATAGTATCTCTATCCTGTATAAGGTCTGTGGTGAAGGCACAAAATTACTGTCTACTTTATCTGCGGGAGAAAAGATAAATGTGCAGGGTCCTTTAGGAAATTCATTCCCTATACCATTGGATTATCAACATTATCTCATTATAGCAGGAGGAATCGGTGTGGCTCCTTTTCCTGCACTTGTAGAAAAAATATTGAATCTTCGCGGAATGGCACCTGAAATTATTTTAGCAGGTAAAGATTTTAATCATTTATTATGTGAGAAAGATTTTCGTCAGATGGGGTGTAAATTGCATCTGGCTACTGAAGATGGTAGCGCAGGCTATAAAGGACTTGCTACAGATTTGTTACAATCTCTGGAACAAACGGAGAAAACACTTGTATATACCTGTGGACCCTTGCCTATGATTAAAAAAGTTCACGAAATTTGTATACAACGAAATTGGCTTTGTTATGCGTCATTAGAAGCGGAAATGGCTTGTGGTGAAGGAGTGTGCCTGGGTTGCGTTGTTCCTGCAAAAATGGAGATAGAACACGAAATGATGGCACGCGTCTGCAAAGAAGGGCCTGTTTTCGATACACAACTAATTCTCTGGGAAAAAATCGGAGAAAAATAAAATGGATGTAAATCTTCAAGTATCTATTGGAAATCTAACATTAAAGAATCCTGTAATTGTGGCTTCAGGAACATTCGGTTATGGCGAAGAGTATTCGGAATATTTTGACATATCCCAATTGGGTGCAGTAACTGTAAAAAGTCTTACGCTACAACCTCGTCTGGGAAATCCACCTCCACGACTTGTAGAAACACCTGCGGGAATGTTAAATGCGATTGGTTTACAAAATGTCGGAATAGAAACATATTTGAAAGAAAAACTTCCCTTTTTACGAGAAAAAAGTTGCACCATTATCGCAAACATCTACGGAACTTCTATTGAGGAATATGAACAATTAGCAGAACGGTTGGAAAAGGAAGGGGGAGCCGATGCAATTGAAATGAATCTCTCCTGTCCCAATGTCCATAATGCCCTCAATAAATACAAGTGTCCCCTGATTGCACAATCCTCAGAATGGGTCGAAAAATATACCTCTGCTGTCCGTTCAAAAATAAAATTACCTCTCATTGTCAAACTTACTCCAAACATTACAGATATAACCGAGCCTGCTTTAGCCGCAGAAAAAGGCGGTGCGGATGCTATCTCTATTATAAATACCTTGCTTGGAATGTCTATAAATACTGAAACCCGTAAGCCCCGATTGAAAAATGTTGTAGGTGGACTGAGTGGACCTGCCATTCGGCCTGTAGCCGTAAAAATGGTCTGGGATGTTAGTAGAACGGTAAAAATTCCCGTAATAGGAATGGGTGGCATTTGCTCTACCTCAGATGCTTTAGAATTCATAATCGCTGGAGCAAAAGCCATTGCAGTAGGTTCTTATCTATTTCGAGACCCCCTTGCCCCTATCCGAATTATACAGGGTCTACATGACTATTGTATTTCAAACAATATTGAGGATATTAATAAACTTGTTGGTACTGTAAAAATAAATTAAATCAATGGTTTAGAAAGTGTATATATGTTAGATAAGGTTATTTTAGGGCTGGATGTTGATACTATGGATGATGTTAAGCGGATTCTTGATTTGTGTCCCCAATGTGCTTGGTTCAAAGTCGGTAGCCAATTATTTACTCGTTGGGGTCATCAATCTCTATCCCTGCTCAAAGAACGGAAAAAGAAAATATTCCTTGACTTAAAATATCATGATATACCGAATACCGTGAAAAATGCGGTAAGTGCAGCCCGTGATTTAGGGGTAGATATGTTGACGGTCCATGCTTTGGGTGGAAGTCAAATGATTAAATGTGCAAGCGAGGCAGTTATAGGAACCCCTGTAAAAATCATTGCCGTTACTATTCTGACAAGTCATAATGAAGAGCAAATTCAAAAGGAATTGGGTATCGTATGGAAATTAGAGGATGCTGTCCTTAACCTTGCAAATATGGCACTTTTAGCCGGAGCCCATGGGATTGTATGTTCTCCGATGGAGATTTCCCTTTTGAGAAAAAAAATAGGCAATGATTTTTTGCTAATTACACCTGGTGTCCGTCCTACATGGGCAGCAGAGACTCATGACCAGGTGAGAGTCATGACCCCTTCCGAAGCAATCCGCTCCGGTGCCAATATGTTAGTTCTCGCCCGTCCTATTCTAAAAGCAAATAACCCACAAGCCGCTTTTGACCGAATTATTGAGGAAATCGAAAATGAATAATAAGGAAATCTTAAAAGTATTTATACAGCATAAAGCCTTACTTGAAGGACATTTTATTTATGCCAGTGGTAGACATGGCAGTCAATTTCTTCAATTTGCCCGAATATTACAACATCCAGAGATAACAGAAAAATTGTGTGTTGAACTTGCAAATCATTTCCAGGGTTTCCATGCCGATTTAGTTGTAGGTCCTGCGACAGGTGGAATTATTTTGGCTTACGAGGTAGCAAAACAACTTGATTGTTCTACAGCATTTCTTGAAAAAGAACCTGATGGAAGTATGGCTATGAAACGAGGATTTACACTTGTCAAAGGCTGGAAAGTAATAGTTATAGAAGATGTGACTACCACAGGTGGTTCTGTAAAGAAATGTATTAAACATTTACAAGAAAGAGGTGCAGAAGTTGTAGGCGTTGGTTGCATTGTAAACAGAAATCCTGGCAATGTATCTTTTGATGTTCCCTTTTACTCATTAGCCGAAATTAATCTGGCAAGTTGGCTTCCAGAGGAATGTGAACTTTGTAAAAAAGGCGAACCTATTACTGAGCCTGATAATATTCTACTAACTTAATTATTTAGATGTATTATGTTTTATCTTTATAGCATTGGAAAAGGGTGATTATTTTATAAATGACGGGTATATCTTGAATAATTAATTAAAAAGTGTCTTTATATCGTTTATTTATGAGATAATTATATTATAAAACTCGATATGTTATTATATAGCTCAAAGGAAAAAAGTATTATTATCTGTGAAACATTGGTGGTAAAGAAAGGAAGTATATGAAACAGAAGAGAAGTATAAAAATGATGTTAGTATTTGTATTTTCAATTTCTTTTTGTCTATCAATTATAGCGGATGATGTTAAGATATCAGGGGGTAAGTCATTAAATGAATTGTTAAATTCAGACGATTTAGTTACAGTAATTTTGAAGGATTCAGGAGCAAAAGATGTAAACCTTCAACTCAAGGAAGTATATCCACAATATTTAGTATTTGAGTCTGAAAAAGAAGACAGAGTGACTTATCGTTTAGACCAAATTTCTGAAATAGTTGTTCAAACAGATAAAAAACCCAAACCAGCCATACAACTTGGACCAGGTGTATCCCTCAGGTCAGAGGACCGCTTAACCGTAGAACGAGCATGGAGTAGAATGGATGAAATCTTTAAATCCTCTGAAAGCAACCAGGATTTAAAAGTCGAATGTGCAACTCTATTAGTGTTGCACGGTTCCCAGGAGGCTACGGACTATTTACAAAAATTACTTGATGCAAATGAAATTACAACGCAATTAGTTGCTGCAAGGGGTATGTTCCTCTCGGGAAATCAAATTCCATCGGCTCTGCTTCGTAGTGGATTGGAACATGGGAACAGGAATGTTCGGATTCAGGCGACCATCCTGAGTGGGTTGGTGGGTTATCGAGATGGAATCCCATTATTGATGAATATGCTACAAGACCGTTCGGGTGAAATTAGTGGACCTGCTGCTCGTGCATTAGCCTTTTTAGGTGCGAGAGAAATTGTTCCCAAACTTCTTGAAATGCTAACTTCATCAAATGAGGAAAAGTCGGAATCTGCTGTATTTTCGCTTGTATTGTTAGGTGGTGATGATATTCGTGAACAGGTAAAACAACTTATCCCACAACTCGATGGAATGGCTAAATACAGAGCCGTTAAGACAATTTTCTATCTTAAAGACCCAGATGGAAAAACCTTGCTTACCCAATTATATGAAGAACAGATAACTCTTAGACCTGAAATAGCCCTTATTCTCGCTAAAAGCCAGGATTGGAACGCTCAACAATTTTTAAGAAATCGTTTAACTCGTAGAGAAAATCCAACAGATGCAAATTTTATTTATCGGGCAAAAGCGATAACGGCTCTTTATCAAGGAGGAGACCCCACAGTTTTACCACAGTATCAAGAATTAATGCGTGAAGGTAGTGCAAATGTTCGGAAAGAGATTTGTAAACTTATATTTAAGGTGGGCGATAAGAACCTTCTAAAAATTTTACCCTCCTCTATAGAAAATAGAGAGATGGAAGTTGCTTTTGAGGCTTGCCGTGCAGCCGTAGGGGTAACTTTACCTGAGTACCGTGAAAGATATATAAAATTAGAAGGCGAAATGTGAATTGTAGACTCCATCTAATAATTCATGGAATCGTCCAGGGTGTTGGGTATAGATACTCAACTTATAAAAAAGCCTTACAAATGGGTCTAACAGGCTGGGTTAGAAATCGGCATGATGGAACGGTTGAAGCAGTGTTTGAAGGTCCGCGTGAAAAGTTGGATGAAATTCTTCAATGGTGTTATGAGGGACCTATCGGAGCGTATGTGTCAAATATTGATATTCAATGGGAGGAAGTTGATTCGAGACATGTAAATTTTGAAATCAGGTAATAAAGAGTAATTTGAAGGCTTTTCAGAATGTCAGAGGATAAAAAAAATACACTAAAAAAAATTAACGATGAAATAGAAAAACTAAAAAATCGGATAGAAAATGACCAGGAAGTAATAAAGAAAATTAATGAACTCTTAAAAAAAGCAGACCAGAGACTTAAAGAAGAACCAAGAAATTATAATCGGTGGATGAATATTATCGAAAACCTTGAAAATTCGTTAGTGGAAAGACGCAGGATTCTCCAGGGAAGAACGGTAAATCTCCAAAAATTACAAAAAGAATATCAGGAATTATTGATAGGTACTACCTCTACAGAGTCCTCTTCTCTTCCTGAAATTCTTTTATCTGAAAAAGAATTAGAACTGATTGATAATCGAAAAGTTAAAGATATGCAACTTGCCCTTAAAATTCTTGAGACCCCTGCTGACAAATGGGGTGAAGTAAGTATAGGCGAAATTTCTCAAATAATTCTTGGAATGAAACCGTCTGAGGAAAAAAGCACTCTTCAAACACACAGTAAAGAAGAAGAGATTCACACTAAATCAGATGAAGAAATAGAAAACGCAATCAAATCAAACCCTGCTTATTTGCAACTTAGAAGTTTGCTTGTATCCGGTTTGGACAAGGTATGGGATAGAAAACCAGAGATGCTTACTTCACAAGAAAAATCTATAATACTTACTGTATATCAGCACCTGGAAGACAAAAGGAACAAAAATTACAAAGAAGAGAGATTGTTTCGGGTAATTTCGGCTGCGGTTAGAATCGTTTTTCCCCAAAAATAGACTTTCCTAATGTTTAAGCATATAGATATTTGTAGAAACCAGAATTTGATTTTTTTCTGTTTAGTGAAACATAATAATAATTTAGGTGTCCAAAATAGATAGTAATTAACACATAATAAGAAAGGGTCTATTTATGCAAAATATTTTTGTCTCTTCGTTTTCATTTTCACTTTTATTGATTTTGTCGGTAATGTTTTTAGGTTCAGGGCTTTCCTATGCTGAGGAAGAACTATATACCGGTGGTGCTCCCAATGCCGAAGCTATCGGTTGGAGAATTGGTTGTCAGGCATATTCCTTTAACCGCTTCACCTTTTTTGAAGCAATTGATAAATCTGCTTCTATCGGTCTCCATTATATTGAAGCCTATCCTGAACAGAAACTTTCTAAAGAAACGGGAGATATTAAATTCGACCATAATATTTCTCCCGAACTTCAACAGAAGGTAAAAGAAAAGTTACAAGCCGCTAACATTAAACTTGTTAACTATGGTGTGGTTGGTTTGCCCAATGATGAAGCAGGAGCACGCAAAGTTTTTGAGTTTGCAAAAGCGATGGGAATTGAAACCATTGTTTCAGAACCATCTCCCAATGCCATTGCTTTAGTAGATAAACTTGCTAAAGAATATAATATTAAAGTAGCAATTCATAATCATCCCAAACCTTCTATGTATTGGGATTACAAAAAAGTTCTCGAAGTCACAAAAAATGCGAGTCCGCTTATCGGTTCTTGTTCAGATACCGGACATTGGATGCGCTCAGGTATCAAACCGATGGAAGCCATACAAGCATTAGATTCTCGTATTATCTCCTTCCATCTTAAAGATTTAAATGAGTTTGGCAATAGAGAAGCCCATGATGTTATTTGGGGTACAGGACAAGCAGATATGAAAGCCATTCTAACCCACCTTTACCAGAAAGGTTTTAAAGGGGTATTTTCTATAGAATATGAATACAATTGGGAAAATTCTCTTCCGGAAATATCTCAATGTGTAAAGTATTTTGATGAGGTCGCTAAAGAATTATCCTCGAAAAAGTAATTTTTTATATATTTAACAAAAATTAAATGGAGGCATGAACTACGAGAGCATGTCTCCATTTTTTATTCTGTATTTATAAAGGTAGAAAACAATGTATAAACATGTAAAAGTTATAGAGTTTGTGATGTTTTGTGTATTAACCACTTTTGCTTTTGCACAAGGAGAAAACTCACTCCTTACAGTATTTCAAGCGGGGAACGATGGCTATCATACTTACAGAATTCCATCCTTGATTAAAACCTCTTCAGGGGCTATGATTGCCTTTTGTGAGGGACGAAAAGAGTCCATTTCTGATGCTGGTAATGTTGACCTTGTTTTTAAGAGGTCTGAGGATAACGGCGATACCTGGGGACATCTACAAATCCTATGGGATGATAGCCAAAATACCTGTGGAAATCCCTGTCCTGTGATTGATAGAACTACAGGCGATATAATTATGTTGATGACCTGGAATAGGGGAGATGATAGTGAAGATGGAATAATAGAGGGAACATCAAAAGACACCCGTCGGGTATTCATTACTCGTTCTAAAGATGATGGCTTCACATGGACTAAGCCAGAGGAAATAACAACTGCCACAAAACATCCTGATTGGAATTGGTATGCAACGGGTCCCGGCATAGGTATTCAAATGGCAGGAGAAAAATATAAAAACAGATTAATTATTCCCTGTGACCATTCAGACAAAAATAACAAAGAAATGTATTCCCATGTAATATATTCCGATAATGGGGGTAAGACATGGGAATATGGCAAACCCGTAGGTGTAGATACAGATGAATGTCAGGTTGTAGAAATACCCGATAGCAAATTGCTATTGAACATGAGGAATTACAATTCTGATTATAATTGTAGGGCAATATCCATAAGTGAAGATGGAGGTATAAATTGGGGAAGTTTAAGTTATAATTCAGCACTTATTGAGCCCAGGTGTCAAGCAAGTTTAATTAAGCATCAATTGAAAAGCCATGATTACCTTGTATTTTCCAATCCTGCTGATAAGAAAAAAAGAATTAGAATGACAATAAAGATTAGCGATGACTATGGTAAAACATGGAAATATCAGAGATTAGTTTACGAGAGCCCTTCTGCATACTCATCACTTTGTTCAATAAACGAGGGAGAAATAGGAATTTTATTTGAGTGCGGTGAAAAAAAACCTTATGAAAAAATTGTTTTTCAAAAGGTTAACATCCAACAAATAGTTGGGAGGAAAGGTAAATGAATATTAAATGGAGACAATTAGGTGAGAGTGATATTTTCATCACCCCGCTGGGACTCGGCTGCTGGCAATTTAGCAATAGGATTGGTTTACCTGGTAAAATTTGGCCCTCGCTCGAAGAAGTACCGAGTGATGAGATTATAAAAGTAACCTGGGAAGGTGGTATTAATTGGTTTGATACGGCCGAAGCGTATGGTTGGGGTGCGTCAGAAAAATGCGTATCACAAGGTTTACAAAAAGGTAATGTGCCCATAGAGAAAGTAATTATTGCTACTAAATGGCATCCTATTTTACGAAGAGCAAAAAGAATGTTTCGTTCTATCGAGGAACAGATACAGCGTTTAGCTCCTTATAAAATTAGCCTATACCAAATCCATTCTCCTACCTCACTATCATCAATCGAAAGAGAAATGGAGATAATGGCAGAGTTACTCAAATCCAATGTCATTCGTGCTGCTGGGGTTAGCAATTATTCAGCAAATCAGATGCGAAAAGCCCATGCGTACCTCGAAAAACTGGGATTCCCTCTTGTGTCCAATCAAGTCCATTATAGTTTGCTTCATCGTAAAATTGAAAAAGATGGGACATTAAAAACCGCTCAGGAATTAGGTATCACTATTATCGCTTATTCTCCATTGGAACAGGGTTTACTTACCGGAAAGTTTCATGATAATCCTCAATTAATAAAGACACGGGTAGGTTGGCGAAAGTATCTCCCCTTATATCGCCCTTCTGGACTTGAAAGAACAAAACCTGTCATTGACACATTAAAGAAAATTGCAAAACAGCATGACGCTACACCATCTCAAGTGGCATTAAACTGGCTTATTAATTTCCATGGAGAGCGTGTGGTTGCAATACCCGGTGCTACACGCATAGAACAAGCACAACAGAATTTAGGAACTTTTAATTTTAATTTAACAGAATCAGAAATGGATGAGATTGATAAAGTTTCCCGCACATTTATTTGATTACACTGGAACCCTATTTTTTGGAAGAGCCCATAAACATAAGAATTGTCATTACAAAAAGGATAGAGATAAAGTCTGAAAACCATGTTTGCACTCTATTCACTGTACAAGAACAGCCTCTTTGCAATTGAGTTCCGCATGTTTTTAAATTATCTATAGCCGAACTTAACTCTTCTTTTGATAACTGCTGATTTCCATCTGTATCAAAAGAAAGAAAGGTTTCTTCATCAAGCCCCTCTATTACCCTTTGTGCTTCCTGTAATGTAACCAGATCATCTTGATTAGAATCTAATAGATCAAAATTATCATACATCGCATACGCATAGTCAATAGGTTCATCTTTATTTCCTACATCCGAACTTTCTGCGATGTTCATTAACAAAATGAAAGAAACTAAAATTGACATAATTCATTTCCTTTTTTAGTTAAATTATAATAAATTATAATTTATTATCAAAAAATAAAAACAGAGAAACAATTTATGAAGAATCAAGAACAAAAGGGAAATAATTATTACACAGAACAGACACAGACACAGGAAAACAAAATAGCAGTTATTATCCCTTGCTATAATGTGGAAAATAGATTGAAAAAGACTGTAAGCCCCCTTATTCAATTTCCTGTGGATGTTTATATTGTCGATGATGGTTCAACCGATAATTGCATAGATAGTATAGTGTCCTTGCCCGTATCTATTCTTTCCTTTCCAGAAAATCGTGGTAAAGGTTTTGCCATCATTGAAGGATTAGAGAATGTGTTAAAAAATCCTAGATATGAAGCCTTTTGTTTTATGGATGCGGATGGACAACATGACCCACAATTACTCCCGCTTTTTTTAGAGGCTTGGAAAAATGAAAAAAAAGACTTGATAATAGGACAACGAGATTTCAAGTCGGAAAAAGTCCCTTTCCCCAGCAAATTAGGAAATTACTTAATGCGATATATCCTCTATTTCTTAGCGGGATGTCCTCTCTCCGATACTCAATGCGGCTTTCGTTTATATTCACGCTCCTTTGCAGAGGAAATAGTTGCAAGAGTAAAGCCAGGTCGCTATGAAACGGAAACATGGATATTATTGCTTGCCCTGCAAAGAAAACGGTCTATTGGTATTATCCCCATCCCATCAATCTATGAAGAAAAAAACCGTTCATCTCATTTTCGTAAAATTTACGATTCTTTACGAATACTGAAAACAATGTTTTCTATCTCTCATAAATTATTTCGTCAAAAATAATAGGAATATTCTCTCCTTAATCAGGATTATTCTTTTGTAAAAAGTTTTCAATAGATTTTACAAAATCCTTTTTAAACAAAGTGGTAAAATGAGTTCCTCTTTTTATCCAGACTACATGACTGTTCGGTAATACAGTGCTTAATTCATCAATTGTTGTTGCTAAGGGGTCTGCTGTTCCACCCATGAGAAGTATTGGAACATTACAACTTCTCAAATCATTTTCTTTTACTTCTAATGCTGCAGCACTTTCTAACAAGTCTGCTATGGCTTCCAAATCATTTATTTTACGGTAATACCTATTTGCAACAGCAACCGATACCCTTTGAAGACCTTGTTTTTTCATGCCTACAAGTTCAAGAGATCGGAAGAGCACACGTCTGAACTCCAGTCACATGCCTGTATCTCG
>ENA-UOYA01004894-UOYA01004894.1-activated-sludge-metagenome-genome-assembly--contig:-NODE-4894-length-10898-cov-4.300563_pt1 | contig 10898 bp, 8 predicted proteins | sample MGYA00238163_ERZ764804 | MGnify/ENA primary metagenome ERZ764804 (study PRJEB28919, sample SAMN05720223) | activated sludge metagenome | isolation source: Anaerobic digester | place: Hong Kong...
CTCGCCCCCCCGGACCGGTCGCCGGAGCCCTGAGCCGCGGGGCGCCCGCACGCGGGCGGTGGCACACTCCCGCTGCTGCGCGGCGCGTCGCCCATCGGGGGCCGCCCGCCCCCGACGCCAGGAGACGACCGATGATCCGCGACAACGTGCTGACCTTCCCCCGCTCGGTGTTCCGCGAGGACCACGAGCAGCTGCGCGAGACCGTGCGCCGATTCCTCGAGCGCGAGTGCCTGCCGCGCCAGGCGCAGTGGGACCGCGACGGCCGCGTCGACCGCGAGACCTGGCTGAAGGCGGGCCGCGAGGGCCTGCTGTGCACGACGCTCGACCCGGAGTGGGGCGGCGCGGGGGGCGACTTCGGCCACTCGGCGGTGATCGTCGAGGAGCTGGCCCGCTCGGGCGTCAGCGGCCTGGGCTTCGGACTGCACTCGGACATCGTCGCGCCGTACATCGCGCGGCTCGGCACGACCGAGCAGAAGCGCCGCTGGCTGCCGTCCTGCGCACGCGGCGAGACCCTGCTCGCGATCGCGATGAGCGAGCCGGGCGCCGGCAGCGACCTGAAGGCGATCCGCACGACCGCGCGCCGCGACGGCGACCACTACGTGATCGACGGCGCGAAGACCTTCATCTCGAACGGCCTGAACTGCGACCTGGTCGTGGTCGTCGCCAAGACCGACCCCGAGGCGGGCGCCAAGGGCGTGTCGCTGATCCTGGTCGAGGCCGACCGTCCCGGGTTCCGCAAGGGGCGCAAGCTCGAGAAGATGGGGCAGGAGGCGGCCGACACCGCGGAGCTGTTCTTCGATTCGGTGCGCGTGCCGCTGGCGAACCGGCTCGGCGAGGAGAACAAGGGCTTCGCCTACCTGATGCAGGAGCTCGCGCAGGAGCGCTTCGTGATCGCGATCGGCGCGGCGGCGAAGCTCGAGGCGATGCTCGACGAGACGATCCGCTACACGAAGGAGCGGATCGTGTTCGGCAAGCCGCTGTTCGACTTCCAGAACACCCGCTTCAAGCTCGCCGAGATCAAGGCGCGCGCGACCGCGGTGCGGATGATGGTCGACACCTACCTCGGCGAGCACATGCGCCGCAAGCTGACGGTCGAGGAGGGCGCGATCGCGAAGCTGCACGCGACCGAGGAGCTCGGCCGCTGCCTCGACGAGCTGCTGCAGCTGCACGGCGGCTACGGCTACATGATGGAGTACCCGATCTGCCGCGCGTTCGTCGACTCGCGCGTCAACCGCATCTACGGCGGCACCAGCGAGGTGATGAAGGAGCTGATCTCGCGGCACCTGTGAGGGATGCCCGCGGCCCGCGGCGGCGCCGTCCGCGACCTGGCCGGCACGCGGCGCGGCTGCGCGGCCCCGGGGCCCGCCGGACCGCGCGGCCTCAGCCCGGCTCGGCCACCTGCACCAGCCGCTTGCCGATCGCCTCGCCCTTCAGCATGCCGATCAGCGCCGCGGGCGCGCGCTCGATGCCGTGCACGAGGTCCTCGTGGAAGCGCAGCGAGCCGTCGCGCAGCCACGGCGCGACCCGCGCCTGGTACGCGGGCAGCTCGTGGACGTGGTCGTAGATGATGAAGCCGGTCATCGTGATCCGCTTCTGCACCAGCAGCCGCAGCCCGCGGATCCCGGCGTCCTCGGTCTCGTTGTAGCCCGAGATCATCCCGCAGACCGGGAAGCGCGCCCGCGGGTTCGCGTGCCGCAGCGCCGCCTCGAGCGTCGCGCCGCCGACGTTGTCGAAGTAGACGTCGATGCCGGCGGGGCAGGTCTCGCGCAGCGCGTCGTCGAGGTCGCGCGCGCGGTAGTCGAACGCGGCGTCGAAGCCGCAGCGCTCGAGCAGGAACGCGACCTTCTCCGGCCCGCCGGCCGAGCCGACCACGCGCGCGCCGGCGCGCTTGGCGAACTGCCCGGCGAGCTGGCCGACCGCTCCGGCGGCCGAGGACACGTAGACCGTGTCGCCCGGGTTCGGGCGGCCGAGGTCGATCGCCCCGATCCACGCGGTGAGCCCGGGCATGCCGAGCGCCGAGATCGCGAGGCTCGGTCGCGGCCACGACGGATCGATCCGGTGCAGGCCCTCGCCGCGCCGCACGACGCTGCGCAGCGCCCAGTCGAGGAAGCCCCAGACGAAGTCGCCCTCGGCGAAGCGCGCGTTGCGCGAGGCGAGCACGCGGCCGACCACCCGCGAGACGACCGGCCGGTCGAGCGGGAAGCCGGGCGCGTAGCTCGGTCCCTCGTTCATCCGGCCGCGCAGGTAGGGATCGACCGACAGCCACACCGCCTGCACCAGCACGTCCTCGGGCCCGCACCCGGGCTCGTCGCAGGGCTCGACGCGGAAGCAGGTCTCGTCGACCCAGCCGACGGGACGCTTGACGAACAGGACGCGGGTGTTCACGGGACGGGCTCCGGCGCGGGCGGGGGGTGGGCCGATGATAGCCGCGGCGCCCGCCGGGCCGCCGTCCGGATCAGCCCGCGGCCGCCACCAGCCTCGCCGGCACGAACTTGTGCCACGGCGTGCCGGCGAACGGATCGCGGTCGTCGAGGTCGGTCAGCTCGTTCGGCGACACGCCCGCGACCCCGGCGCCGCCCTCGACGACGAAGTCGAGCCCCATGCCGTTGGGCAGCGACACGTGGCCGGGCGACATCCGGTCGCTGACCTGCACCCGCACGGTGGCGGCGCCGCGCCGCGTCTCGAGCCGCGCGAGGCCGCCGTCGGCGACGCCCGCGGCGCGCGCGTCGTCCGGGTGCACGCACAGCGCGCCCTCGCGGTCCATCCGGCGCCAGTCCGGGTGCCGGATGATCGTGTTCGCGGTGTACGAGCGCCGCTCGCCCGCCGACAGCACCAGCGGGTAGTCCGGCGGCGGCGCGGGCGCGGGCTCGTCGCGCAGCGCGGCCAGCTCGTCGAACAGCTCGGGGAGCGCGAGCCGCACGCGGCCGTCCGGCGTGCCGATCCGGCGCAGGCTCTCGTCCCAGTCGTCGACCGAGAACACCACGCCGCTCGGCGACGCGAGGATCGCGTCGAACAGCGCCTCGGCGGCGACGTGCGGGGGGCCGGCGTGGCCGGCCCGGTTCAGCGACGCGAGCTGGCGCTTCGCGGCGAGCTGGCAGACGGCCCACAGGCCGGCCGCCTCGGCGGCGCCCCGCGGCAGACGGTCGCCGATCGCGCGATAGATCAGCACCGGTGCGAGCCCGGCGAGCGCGGGCCGCTCCGCCGAGAGGCGCGCGACCGCCTGCGCGAACGCCGGCCGGCCCGCGTCCCACGCGGCGCGCAGCGTCGCCACCGCGTCGGCGGGCAGCGCGCCCATCGCCTCGAGCAGGCGCGCGTGCAGCTCGGCCTCGGAGAACAGCCCGTGCTCCGGCTCGAGCAGCGCGCGCCGCAGGTGGAACACGTTGCGCGGGAACTCGAAGTTGAAGAAGGTCGCCTCGGCCTTCTCGTACTGGGAGCACACCGGCAGCACGTAGTGCGCGAGCCGCGCGGTCTCGGACATCGAGACGTCGATCACCACCAGCAGCTCGAGCGCGGCCAGCGCCTCGCGCATCCTCGGGCCGTCGGCGAGCGAGTGCGCGGGATTCGCCGCCTCGACGATCATCCCGCGGAACCGGTCCGGCGAGTCCGACAGGATCTCGCCGGGGATCGCGTTGCACGGCATCAGGCCGGCGATGATCGGCGCGCCGGTGACCGGCGTGCGGCGCAGCGACGCGAAGTCGGCGGTCGCGCCGAAGATCGGCACCATCGAGGTCGGCCGGTACATCGTGCCGGGGCGGCCGAAGTGCCCGGTCAGCAGCATCAGCAGCTTGTGCAGGTACGAGACCAGCGTCGAGTGCCGGTTCATCTGCACGCCCAGGTCCTCGAAGCTCGCGACGCTGCGCGCACCGGCGATCCGGCGCGCGGCGTCGCGCACCTGCGCTTCGTCGAGGCCCGCCCGGGCCGCGTAGTCGGCGATCGGCAGGTCGGCGAACAGCGGCAGCACGGTGTCCAGCCCGCTCGCGTGGGCGGCCAGCCAGTCGCGGGCGAGCCGGTCCTCCTGCACGACCGTCGCGACCATCGCCGCGAGCAGGAACGCGTCGCCGCCCGGCCGCACGCGAAGGTGCACGTCGGCGATGTCGGCGGTCTCGCTGCGTCGCGGGTCGACGACGATCAGCGTGCGCGCCGGATCGCGCGCGATCTCGCGCAGCGTCACGCGAGCCCGCGGGATGCCGTGCGACTGCCACGGATTCTTGCCGAGCAGCAGCGCGACCTCGCAGTGCTCGAAGTCCGCGCGCACGATGCCGCCCGCCATGTTGCCGGCGACGTGGATCTCGCCGGTCTTCTCCTGCGCGAGCGCCGACGACTGGTAGCGCATGCCGAGCACGCCGCGGGTCGCGCGGCTGTACAGGCCCGGCAGGTGGTTGCCCTGGCCGCCGCCGCCGTAGTACAGGATCCGCTCGCCGCCCGCCGCGTCGCGCAGCGCGACCAGCTTCGCGGCGACCTCGCGGATCGCGGTGTCCCAGTCGATCGCCTCGTGGCTGCCGTCGGGCCGACGGCGCATCGGCGTGGTCAGCCGCTGGCCGCCGTTCTGGTAGTACTCGACGCGCGAGGCCTTCTCGCACGCGTAGCCCCGAGAGGCCGGGTGGGCGTCGTCGCCGCGCACCCGGACGAAGCTGCGTCCGGCGGGGCCGCCGAGCTCGACCTCGAGGCCGCAGTTGCACTCGCACAGGATGCAGGCGGTGGGGTGCCAGGCGCCGTGGGCGCGGGGGGCGGGGACGGCGTCGTTCATGCGGGGGCTCCTCGCGAGGCGGCGTGCTCGAGTCGCGTCAGGCGGTCGCGGACCGCCTTCAGCATCCGGTCGGACTTCGGGCGGTCGACCTGGACGCGCGAGAGCAGCAGCGCCCCGATCATCGCGCTGACCGCGAGCATCGCGTCGCCCTCGTCGCCGGAGCCGAGCGAGCCGGCGACCTCGTCGACGAAGGTGTCGATCCAGGCCGACATCACCTCGCGCGAGCGCTCGTCCGCGCGGGCGACGTCGGAGGCGAGCGCTGCGATCGCGCAGCCGCCCGCGCGCGAATCGCGGTGCGCCCGGCTCAGGAACGTGCGCAGCCGGGCACCGAAGCCGCGCGGCCCGTCGGGCGCGGCGCCGGCCATCGACGCGCGCCACCCGTCTGCCAGCGCCCGTTCCAGCGCGTGCGCGAGCAGCTCGGAGCGGGATCCGAAGTGGTTGTAGAAGCCGCCGTGCGTCAGCGCGACGCTGCGCATCAGCCGCGCGACGCCGATCGATTCGAGCCCGCGGTCGCGCAGCTGCGCGGCGGCCTCGCCGAGGATGCGCTCGCGGGTGCGTGCCTTGTCCGCCTGCGAATGGCCCACCGGTTCGCTCCCTGCCGTCGCGGCTTGACTTCGTGGATGACGATCGTCATTCTGCACGATGACGGGCGTCATCCACAACGCCGACCGCGTGCGATCGACGCACGGCGGCGCGGGCGCCGCGCCTTCGCAGGAGACTCCCGATGCCCGACCCCAAGGCCGTCCTCGTCGTCGGCGCCGGCGACGCCACCGGCGGCGCGATCGCCCGCCGCTTCGCCCGCGAGGGCTACGTCGCCTGCGTGACCCGGCGCACCGCCGACAAGCTGCAGCCGCTGGTCGAGCAGATCCGCGCCGAGGGCGGCGAGGCGCACGCCTTCGGCAGCGACGCCCGCAAGGAGGAGGCGATGGTCGAGCTGGTCGAGACGATCGAGCGCGACGTCGCGCCGATCGAGGTCGCCGTGTTCAACATCGGCGCCAACGTGCGCTACGGCATCACCGAGACCACCGCGCGCGTCTACTTCAAGGTCTGGGAGATGGCCTGCTTCGGCGGCTTCCTGATGGGCCGCGAGGTCGCGAAGCGGATGCTGCCGCGCGGCCGCGGCACGATCATCTTCACCGGCGCGACCGCCAGCCTGCGCGGGCGCGACGGCTTCGCCGCGTTCGGCGGCGCGAAGGCCGCGCTGCGCGCGCTCGCGCAGAGCATGGCGCGCGAGCTGTGGCCGAAGGGGATCCACGTCGCGCACACGATCATCGACGGCGCGATCGACACCGAGTTCATCCGCTCGAACTTCCCCGAGCGCTACGCGACGAAGGCCGACGGCGGCATCCTCGACCCGGAGCACATCGCCGACGCCTACTGGCGCATCCACGAGCAGCCGCGCGACGCGTGGACGCACGAGACCGAGCTTCGGCCGTGGATCGAGGCCTGGTGAGGCCGCTCCCCGAGCGAGGCGCCCGCGCGCCCCGACGTCCCACCCGATCCGCCGCCGGCGAGACCCCGAGGAGACCCGACCGATGACCGCCCCCACCGTGCAGTTCCTGTTCGACTTCGGCAGCCCGAACGCCTACCTGTGCCACAAGGTGATCCCGGCGAGCGAGGCGCGCACCGGCGTGCGATTCGAGTACGTGCCGATCCTGCTCGGCGGGCTGTTCAAGCTCGCGAACAACCGCTCGCCGATGGAGGCGTTCAAGGACATCCCGAGCAAGCGGGCCTACGACCGCCGCGACCTGGCGCGCTTCGTCGAGCGGCACGGGCTCGACCGGTTCCGGATGAACCCGCACTTCCCGGTCAACACGCTGAAGATCATGCGGGGCGCGGTCGCCGCGCAGCGCCTCGGCGGCTTCGAGCGCTACGTCGACGCGGTCTTCGCGGCGATGTGGGAGGACGGCCGGAACATGGACGACCCGGCGACGATCGCCGAGGTGCTGACGGCCGCCGGCCTCGACGCCGCCTCGCTGCTCGAGCGCTCGCAGGACCCCGAGGTCAAGGCCGCGCTGGTCGCGGGCACCGAGGCCGCGCACGCGCGCGGCGCGTTCGGATCGCCGACCTTCTTCGTCGGCGAGGAGATGTGGTTCGGCAAGGAGCGGCTGCGCGACGTCGAGGAGGAGGCGCTGCGCGCGAAGGGGGCCGGGTGACCGACGCCGGCGCCCCGCCGCGCTCGCGGCCGGGGTCCGCCTCGACGCGCTCGCGCGGGAACGGGCCCGACCCCCGCGTTCAGGCCGGCAGGGTGGCGCGCGCCCGACGGCGCTCGCGCGCGACGTCGAACCGGTCGAGATCCATCACCTTCGACCAGGCCGCGACGAAGTCGTCGACGAACGTGCCGGCGGCGTCGTCGCACGCGTACACCTCGGCCAGCGCGCGCAGCTCGGAATGCGAGCCGAAGATCAGGTCGACCCGCGTCGCGGTCCACCGCACGCGGCCCGCGGCGTCGCGGCCCTCGTAGACGCCGTCCGAGCCGGCCGCCGGCGCCCACGTGGTGCCGGGCTCGACCAGGTTCACGAAGAAGTCGTGGGTCAGCACGCCGGGGCGCGAGGTCAGCACGCCGTGCCGCGCCCGGCCCGCGTTCGCGTCGAGCGCGCGCAGCCCGCCGACCAGCACCGTCATCTCGGGCGGGGTCAGCGTCAGCAGCTGCGCGCGATCGACCTGCAGCGCCTCGGCCGGCCGCGTCGCGCGCGGCGAGAGGTGGTTCCGGAAGCCGTCGGAGACCGGCTCGAGCACGGCGAACGACGCGGCGTCCGTCTGCTCGGCCGTGGCGTCGGTGCGGCCCGGCGTGAACGGCACGCTCACCGCCCGGCCGCCGGCCTTCGCCGCCTGCTCGATCGCCGCCGCGCCGCCGAGCACGATCAGGTCGGCGAGCGACACCCGCTTGCCGCCGTCGGCACGCGCGTCGAAGCGGGCCTTGATCGCCCCGAGGACCTCGAGCACGCGGGCGAGCTGCGCGGGATCGTTGACCGCCCAGTCCTTCTGCGGCGCGAGCCGGATGCGCGCGCCGTTCGCGCCGCCGCGCTTGTCCGAGCCCCGGAAGGTCGACGCCGACGCCCACGCGGTCGCGACCAGCTCGCGCACCGCGAGGCCGCTCGCCAGGATCTCGGCCTTCAGCGCCGCGACGTCGTTCGCGTCGACCAGCGGGTGGTCGACCGGCGGCACCGGGTCCTGCCAGATCAGCGGCTCGGCCGGCACCTCCGGTCCGAGGTACCGGGCGCGGGGCCCCATGTCGCGGTGGGTCAGCTTGAACCAGGCCCGCGCGAACGCGTCCGCGAAGGCGGCCGGGTCGCGGTGGAAGCGGCGCGAGATCCTCTCGTAGGCCGGATCGAAGCGCAGCGACAGGTCGGCGGTCGTCATCATCGGCGCGTGCCGCTTCGAGGGATCGTGCGCGTCCGGGATCATGTGCTCGGGCCTGACGTCCTTCGCGCGCCACTGGTGGGCACCCGCCGGGCTCTTCACCAGCGCCCACTCGTAGGTGAACAGCATGTCGAAGTAGCCGTTGTCCCAGGTCGTCGGGTTCGGCTTCCACGCCCCCTCGATGCCGCTGGTCGTGGTGTCGGCGCCGCGGCCCGTGCCGTGGCGGTTCGCCCAGCCCAGGCCCATCGCCTCGATCGGCGCGCCCTCCGGCTCGACGCCCACGAGCGCCGCGTCGCCCGCGCCGTGCGCCTTGCCGAAGGTGTGGCCGCCGGCGATCAGCGCGACGGTCTCCTCGTCGTCCATCGCCATCCGCGCGAAGGTCTCGCGCACGTCGCGACCGGAGGCGACCGGATCCGGACGGCCGTCGGGACCCTCCGGGTTCACGTAGATCAGCCCCATCTGCACCGCGGCCAGCGGGTTCGCGAGCTCGCGCTCGCCGGAGTAGCGGCTGTTCTCCGCCTTGCTGTCGGCGAGCCACCGGGACTCGGCGCCCCAGTCGGTGTCCTCGCCCGGTTCCCAGACGTCGGCGCGGCCGCCCGCGAAGCCGAAGGTCCGGAAGCCCATCGTCTCGAGCGCGACGTTGCCGGCGAGCACCATCAGGTCCGCCCACGACAGCGCGCGGCCGTACTTGCGCTTGATCGGCCACAGCAGGCGGCGCGCCTTGTCGAGGTTGCCGTTGTCCGGCCAGCTGTTCAGCGGCGCGAAGCGCTGGGCGCCCGAGCCGGCCCCGCCGCGCCCGTCCGAGATCCGGTAGGTGCCGGCGCTGTGCCAGGCCATCCGGATGAACAGGCCACCGTAGTGGCCCCAGTCGGCCGGCCACCAGTCCTGCGAGTCGGTCATCAGCGCGGCGAGGTCGCGCTTGACCGCGGCGAGGTCGAGGCGCTCGAACTCGGCGGCGTAGTCGAAGCCGGCGCCCATCGGATCGCCGGCCGGGCCGTGCTGGCGCAGCATCTGCAGGTCGAGCCGCTCGGGCCACCAGTCGCGGTTGCTGCGCGCGCGCGGCGCCGGTACGGCACGGCCGCCGGAGAACGGGCACTTCGCTTCGTCGGACATCGTCTTCGCTCCTGCTCTGTGGATGTGTCGGAGGGCGTCCCGCGCTTCGTGGCGCGATCCCTGGAGGGGAGCTTGACGCGGACGCCGTGATCCGGCCAGCCGGTTGTTCCGATGGAAGGCATCGGCTCATCCGATGGGGCGGGGTGCGCGCATCGCGGCGGCGCGCCCGTGCGCCCCCGCGATGCGGGCGTCGGGTCGCGTCGGTGGCACACTCCGGGGCGTCATCCAGGAGATCCGATTGAACGCTTCCGTCCGACGTCCCGTCCCGTTCGCCCCGCGCGCGCCGCGCATCGCCCTCGCCACGTTCGCGCTGGCCGCGGGCCTCGTGTCGGCCGCCGCGCCCGTGCGTGCCGCCGCCGGCAAGGACACGCTGCCCTCGGGCGTCGTGGTGGAGCACCTGAAGGCCGGCACCGGCGCCTCGCCGAAGGCGACCGACACCGTGTCGGTCCACTACCGGGGCACGCTCGAGAACGGCTCGGAGTTCGACAGCTCGTACAAGCGCGGGCAGCCCGCGAGCTTCCCGCTGAACCGCGTGATCCCGTGCTGGACGGAGGGCGTGCAGAAGCTCAAGGTCGGCGGCAAGGCGAAGCTGACCTGTCCGCCGGCGACCGCCTACGGCCCGCGCGGCGCGGCCGGCGTGATCCCGCCGAACGCGACGCTCGCGTTCGAGATCGAGCTGCTCGGGATCCAGTGAGTCGCGAGGGCGGGGCTCAGTCCGCCCGGGCGCCCGAGGCCTTGACCACGTCGGCCCAGCGCGCCGCCTCGGCACGCGTGAACGCGCCGAACGCCTCCGGCCCCATCGTCGTGTAGGTCAGGCCCTCCCGCTGCAGCCGGGCCTGCACGTCGGCGCCCCGCATGATGCGGTCGACCTCGTCGCCGAGCCGCCGCGCGATCGCGGGCGGCAGGCCGGCGGGGCCGAACAGCCCGGCCCAGTTGCGGATGTCGATCGGCTTCGCGCCGGCCTCGACGAGCGTCGGCACCTGCGGCAGCGCGGCGGAGCGCCCCGTACCGAGCGTCGCGAGCGCGACCAGGCGGCCGTCGCGCACGTAGGGCAGCGCGGTCTGCAGCGTCGCGAACGCGAGCGACACCTGGCCCGACACCAGGTCGATCATCGCCGGGGCGTTGCCCTTGTACGGCACGTGGCGCATCCCGATGCCGTGCGCAGACCGGAACAGCTCGCCCGCGAGATGGCTGGTCGAGCCCGCGCCCGCCGACGCGAAGGTCAGCGCGTCGGGTCTGGCGCGGGCGAGCGCGAGCAGCTCGCCGACCGAGCGTGCGGGCAGCGAGGGGGGCACGACCAGCACCGTCTCGGCGTCGGCCACGAACGCGATCGGCACGAAGTCCTTCACCGGGTCGAACGCGATCTTCGCGTACAGCGCAGGATTGATCGCGTGCGTGCCGATCGTGCCCATCAGCAGCGTGTGGCCGTCGGGCGCGCTCTTCGCGACGGTCTCGGCCCCGATGTTGCCGCCCGCGCCGGCGCGGTTCTCCACGACCACCGGCTGGCCGAGCGCCGGCGAGAGCTCGGCGGCGATCGTGCGTCCGAAGATGTCGGCGTAGCCGCCCGGCGGGAAGGGCACGACGATCCGCAGACCCTTCTGCGGCCACGGCGCGGACTGGGCGCGGGCGGCGGACGGCACCAGGGCCGGGGCCAGCGCGGACGCGAGGGCGGCCC
>ENA-UOYA01004899-UOYA01004899.1-activated-sludge-metagenome-genome-assembly--contig:-NODE-4899-length-10894-cov-4.451056_pt1 | contig 10894 bp, 11 predicted proteins | sample MGYA00238163_ERZ764804 | MGnify/ENA primary metagenome ERZ764804 (study PRJEB28919, sample SAMN05720223) | activated sludge metagenome | isolation source: Anaerobic digester | place: Hong Kong...
CCAGTTGTCGAAGCCACTGTGTCGTCCATCTCTGAAACTCCTCGCTGTCCATCCCACCTCCTGTACTGTCTACACCCCTATACTAGCACACCCCAGTGTCAATGTCAATAGGTGAAAGCGTCTACTTTTGTGCAGTTTGCCCTGCATTCTATACATGCGCTGCACCCTATTCTACACCCTGCGCCCTATTCTATACCTACGCGCTGCACTCTATATATTATGTCTAGTCGCCGCGCCTCCTCTGATGGCATGGTACGAAAAGGGGGCGGGTCTCCATTGCTGGAGACTTCGCCCCTTGTTGCTACTCTTCGTCAACCTCGACCCGAACGTTTGTGCAGTTTAGCGCTTTAGACGCCAACTCTGCCCTTGTTTTACAGAATGCCAGTACGTCAGCCTCCCCATATTGGGGGGCGGTGACTTGCACAACGACCACCGGCTCATGCACCACCACCCCATCGTACCTAACCCAAGCGTTAGTGGCATTGTAATACACTACTGACTTTGCAACAGGCGTCAATGCGTTGACAAACTCCTCCACTATCTGCGCATGACGCCAAGCCAAGCCCTGAGCAAAACTGCCGCGCTTTGGGAGGTAAACGGTGACTTTACGCATTTTCTAACCCTCCTGACAATGTCAAGTGTATGCTTTACTCTACACTTGCAACCCTATAGTAGCATATGGTGACCAAGTTGTCAATAGATGTAAGCGGCTACTTTTCACGACTTCCCAAACTTGTTTGTGCGCTGCACTCTACACTATGCGCTGCACTCTACACTTACTGAGGCAAACTTTACATAATACTTGCAGTGTCTACTTGTACAGGTAGACATAATAAGGGCTAGGGCCTGAAGCCCTAGCCCTTAGTGTTTTGTGGTGTTTACTCCTCCTCCTCCGCCTCCTCCTTGTCTTTTGCAAGACACTCACTGCATACCATGCCATATTCGCCCTCCTCCAGCGGCAAGTCCGTTCTGCCGCACTTGACGCAATAGGGCGGGTCAATCTCCATTCCGCAGGCGTCACAATACAGCCCGTATCCTTCACTATTGTATTCGTCCACAAAACCCTGCAGAATGGCGGAAAACCCATTCTCTATGTAGGGCCAAGTATGCAGCGCCTCGAAAAGCGCATCCTCTGAGTCAAAACCCAAGTCCTCCTTTGCGCAATGCTTGCACAAAACGCCCTCCTGAGTACCTACAGCAACCCAATGGTAGCCCTGAGGTCCAAACATGTTGCACCGCCTCCTGATAGTGTCAAGTGTATGCTTTACTCTACACTTGCAGCCCTATAGTAGTACGAATCAATGCCAGTGTCAAGTCTTGTAAGCGTCTACTTTTCGTCAAGTCTAAAACTCGTTTGTGCGCTGCACTCTACATAATGCGCAGCGCACTATTCTATATGTAAGCGCTGCACTCTATACCTACTTTACATAATGCGTCCAGCATCCGCTGGAGCGTAAGCAGAACAAAGCAGCCTAGGTCATAAACCTAGGCTGCTTTGTTCGTTGTGGACTAGTAGCAGAAGTGCGCTGCAGCCACCTCCTCTATAGTCATCAACACGCATTGTTGATTCAGCGTATCTTTGACGTAGTCCACCAACTCATACATAAGCGCAAGTACTTCTTCTTGCAGTTCTTCGCATTCTACAACGTACAACACTAGTGTCTTCTCCTGCATGAGTCGCTCATCCTGCGTTGTCCAGTATCCACTGATAACTGCTTCTGAGCAGCCACCGAACTTACTGCTGAGTCTAGTAGCTACATATGTAGCCACCTCACGCTGCAAAGACGATACGTCTTTGCCCTCCTTATCTCTATCAGGTACATAGAGGGATGTTTTGATTGACATTCGAAAAACCTCCACGCGTTGTCAAGCGTATGCTGTACTGTACGCTTGCAAACATAGAATACCATATGCTGACATGTATGTCAATAGTTCGCGAGTTGTGAAAAAAATCACGATTAGCACAGATGTTCTACATCATCCTGAGATTGTGAAATACTTCACGAGTAGAACATCCGTTCTATTCCTACGCTACACTTTCCACCACCATTCGTATTGTATAGTAACTTACTCAAGTATTCACCATTCGTATTCTATAGTAACCTACTCCACAATATCCACAATACACGCGCCTACACGCCTACACGCCTACACGCCTACACGCTGAACATACACGCGCCTACACGTACACGCGCCTACACGTACACGCGCCTACACGCGCCAAACCACCATAGCACTACAACAACACCACCCCGCCCAGCGGTGGTATCATGAGCGATGGGGGGGACAGGCATCAGGAGCGGTAGTGGTGTTGGTATCAGTACCTACTGTCGAATAAGCCACACAAGGGTTTGTACAGTTGGGGTAGTGGGGGGTCGGTACATCTACACACTCATTTGTAACCCATATTTACACACGGTGCATCTACACCCTCATTTATACACCCATTTACACCTCCATGTGGGGGGTTGGTGACTTACCAAGACAGTAGCAGTGTAACAAAAGCAAGAATACGAAAGAGAGTATACTGAGTTGTAGAGAAGGTGTACTGAGAAGGGTAGACAGGGGTAGTAGACTGGGTAGACAGTGTGGGTAGACAGGAATACTGTGTCCTTAGACGGGAAGACAGTGTAGGTAGACAAGGGGCCATGAAATATGTGTGTAAGGGTTTACAGGTGGACATTTGGGGGAAGGGTGACTCTATGTTCTCACAGCGACGCGGCGCTGGCGGCGCGGCGGTGGGAGAATGGGGGACGAGAGTCCCCCCCTCTTTGTACGCTCAGACCGTAGGTCGTCAGACCGAAGGTCTGAGCGGTAGAGAGACGAGTTCGTAGAACTCGTCTCTATACTACGTATCTTCATCCTGGGATGCACCGAGTTATACTGTACGATGCACTGAGTTATACTGTAGGATGCACCAGATGGTGGGGGTATGCTGCAGGATGCACTGAGTTATACTGCACAGTGCACCGAGTAGTACTGCAGGATGCACCGAGCAGTAACGGTGGTGAGGGTATGCTGTACAATGCACCGAGTTATACTGTAGGACAAACGGAGTAGTAGTGGTACTACTGTAGGATGCACTGAGTAGTACTGCAGGATGCACCACCATTTTTAGCCTTACCTGCGGTGCATCGTACGATGCACCGAGCAGTAGTGTACAACAAACGAGTTTTTGCAAACTCATAGAAGTAAGCCCTTTCGGTTTTAGAAAAATGGCCTCGGCAAGTATATATATTGCGAAGGGGGTAGAAGCCCTCTTACACCAGAATGGGAGGTAGGGAAATGAGTGAAGAAGGTAGGGTGGTGGCGGACGACATGTTGCTGAAACAGGACATTCTTGTACTGGAAACGGAGAGTCCAGACTTGCTCATCGACCTCGGGGTGTTGGCACACATTGCCTTTGGTACACCCAAATTCACCAGCGGACGTATCGGTGTTGTAAATGTACCCGTACACTTCCTTGCGTCAAGGACACGCTGTGCTCCGCATCGTGTAAAGTCCTCTCTGAGTAGACTGGAGGAGTGGGGCATGATTGAGAAAGTAGAGTCTCCCTCATCTAGGATGAACACATACCGGTACAACTACAGCAGACTTTCCTTCAAGGAGGTGTGAGGTGGGCAACTCTGAAGTCTTTAGAATACTTCTAGACGCACAAATAAGACAGGATACTGAATTCATTGAGTCTAGAAGCGACCATGTAGTTATTGACTTGGGTGTGTTTCACCACATCGTCACAAAAAGAGACTGGGATGGCCCGAACAAGTTTTGTACTACTGTGCCAGTACGGTGGCTTGCTGTCTCTTCTAAACTGGGTATACGGACCATAATGGAGTCTCTGGACAGGTTGGAGAGTTGGGGAATCATTTACAGAATAAAAACCCCAAAATACACAGCAAGGTTGTACAAGTACAACACCAGTAGAATAAATATGGACAAACTGTCTCCCAGCATTCTTGAGACTGTAGTACATGAAGACTTGTCTTTGGTTGAGGAGGAGAAAGAATTAGTTGACGCTGCACAAAATAGAAAAGAGAAGGAAGAGGAGGAGGTTGTACAGCCAGTAAAGAGGACACCATCTAAGGAAACACAGCGCACAAACACTGTCACCAATGCACCGCCCTCGGAAATTGAAAAGACTCCGCCTGCCGTAGAGGAGAAGCCTGTTATTCGTGTGCTGGAGTTGGAAAAGGACTACTACACTGGTACAGACTACCCTCGTTGGGTAGGGGTAGAGTATGATGCTGATATTGCGTCTCAGATGCCAAAATGTGGGTATTGTCTCAGTCGTTACAATCCCACAAAGGCTGGAAGCGACAAGGAGGGTATGTGCGCGGAATGCGCGGTTGTGTATAAACTTCTTGAGAATGAGTACACAGAAAATAAACAAGAGGACCTGCACGTTACTGTTCTACCACACATAGAAGACATTGTTTTCCCTACTATGAAGGAAGTCGAGGAGTTCAGAAAATACTGGCCTGTTGGTTTTGGCCTTATTAGGATGTTCAGTGAGTTGGGTAAAAAGTACCATAAAATGGAAAATCGGCTAGTTTAGGGTATATATATAGTGAAAGAAAGTACCAAACTTCTACTAGCGCCATTGTCTGAGGCGCAGAAACGATTTCTGGAAGCGCGTGCTGTCACCAAAAGTGATAGACAGGCGTGTCTTATGGCCAAGGTTTCAGTGTCACTTCCACCAGTGTGGAAGCGATACGCGCCGTTCAAGGTAGCGTATGCTGCTGTTACAACTGAGAAAGAGGAGGATGAGTTTATACGGGATGTCGTCAACATCTCATCACTTGACAGACATGCCGTCATCTCCCAGAACATTGACCAGATTGCAGCACGTCTACCAGAAATATTGGCCGAGAATATACGCCTTGCGCTGCACGCAAACAAAGAGTCTGACAGAATACGCGCGATGCAGTTGCTGTACAATGCCATTGGGTTTGCTGCTGAGTCTATACCGGTCAACAGGCAGAATAAGGTGTTTGTCCAGATGCTTACACTTCTGGGGCCACAGGTGGAAGCCGAAGCGAAGAAACGTGGGCTGCCTGTGGGCAGTACAATCAGTGACTTGGTGAAGGGCGTAGACACCATCGAGGGTGAATATGAGGAGGAGGAAGAGGAAATAGAGGATGACAGTTAGTATAGTACACCTTGGTTTCGAAGTACGCTGTCCTCTGTGTAATGAGTCCTTGCCACGTGATAGGCAAGCGTGGATAGGACACATGAGAAGCACTCACGGTTTTACCGACTGGACTCTGACTCCTACTCTCAGTGCACAAAGCGGCATTGTGGACGGTGGGGACTTGAAAATGGTCCCCACCTGCTATGGTTGTGGCAGTACCTTTAGGACAAAGAGTGAGTTGGTGTCTCATCTGTATGAGCACAGCGGCATATTCTAGAGGAGGTGTTATGTGGCAGTAAGCAAATTCAAGAAACTTCAGCGTAGTCTACAGAGGAAGGGGTACAGTGAAAAGAGTGCGGGGGCGATTGCCTACACTATTGGTGTGAAGAAATACGGTAAGGCTGGCATGGCGCGTAAAGCCGCTGCTGGCCGTAGGCGCAAAGCCCGTTCACGGAGTTAGCCTGTGCCTAGAGGTGGACTGCAAGGCATCGGTCACGTGCCTTTCGAGAAGGACGACTACTGGCGAGAGTGTTGTAAGTACCTTGGTTATGAGTGTATAACCAAGTCTGATGTGTACAAGACACTGGGGTACATCCCTCTGCCTACCATTGAGAAGATGCACCGTAGCCGCGCGACTCACCGCGTGCTAGCAGGAGGCAACCGCTGCACCGCCGGTGACACTAATGTGTGGACTGACAGAGGGGTACTGCCTGTCAGCGATGTACGTGTGGGGGACAAAATAACCTGTGTTCCTCTAAGTGAGGAAGGCAACTATGATGTCGTTGATGCAGTCTACATCAGCGACCACCCCGAGAAAATCTACAGGCTTACACTCAAGAATGGTATGACTCTCAGGGGTAACATCATACACCCAGTGTTGGTTAGACGTAAGGATGACGGTGTTGTGGGCTGGAGTTTCATTGGCCTTTTACATGCCGGAGACTCCGTGTGTACTTTTGAATGTGCCGATTTTCCGGCTGGTTTCCAGCATATTGACGAAATGCACATACAGGACACGCAGGTCTTTGGTCAGTGGAGTGAAGTAGACGAGGTTGTTGAAGACGGTGAGGAGATTGTCTATGGGTTGCTGACTCGTTATACCCATACGTACCTTACCAATAACATTGTCAGCCACAACAGCGGCAAAACCTACGGTGGCATGATGGAGGTTATACCCTACCTCTTCTGGATTGGTACCACAGGTTGGGTAGTGTCTGCCACTTATGATTTGGCAGAGGAGTTGCGTCGTAAAATTGAGGACATCCTCATCGGACGCGCAGGCATGGAGAGGGTGAACAATGTTGTCAACCTTGAGCCATGGCAATTTACCTACAGCATCAAGACACACACTCTCACCATGGGTACTGGGAGTACCCTCATGCTGAAGTCCGCCGACAGCCCTAACAGTATGCACGCCATCCCTTTGGACTATGTGCTTATCGACGAGGCAGCCCTGCTGCCATACTCATTGTATGACACACGTATCGTACCACGTCTGGCAGACGCCGGTGGTTGGGTACTCTCCATGGGTACCTTCGAGTGGCTGGAGGGTGAGTGGTTTGAGGAGTACTTTGACATTGGACAGTCTCAGAATGACCTAGGCATCGAGTCATGGCACCACCCCACTGAGGACAACTACCATGTCTATGTAGCCAAGGGTGGTGAAACGCCAGAGGACATTGGAAGCATCTACCATGTGAACTTTGGTAAAGTCATAAACGACAACAAGGAAGTAGACTGGCCGCTGAAGGCCGGTCAACAAATTATCATTTACAACATTGACAAGGCATGGTTGGACGAACAGAAGAAACGTATGCGTCCAGAGGTGTTTGCCTCAAGGTTTGAGGCCAAGCGTGCGTCCAACCCCTTCCAAGTGTTTCCTACCTGGGACCAGGCCAGGTACAACAGCAGGGAGAGGGCATCCTTCGACAAAGACTTGCCTGTCTACCTTGCCATTGACCCAGGAGGCACATACGCTGTTGCTGTTTTGCAGTTGAAGAAGTTTAGTGATGTCGGTACTGATAACGCCATCACAGATGGCTACAGCCTGTGTATTATAGACGAGTTATACTACCAAACCACCATAACCACCAATGAGGTGTTTGCTGCTGCCTCTAGACGGGAGTGGTGGCCCAATGTCAGCAGGTTTTATATGCCACACTGGGACAAAATGCAGGGGGCGATTGACGTCACTGCCAAGGAACAGCAGCGTACATGGGAGTTTCTGGCGCGTAAGGACGACAGAATAAAGAGTCTACACCTTATGGCCATGAAGGTGAATAGACAACCAGGTATTCAGACTTTGCAGCATTTCCTTGACACGGACAGCATCTACGTAAACCCAAAATGTGTGTTCTGGAACACGGAGATGCGCAGGTGGTCCTACCCACAACCATCACTGATGGAGGCATATGAGGACCCGCGAAAGGGTGAGCCTGTGGATGCGTGGAATCACCTGACAAAGGCCGTCATATACTTCATAGTGAACAAGTTTGGTTATTTTGGTAAATCGTCTAACAACGCCAAGGTGAGTAAACAGGCCATACTCATGAGCAGACAGACTATGCCTGTAGAACAGTCTGCTGTAGTGAGCAGGTATAGGTAATGTGGAGGTAGAGTGATAAATACTATAGACGACTTGACCGTTCTCTTGACCGACCTGAAATCCTTCTACAGACAGCGCAACATCAACATGCTGGCTTGGAGGGACGTGTACTTCCGTAACCCTCAGTCCATTTGGGTTGACAGTGAGGGTAAGTACATGGAACCCGAACCGGATGAGGAGAGGATTATGCTCCCCATCGCCTACAATACTGTAGAGGGTTTCAGGGAACTGCTGTTCACCAAAACACCTTCCATCAGTGTACCACCCCCGTCAATTGAGGGGGCATCTCTCGTTGCCGCTGAACACAACGAGAGGGCGCTGCTGGCCCTGTGGGACAGGGCACAAATCTATGAGAGGTTTAGGGATGCCCTCTGGCACGGCCTTGTGGACGGCTGGGGTGTGCTTCAACTTATCTGGGACCCAGGAGAAGAGGGCGAGTCGCCTATCACTGTATTACACCATGACCCCTACAATGTCTACGCCATGCCAGACAACAAGCCCAACGAGTGGAAGTACGTCGTACACTCTTACCCTCTGCTTGTCGGACAGGTAAAGGAAGAATGGTATCCGAAACCAGACTCAGACAAACGAAAGCGGGCGGTCAAGACTGCCATATCAGCCTTTGAGGGGCTGAAGGAAACTGATGAGGTAACGTTTATTGACTACTGGGACAAGGATGTGAATGCTGTGGCCATTTCCTTTGAGGCCAGCGAGAACAGGCAGCCTGTCACCATTACACGCTGGATAAAGCCGCCCACCCGACATGGGTATGGTTTCTTGCCGTGGGAAATATTCTTGCCCTGTCGTCTACCATTCAGGACATCCGGCGAACGTATGGGTGTTAGCATCCTGTACGTGTTGGAGGACTTGATTGGGTACATGGACAGGCTGCTAAGCCAGAAAGCCACCATGCTACACCGCTGGAGTGACCCGCCCCTCATCACCTACACTGAACAGGGGCCGGACTTTCAGCCCACACGTACAGAGGCCGGTATGCACCTGCGTCTGCGTACTGATGAGAGGGCTGGGTACCTTGTGCACCCTGGCCCTATGCCACAAATAGACAGCATGGCCGCTCAGTTGTCTGAATATGTCGAGGCTTCCAGCCTGCCAAAAGTGTTGCAGGGCGCATATGTGGGAAGTGTCTCTGGTGTGGCCATGTCGCTGTTGCGTAATCCCACCCTGATGAAGGTGGCGTTTAGACAGAAAGAAGTTGAGGCGTGTGCCGAGAGGCTGAACGCCAAAATGCTGCGTCTTATTGAAAAGAAGGCAGTTAGGCCCTTCTATTTGTGGGGGCGTAATGCCACCGGCAATTCTGTGGACGCCATGATAGACCCCGCGGGCATCGGAGGGTATTACAGGAATGAAGTGAAACTGTCAGCGTCTCTACCTACCGATGACGCAAGCACAGTGAACATGTTGGCCACCCTGCTGCAATTGCGTGTGCTCAGTCGTCAGACTGCCCGAGATGTGGCACAGCAGACGCTACACGACATTGTGCCGCAGTCTTTGGTGGACGAGGAAACCAAGATATTGGCGGAACTCATCTGGAATGACGAAAGTATGATTATGTCTCTCGCAAGAGAGGCGGCCAACAGGGTGAACCTGCCATACTTGCAGCAACAGCCCAACCCCAGAGGAGGTTATGGGGAGAGGGAAATAACCATGCCATCAACCACTTTACCATCACAGACTCCTGGTATGCCTGGCGGCAACACTGAGCCAGCCATCGAACAGCGTCTACAGGAAATGATGACCGGTGGGGGTCAACCTCCCGCCCCAGCACCCGAAGGAGAGGGCAACATAAACCTGTTGGAGATGCTGGCAGCCATGGGAGGAGGAGGTACACCGCCTAATGTACGATAACGCAGTTGACCGAGCCTCTACTTTGTTGAATAGAGTGTTGAATAAGGTAGTGGGGCAGTTTCCGGCGCGTGAGTCTAGACGACTCACTCCGCAACAGCAACTGGAAATATTCATGAATCTGACGGAGGACGATTTGAATGAGTTGAAAGCACAAAAGGGTGAAGAGGAATTCAACCTGTATGTGAACGACATGCTGAAACTGTCGAGGAATAAAACATGGCAACCTTAGCAGAAAGAGTGGCCGCTGCCGCAAGGGACCGCACGTATGAGGAAAGACGGCGACAGTTGGCCGAAAGGGAGAGGCAGCGTATCGCTGCCGCACAACTTGAGGAAAGACGTCGGCAACTGGCTGAGAGGGAGAGGCAGCGTATTACTGCTGTTCAGCAGCAGGAAAGACGGGCTGCTCAGCCCGCAGCGCCAGCCAGACAGCCAGCACAACCGCGCCCAACAACTCCTGTGCCTGGGGCACGCCCCACTGTAGCGCCAAGTACTCCAGCGCCAGCAACTACTACCGTAGTGCCTCAGCCGCCAAAGTATGTGGTACCAGAGTACAAAATACCATGGTATGCTGGCGCGGATATTATCACAAGCGCCAGAAGGCAAGGACTTGGACAAAGAGAGTCTGAGAGAATGGCCGACATTTCTAGACAAACTAGGCTTACCAGCCCCTCGCTTCAGCAGCAGGGGCTTGCATGTCGTGAGTTGGCAAGGCGCAGTCTCATTTCAAGACTGGAGTACGGCGCTGATTGGCGTGAACGACGGGCGATTGAGGAGAGGGCTAGAGAGTTGCGTGAGGCAAGGGCATTGCCTACACCACCCGAGCCTGCTGGCTCACCTCACTATTGGTGGTCTGAAAGACATGACCCGACCAAGCCGCCATCACAACCAATACCTGCCGGTTACCACTGGGAACCGTCTGAGAAAACCATGCAGGACGGAAGCAAGACGTTCTTCTGGGCATTGGTGTCTGACGACACTGGCGCTGAAGCACCAGCCGCTTATGACACTGGGTATGGGTACGGGGAGACTGGTGGTGAAGGAGGCGGTTATGGGTATGAGGACTATGGTCCATACTATGACTACGGCGGTGGAGGTGGCGGCAGCGCTGTACCAGAAGTTGAGCCGTTAGGCGAGTTGTCATGGTGGTCCTCCAGTGATGTCATTCAACCACTTTTGCGCAACTGGGCCATATGGTTGCAGGAATTGGTAGAGGCAAATAGACTCATGAACCCAATACCTAACCCGTTTTCCTTTGATGAGGAGGCGGCCAAACTAGCCGAGAAAGCGGAACC
>ENA-UOYA01004900-UOYA01004900.1-activated-sludge-metagenome-genome-assembly--contig:-NODE-4900-length-10893-cov-4.238882_pt1 | contig 10893 bp, 5 predicted proteins | sample MGYA00238163_ERZ764804 | MGnify/ENA primary metagenome ERZ764804 (study PRJEB28919, sample SAMN05720223) | activated sludge metagenome | isolation source: Anaerobic digester | place: Hong Kong...
GCAATCTGGGCGTTGAGCGGATGGTCTTCTACCAGCAAGATCCGGCGCCCTTTCAGCAGAGCCGTGTCGGTTTGTGCAGCTGTAGCTACGGCCGTACTGGCTGTAACCGGAGCAAAGTTAAAATGCAGGGTAAAGGCACTACCTTGACCGGGCGCGCTTTGTACCTCAATGGAGCCGTGCATCTGTTCGGTAATTTTTTTGACGATGGCCAGGCCCAGGCCGCTGCCTTTTTCTACGTTGCCTTGGCCGTTATGTTCCTGGGTAAACGCATCGAACATCTTGCGCTGGAATTCCAGCGACATACCGGCACCGTTATCTGTCACCACAAAGGTGCAGGGGAGCAGGCCGTCCGTAATTTTGCCGCAGGTGGCGCTAAAACTGATGCGGCCGCCGGGCGGTGTAAATTTGGTGGCGTTGTTAATCAGATTAGCAATGATCTGAGTGAACCGCACTTTATCAGTGAGAATTATTTTGTCATCCATATTCGTATTGATGGTAAAAGTCTGCCCGCGCCGGGTGCAGACATCGTCAAACATCAGATGGAGGCCCTGTAAAAATTCCGCAAAGGGGAACGGGGTGGTCTGCAGGTTCAGTTTGCCGCTTTCGATACGGCCCACGTCCAGCACATCATTTAACAGTTCCAGTAAAATAGTGCCGCTGGTGTGAATCTTGTCCAGGTTATCCTGCATGCGTGCCGGGTCATGGATATCGTCCTGGGCCAGGGCCGTCAGACCGATGATGGCATTGAGGGGCGTACGGATATCGTGGCTCATGCGGCTTAAGAAATCTGTCTTGGCCTGGTTGGCCAGTTCGGCAGCTTTAATCTCGGCTTTCTGGGCCGTTAATTTTTCGTTAAACACCCGGTCCCGGTGGCGGTCGTTCATCAGACCGATGATGGTGATGATCATGATAAGGCCGGTAAAAGCCCAGACAACGGAACTGTGTTGTTCGTAAAAGCTGGGTTCTTCGTTTTTAAAGATGGCGCCCATGGTTTCGGGCGGCAATTTGCCTTTGCTAATTTTGAACCGGTTCAGTTGCTGCAGGTCAAAAACATAGTTGTTGCCGCTGGTACGATATCCCAGCGCCGCAATGGTGGTGGCACCGGTTAAAACTTTGCGCACCATCTCGCCGGTCTGTTTGCCTACATCGTCGTAGGACAGGGCGCAGCCGCCTAAAATGCCTTCACCAATCCCGGCTTCGTCCGCTTTAAAGACGGGTACCCGGGCCGCGCTGCTCACAAAGGCGGCGCCGTCCGCAATATCGTAATGTCTGCCGGAGCCGTCGATGCTGAAAACTCCGTACCAGAGAATGGTATCATTATCGTAGCTGCGCAGTTGGCGCGCCAGGGCCTCTGTCTGGTAGTTAGTGGAATCCAGGACGGAGAAGGCCAGCTGGGGGAAATTATGCGCCTGAGCTAAGACCTGGTCAGACGTGCCTTTGGACGAAACCGTGTTATCTCCTACAACAACCAGTTTTTTGGCTTGGGGACGCAACTTTAAGGCCAGCTCAATCGTTTCTTTGACCGGATAAATTTCTACCATACCGGCCAGATTTTGGTCCTGACGCATATAGTTCCGGACTTTTTCTTCCGAGTTAATATTTTCACAAATTACGGGGACATCTTTAAAATATTTGTCCCGGTTCTGTTCCACAAAATCCAGGGCGTCATCATCACCGGCAATGACCAGATCGAAACGGCTATGCTTCTGGAGCAGGTAATCCAGCTCACGTTTGGTTTGGGCAAAAGCAAAATCGTGATCCCGGTTCTTGGTGTTCATGAAGATGTATTGGATACTGGCAATATTTTTTAGTTCTGCTTCCACATGGTTGATGACCAGGGGAACGGTAAAGAAATCCCGGGAGTAGGAGTTGAGAAACAAAACTTGTTTTTGCCTTCTGGCCAGGGTAGGCGTAGCAATAGTATTATCCGCTGCCGTTGCGGTAGCCGCCTGGACCGGACTATTCATGCCACCAGCCAGGAAAACAATAAGCAGACCAAGACAGGCAAAAAAAACAGACATTATCCCAGCACGCACGTAATTTAAAATTGCGCGTGGGATTATCTGTCTGTCTTGTATAGTAACTGCTTTTTTATAGAAACTGCCTAAATATGGATGTATTTTCTTGGTGCTAAACATGTGGCGCCACTTCCTCTTCTTATGTAAAACCTGGCGCTGCTCTAAATTCCAAATTATAATATTATTACATTTAACTTTTGGGAGTCAGGGCCTCGACTAATTTTTTGTATAAAAGTTCCGGAGAGACCGGCTTGGCAATATGATCGTTCATGCCTGCCGCCCGACATCTTTGTACGTCTTCCTCAAAGGCGTCCGCGGTCATGGCGATGACAGGAATAGTTTGGGCATCAGGCCTGTCCAGGGAACGAATGCGCCTTGTCGCCGCTAAACCATCTAAGACCGGCATATGGATATCCATCAGGATGACGGCAAAGGTGCCAGGGGGGCTATCCTTAAAGATTTCTACGCCTTGTTCACCGTTATTGGCTGTGGTGACCGGCATGCCTTTGGCTTTTAAAAGCGCCTTGGCTATTTCCTGGTTCAGCTTGTTGTCTTCGCAGAGCAGAACCTGCCGTCCTGCCAGGATAGTTGTGGCAAGAGCGGGAACTGTGGCTGCCATGGCAGGCTGGGGTGCAGTTACTTCTTTCAGGCACAGGTGGAGGTTAAACTCAGTGCCTTTGTTTATTTCGCTGTGGACGGTGATGGTACCGCCCATCAGATTTACATACTGTTTGACGATGGCCAGTCCCAGACCGGTACCACCGGCTTCGTAACCGGTACGGTTTTCCTGGGTAAAAGGATCAAAGATATGGGGTAAAAATGCAGGTGAGATGCCGATGCCATCGTCTTTTACGGTGGCAACAGAATCTAACTGTCCGTTTTCCAGCTTCACATTATTGAGGGTAAACCAGATATGTCCGCCGGCCGGCGTATATTTGATGGCGTTGGTTAAAAGATTTAAAAATATTTTCTGCAGGCAGAGTTTATCCGCCAGGATAGTGCGGTCAACGATAGCGCTACGATCCGTGATCAGGGTAATCTGTTTTTTCTCAGCTGCCGCCTGAATAGGGGTGATGATAGCGTCAAAAAGTTCGGCGGCCTTCAGTGGTTCAGGATGCAGTTCCAGCTTACCGCTGCCGGCCTTGGAGATGGTCAGCGTATCGTTAATCAGATCCAGAAGCAGGGTGCCGGAAGTTTCTACCTTGTCCAGATATTCTTCCTGTTTTGCCGCTGCCAGTCCCTTTTCTCTGGCCATGCGGGTAAAGTTCAGGATGGCGTTTAAAGGTGTGCGCATATCATGGCTGATATTAGAGAAGAAAGCATTTTTGCCTTCAATATTTTTTTCCAGGGCAGCCAGTTCAATTTCCCGGCGCTCGGTTGCAATTTTAATCTGGTTAATAGCTTCTTGTTCTTTATGCCGTTTGCGGAGCTGTATCAGGGCCACGATCAGGCAGATGACTAACAGCAGCAGCACACCGGTGACGGCGGCTATGACAGTCATGGGTATCCGGGCCAGCGAAGTATCCCAGCGGCTTTCGGGCAGGGTATTATCGGTTACGATGCCGCTGAAACCGAAGGAAGCAACGTTCACGGCTTTACTGAGGATGGTACACAAAGTGCTGTTATTATAAGCTGTGGCGCCACAGATATCCATAGAGTTGGCATTAATCGTGGTCATCTTGTAGGTGCCGATCTGATTCTGGTTAATGAGCCAGGTAGCGGTAGGCATACCGCAGACCAGGGCGTCAACCTTGTTTTCCTTAAGAGCTTCAAAGCAAGCCATGGTATCACCATAGGATACTGTTTCCGCATTGGGAAGTTTACTGATAGTAAGAGCTAAAACTTTACCGCTGCGCGCCTTGACGGCAATTTTTCTGATCCTGTCAATGCTGGTTTGAGCCCGGGTCAGGAGAACCATATCCATAGTGTCGTAGGCCCTGGTCAGGCGCAGGCCGTAACTGTAAGCAGGAATCTGGCCGTTACTATATATTCCCAATACGTCAACTTCGCCGCGGGCAACTGCTTTGGTTGCTTCTTCATAGGTAGCAAAAACTTTATAAACAGGCCGTAGACTTGTAAGCTGGCTGATCTTGGCGTAAAGATCGGGGATAATGCCCTGGGGTTGTTGATCATTACTGTTCTTATAATAAGGATAGTCGTTGGCCACCACGGCGATGGTCAGATCCGGATGTTGGGCTATATATTTTTTTTCTTCCTTGGTCAATATCTTAATGGAAGCATCAGGTTCGTCATATTTCTGAGTCAAGCGGTCGTAGTAGGCAGGGTCTTCGGACAAGATATTGCTCATAGCGTTGTCAACCCTGATTTTTAAGTCCGTATCAGATTTCCGGAAAATAAAATAATAAGGCAGCGGCGCAAAATTTTGAATGGTACGGAAACCTTCCACAACAGGTGAACCGTACAGGCCCGCATCTATTTTACCGTCATTTACGGCAGTCTTGATGTCATCAATATTGGCGTACAGGCGGATGTCAGGGACGATGCCATAAGCGCTGCAAAATTGGGTGAACAGTTCGCGGACCGTGCTGCCTTGTTCGGCGCCATAGGTCATCACGCTCAACTGCCGGAGTTCGCCAAAGGTAAAACGGTCGTCATTCTTGCGGATAAAGACGCACATGGGCAAACGTCCGACTTCATATTCGGTGAAAAGATATTTTTCTGCCCGGGCCGGCGTCTTAATCACATTGCACATCATGTCCAGCCGGCCGTTGTTCAAATCGTTCAATGCCTGAGGACCGCTTTTATATAAGGTGATTTTAATATTCAGGTTGGCATATTGGGCAATCTTATACACATATTCGGCATTCACACCGGTATAGCTGCCATCGCCGGCTTTTTCAGCAAAATGTTTCTGGTCAATGATACCGATGCGGGTGATTTGCCGGGACAGAGGTTGCTTGGAAGGGACAGCAGCCGCCAGGGACGGCATAATAATAGAGGCTGTCCATAGACAAATAAGTATAAGCATGGTTAAAATTCTGCTTAGGCTTGTTTTCATGATGAGCCTCTTTTCTTTCTCCAATAGTGCAAAGCCTGGGTCCAAAGAAAATTACACAATTATATAAATTATTAATTAATATATTATATCCTATTTTAGTGAGAAAATAAATAGTCAGGGACCCTGCTGGCATATTGTAATATAAAAATTTGGATTATTTGCTACCTGTGGTATAATATATAAGTCGAACTGTCACTAAATACATGGAGGAACATTTTGAACCATAAAACCTCAGCACTGGTGGAGGCAGCTATCTTCGCCGCCATCGCTCTGCTCTTTAACGTAGTTTTTTATTTCATACCTTTCCTGACAATCTTTGTCAATCTGGTCATGCCTTTACCGGTAGTGATCTGCGGCCAGCGCCACGGTTTTAAGTGGAGCCTGCTATCGCTGATCGTGGCATCTATCCTGGCAGCCATGCTTATCAATCCGCTGCAGGGATTGTTTTATCTGGGTGTGTACGGTGTGCTGGCTTTAATTGCCGGTACCTGCATGTACCGCAAGGTGCCGCCGGTTAAAACGGTGCTTTTGGCTTCTATCGGCGCCCTGATCGGATACGGTGCCAATATCGCCATTGCGTTTTTCCTGATGGGGATTAACCCGATTACGACTTTCTTTACCGGTCTGGACCAGGCTCTGCCCCAGATGGTCAATGCGATGACCAGTGCCGGCATGAGCGGCGAAAGCGCCATCCAATGGCAGGGGGAATTCCAGCAGTCTATCGAGATGATGAAGATTATTCTGCCGGGTGCGCTCTTGCTTTATGCTCCTATCGTTTCTTTTATCAACTATGTGGCCGCCCGCAGGATTATCATGCGGCTGGGCCAGTTTATCCAGGGCTTTCCTGATTTTTTACACTGGAACATGCCCAAGGCGGTGGTGCCGATTTATTTCCTGGCTTTTTTTGCCATCAGCTATCTGCACAGCGCCGGTTTGAAAGACAGTCTGTATTTTAAGATTTGTGCCAACCTGTGGGCTATTACCAGCGTGCTGCTTGTCATCCAGGCGTTCGCGGTTATCTACTGGTTTGTGCGCGTGAAGGGATTTTCCCGGATCTGGCTGTATGTGGCGGGGTTTGCCGCCATGTTCATGCCCATGGTTTCCCTGGTGTTCACCTACGTGGGCGCCTACGACCTGCTCTTTAATTTCCGCAAGCTGAAAAAGCAACCGCCTCAGGCCGGGGAAAAACAACAGACACAAAGTAAGTAAGAGGTGTAATTTATGTTTAGTAAAAACTTTTTTAATGGCTGGCAGGACATCAAGCTGTATGTGATCATGATCATCATACTGCTGGTGGTCTTTAGCGTGGAACATGTGTATTTTATTCCCGCCGCCATCATCCTGGCCGCCTCGGTAATTTATTATGCCCGCCGCGGTCTCAGGAATCGCCAGGGTTCCTACACCGGTTATCTGGATAATATTATCCGGAATATCGAGCGGGCCCATTATTATGCCGTGGACCATCTGGATGTGGGCATGGCAGTTTTTGGCAAGGACGGGCTGCTGCAATGGAAGAATGAGTTGTTCCAAAAATACGTAGGCCAGAAAAATATTGAAGGCCTGCGTCCGGAAGAAATTATTCCGGAGCTGGGACCCAGCGCTTTTGAAACCATGTGTGTCAAGGACGATAGCAAACTCATCCAGATTGAAGGCCGTTACTATACGTTGCAGTATTTTTGCGTGCAGACACAGTTTAAGGATTCCCGCCACAAAAATCTGAGCGATACCAAGAATGGCTTGATGCTGTTTTTGACCGATGTGAGCGAGCGGGAACTGTTAAAACAAAAATATGAGAACGAACGCATCTGCCTGCTAAATATCCGCTTTGATAACTACGAAGACGTGATGAAAGGTTTGAGCGAAAGTGCCCGTGCCAACGTGGACGGTGCCGTGGCTGAAATCTTAAGCAAATGGGTGGATGATGAGCACGGATTTGTGAGCCGGGTCACCAAGGATAGTTTTTCTGCCGGTATGAATAATGCAGCCCTGCGTGATTCCATGGAAGATAAGTTTGCCATCCTGGATAAGGTGCGGGCTATCAAGCTGGAAAATAAGATTGAGCCCACATTGAGCATCGGCGCTTCGGTGGACGGAGCCAACCTGCAGGAAGTTTATCAGGCGGCTGGCAAAGCGCTGGAGCTGGCGCTGGGACGCGGCGGCGATCAGGCTGTGGTCATCGTGAACGGGCAGAACCAGTTCTTTGGCGGCACCAGTACCGTGACAGCCAAGAGTACCAGGGTCCGGGCCAGGATTGTGGCGCATACTATCCATGAGCAGATGGAAAAGGCCGACAAGATTTTTGTCATGGGCCATGTGAATGAGGATTACGATTCCATCGGCAGCTGTATCGGTGTGGCCAAGATGGCTCTGGCCCTGAAAAAAGAGACCCATATCGTTATCAGCGGTACCAGTGTGGCGCTGAAAAAGATTACCGACATGCTGAACTCGGGCGAGATTGTGTTGACCGGGCAGGATGCCGAGTATGCCAAGATTTTGGTGAAAGGCGATGAAGCGGTACCGCTGGTAACGCCGGACAGTCTTTTGATGCTGGTGGATCACCACCGCAAACCGCTCTGTGCCAGCAAGAAACTTTTGGAAGCGATTCCCAAGCGCCGGATTATCGTGGACCATCACCGCCGGGCGGAAGATTTGATTCCCGGAACGCTGCTCCAGTATCTGGAACCTTCCAGTTCCAGTACCAGCGAGCTGGTGACGGAGCTGGTGCATTATTTTGACGACAACCTGGACTTTAGCGTGATTGAAGCCACGGCTTTGTACGCGGGTTTGATTGTGGATACAAAGAACTTTGCCGTGCAGACCGGCGAGCGTACCTTTGAAGCGGCGGCATTGCTGCGCCGGAGCGGGGCTGACCCCAGCCTGGTACGCCAGCTCTTTAAGGATGACCTGAATGCGTTCCGGGAGCGTTACAAGATTATCGCTTCCGCCCAGTCGCCCTTGCCGGGTCTGGCTATCGCTGTCAATAAAGGCGTGGTCAAAGATGGTACTCATTCCATCATCGCGGCTCAGGCCGCCGACGCCATGGTCAGCATTAACGGTATCGTGGCCAGCGTGGTGGTGAACGAATTTACGGATGGTACGTTAGGCGTCAGTGCCCGCAGTGACGGCAGCGTCAATGTACAGATTATCATGGAAGAGCTGGGCGGCGGCGGACACCAGACGGTGGCCGGCGTACAGTTAAAGAATGTGCAGACCGAGGACGTGGTGCAGCAGATTATCGCTCTTACCAAGAAACAGATGGAAGAAACTGCCGCCCGCCAGGCGGAAGAAGCCAGGGCGGAAGCTGAAGTAGCGGCCCAGGTGGTGGCGCAGAACAACAGCAAATAGACTAAGCAGAAAGCAACTGATCCAGGCATTGCGCAAGCAGCTAAAGTTAGTTGCCCTATATAAAGATATTTTAAATTTAACGGAGGCGTGGACAAGATGGAAGTTATTTTATTACAGGATGTAAAAGCTTTAGGTAAGAAGGGTGATATCGTCAAGGTGGCGGAAGGTTACGGCCGTAACTTTTTACTGCCCCGTGGCGTAGCCAAAGAAGCAACTAAGGCCAACAAACATCAGGCCGTGGTAGATAAACAGGTAGCGGAGCATCGCGCGGCACAGCGCAAGGATGAAGCTACCATGTTGGCGGCTCAGGTGTCTAAGGTAACTGTTAAACTGACAGTAAAGATGGGTGAGAACGGCAAGATGTTTGGCAACGTGACCAGCAAGGACGTGGCTAAGGCCTTGATCGCCCAGACCGGTCTGGATATTGACCGCCGTAAGATTGAGTTAAAGCAGCCGGTGAACGGCCCCGGCGATTATGTGGCCGTAGCCAAACTGCATCCGGATATTGCCAGCGAGTTTAACGTACGCGTGGATGCAGAGTAATTTTTAGAGTAACTTGTAAGTCGGCAAGCGCAAGTGGTGCAGGAGTAAATCATGCAGGAAAGAATACCGCCCCAGAATATAGAGGCCGAACAGGCCGTCTTAGGGGCCATGCTCATTGATAAAGAAGCGGTGACTATTGTAGCCGATAAGCTACAGGCCGGAGATTTTTACCGGGAGGCGCATAAGGTTATTTATGACGCCATGATGGAGTTGCATAACAAGCAGCAGCCGGTAGATTTGTTGACGGTGACGGATGCGCTGAAAAAGCTGAACAAGCTGGATGACATCGGCGGCATCGCCTACCTGACCAGTCTGGCCAACGTGGTGCCCACTGCAGCTAATGTGGGTTACCATGCGGACATCGTGGAAGAAAAATCTACTTTGCGCCAGTTGATTGCCGGTGGTACCCAGATTGCCAGCATGGGTTTTGAAGGCGCCGGGGAAGTGGAAGAAATTATCGGTCAGGCCGAGAGCACCATCCTGTCCATCGCTAACCGCAAACAGGAAAAGGATTTCGTCCTGATGCAGGAATCCATGGCGGGTGTGATCCATAAGATTGAACAGCTGGCTGACAACAAAGGTGATTTGACCGGGCTGGCCACGGGCTTTATTGATTTTGATACGCTGACCGCCGGTCTGCATCCGTCCGATTTTATTATTTTGGCGGCGCGCCCTTCCATGGGCAAGACTGCCCTGGCGTTAAATATTGTGGCCAATGTGGCTATCCGCGGCGCTAAGTCCGGCGAGAAACCCAAATCCGTGGCCATGTTCAGCTTGGAAATGAGCCAGGAACAACTGGTACAGCGTATGTTGTGCAGCGAGGCCCGTATTGATGCCCAGAATTTACGGCTGGGACGTCTGGGTCAGTCCGATTGGGCCAATTTGTGGCTGGCGGCTGATAATTTAAGCAAGGCCAAGATTTTTATTAACGATAAACCGGGCATCACCGCCCTGGAGATGCGCAGTAAGGCCCGCCGTCTGCAGGCTCAGGAAGGTCTGGACCTGATCGTGGTGGATTATCTGCAGTTAATGCAGGGCAGCGGCAAGAAGAGTAACCAGGACAACCGGCAGCAGGAAGTCTCTGATATTTCCCGTAACCTGAAAGCTTTGGCCCGGGAACTGAATGTACCGGTTATCGCCTTGTCCCAGTTAAGCCGTGGTGTGGAAAGCCGTACCAGTAAACGGCCGATGCTGAGTGATTTGCGTGAATCCGGTTCTTTGGAGCAGGACGCAGATATCGTAGCTTTTTTGTACCGGGAAGATTATTACAAGCAGGAAGGCGAAGAACCTACCAACGTGACGGAGCTCATCGTAGCCAAGCATCGTAACGGTCCTATCGGCAACATCCCGCTCTTCTTTGAGAACAAGATTACCCGTTTCCAGAGCCTGGACAAGAATGCCCTGCCGCCCCGGAAAACGGCACAATAGTTTACTTGCAGTCAGACACATAAAATGTTAAAATATGGGTGGAAAAGTTGATTGATGAGAACAGGAAGAGCGCGTCGAGACCTCTTCCTCTTCTTGTTTATAGGAAAGTTTAAGGAATGGGGGCATTGTACAATGATTGATCGTTATACCAGTAAGGAAATGGGCAGCATCTGGACGCTGGAAAATGAATTCCGCACCATGCTGAAGGTAGAGATTACCGCCTGCGAGGCCATGAACAAGATGGGTCAGGTGCCTGACGATGCTTTGCATGACATCCAGACCAAGGCAGATTTTCGTCTGGAGAGGATTCACGAGATTGAAGCCGTGACAAATCATGACATCATCGCTTTCTTGACTAACGTGGCGGAATATGTGGGACCTGCTTCCAAATATATTCATAAGGGCCTGACCAGCAGCGACGTGAAAGATACCGCTATGGGTATCATGATGGCGCAGTCCGCAGATATCCTGCTGGATTTGCTGGAAAAGTTTCACGCCGTTTTAAAACGCCGTGCCGCCGAGTTTAAACATACGGTGATG
>ENA-UOYA01004902-UOYA01004902.1-activated-sludge-metagenome-genome-assembly--contig:-NODE-4902-length-10892-cov-5.247670_pt1 | contig 10892 bp, 13 predicted proteins | sample MGYA00238163_ERZ764804 | MGnify/ENA primary metagenome ERZ764804 (study PRJEB28919, sample SAMN05720223) | activated sludge metagenome | isolation source: Anaerobic digester | place: Hong Kong...
TTCAAGTAGGGAAACTGTAGAAGGATTTTTGCAAACCATCAGGTTTCTAAAATGTGTAGCAAGCCCAGCTATAAAATGGTGACCATCAAATCCTTTTGCCAAGATATCATTATAAGCCAAAAGAATTTCAGGAATTTTATTTTCAATAATCAGGTTTGTAACATTCACATAGGTTTCGTAGTCCAAAACATTCAAGTTTTCTGCTACGGCTTGTCTTGTAAGGTTGCTACCACAATACGAAACTACTCTATCAAAGATAGAAAGTGCGTCACGCATGGCACCATCAGCTTTTTCTGCAATAATATGTAAAGCGTCGTCTTCGTAAGTTATATTTTGACTTTTGGCAACTTCAGCCAAATGCTCTTTAGCATCTTTTATCGTGATTCTTTTGAAATCAAAAATTTGACACCTTGATAAAATTGTTGGGATAATTTTATGTTTTTCGGTCGTAGCCAAAATAAAAATGGCATGTTTTGGCGGTTCTTCCAATGTTTTCAGAAAAGCATTAAAAGCAGCCGACGACAACATGTGAACCTCGTCTATTATATATACTTTATATTGACCAGTTTGGGGTGGAATTCGAACTTGATCAATCAAGTTTCTTATATCATCAACCGAATTATTTGAAGCAGCATCTAGTTCAAAAACATTGAATGCAAAATCTTCAAACGGATCATCATATCCTGGCTGATTAATTTTTCGAGCCAAAATTCTAGCACAAGTAGTTTTACCCACACCTCTTGGTCCAGTAAAAAGTAATGCTTGTGCAAGATGATTTGTTTCTATAGCGTTGAGCAAAGTATTAGTAATAGCCTGTTGCCCCACAACATCTTTAAACGTTTGTGGTCTGTATTTTCTTGCTGATACTACAAATTGCTCCATAGAAATAATTGGTTCACAAATATAGGTTTTGAAATGTCAAATATCAAATATTACCTATCAAATATTTCATTTGACTAAATTTTTAAATCCAATATCCAATATCTAAAATCTAATATTCTACCTTTGCCACGCAGACCGCCTTATCGCTGTTTTGTTTTTACAAAAGAGAGGAAAGTCCGGACACCACAGAGTAGCATATTGGGTAACGCCCAACTCTCGTCTTTTGGGACGAGAAGGACAAGTGCAACAGAAAGGATGTACAGGTAATGCTGTAGTGAAATCAGGTAAACTCTATGCGGTGAAATTCCAAGTATATCGGCATTTAAGGGTTACTCGTCCGTTGTCGAAGGGTAGGAAGATTGATCTCGTTGGTAACAGCGAGACTAGATAAATGATAAGGTCTCGTCTTTTTGGACGAGAACAGAATCCGGCTTATAGGTCTGCTTTTTTTTCAAAACTTTTGTAAATTGCCTTTTTATTTAATTCTCATGGCAAGTCATATAGTAAAAGTTCTAGAGTCAAAGTTTATAACTCACGATGTCAAAAAAATTAGAGTGGAAAGACCAAGCGAATATTCATTTATTCCCGGTCAAGCTACCGAAGTAGCCATTAATCTTCCTCAATGGAAAGACCAATTGCGACCATTTACTTTTACAAATCCTATCGACACAAAATACTTAGAGTTTATGATTAAAATTTATCGTGATCATAACGGTGTGACAAACAAAATGGGTGGAATTAACGCTGGTGATGAATTAATAATTCATGATGTTTTTGGCACAATAGAATACAAAGGAAAAGGAACTTTTATTGCTGCAGGTACAGGAATTACACCTTTTATTGCAATTTTTAGAGCTTTGTATAACAATAATAAATTAAGAGGAAATAGATTAATTTATGTCAATAAAACCTCTGATGATATTATTGCTGGGCAAGAATTATTCATGATGTTCAAAAAAGATTTTGTCAATGTTTTAACTCGCGAAAACACGATTGGTTTCATTGGGAAAAGAATTGATAGAAATTTTTTGATAGAAAATATAGTTGACTTCAATCAGCAATTTTATGTATGTGGACCAGAAAGTTTTGTATTAGACGTAAATAAAAATTTACTAGAACTTGGTGCTGAACCAGAATTTCTAGTTTTTGAACAATAATTTATTCTTCGTCTTCCTCTTCTTCTGTTTCAAATTCAAAAAATGAAAATACCGAACCACCATAACTTTTTTGAAAAGAAAAGTTTGCCATGTTCTCTAGTTTGGTGTATTTAGAATGTTCTACAACAAGCATTCCTTCTTCGTCTAGAAGTTCGTTTTCAAAAATGAGCTCAACGATTTTCTCAAATTCCTTTTGTTCCATTCCATAAGGAGGATCAGCAAAAATAATATCGTAGTTACCGGTATGTTTTTCTAAGAATTTAAAAACGTCGCTTTTCAATGCAGTGATGTCAAATTCAAATTCTTTGGCAGTTTTCTTTATAAAGTTTATACAACCCATATCGGCATCAACACAAACTATTGGTGCAGAACCTCGCGAAGCAAATTCATAACTGATGCTTCCAGTTCCTGCAAAAAGTTCCAAAATTTTCAGTTCTGAAAAATTGAAATGATTATTCAAGATGTTGAATAACGCTTCTTTGCTCATATCGGTCGTAGGACGAACAGGAAGATTTTTGGGTGGCATTATTCGTCTTCCTTTGTATTTACCGGAAATAATTCTCATGAATGTAAAAGAATAAAATGTTCTCTGTTTTCCTTTTCAGTAAATGAGTTGAACGTGAAATTCATGTTCATCAATGATACATTTCGAACATATTTGAAAGTGATTTCAAATAATGGACTTTCTTCGTCAATATTTCCTAAAAATTCTAATTTGAAATTTTCAGGATTTAATGAAAGTTGCTCCGCAGTAAAAAGAATGTAATAGATTAAATCCTCTGGAGTTTTGTAATCGAATGAATTGTAAAATTCCAGTTTTTGATTTTGAAGAACAACAATTTCAAAATGCGTTTCATTAACATGAACAAACATTTTTCTTTCATCATTATTTTTAGAAAAGTCCAATAATTTTTCAATCAAAATAGTATTGGAATGCTTGTACTCAAAGGTTCCAAATTGGTCAATGAAATAATTGTTCATGTTCACATAGGGAATGTAAACATTGTTCATTTCATATTTTTCTATTGGGTCAAAAGCAAAAAAATCGGTTTCAAAAACTTTTGTATTGAATTGAAGATAACTTCCCAGATATTCTTCATCAAACAAAGCCACAGGTACAAATGTTGACAAATTATTACTATGAATAATCACAATTTCATCATAGCCAGCTTTTAGTTCAGGATATTTATGAAAAGCTTCGCTAAATAAATCTTCGATGCGAATATTTTTCTCAAATTTTCCAATGGTAATTTTGTGTAGAGAAATAGGTTTTGTAGTCAATGTATCAAAAGTAGCAAAAGACAAACCACTCAGCGAAACCTGAATGGATAGTTTTCTGTACATTTTATCAATAATGCTACTGTTTTGCCACATGATTTTGTAAAAGGCAAACTTACAAATTAAACAACAAAATTCAAGAGGTTATTTTTATAAGCCAACAAAGATTTTTCTTTTGAATAAAAATGACGTTTATCGTTATGAAAAATTACGTTTCAAATTTTCAGTATCTACTTTCTATTTAACTATATTTGAAGTCAATCAAAAAATTGCAATATATTCCATGTTACCTAGTCAATTTTACAGCTTGTTGCACAATCGTTTTCCTTTTCAGCCTACTGTAAAACAGGATATTTTTTTTCAACAAATAGCCGATTTTTTGACCAATAAAAATCAAGATCAAATTTTTGTTTTGAAAGGTTATGCAGGTACGGGAAAAACAACTGTTATTTCGGCCATTGTCAATAATCTTGAAGCAATCAATAAAAAATATGTTCTCCTTGCGCCAACTGGTCGAGCTGCCAAAGTAATTGCCAATTATTCTAGCAAAGAAGCTTTTACTATTCACAAAAGAATATATTTCCCCAAGAAGTCTAAAAGTGGTGGAGTAGCATTCACCATGCAAATCAACAAATTCAAAAATACAATTTTCATTGTTGATGAAGCTTCGATGATTTCTGATACAGACTCGGACTCTAAATTATATGAAAACGGTTCTTTGCTCGATGACTTGATTAGTTACATATATAATGGTAACAATTGCAAAATGATTTTGTTGGGCGATACTGCACAGTTACCGCCAGTTCAGCTTGATATTAGTCCAGCTTTGGATGTTGATACTTTGGCATTGCATTACAACATGGAAATTCAATCTATAGAACTGGATGAAGTCATGCGACAAGAGGAAAAGTCTGGAATTCTATACAACGCCACACAACTTCGTGAATTGCTCAAATCTAATTTTATTGATACGTTTCAGTTTAAGCTAAAGGGATTTAAAGATATCGTTAGACTAACAGATGGTTTTGATATTCAGGATGCAATTCAATCGGCTTACAGCAATTATAGCATTGAAGACACTTGTTTTATTGTTCGGTCAAATAAAAGAGCCAATCAGTACAATCAGCAAATTCGCTTGAAGATTTTAGATAAAGAAAATATGTTGTCTGTTGGTGATTATTTGATGGTTGTAAAGAATAATTATTTTTGGTTAAAAGAAAAGGACGAAGCAGGTTTTATTGCAAATGGTGATATTATTGAAGTTTTGGAGATTTTTAAATTTATAGATATTTATGGGTTTACTTTTGCCAAAGTAAAAATTAGAATGGTGGATTATCCTAATCAAAGACCACTTGAAACGATACTACTACTAGATACCATCACGAGTGAATCACCATCATTGACCTATGAACAAAGCAATAAGTTATACCAAGCTGTTATGGAAGATTATGCCGATGAAAAAGCGCAGTACAGAAAGTTTTTGAAAGTTAAAAACAATGAATATTTCAATGCGCTTCAGGTAAAATTTTCATATGCTATTACTTGCCACAAATCTCAAGGCGGACAATGGAATACAGTATTTATAGAACAACCATATCTGCCCAATGGAATTGATGTAGATTACATCAGATGGCTTTACACAGCTGTTACAAGAGCAAAAGATAAATTGTATTTAATTGGATTTAAAGACGAAAATTTTGAATAAATTATGAAAGTAAATTTAAAAAACGGAATTGGAGATTTGCTTTTTGGGATGAAGCAAAAAGATGTTGAAGCTATTTTAGGAAAACCAAATAAGCAGTTTCTTGACGACGATAATAACGTAATTTATTTATACAACAACCAAAAACTCAGATTGACTTTTTATGAAGACGAAAACTTTCGATTGGGTTATATCATAACTTCCAATCCTGAAGCAACAGTTCTGGATAAAAAAGTCATAGGTAAGAATATTGATGATGTAAAAAAATCACTACCTATCAAGGATTGGGATACCGAGGATTTTGATAGTACAACGAACCATTTCAACGAGTCCAACTGGTTAATTTTTCAAACAGAATTCGAACAAGTTATTCGAATTGAACTCGGTGCAATTATAAACGACAATGATGAAATAGAGTGGAAGTTTAAATAATTTCTGCACTAAGACCAGCTTCCAACAATTGAGTACACTGTGGTTTTAGTTCATCAAAATGTCCTGTTTTTACAGTGCATTTCCCTTTGTAATGAACAATAATAGAGCATTGCTCAGCTTGTTCAGCGGTATGGTTACATACTTTTATTAATGTATCAATCACATGATCAAAAGTGTTTACATCGTCATTGTAAAGCACGATTTCATTATTTATCTCTACAAGTTCGTCTAATAAAATTTCCTCTTTTACTTTTTCAATTGTACTCATAAAAATATTTTTTTACGAATTTATATATTTTAGAGATACCCAATTGTTTCGTTCTAGTTTTTTAACAAATTTTAAGCCATTGTTTGAACAACATTCATCAATAGCTGGAATATCTTCGTTATAAAAACCACTGAGTAGCAAAATACCTTTCGGGTTCAGACATTCAGCATATTGCTTCATGTCATTCAGTAGAATATTTCGATTGATATTAGCGATTATCAAATCATATTTTTTTCCAGACAATAGCGAAGCATCACCTTCATAAACGGATATTTCTTTACAATTATTTCGTTCAGCGTTTTCAATAGAATTTAGATAACACCAGTTATCAATGTCAATAGCATCAATTGGTTTGGCTCCTTTCATCTCGGCAAGAATTGCTAAAATAGCAGTTCCACAACCCATATCGAGTGTTTTTAGATCAGTAACATCCATTTCCAATAAGTGCTGAATCATCATGTGAGTAGTTTCATGATGACCTGTACCAAAACTCATTTTTGGCTCGATTACGATATCAAATTTGGCATCAGTTTTTTCGTGAAATGGAGCTCTAACGTGACAAGTTCCGTCAACATCGATAGGTTCAAAATTTTTCTCCCATTCTTCATTCCAGTTCACTTGATCAATTTCCTCAATAGTATAAGTAATTTTAAATTCTGGAGAATTTAGGATTTGTATATCTTCAAGAATTGTATCGTTTGAAAACTCTTTTTGAATGTAAGCTACGATACCATTATCAGTTTCGATGAAGCTTTCGAAAGGTTTTTCACCAAGTTCGGCAATTAGAATTTCTGAACCTATTTCTTTTGGCTCAATGGTAAAATGAAATCCAAGGTAAATATTTGACATGTAATTTTTTTTTTGCAAAGGTACAATCCAAATGATGAAACTAGATTGTTTTCTTTGAAAAAAGATTTAGTCGATTTTTACAACAGTTCTAATGCTTTGACTAGGAAGTTCGTCTGGAGCAACATTAAAAATAATTAATCTATTGTAACGTTCATTGTCTGCGTCATACAGATAGGTCATTGTGTTTTCCTCTGGATTATAAGTCAATTTAGCTTTCATGTTCTTGGACTGAAATAACCAAGTTCCTTCATTATCTGCAGTTTGAGCAAATTCCTTTATAGAGCCATGATGCAATCGTGCAATCCCGTTATCAACCATGGAAATGACAATGTAACCGTTTGTTTTAGAACCAATTTCGCGAATATCAATAACAGAATGTTCATATTCTGTTTCTTTCAATTCATATTTTTTTACTTGATTATTCCAAACGTAGTATTTCCTTGTGTCTGATTGAAACCTTTTTTGAGTATCTATTTGAGCAAATGTATTTTGAACTACAAAAAAGAAAAATAAAATTATAAATTTTGTTTTCATGACCTGTTTTTGACTTATCGGTGTAAATATATCACTTGTAATCGTTAAAGTGCAAATAAAATCGATGAAATGCAATTTTTATAAAAAATAAATAAAAAAAACCTTTCAAAAAAGAAAGGTTTTAGAATTTTAATAAGAAAAGTATTTTTATTTAATAGCTTCAACAATTTTAGAAAAATCATCGGCTTTTAGTGCTGCTCCACCAATCAATCCGCCATCAACATCGGGCTTTGAAAAGATTTCTTTTGCATTTTCAGGTTTTACACTTCCACCATAAAGTATAGAAACATCTTCCGCAATATCACTTCCGTAATGTTTTCTAATAGTTTCTCTAATAAATTCATGCATTTCTTGGGCTTGCTCTGGCGTTGCCGTTTCACCTGTACCAATTGCCCAAACTGGTTCATAGGCAAGAATAATTTTTTCCCAAGCACTATTTTCTACATGGAACAAACCATCACGAAGTTGGTTTTCTACTACGTTGAAGTGTTGATTGTCTTGTCTATCTTTTAGCTCTTCACCAAAACAAAATATAACTGTCATATCGTGTTTTAAAGCTGTGTCAACTTTTTCAGCTAATAAAGCATCTGTTTCATGAAAATAAGCTCTTCTCTCAGAATGACCAAGTATTACTGTTTTGACACCAATATTTGTAAGCATACTAGCTGAAATTTCCCCAGTAAAAGCTCCAGCTTCAGATTGATGCATATTTTGTGCTGCAACTGCAATGTTAGAATTTTCCAAAACATTTACAGCTAAATTAAGATTTACAAATGTAGGTGCTACAATTATTTGTGCTTCAACATCATTTGGAAGGTTATCAATTAACTCATTTAGAAGCTGTCTTGTTTCAACAGCATTTTTATGCATTTTCCAATTTCCAGCAACTATTTTATTTCTCATCTTTTAATTTATTAAGTGCTTCATCGATTTTCTCAAAATCGGTTTCTATTGCTCTGTATATAATAATTTTTCCAGTTTTATCTATTACAATATATCTAGGTATCCAATCTAAATTGATAGATTTCCCAAACTGACCTTTCATTCCATCTGTTGCCCAATAGTGATCACCTTGTAATTCATGTTTTTCAATTCCAGCCAGCCATTTTTCATAATCTTTATCCATTGAAATAAAAACATAATCTACCTCTGGATGTGCTGCTTGAAGTTCTTTAACTTTTGGCATAGCCTTTACACAATCGCTACACCATGATGCCCATACTTCAATAACAGTTGTTTTACCCACATGTTTATTAAGTACTTCAGCAAAATATGTATTTGTGTTGTCAGGCTTAATCAATGCTTTTTTTAGAGATTCTCTAGGAAATGTTGTTTCTTGTGAGTGACAAGAAGTTGATAAAATAAAAAACATTGATAGAATGATTAACTTTTTCATAGGTTGTGATTTAGAAGTTGTTTTTCTCTTTTTCTGGATTTAGATAATAGATTTTGTGTTTTTTTCGTCTCATCTCTCTTCTACGTTTTCTTCTTCTGGAGTCATAAAGACGTTTAAAAATAATAACAAAAATTAGAAACCCAATCGCAACTAATATACTACCTACCAATATGAAAAAAGTATTTCCTATTGGAGGTTTTTCCATAACTGCAATATAATCTAAAATAAAAAATCCTAAAAGAATTATTAATGTAGCTGCAATAGAACCTACAATAGCTCTGTCCTTTTCTCTTTTTGATTTAATAAAATTTATTATCTTTTTCATCATTGAAATCTATTTTTTCAACTCATTATATGGTTTTTCAATAATTTTATGAAATTCTTCTACATTGAATTTATTTGCATTTATTCCATCGAAGAATTTGTATTCGTTACCGTTCCACAAGTATTTTACACCCGGAGTATCACGACCTGAACCCAATAACTTCCAGAAAGGTATGACCTCAATAACTTTGTATGGATATTCGGCACCGGCAAATTTAAAAAAGTCAGGTATTAAATCAGCTTCTTCATTCATAAAGATAATTGAAATTTCTGGAAAACCTTTCATTTTTTTCCTCAAATCGGTCAATTCTTTCGCTGCTTCACGACAATGATCGCATCCAGGAACAAAAAGGCAAAATGTTTTTTTCCCTTTATCAATATTAGGAAAATATTGAGCATATCCCGATTTTTTTGCTGCTGGTTCAGTAGGTTCAGCAGGTTTTACCGGTTCAGTAGTTGATTTATTAATGGTGTCAATATTTGGCTTTTCGGTAATCGGTTGAATATTTAAAGTATCAATTTCTGGAAGAACATTCTCGGGAATATTTACTGTTTTTTCTACTTCATTTATGGGTTGAATAGGTGCTATCATAAATAACCCTAAAAATGATGCAAATGTTACTGTTGTTAGTATCCAAAAATTATCATTTTTCTCATTACTTTTTGGCAAGACAAATAACAACCAAATGAGTAAACCTATTGCTATGACATTTTTAATAATAGCCTCAATAGGTGTCATTGGCAATAAGCTACCAAAACATCCACAGTTGCCAGAATTACCACCATGAATGAAACTCTCATAGGTTAGATGCGTTGTAAAAACTGCCAAAAGTAGTATTGTACCAGGAATGACAATAGTTCTTAAAAAGTTCTTTTGAAGAATTAAAAAACCTAAAGCAAATTCAATTCCAATAAGTATTCTGGAAAAATAAGGAGCAAATCCTTCAGAAAAGCCCATTGGATAGAGTTGTTTTACTTCAAAAGTAGAAATAGCAAAATAAGGTGATGGATATAGTTTTGCAACTGCTGAAAGCAAAAAAAGAAACGATATCAACAGTCGAATTCCCCAAGAAATATTTTTTTTTGAAACACTCATTAGCTAGTTTTTTATTGTCCGAAATTCATCAAAATCAAAGCAAAGATTGAATAGTTAATCATGTCTTGATAATTGGCATCGATACCTTCTGACACTAGGGTTTTTCCTTTATTGTCTTCGATTTGCTTAACTCTAAGAAGTTTTTGTAAAATCAAATCAGTTAATGAACTAACTCTCATTTCGCGCCAAGCTTCACCATAATCATGATTTTTTGCTTCCATCAAAGATTTTGTTAATGCTACTTTTTCGTCATAAAGTTTTGTTGCTCTGTCAATATCCAAATCAGGTTGCTCAACTACGCCAAGTTCCAATTGGATCAATGCCATGATGGAATAATTGATTATCCCAATAAATTCACCAGTTTCATCTTCATCAACTTTTCGAACTTCATTTTGTTGCAAACTCCTAATTCTTTGAGCTTTTATAAATATTTGATCTGTCAATGATGGTAATCGTAAAATACGCCAAGCACTTCCATAATCTTTCATTTTGTTGATATAAAGTTGTCTGCAAATTGCAATAACCTTATCATATTCTTGTGAAGTATTACTCATTTAGGTATATCTTTGTAACAATTTTTTTCAAATGTAAATAATAAACCTCGAAGTACAAAAACTCAAACCTTATAAGTAACTTAAAATATAAAATGACCATCAATTGCAGAGGAAAATTAATCGACTTGACTACTCCCAAAGTAATGGGAATTCTTAATGTTACTACGAATTCATTTTTTGATGGAGGAAGATATATAGAGGAAAAAAGCATTTTAAATCAAGTTGAAAAAATGCTTGTGGAAGGAGCAACTTTTATAGATATTGGTGCCTATTCTAGCAAGCCAAATGCTGAAATTGTTGCTGAAGAAGAGGAGTTAAAAAAAGTGCTTACCACTGTGGAATTAGTGTTGAAAAATTTTCCTGAGACATTGATTTCTGTAGATACTTTTAGATCAAAAGTTGCTCAAGAAGCTATAGCAT
>ENA-UOYA01004905-UOYA01004905.1-activated-sludge-metagenome-genome-assembly--contig:-NODE-4905-length-10889-cov-16.334502_pt1 | contig 10889 bp, 11 predicted proteins | sample MGYA00238163_ERZ764804 | MGnify/ENA primary metagenome ERZ764804 (study PRJEB28919, sample SAMN05720223) | activated sludge metagenome | isolation source: Anaerobic digester | place: Hong Kong...
ACTGCATATGGATATAAAAAAGTATCGGAATTATCGTAAAACAGAAAGACTCCGGGTTTTAAATCTTTTAGCGCGTTGTATGGAGGAATTGCATAAACCTCGTCCCTATCCATTTTTGCAAAATTAAAACTATAAGTGTTATTTCCAAATGTAGACGGACCAATTAAAATTTCCAGAAAAACAAGACAGGAAATTCCTAAGACAATAAACCTCCCAAACAAATCAATGAAACTTTTATTTTTGATATTCACTTTTTTCATTAAAAATTTCACAAACATGTCTAAACCATAAACACTCATAATATATGTAGGAACAAAAATTAAAACCATAAAGGCCGGAACAATGGTTAATCTATTAAACAATGGTAATTTAAATAAAAAATCTGAAAGGGGATTATAAGTAACAAGAATAAAACCTATAAAAATAGAAAGAAGAAAGAAAATAAAAATTTTATCTATTTTCTTTTTAGTAAAAATCCGAACTAACAAAACTATTAAACATAGGAAAAAGAAAATAAATGCAATTAATCCGGGTGTAAAAACCGCCGCACCGAACAAATGTCTGAAAGGAGGAAAATAACTCCAAAACTCCCCTACTTCTATTTTGTTAACCCTCCATCCTTTACCTACACTTTCGGATATCCTACCTGTGCTCGTTTTCATTAGATATAAAAAGGGTAAAATTTTAATAGCAAAAATAAAAAAAGATAAAACGGGAACAAAAATAAGTTTTTTTATGTTTTTAACGGCATCTTTTCCATAAACAAACCCCACCAGTAGAAACCAAAAGAACCACATTGAAATAACAATGTTCAAATTTCCCTCAAAAGATAATGCAAAAGACAAAGATAAAAGTACAAGATCAAAAGGACGATGGTTTTTAAAATAAAGAAAAGTAAATGCCATTATCAAAGGGATCCATTTATAGGAATATAGATACTCTATTCCAACTCCAGGCGACAACCGCATTGTAACAAAACCATTGAATGTGAAAACAACAGCGCCAAAAAAAGATACAGCTTTATTGAAACGCAACTCTCTAAAAAATATAAAAGAAAAAAGCGATATCAAAAATAGTTGGAAAAGAATAAAGATGTTAGAAGCAGTATAAACATCTTTGAATATCAGAAAAACAAAATTAAAAGGCGAAAAATAAGCAGAAATTGGATTTGAAAAAGCATCAAAACCACCTCCAAACCTGCTATTCCAAATAGGAGGTTCTTTATAGGTCAAAATTGATTCCCGGAAAAAATGGAAAAATGGAATCTGGATGTTGTTAAAATCCTGAGCAGAAAGTGTCTGTCCTCTAAACAAAAGTTTATTTAAAAAAATTACACTAAGAAGAAATAGAAAAATTATTAGAAAAAAGTCTTCTCTGAAAAGTTTTTTGAATCTAAAAAATATGATTAAAAGGTATAAATTAGGAACAACAAGAATAAAAATAATCAGGAATTTATTTAATATGTCTATAAGCATTAAGTATAGTCTAATTTAGAAACGCGTTTGTTGCAATTAAAAAATTAAAACGCTAAACAGTAAAGTGGCTTTTTTTAAACATAATTTGTAGAATACAGTAACTTAGTAAAATTAATGCAAACCAAAAATCAAGTACATTAAATACTGATTTGTGCATAATAATTTGCCGAAGTGGCTCAATGGTAGAGCAAGTGTATCGTAAACACTAGGTTGTGGGTTCGATTCCCACCTTCGGCTCCAGGTGCTTTTCTCCATAAGTATCTCTAAAACTTCAGCTGGACTTATTTCCTACTATGGGGTATAATGTCTGTGGTAAAATTAACCAAGATAAAAATAAAAGGAGAGAGATAATGAAAAAGAAGAACTCAACAGGAGGGCTAACGGTAGCCTGTGTTTTTTATCTGCTCGCAGTGCTAACAGTACTGCGTTTCGATCAAATGGGAGAAATGAAAGCTGGTGTTTTTTTAGCTGTTGTAGAAGTAATACTAGGCACGTTTTTCTGGCTGGCAGCAAAGGAAGAAGAAAAGAAAAATCTTCCTCAAGCTACCAAACGATCACCCAGTAGCCGCGGTCAAGTGCAGAGAAAACGATAAAAGAAAGGATAACGCAATGAAAAAGAAGGTAATAGGTGATGGGAAAGAAGGTAAGGAATTACCGAAATCATCAGATGAACAAGTACCGGATGATCTTCCACCCGAAAGTTATTTGGTCGCTTGGGTCTTTATTTTTGCAATGATTTTTACAATAGCTATCATACTGATAACTATTTTCTAAAAATCATAGGGATAGGATTTTTTCAAAATAAAAAAACCTATCCCATTTTTTTTCAATTTTTCAAAATCACAAAATAAAATCCCAAAAATTTGATAAAATAACTTTTATGAGAATAAAAAAAGCCGTAATAGCAGCTGCAGGATTAGGAACAAGATTTCTCCCCGCTACAAAAAGCATTCCAAAGGAAATGCTCCCAATATTAGACACCCCCATAATTCAATACTTAGTAGAAGAACTCGTTGATTCAGGTATAAAGGAAATAATTGTAATTACAAGACCGGGATTTAAAACATTCAACGATTATTTTTCACGTGATAAGAAATTGGAAAAAACATTAATAGAAAACGACAAACCGGAACTTGCGGAAGAAATAAAAAACATTACAAAAATGGCGAAAATGAAATTTAAACCACAGGATAAAGATTTACCGTATGGAAATGGCTCCCCTATCATAGCAGCTAAAAAATTTTTAAAAGAAGGCGAAAGTTTTGTTTACATGTTTGGAGATGATTTAACTATTTCAGACACTCCTGTTACCAAGCAACTCATAGATGTTTTTGAAAAAGAAAATCCTAAAGCAGTAATCGCCGTCCAGGAGGTACCGCTAGAAGAAGTTTCAAAATACGGCATCGTTGCCTACAAAGAGAATCCTGAAAGTAAATACGAAATATCAAAACTAATCGAAAAACCTTCAATAGAAGAAGCCCCATCGCAAATGGCTCAATTCGGAAGATTTGTCTTATCATATGATGTTATAAGAGAAGCAGAAAAAAGAATTCTTGGAAGAGGAAACGAATTATGGCTGGCAGATATTTTAAATAATTTAGCAAAAAAAGGAGAAAAAATAATAGCCAATCCAATAGATGGAGAGTGGTTAACAACGGGAGACCCCTTAAAATTTACTCAAGCAACGTTGAAATTTGCGATGCAAAAACCTAACATTAAAGACGAATTAATTAGGTTTATAAAAGAAGAAATAATTTAATCGCCGGAATTTAATTTAGAAACTTATAATGGCAAAAAGTCAAATAAAAACCAGCAAAAGGGTATCCGAAGAAGAACTAAAAAAAACCTTGAGAAAAAGGGTTTTAGCAATTTTAGTAGTACTGACTCTTGGTGTACTTGGTTTTTTTGTCTTTGCACCACAGATGGGTTCTTTATTCGGATATTTTTCAAAACATAGAAATGATCCGGGTTACATCCCAACTCCAAAACCGATGCCACCAGTTTTTGTTGATGCACCGAGAGCAACAAATAAAGATAAAATAACGCTTTCAGGAAAAGCTCTCCCAGGAGCTACGATAAAAATATTTGTAAACGGACCGGAAAGGGCCTCTACAACTGCAGGAAATGACGGTATATTTACCTTTCCGGATATACAACTAAACTCCGGAACTAACACAATTTTTGCAAAATCTTATGACGATAAGGGAAACGAAAGTGATAATTCCGAATTTCTCATAATAAACTACGATAAAGAACCTCCTAAAATAACAATAGAAAGCCCCGAAGATGGTGAAACAATAAAAAATCTAAATAAAAGAATAGAGATAGAGGGAAAAATAAACGAAAAAGCTACAATTACAATAAACGAGAAAAATGCAATTCAAAATTCAGATCTATCATTTACCTACCTATTATCTGTTGATGAAGGAGATGTAAAGATAGAAATTGAAGCAACGGATTTAGCGGGAAATAAATCTTCGGAAGAAATAACTGTTAAATACTCAAAAAGTCAATAAATAAAATACAAAAAACTAAAAACATAATCTGCGGATAAAATAAACTATTTATAAACTGTGATTCCAGTAAAAAAGCTAATACAAGAGAAACAGTTATTAAACTAAGCGTTTTCTTTTTTATAAAAGCGTCTATAAAAGGAAAGATTAATGCCAAAAAATAGGATAAAAAACCAAGAATTCCTGTGGTAGCAAAAACAAAGAGAAGACTTGAATCTGAACCTGTACCACCATGAATATTCTCCTCACCAACTTCCAAAAATCCATATTTCTCCTGAGCATAACGATAAGAATTAAACCCTACCCCGGTCCAAAAATTATCTCTGATTATTTCTAAAGCGTTTCTCCAAGAAACCAATCTAAGACTTGCTGAATCAGCAGGGTCTGTAATACCCGATATTCTGGTTTGAACCCTAGGAACGGCAAAATAGGCCAAAAAAACCACAAAAAAAGCTCCGACTAACAAAATTTTAGATCTAAAAACTCCATATAATAGAACTGCGACTCCGAACATCCCCCACGCACTTCTGGAAAAAGTCAGAGCAAGAGCGATAAGTATAACTAAAAAAGCGGCAATATCAATTTTCTTTATCCCGGTTGATTCGCCGGTCTTTTCTACCTTATTCTTTTCCTTTTTACGCTTTAAATTATATTTTTTTTGCGGAAAAAATTTTTCTAAAAGTAAAACCAAACAAACCACAAAGTAGGCTCCGACAAAATTAGGATCAAAAAAAGTTGATGCCAAGCGATTTTTGTGGGGGTCCCACCCAAGTTCGGGATCTAAAACCGTAAAGTCGGGTAATACTAGAAGTTGTATAAATCCTGCAATAGAAAGTAATACACCACTATAAACAAAGGCATTGAAAACTTTTTCCTTTGTTATTAAATTCTGATTCACCATATTAAATACAACTATTCCGGCAAGAAGATAAGAGAAAAATCTAAAAAAATAAAAAGCGCTGATTAATGAATCTTTTTCAGATAACTCCATCGCGGAGAAAGAAAAAATTAGGGAAGCCAGAGCAAAAATTGAAAAAATTATAAAAAGAAAAGAATTTTTTGGTATTTTGAAAGATTTTTTTACAACGGTAAAGTACACAACCCCAAAAAGGGAAAAAAGTACAATTGCGATATCAAAAAGATAAATGTTCAAACCTTCACTTTTAGTGACAGAAACAAGTTGATTAAGACTTAACAATAGCAAAGTGGTATAAAAACTAAGATTTAGCATATCTAAGCCTCCATGATTTTCGGGCAAAGATCAAAAGAAGTATTAACACAATAAACTCCGAAGCAATAGTTATCCAGGAAGCTCCGTAGAAAGAATATTTTGGAATAAAAATTAAATTAAGAATCATATTAAAAGAGAAACTTACAAAGTATATCCAAGGAAGATATTTTTGATACCCCAAGGTCATTATTAACCAGGAAATAGGAGAAGTTAAATAAAAAATAAAAATACCCCCCGAAAGAATCTTCAAAACACCGATGGATTGATTAAAACCCTCTCCTCCAAGTATTCTTATTGCTAACGGAGCAAAAATTATACCCAATAATCCAACAAGAACACCGGAAAAAAGAGAAAAATGGATAACTTTGGAAAAAGTTTTTTTTAAAATTGATTCTCCTTTTTCCATATCCAACACTAACACAGGATAAACCGAGTTCATAAAAAAAGTGGGCAAAACAAGTAAAACCTCAAAAACTTTATAAGCCAAGGAATAAATAGCTACACTTTCAGTATTGCTTAATTCGTATGAAGAAGGAAGTTTCAAAATTGAAAGCATCAAAGCATCTTCTTTAAAACTCATTTGACTAAATATAAACATTATCCCGATGGGAAGAGAAGAAGTTATTAAATACTTAAAAAGGTTTTTGTCAAAAGAAAATATAGGAACAACGCCTAATTTTTTAAGAAATAACAAACTAAGAATAAAGGTTATAACGCCACCTACAACATAGGAGAAATTAACCCACATTATATCTATTTTCAGTCCGGAAAGAATTATAATTAAAAGGAAAATGACAATATATCCGCAAATATAAGCAATGGTTGATAAGTCATACTTTAATTTAACCTGAAAAAATATGTTGGTAGTAGAATAAAGAGATTGAGTAACAAGAATGAGTAAACCTAATCTTATACCATTTTTCAGCTCTAAAGAATAAGGAAAAAAACTCAACACTATAGATAAAAACACAACAATAAGAAGTGAAAATAAAAATCTTATTACTAAAATATTTCCAAGATATTTGTTAGCTTTACTCCAATCCCTAGAAAGTTCTCTAGCCGCAACAGCATTTATTCCAAAATCTACTATAACGAAAAAAAGCGCGGGCCAGGACTGCATTAAACTAAAAGCTCCATAATCTTCTCTTCCATAAGTACGAGTTATTATAATTACAGCCAACATCGTTATTGACATGCTGATTACCTTTCCGATCACTTGATAGATGGTGTTAGCGGCAACTTTTGTTGTAGTATTAGATTTAAAATTTAAAATCATATCTATCTTTTACTTATCTTCTTCTTGTGAGCAATTATAAATATCTACGTCTCCTAAAGATAGGGCGGGAGGTTTTCCTTTAATTTTTTTAATTTTCTTCACAGTCTCATAATGCAAATAAGGAACTTTATCCTTATTTATCCACGAAAAATGATCATAAGGAGGATCATATCTAATAGTAAAAGGAATTACTGCTCTCACCCTATCATCTTTTAACCATACTTCCTCAAAGGCAATCTTAAAATACTCAGCAACTTTTTCCACAGGTAAGTAAGAACTATTATAATTTTCTCCTTCGGCGTGAGCCCATCCTGTTTCGGTTATAAAAACAGGAAGTTCTTTATTAATTTTAATTTCTTTTTCCAAAAAATTTAGTTCATCTTCATAAGCCCGGATACTCCACCTTCCCTTATCGTAGGGACTTCCTGAAAAATTGGGCTGAGGATAAGGATGGGACGCCCAACCATCAAGTTTATCAAAAATCCCCGGTACTCTTTCATTCATTTTTCTCATAAATTCAAAAGAATCAAAACTATTATCGTTAGCAGAAGCGCTTACATTAAAAGCTCCATTAAGCATGTAAAAATCAGGATTAACTTCCTTAAAAACTCTTATTGTATAATCCAAGACTTCCGCATATTCATAGGGGTCGGCCCTACCATTCCAAAACTCACTATCATTTGGCTCATTATAAACACTTATGTATCTATATTTTATAGGCCAAATAAAAGTATTTAAAAATTCCGCCGCTTTTCTTGTTTGTTCCTGATAATCAGCAATATCCACATTCCAAAGTTGAATAATAGGAATCATTTTCTTTTCTATCAACTGATCAAAAACCCTACCCCATTTCCCTTCGTCATAATCTTTTACGTTATACGGAATTAAAACGTATCCCCACTCTCCGCCATTTGAATTCACCAGATTTTGCGCTATCTCAAAGAAACTTTTATTTTCGGCATAAATATAAAGCCCGAATTTATTATTTTCTTTCCAAAGCGGATCGTTTCCGGTGTAATAAACATACTGAATATTTTGAACAACTGTACAAGGCTCACTATCATCCCATCCTTCTTCAGCATTAAAAACAAAGGTTAAATCCCCGTCTCTTATTTCTTCCTTCTCTTTTTTGAAAAACTCTTTATAGACAAGAAAGGCTACAAAGATAAAAAGTAAGATCACAACAAACTTGATAAAAGATCGCGGCTTTTTTTTCAATTTATCCATAGATGGGTAAATTTTATCATTTTTAACTTATTATGACGCTTAAAATTTTATCGTGTACAATTTAGTATTGATGAATAAAAAATTAAAAATTACTATCGGCATTTTTACTTTTGCCCTTCTACTTTATATCGGACTGAATCTTGTCAACAAAAACAAGACTAATAGCGATTTTAAGAAACTTTCACCCCTTTCAGAAAAATCCAGTATTTTTTCTTTCTTTTCAGAGGAAAAAGTACAGCCAAAGAAAATAGTTTATGGATATCTTCCTTACTGGAATCTAAATAAAATTGATTATCTGCAATTGGACAAACTAACCGATATAGCATATTTTGGCTTGTATCTTGATGGGGATGGAAACTTTGTTACTGAAATAGAGGGGGAGGGAGGAAATATGGTGACAGAACCAGGCTACGAAAACTGGAAAAATAATGAAAATCTAAATAATCTTATAAAAAAGTGTAAGGAAAATAATGTTAGATTCTCGCTAACTATTATTGCCCATAATGATGAGGAGAACGATAAATTTTTAAATTGCAAAGAATGCTGGGATAAACTAATTAGAAACTTGAAAATTGAATTGGATAGTAAAGGAATTAGAGATGTAAATCTTAATTTTGAACACGCTGAAGGTGTTGAAGAAGAAATAGCAGTAAAATTTTCCGAATTTGTTGGATATATAAATAAAAAATTGGACGAGGAATACGGAGATAGCTATCTTGTAGTTTCTGCTTTTGGAGATTCTGCAACCCAAAAACGGGTGAGCTCTGATTTAGAAAATTTAGGCCGATCTGCAGATGGAATTTTTATAATGGCTTACGATTACCATCGACCTACATCTGAAGAGATAGGACCCGTATCACCAATAGAAGGTCCCGGGTCTGATGTTAAAGAAACAATAAATGATTTCCTTACCAAAATATCGCCAAATAAAATAATTTTAGGTGTTCCTTATTACGGGTATAATTGGGTTGTTGAAGATGATTCTGAATATGCTAAAAGGGTTGAAGGATCTGATGAAAATGGCTTTTCCGAAGCGCAATCTTACGAGGATGTTTTATCCACAATAATAGAGGTTGCACCTCAAATAAAATGGAACGAGGAGGGAAAATCGCCTTATTTCACATATACAAGCCCTAGAACTAATTCCCTAAGAACGGTTTATTATGAAAATGCAGAGTCACTTAAGTACAAATACGATTTGATAAATGAGTACAATTTAGGAGGAGTCGGGATATGGGCACTTGGATACGATGGGGGATACACAGAATTGTGGAATCTTTTGCAGGATTATTTCTTTAACTAACTTTGATTTGGTGGGCTCATCAGGATTCGAACCTGAGACCTTTGCAATGTGAATGCAACGCTCTAACCAACTGAGCTATGAGCCCCGGAAATAAAAGGTAAATATATTTTACTACATCTTGTAGTCTCAATTTTTCTGGAATAAGATTATTGATTATGCGAAATAAAAAGATAAAGACCATCATCACCGACTACGTTCTAACTTTAGTGATTTTTTCATCGGTTTTTTTAATAATTTATTTTTTTGTCGGTCAGTTATTTGAAGTTACGGGGGAATCAATGACTCCTAGTTTCCAGAACGGAGAGCAGTTGCTAGCCGAAAAAATATCAGTAAATTTTTCAAATTTAAAGCGCGGGGATGTAGTGGTGTTTAAAAACCCATTTGAAAATAACAGGTTGCTAATAAAAAGAGTAATTGGACTTTCAAAAGAAAAATTTCAAATCACAAATGGTGCTATTTATGTAAACGGAAATAAATTACAAGAAGATTACCTTTCAGAAGGAATGTATACAAAAGGAGGAAGAATACTGGAAGAAGGCTTTGAATATACTATACCGGAAAATTCTTTTGTGGTTTTAGGTGATAACAGAGAGAAAAGCACAGATTCAAGAGATTGGGGGTATATTAAAAAGGACATGATAATAGGAAGAGCCGTTTTTGTTTACTACCCTATAAAAAATATTAGAATAGTTGAACGGGTTAATTACCAAGACCCTAAACTTATTCTTTACTCTTTACCTTCTTCTTTTCCTGATCTTTAGCGATTACATTTACCTTCTTCTTTTTTTTATTTTCCCAGGAAAACTCCACCAAACCATCCGTTTTTGAATGCAATGTGAAATCCCTCCCCATATAAACATTCTCTCCCGGAACAACTTCTCTTCCCCGTTGTCTTAAGATTATTTGGCCTTTTTTAATTGGAGAACCGCCATAAACTTTAATTCCAAGTCTTTTGCCGGAAACATTTCCACCCTGACCTGCTTTTGAACCTCCTGCTTTTGTATGTGCCATGTCTTATTTCTCCTTTTTTAAATTTTTACCGGTACTTTTTTTTCTTGCCGGTTTCTTCTCTCCCCTACTATTTCCAGATGGGACTTTAGAAGAAACCTTAGTAGAAGAAACTGTTGTTTTTTTCTTTTCATTACTCTTTTCAACTTTTTTTGCAGAAGTTTTAACATCTTTTTTTATAGTTTTTTCCTTATCCTCTTCTTTCTTTTCAGAATTACTGATCTTATCTATCTTTACAACACTAACAGGCTGTCTGTGACCTTTGACTTTATCGTATCTGGATTTTTTCTTAAATCTTGCAACCCTAACTTTTTTTCCAAGCTTTTCTTCCAAAACAGAGGTTTTAACGGAAACAGCGGATAAATAAGGATTTCCAATAAGCACATCCGATTCATCGGCGTACAACAAAACATCTATCTTGAGAGGACTTTTTTGCCTCTCCAACTCAATTTCGTCACCTTCGTGCACGAGGTATTGTTTTGAACCTAATTTTATTACTGCATATTTTTCCATATTAAACATAAGGATATTACACTAATCTCAGGAATTGAGCAATAGTTCGGGTTTAAAACTCGGAGCTTGTACCCAAGATCATTAATAAATCGTAATCACTATCTTCAGGTAAATCATCCTTAACCTCTATATTCGGAAACTTTTCTTTTATATCCTCAACAATCAAATCTTTATATGTATTTAGCGCATCTTTTTTAAACTGCAAAATTGTCGGTTCCGTTCTTTCGTCAGCTGTATCTATTGTAAGAATAGTATAACCAAGCTCTTGTAAAAACTCTTTTGTTCTAGCGGCAAGACCGTTTATCCCCGCACCATTTTCAATTCTGATTTTCAAATTTCCCTT
>ENA-UOYA01004909-UOYA01004909.1-activated-sludge-metagenome-genome-assembly--contig:-NODE-4909-length-10883-cov-9.756095_pt1 | contig 10883 bp, 7 predicted proteins | sample MGYA00238163_ERZ764804 | MGnify/ENA primary metagenome ERZ764804 (study PRJEB28919, sample SAMN05720223) | activated sludge metagenome | isolation source: Anaerobic digester | place: Hong Kong...
GTCCTTTTCGTCCTTTTTGTCTTTTTTATAATCCTTTCCCTCTTTGCCTTCTTTATACTCCTTATCTTCTTTGCTTTCCTTACCCTCTTTGTTCTCCTTGTCTTCCTTGCCCTCTTTGTATTCCTTATCCTCTTTGCCTTTTCCGTCTTTATCGCCTTTGTATTCCTTGTCTGACTGGTCCTGCTCTCTAATTGACGAATCTTTATAGAAGTCGTTCTTGCCGCTGCATCCGATGCAGAAAGAAGATGCGATTAATGCAATCATCAAACACGGCAACAGCCTTTTTGCCATATTTTCCCTTCCCTAAAATCTTTCCCCATTATATAAAGATAAATTTTGTCAATTCTATAGCAAAATACGGGTTTTATTGGCGGGTTCGCCGGCGCGCCCGTTTGCCGGCAGCGTTTGCAAGCTGCGCGTTTTGGCCTGTACTACGAATTTTGCTTTTGCGTGCTTGACATACGCGCCCGCATTTAATAAACTTAATAGGATATATTATGTAATACGCTTATCACCCGGAAAGGACTGTGCGCCAATGGCCGACCAAAAGAAGCTCGTGACCGAAATCACCTCTATGGAAGAGGATTTTGCCAAGTGGTATACCGATATCGTCAAAAAGGCGGACCTTGTGGATTATTCGTCCGTAAAAGGGTGCATGGTCATCCGGCCGTACGGCTACGCCATATGGGAGAATATCCAGCGCATTCTTGACGGCATGTTCAAGGCCACCGGGCACCAGAACGTCTACATGCCGCTCTTTATACCGGAGTCGCTTTTAGAGCGTGAAAAGGAGCATGTCGAGGGCTTTGCGCCGGAGGTGGCATGGGTCACCCACGGCGGCAGCGAACGGCTCGCCGAACGCCTTTGCATCCGGCCCACGTCGGAAACCCTGTTCTGCGAGCATTACGCCAATATAATACATTCCTACCGCGACCTGCCCAAGCTTTACAACCAGTGGTGCTCGGTCGTGCGCTGGGAAAAGACCACCCGCCCCTTCCTGCGCACACGCGAATTCCTGTGGCAGGAGGGCCACACCGTACACGCCACGGCCGAGGACGCCATGGACGAAACCCTGCGCATGTTAAACATCTACGCCGAGTTTTGCGAAAAATCCCTGGCTATGCCCGTCATAAAGGGCAAAAAGACCGAGCGCGAGAAGTTCGCCGGCGCGGTGGCGACCTACGCCATAGAATCGCTGATGCACGACGGCAAGGCCCTTCAGGCCGGCACCTCCCATTATTTCGGCGACGGCTTCGCCCGCGCCTTCGGCATACAGTACGCGGCGAAGGACAATTCCCTGCAGTACGCCTTCCAGACCTCATGGGGCGTCACCACCCGACTTATTGGCGCCATTATCATGAGCCACGGCGACAACAACGGCCTTGTGCTGCCGCCCGACGTCGCCCCGGTGCAGGTCGTCGTCATCCCCGTCGCCCAGCATAAGCCGGGCGTGCTGGAAAAAGCGGAGGCCGTCTGCCGCCGGCTCGTTTCGGCGGGCATACGCGCCGAGCTCGACGCGTCCGACCAGAGCCCGGGGTGGAAATTCGCCGAGCACGAGATGCGCGGCGTGCCGCTGCGTCTTGAGATAGGCCCTAAGGATATCGAAAAGGAGCAGTGCGTGCTGGTGCGTCGCGACAACAGCCAAAAGCTTTTCATGCCGCTTTCGGCGCTTGAATCTGCAGTCGCCGGGGCCCTCGCGTCGGTCCGCGACGGTCTGTATGAAAGGGCCCTGCAAAACCGCATCCAAAAGACCTACACTGCCCGCAACCTTGAGGAGCTTGAGAGCATCCTCGCTGAGCACTGCGGCTTTATCAAGGCCATGTGGTGCGGGGACGAGGCCTGTGAAGCCGCCCTCAAGGAGCGCTTTGCAATATCCTCGCGCTGTATTCCGTTTGAGCAGGAGACAGTCGGGGACACCTGCGTCTGCTGCGGCGAGCCGGCCGACACCCTCGTCTACTGGGGCAACGCCTACTGATGCCAGGCGGCGCGAAAACGCGTTATATAAAAACTATGCACCGGAAAGGAAGCGCCTTTTTCCATGGACGCTGAAATCCTCTGCGTCGGCACGGAGATACTGCTCGGCAATATACAAAACACCAACGCCCGGTTTCTTTCGGAGCAGCTTTCGCTTATTGGCGTCAACGTATTCCGCCACACGGCTGTGGGCGACAACCCCGCCCGCCTTAAATCGGCGCTTGGCGAGGCGCTTTCGCGCGCCGACCTCGTAATCACCACGGGTGGGCTCGGCCCCACCTGCGACGACCTGACGAAGGAAATCGTCGCCGACCTGTTCGGCGCGCCTCTTAAGCTCCATGCGCCGACACTCATGTCCATTGCCGAGACCTTCAGGCAGCTCGGCAGGGAGCTTACGGAAAACAACAAAAAGCAGGCCTATTTCCCCGAGGGCGCCCATATTTTGCAAAACCGGTACGGCACCGCGCCGGGCTTTGCGCTTTCGAAAGACGGCAAAACCGTGCTGCTTTTGCCGGGGCCTCCGCGGGAAATGGAGCCTATGTTCATGGAGGAGGCCGCGCCCTACCTCTCCCGCTTTTCCGACGGAGTGATACGCTCCCACGACCTTCACCTGTTCGGCATCGGCGAATCGGCGGCCGAGGCCATGTTAAGAGACCTTATGCAGAGCGCCAACCCCTCCCTTGCCCCCTACGCCAAGACGGGCGAGGTGCTGCTGCGCGCCACCGCCAAGGCGGAAAACTCCGAAAAGGCCGAGTCGCTTTTGCGCCCGCTCGTGGACGAGGTGCGCCGCCGCGTGGGGCGCCTTTGCTACGGCGTGGACTGCGGTTCCCTCGAGTGCCGGGTGCTTGAGCTTTTGCTCGACCGCGGGATGCGCGTCGCGCTGGCCGAATCGTGCACCGGCGGCCTTACAGCCAAGCGCCTTACCGACCTTCCGGGCGCGTCGCGGGCGCTGGAATGCGCCGCAGTCACCTATTCAAACGACAGCAAGACACGGCTTCTCGGCGTTCCCAAAAGCGTTATTGACCGCTACGGCGCGGTGTCCCGGCAGGTCGCCTGCCTTATGGCGAGGGGCGCGCGCCGTATCGGAAAGGCCCACCTCGGCGTCGGCATAACCGGCATAGCCGGGCCGGACGGCGGCACACCCGGAAAGCCGGTGGGGCTTGTGCATATCGCCCTCTGCGACGGCCGTCTCACCTGGCATAAAGAGCTGCGCTTAGCAAGCCCCGGACGTGACCGGGCCTATATCCGCCATATAAGCGCCTCCCACGCCCTCGACATGCTGCGCCGGTATCTCGAGAAAAGCGAGCCGGTTTAAAAGCTGTTAAAAATACTGCGGGGCTCTCCCCGCAGTATTATATTATTCCGCTTAATGCTCTTCCTGTTCCATTGCGTCGCGCTTTGTAACATGGACCGTACCGAACGGGTGCTGCGGCGGCGCGTATATGGAGTACAGCTTAATCGGCACATTGCCCGTGTTGACAAGGTTATGCCATGTTCCTGCCGGTATGATGATAGCGTAGTCGTCGGACACCCTTCTTCTGAAGCTTAGGTCGTCTTTGCTTTTGCCCATCATGACCACCCCGCGGCCCTGTTCAATACGCAAAAACTGGTCGAGGTCGCGATGGATCTCAAGGCCGATATCCTCGCCGGGTTTTATGCTCATCAGGGTAAGCTGCAAGTGACCGCCCGTCCACAAAGCGGTCCTGAAAAACCTGTTGCGCACTGTGGCCTTTTCAATGTTTATGACAAAGGGGTTCGGGCCGTAATCGTTGGATATATCGACGTCTGCGCCGCTGTTTTCCGGCTCATAGTAGAGATATGGATTCCTGCGTCTTTTTCGCATTGTCGCTTTCCTCCCGGTTTCTATGCTTGTTTGCAGGCCGGCGCAAACACATAATACTTGCCGCAGCGCCGGTTTACTGCCATATCCTATTATACGCCCCTAATGCCGATATGTTAATTTTTCCGGTGCGGGGGCTTCACAGCCTCCGGCGCCCCTTTTCCTCCTTTGCCTTTATCAGCTCGCCCACCGGAGATGGCGGGCTCTTTTTTCCGCCTGCCGGCACAGATGCGTCGTTCTTTCGCGCCTGCCCGATTTTCCCCGCCCCAAAACGCGCGCCCGATGAGACCCCGCTTTCATGCATCGCAAGTCTTGCTTTTTCAGGCTGCGGTTTTGCAAGCTTTTCGGCGGCCGCCTGAGCCGCGGCTCCGACCACCCCGCCTATCGCCGCTTTCCGGCGCGCAAGAGCTCTCCCCAGACCGTCGAGCCGCAGCCTGCGAAGGGCGACGTCAAAAAGCAGCAGCAAAAGCCCCAGCGGCAGGAATACCGGGGCTAAGTGGCTGTAACGGCGGGCTCCCTCCAGCTTTTCGCCTAATATATCCTTCGCCGACGCGAACACCTTCCCGCCCGTTTTTGCGCACACCGTCTCCACCGCCGCCGACTGCGGGGCGAAGGCGTCGTACTCGTCGCTGTAAGAGGAGGCGAGGGCCTGCTCCTTGCTGATAAGGAGGGTATCGCCGTCCCTTTGCGTCACCCTCACAAGATATGTGCCCTCCTGCGCCAAGGGAAAGCTGCCGGTATAGACACCCACGCCCGTAAGAGAAAGACTCAGCTCGGTTTCCCCGCCGTCGGGCGATATCACCGTGGCGGCGGTGGGGTATTCGGCGTCGGCAAAGGGCGACTGCACCGTGATAAGCCCCTTGTCCTGGCTTTTGACGACGCTGACAGCCCCGTTTCCGGAATCCTCCTCCGACGGCAGTATGCGTGACACCATATTGCGCACGAACTTTTGTCCGTCCTCGGCGCTCAAAAATTCGGCGCTCCACCTGCCCTCAAGGTCGGACGTGAAGGAAGCAGCGCGCCCCAGGCCGTACTGCCACTCGGCGTAGACAGGCTTTCCGTCGTCGGTGCAGAGCACCATGCTCGCCGCGTCCTTAATCTCCGTGCCGATATAGCCGTGAAGCTGAGTAAAACCGCCTATGCCCGCGAGCACGGGCGATGTCTTGGCCACGAGCGGCGTGAAGGTCACGTTGTTGACGTAGTCGCCCATGGCAAGGAATGTCTCCTTGAGCATGATATTTGGAAGCTGTGAGGGCACCGCGGCCTGGTAGGTGCGCCCGTCGGTGTCGGCCGCGAGCCGGGCTAAAAGCGCTTTGTCGGCGTCGGCGCCTATGGCCACCGTCGTCAGCGTGATCCCGTTTTTTCTCATCTTTTCGGTGAGCGTCTCAAAGCCGCTGTCCGCCGGCTGGCCGTCGGTCAGAAGGATGATGTGCTTGACCTTTTTGTCGCTTTTCAGAAGCTCCTCATATGCTAAGCGCATTGGCTCGTACATCATGGTGCCGCCGCCGGGGCCTATACGGCTTATAAGCCCCGCGACCTTACCCTTTTGCGTGCCGGGCACGAGACGCGAGACCCAGGCGGCCGTGTCGGAATACGCGATAACGCCCACCTCGTCTATGCTCTTTAAAGCCCGCACCGCTCTCGCGGCCGCCTCCTTGGCCATGGAAAGCTTGTCGCCGGTGCCCGTCCCTCCCATGCTCCCCGAATTGTCTATTAAAAGCATGAGTGCCACGCCGGGCAGCTCGGCCTCGTTTTTTACCGTCATATCCACCGGCAGCAGCTTCTCAAGGTCGGTGCCGGTCCATCCGCCCAACGCGTAGGAACGCTCCCCGCCCGAGGTGAACACGCCCCTTCCCAGCTTTCGGACATACTGCTCCAAAAGCCCGCCAAAGCCCTCGGGGAAATCGTAGTAATCGGTGTTGATGAGCACCACGCCGTCGTATTTACGTAAGGCGTCCAGGGTGCGGGGAACGGCCGCCGGGCTTGTGACCTTATACTGCGCCGAGCCGCTTATAAGCCTTGTGAACTCGTGAGCGCCTTTATCCTCGCCCTCCACGACAAGGAGCACCGGCTCGCCCGTAACCTTGATATATGAATGCATGCGGTTGTTGCGCGTTATGACGTCGTCCTCGGCCTCCACCTCGACGGTGTAGCTCTGCACGCCGGCCCGTACGGCGGCGTCCTGAAAAGCGAAGGTGTTGACGCCCTTAGTAAGGCGCACGCTGCGCTCGCCGCGGAGGGTGTCTTCGCTGTACAGCCGCAGGACAGCGTCGGCGTCCGACGCGCTCTCTACGGTGACCGTGAGCTCGAACTCCTCGCCCTCATAGAGAAGCTCCGGCGTCCTGACGGCCGACACCTGCACCTCCTTCTCCAAAACGCCCGCGCCGAACAGCACCGCGTCCACCCGTATGCCCTGCGCCGCCAGGGCGTCAGCCGCCTGCGCGGCGTCGCCGACGGTCTGCCTTCCGTCGGTCAGCAGTACAATACGGCGGTTGGCGTCGTCCGGAAGCATGGCCGCGGCCATGCCGAGCGCCCCCGCAATATCGGTGTGATGGGCCGCCGGGTACGTCCCGAAGGCGGTGAAGTCGGGGCTTTTTAAAAGCGGCAGCTCGTATACGGTGTCGTGCCCGAAGGTTGCAAGTCCTATCGCCGTGTCGACGTCGGCCGCGCCGAACAGCGCCTTGACGGCGTCGCTTATGCCGCCGCGCACGTCCCGCGCGCTGTCGGAGAGGTCAGCCAGCACGATAACGGCGTTTTCCCTTGTTTTGCGCACCAGCATAGTCCCCGCCAGCGACGACGCCACAAGGGCGAGAGCCGTAAGCCTCAGCGCCAGAAAAACGCGTTTTTTTGCGCCGCGCCGGCTTTTGTCGTGCCTTAGATAAAGCGCGAGCGTGAACGCGAAAAGGGGTATTATTAAAAGGAGCGCAAGCGGCTCGTCAAATCTAACGCCCACGGCAATACACCCACCATTCCAAAACCGCCGCCAAAAGCGCCAATGCGGCCAGATACGGCCAGAGCTCGAACATCCCGGGCGCACTTTCGCCGTCGCCCCGCCCGCCCGCAAGCGAGCCGCCCTTTCGCGGCAGCGCCGATTCCCCCGCGGGCATGCTCACCGTAAACGCGCCCGTAACGCTTTCCGACCCGCCGGGCTTTTCCACAAGCTGGGTCACCGTATGCACCCCGGGCGCGCCCTCCGGTATATAAACGGCGGGCGGAAACGGAGGGGCCAACCGCGAGACCAAGCCGTCGGGCGACGTCACCTCAAGCCTCGTGGAGTAAGGCAGCGCGCGTAAGGCTACGGGCTCGCCCGCGGTATAGCGCCCGTCGCCGGAAACCGATTCGGGCATGGCGTATTCGAGCATATTCTGGACAAGAATCGGGAATTCCTTTAAAAGAGGGAGGTTGGACTGGTGCAGGTCGAATAAAAGGGCCACCATGCGCCGCCCGTCGGATTCGCGCGTCAGCACTGCCGGCAGCTTGCCGCAGCGAATGGCGACCTCCCAGCCCGTCAAGGAAAGGGCCTCGGAAAAGCGCGCGAGCGCTACGCTTTTGACATTCATATGGTTTGTAAGCTGCATCGCCGAGGGCGTGTCTTCGCCCGTCAGCGCCGCGCCCTTGATGCTTTTTCCGAGCTTAAGGCCCTCGACGTCCCTGTCCGGGTTTATAAGCCACACACTGCCGTCCTCGGGGAGCGAGCCGGGCACAAAGCCGTCGTAAATATAAAGGTCGTAGCCGCGCAGCCGCTCCGCCTCATCCCTTTTTGCCTTCACTATCTCGCCGCCGCCCGCCGCGGATATGGCCCGTTCGATAAAAAGGCTCTGCCCGCTTGCTAAGAGTATCCTGTCCGAACGCTTCTTTGAGAATATGAAAAAGCCCTCGTCGTCGTTCGCGAGCGCGTCCTTTCCCGCGATGCGCACGCGCGCCGTCCTTGTTTGCACGGGGATACCGTCCCAGTAGACGTTCACATTTTTCCCCGCCGGGCAGACGAGCGAGCGCGCGTCAAAAAGCCGCCCGTCGCAGTAGAGCTCCAGCATGAGCTCGCGCTCGGCGCCGCAGCTTGCCACGGTCGACATTAGTAGCAGCCCCTTCTCCGTCTCCCCCGCGCTCATATTGACTACCGCGGCGTTGTGGGAGCCGTCCTCGCCCAGCGTCACGACGCTAACGCCGCCCGTGTCCTCGTACCGCCTGTCGCTGTAAAGGACTATGCTCACGCTGCCGTTTTCCGGCGCCATGCCGCGCGCAAGCATAACCGCTTTTTCTATATCCGCGCCGGCGTAGCCGCACAAGAGAGCCGACAATCCGTCTTTTATACGGCGGCTGTCAGAGGAGCGGGCCGTAACCACCTTTAGCTTCGGGCCCGCGTATATAACGCTCATTCTCTGCCCCGCTCTAAGCCCGTCGGCGAGCCGCCCCGCCTCTTTGAGCGCCGCGTCAAAGCGCGTGCCGCCGCCGATGTCGGCGGCGCGCATGCTGGCCGAGCCGTCGAGTATGACGATGATCTCGTCGGCGAGCTTGGCGCTGCCTAAAGCCGGGCGGGCAACGGCAAGTGACAGCATAAGGAGCATGAAAAGCTGCAGCAGCATAAGAAGATTTTTCCGCAGTCTCTGCCACGGCGTGCTCGCCTGGAGCACCGCCTCCGTGCGCCGCCATAGAAAGATGCTGGACACCACATGCTCGGTGTGGCGCTGCCGCAGAAGATACAGCACCACGAGCGCAGGCAAGGACAGCAAAGCCAAAAGCCCCCAGGGGTTAAGAAACTGCACTGCGGCGCCTCCCTTCCGTTACGCAATACCAAGCCGCCCGGCCGATATTAAAAAGTTCCCACTATGCCCGCCGCGGCGCATTTTGTGAGCAAAAAGGCGCGCACGTCCTCCTCGCTGCCGGCAGCGATATAATGTATGCCCCTCGCGCTGCAGAAGGACGCCACCTCCGCCTCGTAGTCGCGCACCGCCTTTTCGTACATGGCAAGCGCGCGCGCGTCCAGCTCCAAATCCCGGTATCCGCGCCCCTCGCTGTCCACAAGGCGCACCCGACCGGTCATGGACGGCCGGCGCTCATCCGGAGACAGTAGATGGACGAGCAGCACCTGCTGCTTATTATACAAGAGGTAGTCAAGCATCGCCCTGTAGTCGCTGTCGGTGAGAAGGTCGGATATGACGACGCACAGCCCGTCCCCCCTGGAAAGCCCCCGGTAACCCTTAAGCGCCTCGTACAGCCTCGACTCGCCGCCGAAGCCCACGCTTTCGAGGGCGTCCAAGGCGCGCGCAAGGGCGGCCTTCCCCGTAAAGGGAGGGCGGAGCTCGCGAGCGCTCTCCGACAGCGTTATGACGGACACCCTGTCGAGCGCGCGCACCGAGAGAAACGCTAAGGCCCCGGCCAGCCTCCGCGCAAAGACGCCCTTTTTCGGCTCGCCACAATCCATGGATTTTGACGTGTCCATAAAGATACGGACGTGAAGCTGCCTTTCGTCCAAAAACAGCTTAAGGTAAAACTTCTCGAAGCGGGCGTAGGCGTTCCAGTCCACCCGGCGGAAATCGTCTCCGGGGACGTATTCCCTAAAATCCGAAAACTCCACCGTACTGCCGTGGGCGCGCGAACGCCGCCCGCCGCTGTACGCGCCGCCGGCGGGCCAACGCACCTTAAGCGAGAGCCCCGAAAGGCCGGCGAAAAAGCCCTCGTCGAACAGACGCTCATCCATCGCCTTTTCCCGCCTGCTCTTCAAGCAGCGCCCCTATGACGGCGTCCGGCGTGACGCCGGTTGTCACAGCTTCGAAATTAAGCGCGACGCGGTGCCGCAGAACAGCGCAGGCGAGGGCGTGTATATCCTCCAGCGCGGCGTTCATGCGCCCCTTCATAAGGGCGCGCACCTTCGCGCCAAAGATGAGGGCCTGCGCCGCCCTGGGGCTGGCGCCGTAACGCAGGTACTTGCGCGCCGCCTCCCCGCCCAGCTCCGACTTGGGATGTGTCGCCGCTACCAGCGAAACGGCCGCCCGCATGACGCGGTCGGCCACCGGTATGCCGCGCGCCACCTCGCGCATGCGCAGAAGGTCCTCTCCCGTAGCGCATCTTTGCGAGGTCTGGTCCTCCTTTTTCTGCGTCATAAGCACGATATCAACAAGCTCGCCCGGCGTCGGGAAGGGCACTAAAAGCTTGAAAAAAAAGCGGTCCATCTGCGCCTCGGGCAGCGGGTATGTGCCCTCCTGCTCGATTGGGTTCTGTGTCGCCAGCACGAAAAACGGCTCCGGCAGGCGCCGCGACTGCCCGCCCGCCGTGACGGTATGCTCCTGCATGGCCTCGAGCAACGCGCTCTGGGTCTTGGGCGTGGCGCGGTTTATCTCGTCCGCCAGCACTATGCTGCTGAATATCGGCCCCGGCTGGAAGGAAAAGCGGGCGCCGCCCGACTGGTCCCGCACGACGATATTGGTGCCTATAACGTCGGCCGGCATGAGGTCGGGCGTGAACTGTATGCGCGAAAACGGCAGGTCAAAAACCCTGCCAAGCGTGCGCACAAGACGCGTTTTGCCCAGCCCCGGCACGCCCTCGAGCAGGACGTTTCCGCCCGCGACCATCGCGATGAGCACGCCGTCCACTATGTCCTCCTGCCCCACCATATCCTTGCCGATCTCGGCCTTTATCCGCATAAGCTCACCGTGAAAGGCCCGTATATCCTGCTCGGTCACCATTTGCCATCTCCCCTTGCGCCGCCTTCGCGGCCGTTATCCTCCGGCATCTAAGACAGGGACGAAAAATAGCGCTCGATCACGTCCCGCATACCCTCGGGCACGCCCTCCCTGTCCATGGCGCGCCGCGCCTTTTCGACGTAGCTGCCGTAGACCTCGCCGTAAGGTATCATGCCCCGGCGCACCTCGGCGTCGCCCATCTCTATGCGCTGGGGCTCGCCGTTTTCGCCCGGCTTGCCGGGGACGTATTCCGTATCGCCCTCCCCGCCTAAAAGCGAGGGGTCGTATATGCTCTCGTATTTGTCTATCTCCTCGCCGCTGCCCGCGCCCGCGCCGGAGCCCTGGCCCTCGCCCTGACCGGAGCCTTTACCCTTGCCCTTGCCCTGGCC
>ENA-UOYA01004911-UOYA01004911.1-activated-sludge-metagenome-genome-assembly--contig:-NODE-4911-length-10882-cov-5.786737_pt1 | contig 10882 bp, 11 predicted proteins | sample MGYA00238163_ERZ764804 | MGnify/ENA primary metagenome ERZ764804 (study PRJEB28919, sample SAMN05720223) | activated sludge metagenome | isolation source: Anaerobic digester | place: Hong Kong...
CCTGCGAACGGTAACTGTCCAAATTCCCGGCTGTCTCAAGAACGGGCGCACCCCACATTTCGAGTTTGGACACACTTCGGACCCTGTTCTGGGGCCGAACTGGCGGTGATTCACATCGGCGATCAGTCTGGAATCCCACGTGCTTTCGCGCGCACGCGCGCGGTCGTTTCCGCCCTTCGTGGTTCCTCGTCGTCTCGCGAAACAGGAGACGAAAACACGATGTTCCCCTATACATGCAGATCTGACGCACATTCGCGACTCCGGCTCTCGTGAAAGCACAACCAGCCGGATTGAAGGAACCTCCGATCCTGGTGGCGCCGTAGGTCGTCCGGGAGACAGCCCGGCGGCGCCTCAGGCCGCCTCCACATATCGGTAGGACATCTTCTCTGTATCCATGTCGATTCTCACGGCCGTCGGCTCGTCTCGGATCTCTGGGAACTTCCGGATCACCTCTTCCAGCTTTCCTTTAAGTCCTTCGCCCAAGCTGAGCGCAATCGCCCGTATCAAGCGGTCGCTCTGGGCTCCGATCTTGTCCTCGTCGTTCTCCCATTTGGACAGGTTGGTGCGGTTGATGTGCATAAGTCGGCCGAACTCGTCGCCAGTCATGCGGAGGTACTTGCGGAGGAAGCGGATCTCGTCGCCGGCCAAGCGGTATGGCTTGGCGATCACCGCGACCGCAAGTGTCCGCATGAGATCGTTGACCCGCGGAATGATAGGGTCGACATTGCCGCACTGATCGCAGACGATCATCTCGATACCCTGCAACCGCACGCGCTTTAGCCCGCTCTCGGCAAAGTAGTAACTATCGCGCACGACTCGCGCGTCCGCGCCGCAATTCGTGCATTCGATCTTCTTCACTGCTTTGCTCCTTCGCTGTGCCTTCCGCTTGGTCTGCGCCATCTCAGGACCGGCTCCTCGATTCAATCGAAAAGATCGTGACAAGGAATGCGCGTCAGGACGATGGTCATCCACTTCCCACTTGGCTCGTAGCCTTCGATCCGGTACTTCCAGTCTCCCGTCTTGATGTCCTGCTCCGGCTCATCGTAAATCGCGCCCGAACGCAGCACGATCCAGGCGTCCTCGAAGGTGACGGATTCGTTCGCCAGTTCGTCCCGGAAATGCTTGGTCGGGACCACCTCGCCCTCTTCCAGGCAATGGCGAAGAAGGTCCAGCGCCTCCTGCCGTTTCAGGCAGCCGACCGCCATGTTGGTATTTTACCAACTTACCTTCGCATGGCCTAGGGTGCCGCCCTGCAGTTGCCGTCGCGATATCTGGGTCGCCCGGACCTCTTGCACCTTCGGCAAATCGCCCAAGATAGCTGCAAACAGGCTATTGATCGCCGTCTGTGTATGACTCAAGGAGCGCCGCGATCTTCTCGTAGATGGCCTGCCATTCCTTGCGCACCTTTCGATCCTTGGCGTGGTTGGACTCAAAGGCGATGTAGCCGGCGAGATCATCGAGGTCATCCAATGTGTAGCGCACCACGCACGGAGCACCGTGCGGTGGCACGACTCGGAGCTTGGTTGTCAGTTCATCGGGGGCCAAGCTCTGTTTGAGGATGAGCTCTCGTTCGCGATCCGTAATTTCAAGCGGCAGGGTCGTGCCTGGGGAGATTCGTTGCTTAGGCACCTCAGGCATTGACGCACCACGAAGAGCCGCCAGCATGAATCTGGTCAGGTGATCGAGATCGGCGCCCACCTTCGCAGACGCCACGGCCCTTTTCGAAGCCGTCCTCCTGCTGAACATCTTCCTGAGCGACGCATTGATCTCGTCGAGCGAGAATGCCTCCGGATCAAATGGTCCGCGCCAGGCGAGCAGGTTTTCATGCTCCCCGTGGGCAGGGTCAGCCAAAGCTTCGATGTAGTCCGCATAGCCGCCTGGACCGCCCACATCCTCGGGAGGACCATTCCTTGCGCCGGCGATGCAGCGTGGATAGAAGGCTTCTGGATCCGGCAACAGAATGGCCTCGAGCATGATCTCGTGCTGCCAGCCGTCACCGAAATCGTAGGCATACTCGAAAGTGGCGCCAACGCGATCGACGATCCGGTTCAGTGGGACGCGCTTCTCGTCGATCACCTTACGCTCGGTGAAAGCGTCATCCTCGTGAGGAACGCTGTAGACGCGCCGGCCGACGACAAAGCTATGCAGGTGGTAGTCTTCCCAGTTGAAGAGCAGTTGCAGAATCCGGTGCAACTGCGGGAGCTTGGTGTCCTCAAACAACTGAATGCGGCGCCAGATCGGCGGTTCGATGTCGCGCAGGGTGACCTTGAGCTGGAAGACCGCCCTGGTCCTCTTCGGCCTCATCGTGATGTCCCTCGCTGATGGGCTACGTCGCTTCCGAGCCTCTTGCAGGCCGCCTGTAGCTCATTCAATGCCGAAAGTCGCTGGGGTAGCAGCCAGGTCATGTGAGGTGATTCCTCCGAAGTTCTTCCGCCGCCTCAATTGCGCGTGGTTCCCCATTGTGCAGTAGTTCGGCGTAGATTAGCCATGGGTGGGCGACGGGCCGCTCCGAAGGATGGGGATTCACTACCAGATGGCCGAATGGGCGGAGAACCGTGACCGGGCCCGCGGCATCCGGAATCATCCGAAGGTCCTTCGCAAGTCCGGAGTCCCATTTATCGACAAAGGCGATCGTCTCCTCGCCCCTGTAATAGCGGTCCAACTCGTAAGCGCCAGCGCCGCCGGTCAGGGCCCATTGCGAGGACCGCTGAGCGCAGACCTGCGCTAGGGCTTCAACAAAGCCGTCGCTGTCCTGGTAAGGCCCACGAAAGCGGCCCAGCAGCAGGTGCGGCCGCAGTACTTGGCTGTAGCCCAGCAGAAAGCGCTCGCGGATCGCCTTCTCATCGGCAATCTGGTATTCGCCGGAAGAGTTCTTAACCACCAAACGGTCCCGAAGCAACTGCCGGCGCACCTCGGCGGCGGTTGACTTTCCGACACCGGCGTTCTCGGCCAGTTGTCTGACCGGATCCTGAAGCATTTCCGGTCTCACGAGGGCGAGAAATAACATCTGAACCGCTCCTGGACTCAGCCGACGCCTGCCCTCCCCACGTCCCCGGTCACGATTGCCGAGCACCAGGGCGTGATAGCGTTCGCCCAGTCGAAGGTTCACATTCCCAGCTTGATCCGCGAAGCAAATTCCGGCCCGGACGAGTTGTTCACCGGCCACACGTGGAACGTAGCGCGCCAGAAGAAGCAGCGGAGACCTCCCCTCCCGCTCAAGGCGCCTGCCCGTTGCCGCGAGGGTGGCCACCGTCGAGCGGTCCAGGTACGTCTTCTTGACGTCGACCGTGAACGAGGCAACACCAGACGGACTCTTGATTTTGAGCTGAGCCTCGGGCTCCTTCATCCGGCCCGGAGTCAGATGAATGCCTTTCACGAACGGCAGCGCGCGGAGAGGCGCGAGCATGGGATCGAGCTCCTGCGTTTGCATATAACCTCTGTCCGAGATATTACCATGTCCGCTACAAAAGGACAAGACACTATCTCGGACAATCCAGCCAATTCCGCTCCTTCCCTAAGAGCCGAGGATTCGAGTCGCCTGAATTTGGGGGAGCCCCCGGGCTCCGCCAGCGGACAATGAATCGATCCAGTGGTGGGACTTCTCGATCAACACGCGACATCCATTCCGGCGCCGCCCTCAAGAGTTGGGCTGCACTCAGGCGCAAGCGATCAGACCCGCTTGCCCGACTTAAGCCTCGCGCCGTTTCCGTGGTCGCACCGTCTCGCCGCCCAGAGCATTAAGGAATTCCTGAACATCGAGCGCTTCGACTTGCGGGGCCACGGTCCTTATGTGAGCAGGGCTCGCGGCCTTGGAATGAATGATGGCCGCACGGACTGGCTCGTGCTTTCCCATCGCACGGCGAAGGGATTGCAGAGGTCCAGCCATTGCGGGCTGAACCGTTTTCGACGCCTTGCACTCCACCATCCACGAGCCGCCGGAATCGCCCGGAAACAGGAAATCGACCTCCAGCCCTTGCTGGTCCCGGAAGTAGTAGAGTTCCTTGCGCCGGCCGCGGTTCGCCTGGTGCTTCAGGATCTCGGCCGCCACGAACCCTTCGAATAGAGTTCCGAGGAACGGTGACCGGCTCAGCTCGGCCTGCGTCCGGATTCCCAGCAGATGACACGCCAGGCCCGAGTCCAGAATGTAGATCTTGGGCGACTTAAGGAGCCGCTTACCGAAGTTCTCGAAGTAGGGAGGCACCAGAATGATCTGCCCGGTGATCTCCAGGACGTGAAGCCATTCGCTGATGGTGGGCACAGAAACGCCAAGCGGCGCAGCCAGGTCGGTCCGGTTCAAGATCTGGCCGTGCCGGCTGGCCAGCAGCGCCAGGAAGCGCCGGAACGTCGCGAGATCACGGACATTGACAATGGCCCGGACGTCGCGCTCCAGGTAGGTCTGGATGTAGGAACCGAACCACAAGTCTCTTGCCTTGGGGCGGGCCAGCGCCTCCGGATAGCCGCCGGCGAGAAGAGTGACCCGGTCCGTTTCCGCCAGGCTGAGCGGCAAGAGGTGGAGGATTGCTGCGCGGCCTGCCATCGATTCGCTGACACCCTGCATCAGAGGCGCCTCTTGAGATCCGGTGAAAAGCCACTGTCCTCTCATGGAGGGACTCTCGTCGATTCGTGTTCGAATGTAGGCGAACAGCTCGGGCACGTTCTGAATCTCATCGAACAGAGCCGGCAACCGGAGCCCGTCCAGCATACCTCGCGGATCGGAGCGCGCACGGGCCTGGATGTCGGGATCCTCCAACACGACATAGCTGGCGCGAGGGAAAAGCCGGCGCAACAACGTCGTCTTCCCAGCGCGCCGCGGTCCGGTCACCACCACGGCAGGGAAGTTCTGAGCCGCTTCAAGGACCGTTGGCCGGATGGCGCGTGCGATGAACCGCATATGAGTAGTTTAAACCGCCAGTTTAGATTTCTCAAGTCCTCTGCTTGGCGGCGCTCCCCGACTCGAGTGCGACGCCAGGCGCTTCAGAACTCAAACAAAGTCCGACCTTCAACCGCACCAAGCATTTCTGTCGCCAGGTTCTTGACACAACCGATCAATACCCATAGCGGTCCTATGGCAATCGCCAGAACTCGTCAAGCGAGAATGGGCAAGCGGACCCGGCGGAGCCGGTTGGGCGTTCGTAGAGGTATGGATGCTGCGCGTGCGCGCCTCCACCATCCCTCACAGTGGAGGGAGTGGAGGGAAACACGTCTTGACAGGGCGGATGGATAGGGGATAACATGGTCTTGTTATATAACACGGCCATGTGACATCACACGGCCATGTTGGAGCGATGCGCCATGCCCGATCGTGATCGCAGCCAAGCATCGAGCGGGGAGTTCGTCCGGATCCTGGCCGACGTGTTCCGCCGGGCGCATTGGCGGGTTCGACGCCGATCCTCCGCCGGAGAAGCACAGCCGGACCTCGTGGTGGAGGACGATGGAAGGCGTTTCGTCTTTGAGGTCATCCGATCCCCCGAGGGACGCCGCGACCGCTTGATCCCGCTGCTTTCCCAGGCCATCTTGCAGGCCCGGGCGTCTGCGCAGCGGTTCCAGGAAGAGGCCCTACCGGTCGCCGTCGTAGCCGCGGAGCGCATTCCGGTCTCGACGGCTGAACATGTGAAGCAGTTTGCCGCGCAGTACGCGCCTGATACCGGCGTTGGCGTCGTCGACTTGCATGGGCTTCGCAGCTTTGCCGGCTTCGGACTCGATCTCTTCGACTCGCGGCCCCCACGAGCCGCGCACCGGGCGGCGATGCCGCGCCAGTTGCCCGATCTCTTTTCCGACTTGAACCAGTGGATGTTGAAGATCCTCTTGGGACAATCGATTCCAGAGAGCCTGCTGGCCGTACCTCGCGGACCGTTCCGGAATGCTTCGCAGTTGGCGGAGGCGGCACAAGTGTCTGTCATGACTGCGTCCCGGTTTCTCCGGCAACTCAGGAACGAGGGATTTCTCGACGAGCGCCAGGACGATCTGAGGCTCGCTCGTGTAGTCGATCTGCTGGAGCGTTGGGCTGCGGCGAGCCAGCACAGCTCCCGCGACATTCCCGTCCGATGGATCATCCGTCAGGACTTGCCTACGCTGTTGTCGGCTCTCCGCAAATACGACGAGAATCCCATGCGCCGCCTCCGTTGCGCACTTGGCTTGTTCGCCGCTGCGGACGCCTTGCGGTTCGGTTTCGTCCACGGGGCTGCGACCCACATCTACGTGGAGCGGTTTGATCGCGAGATGCTTCGCGAGCTCGGTTTGTCAGCAGAAGGTCCCGAATACCGTGCCGATGCTTACGTGCGTGTCGCTGCCTACCCGGAAACCGTGTTCAGGGGAGCAGTGAGACGCGACGGCGTGCCGGTGTCCGATATCCTCCAAGTTTGGCTCGATGTATCTAAGCACCCCCCACGAGGCAGAGAGCAAGCGGATCAGATCTGGCGTCGTTTGCTGGTACCTCTAATTGGGACCAAGTGAGATGACGCCGTCTTCCGATCTCTCGGCATTCGCCCGGCTTGTCATGGCGCTCGAGCCGTGGCTGGACCGGATTGTGATCGTTGGCGGGTGGGCTCATCGGCTCTATCGCCTTCACCCGCACGCGCAGACGCTGGAATATGCTCCGCTGGCAACGCTGGACGCTGACATCGCCATCCCACCCGCACTACCTGTCGAGGAAAGCGCCATTAGAGAGAGTTTGCGTGTTGCGGGATTCGAGGAGGAGTTTGTTGGCGTGGATCAACCCCCGGCGACGCACTACCGCTTGGGTGCGGAGCAGGACGCTTTCTATGCGGAATTCCTCGCTCCTTTGGTTGGGGGCGAGTACGACCGAAGGGGCAAACGCGCAGTCACAGGGCAAGTCGGAGGGATCACCGTACAGCGGCTTCGACACGTTGGCCTGCTTCTGGATGATCCCTGGCAAGTCGACCTCGATCTTTCCTTCGTGTCCTCCTGGCGTGGAGTTGTGCAGATCGCGCACCCGGTTCGATTCTTGGCGCAGAAGCTACTCATCTATTCCAAGAGAAGCCGAAGCGATCGGGCCAAGGACATCCTCTACATCCACGACACACTGGAGGTGTTCGGCGCGCGGCTAGACGAATTGTGCGCCGCATGGGGAACGTGTGTGGCGCCTCAATTGCACCAGCGCCACGCGGCGAAGCTCCGGAAAGCGCCCGCGGTTCTGTTCGGCGACGTTTCAGACGAGATCCGGCTGGCAGCGACCATGGCCACGGGCAGAATCCTCACGCCAGAAGCTCTGCGAGAAACCTGCCAATTCGGGCTTCAGCAGGTGTTCACGTAGCGGCGCTACTGGACCAACGTTGTGACAGGAGTCGTGTCGTCGAGGCTGAGCAGCGTCTCTGGCGGCGTCGAAGGCAACGACGGTGATGATGGTGGTGGTGGTGATGATGATGACGCGGCTGCTGTTGCTGCCGGTGCTGGCGACGGCGAGGGGCCTGCCGGTGGCGCTGGCGTGGGCGCCGGTTCTTCAACAACCGGGGTGGTCTTGGCGGCGGCCTGGGCGAGTCTCTCCTGGATGCGCCGGGTCAGCTCGTTCTGGCGCTCGGGTGCGACGAAGGTGTACTGGCTGGTCATTTCCAGGGTGGTGTGGCCGGCGATCTTGGAGGCCTCGATGGCGCTGCCGCCGACCTCCTGCCGCCAGGTGATGTTGGCGCGCCGGAAGCAGTGCAAGCCGAGGCCGCGAAAGTCGCAGCCCTCCGCTCGTGCGGCCTGGTGGAGCGCGTCGCGAACCGCGCTGTCCCACATGGGGCGGCTCTTGTCGTACTTCTGGTGGAACACCCAGGATTCGGGCGTGGCGCGCTCATCCAGAAGCTTCTGCCGGAATCGATCCACCAGGTTGCCGATGCCCAGGACGCGGCGGCTGTCTTCGGTCTTGGGCCGCCCGACCTCCTGATGCCAGATCCGCTGCTCGATCTTGATGGTGCCAGCCTTCAGGTCGACGTGTTTCCACTGCAAACCCAGCACCTCGGAGATCCGCGCCCCGGTCGCAATGCAGGTCTCAACGATCAACCTGTTCGGCTCTTCGAGGCGCGCCAGCACGCGCGCGGTCTCCTCGAATGTGAGGATGCGCCGTTCATAGGCGTACCGCTTCTTGCCGAGCTTGGCCTTGCTGGCCGGGCTGCGCTTGCCTTCTTCCCACAACCCGTGGCCCTCGGCGTAGTAGTAGACGCGGCTGATGATGCCCCGCACGCCATGCATCGTGTACCACGCGCCGAAGGTCGTGTGGAGCCAGTCCTCGACCGCCTTCGGCCGGATCTGATTGAGCCGGAACGATCCCCACTTCGGCACGATGTAGTTGTCGAGGTAGAACTCCTCCTTGGCGCGCGTCGGGCTGGCGATCTGGTTCTCGCGGGCGAGATAACCCTCCCGGTACATCTTCGCGACCTCGCTGAAGAGGGCGGCGCCCGTGGCGGCGAGGTTCCCCACCGCCGCCTCCACGTTCGCCGCATTCAGCTTGGCGAGGAACTTGTCCCGTTCGACCTCGGCTTCCTTCCGCGTGATCTTGTTCTCGCCCCGGCTGAAGCCGATGGCCTTGACTTTGCGGGTTGGTTTCACCGTGCCGTCGGGCCGCACGTCGTCTGCCCAGTAGCGGAAAAACCACATCCAGCCTTCGCGGAACTTCTTCTCCTGGATCTTGGGGTGCTGCACGCGCACTCTGGCCTTCAAGCCTCCTGTCAGGGCATGAAGGGTACCTTCGTCGTGCATGGCAATCAAGTCCAATCCGTCCAATGACTTACAAGAGGAGCCGCGCCGACATTGCGCCGGCGGGACCGGCAAGATAGAGCGCCTCGCGGGCGCGGGTCATGCCGACGTAGAAGGTCCGGATCACGGCATCGCGCGGAGCGCCGTGTCGCTGGTATGCGGCGTCGCCGGCCTGGCTCAGGTCCGGGAACAGGATCACGACGTCCGCCTCGCCGCCCTTGACCGAATGAATCGTGCCCACGATGACTTGGGGGCACCCCAAGAGGGCTTGCGGCCCGCGAACGGCAGCGACGTCGGCAGGAAACTGGATGCGGTTTTGCATCGCGGCGTTCACCCGGGCACGCCACCAGGCAAGCAGCGCGCGGTGGTCGCCTTCAAAGCAAGTCAACAGCGACTCCAGGGCGCCCGCTTCGAACACCGCGTCGAGATCCGCCAGCGTCACAGGGCGCGCGTCGTCCCACTCGCGTAGATGCGTCTTCGCGCCGTGCTTCAGGATTCCTTTGGCGGTCAGCCACTCCGTCCAGAGGGCGAATTCGCCAGCCGTCCATTGGCGATGAGCATCGCCCGGCGACGGATGAGCCGCGAGCAGCGCGAGGATTCGGTTCACGGTGGAACCACGTCGGCCTCTCCGCAGCGGGTTCCAGAAGCCGTTGCTGCGGCGGTAGGGATTGTGGAACGGAATCGCGTTCTTGCGCAGCACCTGCGTCACCGGGCGGAGCATGTAGGAGCACGCCGCCAGGAACATGACCGTGCGGCCGCGCTCGAGCTGTTCGATTGCCGTCCGAAGTACGCCGTACTCGGGTGTCTGCCACGTGCCCGCAACCTCGCTGAGAAGCCCGTCGACGGGACGCGGAAGGTAGTTCTTCTCCTGGCGGCGAGTGACCTGTTGGATGAGGCGGTTGGCCACCGCGTGCACGGCGCGCGGTACGCGGTAGCTCTGCTTAAGGATGATCTTGTGGTCGGCAGGGATTTCCGGTCCAAGGATCGCCTCCGGAGAGGCACCCGTGAAGGAATAGATGGTTTGATCATCGTCGCCTGCGACAATGAAGTAGTTCGCGTGTTCTCCCCACCGGCGGATGAGCGTCAACTGCATCCGGTTCAAGTCCTGGGCCTCGTCGGCGAAGATCACTGCTGGACGCTTCGGCGCCACGGGGACATCCTGGAGACAGCGATCGATCAGGTCGCAGAAATCGAGCAGACCGTTGGCGCTCTTGTACGCTTCCCACTTCGCGGCGAACTGCCGGAGGGCGGGCGGCCACGCGGCTGGAGGCAACATCTGCCCGCGATAGTGGCTCAACTCCTGGAGCCACGCGTCGCCCTCTTTCTCACGGTCACTGTCGTCTTCGGATGCCTCCTCACCGTCGAGCTTGCCCTGTTTCTTCACCGGCGTGATCTGAAGATGCGGGTTCTCCTTGTTCCACTCGTCGACGTTCGCCTCGGCGACCTGCGGCCTGCCGAGCGCGTGGTAGCAGTGCGAGTGCAGCGTGCCCACACGATCCGGGTCAACGGGGAGGTCGCGGCCGGCCAGCTCGGCCGCGGCCGCGCGCGAGAAACTCGTGATCAGAACCGAATCCGGCCCGAAGCGCTCAACGGCGCGCCGGATTTGGCGCGTGAGGTTGGTGGTCTTGCCCGTGCCCGGTCACGGGGGGCCGAAGATGCGGAATTCCCGCGTTTCTTCGGCCCCGGCCTCCGCGATTTCATGGATTCTGTCCACCTGCTGGGCGGACTCGTCAGGCTGCATCGTTTCCTCTCTTGCGCTGGTTCCCGTGAATGCGTGCGTGCTCGGCTTGCGAGGCAAGTACCTCGAGGTTTTCGGGGCGGTTGTCCCGTTTGTCACCGTTGATGTGGTGAACAACTTCTCCAGGCCGCAACGGGCGGCCGATCTTTGCCTCGGCCAGAACACGGTGGATGTGACGTCCGTGGAACTTCACGTAGCCATCCGGTGCGCCTTTCCAGCGCAGTGCGGCGCCGCGCTTGTACTTCGTTCGCCGGGTGAGCTCAGCATTCGCCTCCGGCCGGCATCGCCAACGCCTCTGGCAGAGGGCCGAGCAGAATCGTTGTCCGGCCTTCTTACGCATCGGGGTGAATACTGTGCCGCACCACTCGCACTGGCGGGGCTGAGCGTCCGGCAATGTTCTCGGGCGTCCTTTGCCCTTCTTACCCGCCATGGGACTCCTCCTGTCGTGGA
>ENA-UOYA01004914-UOYA01004914.1-activated-sludge-metagenome-genome-assembly--contig:-NODE-4914-length-10880-cov-6.378476_pt1 | contig 10880 bp, 10 predicted proteins | sample MGYA00238163_ERZ764804 | MGnify/ENA primary metagenome ERZ764804 (study PRJEB28919, sample SAMN05720223) | activated sludge metagenome | isolation source: Anaerobic digester | place: Hong Kong...
TTTTTTGTTCTCCTGGCTAAAACCATGCCAGGAGAACTTACTAAAGTATAATAAAAAACCGGACTCTTTAGCCCGGTTCAATCCAGCCTTTGCCAGCACGGTTATGAACTGCAAATGACCTAAAAGCCGTTTTTCACAAAACTTATGGCTTGCCAATCATAACCGAACTTGCTTTAATGACTGCGACCACCTCGTCGCCAACCTTCAACCCCAACCTTTTAACTGAATCGACAGTTATTGTTGAACACATTTCTTGTCCTCCCACATCAAGGATTACTTCAGCGGCAACTTCACCCAGTTTAATGTTCTTGACACGGGCTTTCAGATTATTACGGGCACTAAGCTCCATGACAAGTCCTCCTTCAAAAATGTTTATTTTTACTTGTCAATGCGTTATATGCACAGATAAAATGCTGTCAAGTTAATATTCGCAGTTTTCAATAAATATCTTTTCCACTTATTTAAAAATATTATTCATTAAATTACCTGCATAGTTACTTCCATGATATCACTATCATACAACCTTAAAAAATCTTCCTTGTCTATCATCCGGCAGGCTGTGATACTCAGCACTTTGCCCCCACGGCGCCAGACAGTGCGGCCTGGCGACTCCGACGGGCGGTATTCAAACCGGGGAGGGTTGGCCAGCCTGGCTCTGGACAGGCCCTGTATGGTATCGGCCAAGCAGGGTGAGCCCTCAACCGTGACACGGAGGTCCGGCGTAATAAGCTGCCCCAGCTGCTCTTCCGCAATCAGTCCCATGCGCACCGCCAGCAGGAGGCCGGCACATTCCTCCTGATGGTGCGCCAGGGCTAGTTTTAAGAGCGTATTCCTTCGCATTTCCCGCTTAAATGGATATATGTGGGGCGTGCGCGGGGAAAAGATGATATCATTTTCAAAGTATGGCTTAATATCTAGCACAGGGGTTCCGTTTACAGCATCCATCCCGGTAACATGAAGCGCCGTTCCTGCCACCCTGTCCAATTGCACTAAACTCAGGCCGACCGGGTTGGGGCGCACCGGTGTCCGCAGCGCGAAAACCCCGTAGCTGAGTGAGTTGGGGTTTACCCGGTATGGAGTAGCCGTAAGGGCGTCGCGCCGGGCCAGGTGAAACCAGGTCAGGATCCAGAGGTGAGAGTTCTTTTCGATCCGCCGCAGGGCGCCCGCATACTCCCGAAAAACCTCCACAACCGCTTTTTGTTCAAAGTCAGGCACCGCCTTGTGGTCGAGCAAATCTGATTTCACAACCCCAACAGGCCTGATCACAATGTTTTCAAGCACAAGTCCATTCTCCTTTTTCCGGCGTCAATTGCTTACCCACTTGAAATTGCTGCCTGGCTTACCAAAGGAAAGGTTGGGATTGGACAGGGAAAAATCCAGGCCATAAAATTTATCATAGAAAAATTTTGCTTCAGCGAGCAGATCAAAATGAAACACACTGGGATGCAGGACATTTGCAATAAACATCAGCCCGAGAATCCACCTGGGGCTGCCGAAGTCCCAGCAGGGCGCCGGGTGTTTATAGATCTTTTTTTCCCTGACCGCCTCCACATTTAAGCCGGCCATCAGGCAATCAGCGTAGAAATCTTCAACTGGCGAGGAAATAAAGGAGGAAATAAAAATATACTCCGGGTTAAGAACTTCCAACTCCTCATAGGTAATTGACGAGCCCGGCCTGCCGTTGCTGACTATCTGTTTATTAACACTAATGCCCCCTGCCGCCTCGACCAACTGGTTTTCCAGGCGTTCTCCCTTAATGCAGAAATTGGGCTTGCCCATAGCATAGTACACCCGTGGTTTTTTTGCAACAACACAGAGCCCGCTTTCAATTACAGAAATTTTTTCTTCAATGTAACGCCCGAGATCTTCTGCTCTGTACTCCAACTGAACCATTTTCCCAAAATGCCTGATGGTTTCAACATAAGTTTTGGGGTTTTGAATGTCATTATGAAGTTTTTCAAGATGCCTGTTGCAAAGCACATCTTCCCATACCTGCACAACCTTTTTAAGATCCTTCACACCCATGGCAATTAACATGGCTTCCATCATTTCCAGAGCTCTGGTATAAGGATAGCCACCTTGAAAAGCGCCTTCCCGGTATGATTTTTGGGCAACGGGCCCTATAATGTTTAGTTCCCGCCCGCATTGCGGGCAGCAGTTGCTTTCACTCAAACCCAGACCGCCAGGCACCAGTTTTGACCCCATCGGCCCGTAAAAATCCCGCTTTATGACAAGTCCTCTGCAGTCTGGACAAAATGTGCTTAGATACTCAGTTCCAGGTGAGTTGAATAAATATACGAAGCTGAGCTTTTCCCTAAGCTTCTCCCGCAGTGCCTCAGCATCTCTAATCGTTGCCTCCAAAGATAAATCCGCGCTCTCCACAGGAATAAATCTCATAATTTGCAGAGGTATGTCCGCTGAAATACCAGCTAAATATTCGGCAAGACTCAACAGTTCTTCCCGGTTATCCCTATAGAAAATACAGGAAACTTCAACATGCACACCTTTTTCATAGAATTTTCTAATGTTACTCAAGACCGGTTCGGGTGTACTGCCCCCGCATTTTCGGTAAGCCTCGCCGGACATCCCTTTAACACCTATGCTGATAAAATCCAGGTGGTCAATGATTTTAGCCATTGCTGTTTCAGTAAAGTAGGCGTTTGAGGAGCACCCGACCAGCAGCCCGCGCTCTTTGGCGGCTTTGGCGACTTTTACAAAAGTGAGGAATGACGCCAGGGGATCGTTCATTAAAAAAGTTATGCCGATACAATCATTCCTTACCGCCTCATCTACCACCTGTTCCGGTGACAGTTCCCGCAGCGCCCTGCTCGAAGGACCCATTTCCCTGACAATTACCGCGGAAATGCACCCATCACAGTTAAAATTACAGCCGGCTGTACTGATCTGCAGGAATTTCCCGCCGGGATAAAAGTGCAGCAAGGGCATCGTTTCTATTGAAATAGGACAAATAATAAGGTATTTATCAGGATACAGCTCAACTATTTCCTCTCCTTTTCTGCTGTAAAGCCCGCATGCGCCCGTGCCTCCCTCCGGGATTACGCAGCCTCTTTCACAAATGTTACAGTTCATAAGTTTTTCCTCCTTATCGTTACCCATAAGCCTGTTTCATTTCTGGTTACATCAAATGTGGGTATTCCTGACTGCTGCAATACGTCTCTATAGCGCATTAAATTACTGTCACTATTATGATTTTTTGTTCTCTCCCGCCATTCGATATCTCTCTTTTGCATTTCGCAAAATATTTGTTTTTTAAGCTCGGGTGTACCAAAACCACCTCCAATAAAAGCAGCGCCTCCCGGTTTAAGCACCCTGTATATTTCCTTAAAAGCCTTGTGGTGGTCTTCCCAAAAAAACACCGAGCCCCTGCTTATTGCCAGGTCTATCGAGCCGTTATCCAGGGGAATTTGATGTACGTCACCATACAGGGTTTGCACCTTTGCTTCCATTCCCCGGCTGGCAATGTTTTGGGCGGCGATTTTCAACATCTCCTGAGAATTATCAAATAAATAAACATGCAATTCAGTGAGCCCGGCCATGGCGATACCAAGGTAACCGCCGCCGCAGCCAATGTCCAGACATGTTCCCCTGGTTATACCTGCTTTATGTTTTATCTGCTCTGCGATGACAGGATAAACCGGGGCAAACACCTCACGGGCGATTTTGTCAAACTCCGGCACATCAATTTCCATCTATCCATTACTCCTTTAAAAGATTTTAACTCTCTTGTTAGTTTCAAGACTTACCTTATAGGCGCTTACCTGTTCGAAAGTACTTCTGGTACCACCTTCTTCAACTGATTGCCTGGTAGACTGTTGAGCAACCACCACCGTACCATATAACATATCGATACCGTAATTAAACAATACCGGCGTCATTGGTGTGCTGGGCCCCCAAAGCACTGTAAAGGCATTACGGCTAAGTTCTAATAAGCGGGGAAGCGTCTTATTCACCAGTGTAGAGGCTGTGATAAAAACAAAATCCTGCGTTGGCAAGATATATTCACAAGCAGGGTCTGGATAATCCCCTGCCTTTGGTAGACGATCCAGTATGGATAGTTGACAACTTTCTGCTAGCTTCTCCAGACCTGGAAAGTGGCCAATTACGGCCACATTTTTTCCCTTGATCATATCGGCGAAGTAATCAAAAACAGAGATTTGTTTATGATCGCTAGCTGCTATCCCGGATAACTGCTTGATCCTTTCCGGAGTGTTTATTACTGAATTGATTGCTGCCAGGCCGATGGCTGCATCAAAAAAGTTCCATGACTTTATATGTTTTGCAAGCTGTCCTACTGGCATACCAAACAGTTGCCGAACACTCAACAAAACACGGACTAACCGCGGGAAAGCCTATTTAGGCTTTCCCCCAGCACGCGCCAAGATAGCCTCTACCTCCTGGTCAGTAAGGTTATAGTGATAGAACTTGGCGTAAAAATCTTTCATCTCCGCCTTGATGTCATACTTGAAAATATCAGGATAAAGCAAGTTGGCGAGCCATTTTACACCGATAATCCTGTTCGAGGAAGGCGGGCGGTCAAACCAGTTGAAAGGACTGTTTGGAATCTCGTATACCCGGCCGTCTTTTGAAGCCTTTAACTTCGCCCATTTGGGATCGGTGGTTACAATTCTATAAACCGCCGCTTCATCGCCGGCCATGGTCCAGGTGAGTATTACGTCAGGATCCCATGCCAGAATCTGTTCCAGGGAAACTGTCGACAGCCCCATGCCGCCTTTCATTGGAACATCGGCAACATTGACGCCGCCCACAAAATCCAGAACCTGGGTATGCTGTGATCCTTTTGGGTCGGTTTCCAGGCCGGTTGACCCTTCGGCGTAATAAACCCTTACCCGTTTCTCTTGTGGAATTTGCTTAGCCTTTTCAGCGACATCATTAACTGATTGACGACAGTACGCCGCCAATTCCCCGGCCCGGTCCTTTTCTCCAAGCAAATCACCCAAAAACTCAAAAGTCTGGTCTATTTTTGTCAGTTCATTATTAACCGCGACGACAGGTATCCCAGTCTGATTTTGAATGTTTTCGGCCTGTGAGATTGTTGTCGCACTTAAATCTCCAATTGAAATAATCACATCGGGATGGATTTTTAAAAGCTCTTCCGTGTTGCATGAGGTGTTGGCATACCACCCGCCAAGATTAGGCAGGTTCTGGTACTTTGGCAATATGTATTTTTTATTGTCAGGCGTTAGTTCATAGTTCCAGCCGACAAGCTTCTCCGGAGCCAGGGAATACATCATGATCATCCCTACGGGACTGGTAGAAAAGACTTTATTGATCTTGACGGGAACAGTTACACTCCTTCCGGCCTGGTCAACAATGGTGCGGGTTTCGGCCGCCGAACCGCCAGCGTTGGTTTTTGCCTGCTGTGTCCCACAGGCCGTAAGGGTGACTGTAATTAAAGCAATCGTCAGGCATAAGACCATCAATTTTACTGTTGGATTTTGTTTCAACATACTCTCCCTCCATTTTCACAAAGAATACTTTCGGAAAGTCCTACCGTTTGTCATTGCGAGCGTTAAGCGAAGCAATCTCCGGCTCTTACCCCCGCTTTATACTGTGAGATCGCCACGTCGCTTTCGCTCCTCGCGATGACAGAACGGTCTTTGCAAACCGACTTTCCGAAATTACCCATAAAGTCAAATGCTTGAGAATTCCCCCGACTTTCGGACATTTGCAGTTGATTAGCTGGAATATTAAATCAATCACGCCAACATGGGCACACAAACCTTAACTTCCTTGCGCTGCTTGTCAAGAATTCTTGCGGAAACTACTTTTATACTTGCGCAGTACAATTCGCTCAGGCAACTGTCTGTAACTATGTCGTCAGGGCTGCCGACAGCCAGAATTTTTCCTCCTTTCATGATGGCCACTTTATTGCATGCCAGGAAAGCGTGGTTGGGGAAATGTGATGTCATGAAAATTGAGTAACCCTGCCGGGCTAGCTCATTAATGATTTTCAAGATGCGGGCCTGGTTGCCGTAGTCAAGGTTTGCTGTCGGCTCGTCCAAAACCAGGAGGTTTGACTGCTGGGCCAGCGCCCGCGCAATAAGCACCAACTGGCGCTCACCACCGCTGATTTCACTAAATAAGCTATTCTCCAGATGGAGAATACCTGTTTTGGACAGCGCCTCCCTGGCGATTTCCTCATCCCTGGCCGATGGTGCGGACATAACGCCCAGGTGAGGGTTCCGGCCCATAATGACCATGTCCAGCACCTGGTAAGGGAAAACTGTTGTGGTGGCCTGGGGAACATACGCTATCTCCCTGGCCAGTTCCTTAGTGGACATACTGCTGATATCGCGGCCCCGAACGCGAATTTTCCCATGCTTGATTTTTAATATCCCGAGGATGCAGCGCAATAAGGTCGTTTTCCCTGTACCGTTTGGTCCCAAAAGGCATAAAACATCTCCTTCGGCCACAGATAGAGACACTCCGTCTAAGAGATTGGGGCGTTTGGCGTAATTAAAACTTAAATTCTCAACTGTTAAGCTCATGACCATCCCTTCCTTACTTTTGATAATAAGAAGACAAAGAAAGGCGCCCCGATTAAAGCTGTCAGAATGCCCAGGGGGATTTCGACGGAGCTTGCGTTGCGACCGATATTATCCACCAGCAGCAGGTACCCGCTACCCATTAAAAGCGATGCGGGGAGGAGTAATTGAAAGTTGGGCCCGATTATCATCCGGGCCATGTGCGGCACAAGCAGGCCCACCCAACCGATAATACCGCTGATGCTGACCGCCGCCGCAGTCATCAACGTGGCGCAAATCACTACCAGCAGCCGGATGCGGTTAATATTAACTCCCAGCGCAACCGCTTCTTCCTCACCGACTGTCAGCACATTGACCTGCCAGCGGATAAGGTATAGACCGGCGATTGAAATGGTGATCGGAAACAGAACAAAAAGCACGTCGCTATTGGATACCTTGGACAGTCCCCCCATCAGCCAGAAGGTGATGGCCGGCAAGGTGTCCAGAGGATCCGCCAGGTACTTGGCCACCGAAAGCAAGGCCTGAAAGAGGGCTGATATAACCATGCCACCTAATACCAGCACGATCATGGAGCTGCCTCCGAAGATTTTGCTGATGAGAAAGGAGATGGCGACTGCCAGCAGCGCAAACAGAAAGGCCATTACCTGCACGGCTATCCACGGTAAATGCATGATCATGCCCAGCGCGGCACCGAAGCCCGCCCCTGCTGAAACACCTAAAATAGCCGGCGATACCAGGGGGTTCTTAAATATGCTCTGGTAGGCGGCGCCGGAAACAGACAGCGCCCCGCCGACCAATAAGGCTGCCAAGATACGGGGAAAGCGCACCTGGAGCACTACGGTCTCCATTGTGTCGGTCCACGATTTAGGAATACTGATGATTCTGGAGATCAGGATCGACAATACTTTGTCAGGTGTAATCGAGTAGCGACCCAGAAGAAAAGAGCTAAAGAAAATTATCACCAATAAGAGAAAGAGAAGTAGTATTTTGGGAGACGCCCCCCGTAAGCGTTCTGATTTCAGCATCTTTTTTTTCCTTGCCTTTTAAGTTTGGGCAGTAACCAACCGTTTATCTTCAACAGCAGTCATTATTAAATTTCAATGTTTGCGTCCTTTTACGGCCTATCGCCCACCGTCTTTACACCAACGCAGCCAACACAAGTGAACATAAATAAATATACTTCCCTAGTCACATGTTACATAAATAAACAAAAACCAACATGACATAAATTAATGATAAATACTTACAGGGTTTTAGTCAATAGAAAAAACAACTTATTCTTGCTTATTAATACATCTGTCAGGTGTAAATAAAAGGTATTCCCATTGGCATGGTTAAGCAACATGCTTTGTTATAACTCAATCAAACATTACAAAAAGCAATTATCAAATAAATAAAAATACGATATAATAATCATCAGAATATTTGGGGAGGTATAAAAGTGAAAGAAAAGTCTTCTTTAACTCCCGAAGATGTTGCCGCCATACTAAATATCGCCAAGAATACGGTTTACGAACTGATTAAGCGCGGAGAACTTACCGCTTACCGGGTGGGCCGCAAGATCCGGGTTGACTTGCAGGATGTGGAAGCGTATAAGAAAAAAGGTAAAAACCTGGAATCAACACCGGTAAACATTCCGGCCACAACTGAAATTCCAACTCTACAGCTGGAAGCATCGCTTGAAGGAGATTCGTTTTCTCCATCCCCAAGATTAGTAATCTGCGGGCAGGACGTTCTATTGGACATCCTGGCCCGCCACCTGGAACGCCACCCTAATGGCACCTATGCCCTCAGGCACAACGTGGGAAGTTTTGCCGGCCTGCTGGCTCTTTACCGGGGCAAGGCGCACCTGGCCAGCGCTCATCTTTGGGACGGGGATAAGGGGATTTACAACCTGACTTATGTCCGTTATATTCTTTGTGGAATTCCGGCAGTCATAATCCATTTAGCCTGCCGCATGCAGGGATTTTACACAGCCAAAGGCAACCCCAAGGGAATCAAGACCTGGCAGGATCTGAAGCGGCCTGATTTAGTTTTTATAAACAGGGAGAAAGGATGCGGCACAAGGGTTTTACTGGATGAACAGATCAGGCGGCTGGGGATGGACAGAAGACAAATCAGCGGCTATGAGCGGGAAGAACATTCCCACCTCGCGGTGGCAAGCGCCGTGTCGCGCGGTGAAGCTGATTACGCGCTGGGCAATGAGAAGGCCTCCCTTCAGGTGCGCGGGGTTGATTTTGTACCGCTGCAGAAAGAGCGTTATGAACTGGTTATGTTGAAGGAGGACATGGACCTGCCTCCATTTCAGGCGGTTATTGAAATACTTCAATCCCAGGATTTTAAAAAAGAGCTGCAAGGTCTGGGGGATTATGATTTAACCGAGTTGGGGAGAATAGTAGCAGAAGTATAGTTGTCCAGCAGTCAAGTTTTATATGTTACAACGCAACATTTCCCATAGCCCAATCAAGGGCTATGGGAAATGCCTGTATAGAGTTGGGTTTGTAAGGGCCGTACTATGTAAATCATCTTTCCCAAAACTATCTATTAGCCATGTTTAGGATGAAATTAAAGGCGCTCTTTTTCATGCCAACTGCACGCGCGTTCTTAAGAAATAATTTTAAATCGCTGGTCGCCTCATTAAAATATTTCCAGTAACTAAGTTTTGCTTCTTTAATCAGTTCATTATCCGGCAATGCTGTCTTTACCTCAGACATCCCGAGGATTGCCAGGGCCTTTGCTATGCTGTCTACTACTGTATTGCGGCAGCTTTGATGCATCAGGTAAAGGGCATGAAACAGCATAAGTTCGTTTTGATCAACAGGACCTTTTGATCTCCAGAGAAATAAACCAATGGCTTCTTCTTCTGAAGCGCACCCGGCAAGGGCTTTTTCAACCAGTTCGCTGATGACTGTTTGCCGCTGCTTCTCACAGAATAAAGGCAGCTCCGGGTTTTGTTCAATATATTTAAAACGGAAATTTGCTTTTCTCATTTTTCAAATCCTACCACTTAAAGGGATAAAGAAGAATAACTGAAACCTCAGCACCCTCCTCCAGCGGCGGGTGACCCGCCGGCAGGTCGATCAGCGCGTTGCCGTTGTTCAGAAGCCCCCGCAGCATGCTGGACTTTTGGCCCGGCAGGACGGTCACCTTCAGTCCTTTTTGATCCGCCTCCAGGTTTCCCTGCACAAAGCGCCGGGGCCCTCCCCATTTTTTATAACTGCCCGCACATACCGCGTTAACACGCCGCGGCCAGGGATTGAGCCCCTGCAGCAGGCGCAGTACAGGCGCGGCCAGCAAGTGGTAGCCTGCCGAGCAGGCCGCCGGGTTGCCGGAAAGCGATATGATCAGCTTGTCATCATAGACAGCGGCGCCGCTGTGGCTGCCCGGCTTGATCCGCACTCCCCAGAAAAGCACTTTCGCGCCGGTCTGTCTTACCGCGTAAAGAGCCTGGTCACTGGCTCCGGAAGCGGTACCGCCGGTCGTAAGCACAATGTCGGACTGGCGCAGCATTCTTTCCAACTGGTCTTTGATCTGGGGCAGGGTCCCGCCGCCGGCCAGTTGGACGCCGGTAATTTGCGCCCCGTGCTTGCGGGCGAGTCCGGCCAGCAAAGGCCCGTTGCTGTCCCTAATCTGGCCCGGCAAAGGCAAAGCACTGCAGTCGACGACTTCCTGTCCAAGTCCCAGGATAGCCACTCTGGGACATCTGAACACAGCGACTTCGCTCCTCCCAAACGCGGCCAGCGCCCCGGTCAGGCCGGGGTTAACAACCGCGCCGCGCCGCGCCAGCAATTCACCCGCCTTAAAATCCTCTCCGCGCGGTTTGATGTTTTCACCGGGCACTATTTCTCCTGTAAAGGCCAGGCGGTTGCCGGCCAGACGGGTTACCTCGTGCGGGACGACCGAAACCGTCCCGCCGGGCAGCGGGCCGCCAGTGACAACCCCGGCCGCTTCTCCCGGCAGCAGCGCAGAACCCGGCATTTCTCCCGGCTTTAAATGCTCTTTTACTACAAAACTATGATCTTTTTCTTTCTCACTTACAGACACCGCGTAGCCGTCCACCGCCGACTGGTCACAGGACGGCAGGTCGCTTAAGGAGTAAATATCCTTGTAAATTACCCGGTTCAGCGCGTCAAGCAAGGGTACAGTCTCATCAGGCAAAGGCGTGACAAGACTTAAGATAAGTTCCTGCGCCTCTTCCAGCTTTACGTTCTCCAACACCAGTTACTACCTCCGCTGTTACAGCTCTTAGGATTTACCGAAAGAACATGCCGGAAAACGGCACTCGCCACACTCGTCACAAAGTCCGCCGTGCCCCAGCGATACTATTTCTGAACGGCTGATGCGTTCTCCCGC
>ENA-UOYA01004922-UOYA01004922.1-activated-sludge-metagenome-genome-assembly--contig:-NODE-4922-length-10867-cov-6.421014_pt1 | contig 10867 bp, 7 predicted proteins | sample MGYA00238163_ERZ764804 | MGnify/ENA primary metagenome ERZ764804 (study PRJEB28919, sample SAMN05720223) | activated sludge metagenome | isolation source: Anaerobic digester | place: Hong Kong...
AAAAGGAAGTGCGCGAGCTGCGCCACAAGCTGGGCGTCCGCCCGGTCTTCAAGCGTATCGACACCTGCGCCGCCGAGTTTGAGGCGAAGACGCCTTATATGTACTCGACCTACGAAGCGCCGACCTTTGGTGTGCCGTCATGCGAGGCGCAGCCTTCGGACCGTGAAAAGGTCGTCATTCTGGGCGGTGGCCCGAACCGTATCGGGCAGGGCATCGAGTTCGATTATTGCTGCTGCCACGCCTGCTTTGCGCTGGAAGATGCTGGCTATGAAACGATCATGGTCAACTGCAATCCGGAAACGGTGTCGACCGACTATGACACGTCAGACCGCCTCTATTTCGAGCCGCTGACGGCGGAAGACGTTCTCGAAATTCTCCATGTCGAGCAGCAGAACGGCAAGCTCAAGGGCGTCATCGTCCAGTTTGGCGGGCAGACGCCGCTCAATCTTGCGCGTGCGCTGGAAGAAGCGGGTATCCCCATTCTCGGCACTTCGCCCGACGCGATTGACCTTGCGGAAGATCGTGAGCGCTTTGCCGCGCTCGTGAACAAGCTTGGCCTCAAGCAGCCTGCCAACGGCATTGCGCGCAGCCGCGAGGAAGCCATCGCGGTGGCCGACCGCATCGGTTACCCCGTGCTCATGCGCCCCAGCTATGTTCTGGGTGGCCGCGCGATGGAAATCGTCGATACGCAGGCGCAGCTTGAAAACTACATCCAGACGGCGGTGATCGTTTCGGGCGACTCCCCGGTGTTGATCGACAGCTATCTGCGCGATGCCATCGAAGTGGACGTCGATGCGATTGCCGATGGCGACGACGTCGTCGTCGCCGGCATCCTCCAGCATATCGAAGAAGCTGGCGTGCACTCGGGCGACAGCGCCTGCACGCTGCCGCCCTACAGCCTGCCCGCGGACATCGTTGATGAAATCCGCCGTCAGGCCGAGGCGCTGGCGCGTGCGCTGGAAGTCCGCGGTCTGATGAACGTGCAGTTCGCCGTGAAGGACGGCGCGGTCTACCTCATCGAAGTCAATCCGCGCGCCAGCCGCACGGTGCCCTTTGTTGCCAAGGCAATCGGTGCGCCGATCGCCAAGATCGCCGCGCGCGTCATGGCGGGTGAAAAGCTCAAGACCTTGCCGGTTATCGACCTTGATGTCGATTATATCGCCGTCAAGGAAGCCGTCTTCCCGTTCGCGCGCTTCCCGGGCGTCGATCCGGTGTTGTCACCCGAGATGAAGTCTACGGGCGAAGTCATGGGCATTGATAGTGATTTTGCGACGGCCTTTGCCAAATCGCAGCTTGGTGCAGGCGTCCGTCTGCCGGCGGGGGGCAAGCTCTTCGTCTCGGTGAAGGACACCGACAAGCCGGTTATCCTGCCGGCGGTACGTCAGGCGCAGGAGCTGGGCTTCCAGGTGTGCGCAACCGGCGGAACGGCAAATTACCTTGCCGAGCAGGGCATTGCTGTCGAGCGCGTCAACAAGGTGGCGGAAGGCCGCCCGCACATCGTCGACAAGATCAAGGACGGCGAAATCGACCTGATCTTCAACACGACGGAAGGGTGGCAGAGCCTGAAGGACTCCGAAGACATCCGTCGTTCGGCGCTGATGGGCAAGGTGCCTTACTTCACGACGGCCGCCGCTTCGGTGGCAACGGCTCAGGCGATTGGCGCGCTTCGCGACAGGAAACTTGAAGTCAGGCCGCTCCAGTCCTATCATTCCAAAGACGCACTTTGATCCCCCGACAGATATGAACGTGCGGGTGGCCTTCCAGATAAGGCCGCCGGGGAAGTGGTTTTGACGTTGAGACGTAAAGGACAGGCCAAATGGCTTCGGTAGAAAAAGTCCCCATGCTCGAAGAGGGCTATCGTAAGCTCGGCGACGACTTGCAGCGCCTGAAAGAGGAGCGTCCGCAGATTGTGGACGCCATTGAAGAAGCGCGTGCGCATGGCGATCTTTCGGAAAACGCCGAATATCATGCCGCCAAGGAGCGTCAGGGCCAGATCGAAGCGACGATCGCGCATATCGAAGACCAACTCTCGCGTGCGCAGATTATCGATCCCAAGACTCTGTCGGGTGACCGCGTAATGTTTGGCGCAACGGTGACGTTGCTCGACGAGGACGACAAGGAAATCCGCTACCAGATCGTGGGGCAGGTTGAGGCGGACGCCAAGGCGGGCCGCATCTCTTACAACTCGCCGCTCGGCAAGGCGCTGATCGGGCGCAAGCTGGATGACGATGTGGAAGTCACCGTTCCTTCCGGCGACAAATACTACCAGATCGCGAAGATCGAGTTCATCTGACGTGCAGGCAGGCCCGGCCGGACCTGCATTGCGCATCATCGCCGGGCTGACAGTTGTCGCCTGGGCGTTGCAGGCCTTGCTCTTTCCGCTCGAAAACGCTGCGCTGTTCGCGGGTTTCGTGCCTGCGCGCTTTACGCTTGATGTGCCGGCGCTCGACATCGTTCCGCGCTATCTGACACCGCTCACAGCGACGCTGGTGCATGGTGACATCCTGCACCTGACGATGAACCTCGTGACCTTTTGGTATTGCGGCAAGATTGTCGAGCGCTTCCTCGGCGCTTCGGGGCTTGTGATCCTCTATGTCGTCGGTGCCTATGCATCGGCGGGGATGCACTACCTCGTCAATGCGGGCGAACCCATGCCGATGATTGGCGCGAGCGGCGCGATTTCGGCGGTGCTCGGCGCCTATGCCATGTTGTTCAGCACCAGCGAAACGAAGCGCTTTGGGCCCCTTCCGGCGGAATGGGTGCGTGCGCTGTGGCTGGCGGCCGCATGGGTCGGCGTCCAGTGGATGATCGGCATTGCCGGGGCCGCCTCTGGCTACAGCATCGCCATCGCCGCACATATTGGCGGCTTTTTCGCCGGACTGGTGCTCGCCAAGCCGCTTTTGCGGCGTCATTATTCCTGAATAATTTAGCCCGCGACTTTCGCCAGCCCGCGCGAGAGCTGCAGAACACCATGGAGACGCGCTTCGGGCGTGTTCCAGGCGCGTGTGATGGACAGGCGCATATCGGGCCGCAGCTTTGCGGTCTCGCCCAGCTTTCCGACATAAGCGAGCAGCCCCGGCACATTCGGGAAGCTGTCATTCCAGAAGGAAACAAGCGCCCCGCGCGGACCGACGTCGATCTTGGCGACATGGGCCGTCTTGGCGTTGAGCTTGATCTGGATGAGCGTCAGCAGGTTCTGCGTCGCGTCTGGCAGCGAGCCGAAACGGTCGATCATTTCCGCACCAAAGGCCTCGATTTCCTGAACGGTCGTCAGTTCGTTGAGGCGGCGATACAGGCCCATGCGTAGATCGAGATCGGGCACATAGTCGTCGGGGATCATCACGGCCGCATCGACGGTGATCTGCGGGGAAAGATCCCGCGTGCTTTGTTCCTGCAAGCCGCCTGCCTTGGCGTCCATGATCGCTTCTTCGAGCATCGACTGGTAAAGCTCAAAGCCCACTTCGCGGATGTGGCCCGACTGTTCGTCGCCGAGCAGGTTGCCCGCGCCGCGAATGTCGAGATCATGGCTTGCAAGCTGGAAGCCCGCGCCAAGGCTGTCGAGGTCTGACAACACCTTGAGGCGCTTTTCCGCCGTGTCGGTCATCAACCGGTTGGGAGCGGTCGTCAGATAGGCATAAGCGCGCGTCTTGGAGCGGCCAACGCGCCCGCGAAGCTGGTAAAGCTGGGCAAGGCCGAAGCGATCCGCGCGGTGGATGATCATCGTGTTGGCGCTCGGAATATCGAGGCCGCTCTCGATGATCGTTGTCGAGACGAGTACATCATAGCGTTTGTCGTAGAAGGCCGACATCCGCTCTTCGACATCGCCCGGCGCCATCTGGCCGTGCGCGACGACATATTTGATTTCTGGCACTTCGGTGCGCAGAAATTCCTCGATATCGGGCAGGTCGGAAATGCGCGGCGTGACGAAGAAGCTCTGGCCGCCGCGATAATGCTCGCGCAGCAGTGCCTCGCGGATCACGATCTTGTCCCACGGCATCACATATGTGCGCACCGCGAGCCGGTCGACCGGCGGCGTCTGGATGACCGAAAGTTCGCGCAGGCCCGACATCGCCATTTGCAGCGTGCGGGGGATGGGAGTCGCGGTCAGCGTCAGCACATGAACGTCGGCCTTCAGGCTCTTCAGCCGCTCCTTGTGGACGACGCCGAAGCGCTGCTCCTCGTCCACGATGACAAGGCCAAGCCGCTTGAACGCCACGCCCTTGGAAAGAATGGCGTGCGTGCCGATGACAATGTCGATATTGCCATCTTCCAGACCATCGCGCGTGGCCTTGGCTTCGGCGGCACCTACAAGGCGCGACAAGCGGCCGATGCGGAGCGGGAAGCCCTGGAAGCGCTCCACGAAATTCTGGTAGTGCTGGCGCGCGAGCAGCGTCGTCGGGCAGACGAGGGCGACCTGAATGCCGGCCATCGCCGCGATGAAGGCGGCGCGCAGCGCGACTTCCGTCTTGCCGAAGCCGACATCGCCCACGACGAGGCGGTCCATCGGCTTGCCGGCGGCGAGATCGTCGATGACGTCGCCAATGGCGCGGTCCTGATCGTCGGTTTCCTGATAGGGGAAGCGGTTGACGAACTCGTCATAGCTGCCCGCATCGGGCTCGGCGATTTCACCGGGGCGCAGCGCACGCTTGGCGGCGGTGGCGATGAGTTCGCCCGCAATTTCTCGGATGCGCTCACGCATCTTGGCCTTGCGCCGCTGCCAGGCTTCGCCGCCGAGGCGATCAAGCATCACGCCATCGCTGTCGCTGCCATAGCGCGAGAGAACGTCGATATTTTCAACAGGGACGTAGAGCTTGTCGCCGCCCGCATAGCTCAGCGCCACACAGTCGTGCGGCGCCTTGGAGACCGGGATCTGCGTCAGCCCCTCATAGCGGCCAATGCCATGTTCGACATGGACGACCAGATCGCCCGGAGACAGCGTCGCCAGTTCCGCCATGAAGGCGTCGGCAGATTTCTTGCGCTTGGCGCGGCGGACCAGCCGGTCGCCGAGCACGTCCTGCTCGGTCAGCAGGGCAAGCGAAGGCGTGGTAAAACCATGGTCGAGCGGGACGACGGTAAGCGCAATGCGAACCTCGTTCGCAAAGTCGCGCGGGGCGCCCACAAAGCCCTGGACTTCCTGCCAGCTCTCCAGCTGGATGGCACCGGGCATGCCATGATCGGCCAGCAGCCCTGTCAGGCGCTCGCGCGAGCCCTTTGAATAACAGGCGAGCACCATGCCCTTGTCGTTGAAGGCAAGGCCCGTGGCGTGGGCGGAGAGAGCATCATAGACGTTGTCGCCCTTGGTGCGCTCCGGCGCAAAGTCGCGCGGGCCATCAATGCCGAAATCGATGACCTTGTCCGACGGCGGCTCGTGAAACGGCGTCGCCAGATGGATCGGCGCCGCTTCAATCTGCGCATCCCAGTCGGCGTGCGAGAGATAGAGCGCTTCGGGCGCGAGCGGGCGATAGCTGCCCGGGTCTGCCGACTGCGCCTTTTCGCGGTTGGCGTGATAATCGGCAATCGCTTCGAAACGCGCCTCGATGGCGCCGCCAACGCCAATGTCGCGCACGATGAGGGGATTGGGGCCGAGATGGTCGAACAGCGTCGAAAGCTTGTCTTCGACGAGCGGGAGCCAATGGTCCATGCCCGCAAGGCGGCGGCCTTCGGATACGGCCTGATAGAGCGGATCGCCCGTCGCGGTTGCGCCGAACAACTCGCGATAACGGATGCGGAAGCGCTTGATCGACTCTTCGTCGAGCAGCGCTTCAGAGGCGGGGAGGAGCGTGAAGCCTTCGTCGATCCGCCCCGTCGTGCGCTGGTCGGCAGGATCAAAGCTGCGGACGGTTTCAATCTCGTCGCCAAAAAAGTCGAGCCGAAGCCCGTGTGGTTGGCCTGAGGGATAGAGATCAACCAAGCCGCCGCGCACCGCGAATTCGCCTGCATCGGCGACGGTATCAGTGCGGACATAGCCATTTGCCTGCAGCATCTCGGCCAGCTTGTCGCGATCAATGCGCGCGCCGGGCGCCAGATGCGCGGTCAGCTGGCGAATGCGGAATGGCGTCAGGACGCGCTGTGTGGCGGCATTGGCCGTGGTGATGAGAAGCTGGGGCGCATCGGACTTGCGCTGGAGTGCCGCGAGCGTTGCCAGACGCTCGGATGTGACGCGCAGCGACGGCGAGGCGCGGTCATAGGGAAGGCAGTCCCAGGAGGGGAAAGTCAGCACCTCGACTTCGGGGGCAAACCAGCCTGCCGTGTCGGCAATCGAGCGCATCGCCACTTCGTCGGGTGCGATGAAGACGGCGCGGCCATTTGCGGCGCGCGCAAGATCGGTCAGCAGCCACGGGAGAAAGCCCGTGGGCGCGCCAGCCAGCGTCAGCGGCGTTGTCGCCTTGAGGATGCGGGAAAGTGCGATCACTTGGGAATCTGGATATAGTCGAGCTTGCGGAAGACATCCATCATCGGCCCTTCCCAATGCGGCGGCACGGGGATGGTGCCCATGGCCCAGCCCATGATGTCGACATCCTGTTCTTCCATCAGGCGTTCAAACCAGTCGATCTCGGCATCGGACCATTTGGCATGGTGCGCCTCGAAATAGCCGCCAACCATATAGTCAGCCTCGCGCGTGCCACGATGGCTTGCACGGAATTTCAGACGCTTCAGTCGGTCAAAACGATCCATAGGTTCAACGCCGATTGGCCGACGGGCGTTTTGACGTGCCGGTCGGCTGGGTTAAGAGGGGTGCGGGATAGCCATGCGACCAGAACTTCTCAACCCGATCTTTGCCGAAGTGACCGCGCTCAAGGGCATCGGTCCGCAACTTGCCAAGCCGCTTGACCGGCTGGGGCTGCACAAGGTGGTGGACATATTGTTCCACCTGCCGACGGGCTTTGTCGACCGCGTGAAGGTGGACGCGCTGCGGATGAGCGATGCCGGGCGCGTCGTGACGATTGAACTCACCCCGATGGACTATCGCGCCAGCGGGGGCAGGGGGCCGTTCCGCGTCTGGGCGGCGGACAAGCATGGCGACATGGTCGCGCTTGTCTATTTTGGCGGAAATCCGGGCTGGGCGAAGAAGCAGCTTCCCCTTGGCGAGCCGCGTGTCGTTTCGGGCAAGCTCGAAGCCTATGGCCAGGAACTGCAGATCGTTCACCCCGATTATGTGCTCAAGCCTGATGAAGCATCGGGCCTTCCCGAGCGCGAGCCCGTCTATCCGCTCTCGGATGGACTCACCGGGCGACGGATGCAGCAGCTTGCAGCGCAGGCGCTGGAGCGCGCACCTGATCTGCCTGAATGGATTGAGTCGTCGCTCCATGCCCAAAGGGGCTGGCCCGGCTGGCATGAGGCGATCAAGGCCATCCATGCGGACCCCGCAGACGCGCGGGCTCGGACGCGGCTCGCTTATGACGAGATTTTTGCCAACCAGCTCGCACTGATGCTGGTGCGCGCGTCTTCGCGTCGCAGGCGCGGACTTCCCCTTCACGGCGATGGGCGCCTGCGGGCGATGCTCAACCTGCCTTATGCGCTCACTGGCGCGCAGCAGCGCACGATCCGCGAGATTGAGGGCGATCTCATCCAGTCCGTCCCCATGGTGCGGCTGCTGCAAGGCGATGTGGGGGCTGGCAAGACGATGGTGGCGCTCCATGCGATGCTCGCCGCGGTCGAGGCGGGCACGCAGGCTGCCATGCTGGCGCCGACCGAAATTCTGGCGCGCCAGCATTTCGAGACGCTGCAGCGGCAGTTGGCGGGGCTCCCCGTCACTGTCGCCATCCTCACCGGGCGCGACAAGGGGCGCGTGCGCGAATCGACGCTGATGGGGCTGGCCGATGGCAGCATAGACATTCTCATCGGCACGCACGCGATCTTTCAGGACGCAGTTGCCTATAAGCGGCTCGGGCTTGCCGTGATCGACGAGCAGCACCGCTTTGGCGTCGCCCAGCGGCTGATGCTGACCCAGAAGGCGGAGATGCCGCCGCATTTGCTGGTGATGACCGCCACGCCCATCCCGCGCACGCTGACGCTCTCCAATTATGGCGAGATGGATGTCAGCCGCCTCGATGAAATGCCGCCCGGCCGTCAGCCGATTGATACGCGCGTCATGTCTGCCGAGCGGCTGGACGAGGTGGTGGAAGGTCTTGCCCGCCATGTCGCGCGCGGAGGGCAGGCCTATTGGGTCTGTCCGCTCGTGGAAGAGAATGAGGCGAACGACCGGGCCGCTGCGGAGGCGCGGCACGAGGCGCTCGCGATGCGCTTTCCGGGCAAGGTCGGGCTGGTCCATGGCCGGATGAAGGGGCCGGAAAAGGATGCCGTGATGGCGGCTTTTGCGCGGGGTGACCTTGCCGTGCTGGTGGCGACGACGGTGATCGAGGTTGGCGTTGACGTTCCCAACTCGACTCTGATGGTCATCGAAGATGCCGAGCGCTTTGGCCTTGCCCAGTTGCACCAGTTACGCGGGCGGGTGGGGCGCGGCAGCGAAAAGTCGGTTTGCCTGCTGCTGCGGGGCGCGCATCTGAGCGAAACGGCGCGCGCGCGGCTGGCGCTGATGCGCGAGACGAATGATGGCTTTCGCATTGCCGAGGAAGATTTGAAGCTGCGTGGCGCGGGCGAAATTCTCGGTACGCGCCAGTCCGGCGAAGCGGCGTTCCGCATTGCCTCGCCCGAACAGGTGGCTGATCTCATTCAGGCTGCAACCGATGATACGCGGCTTTTGGTCGATCGCGATGGCGGCCTGGCGAGCGAGCGCGGGCAGGCCGCGCGGATCGCGCTTTATCTGTTTGAACGCGATGCGGCAGTCAGCCTGATCAAGGCTGGGTAGAGCGCAGCCCAGAGCGTCAGGCGACGCCGTGCATGTGCTCCAGCATATCGATGTAAAGCTGGTTCAATGGCCGGTCGAACTGAACGCCATGCTGCTCATTGAAGAACCAGACAACGCGTCCCCCTGTCCAGCCAAGGCCGGGCATATCGATCATGATTGCGGTTTTCTCGTCAAGCTCGCGCGCAGCCCGGAGCATGACGCCGCCGGTCGAGATATTCACGATCTCGATGTCCACCCGCTCCTGGCCCGGCAAGCCCGCCGTCGTGCGGATGACCACCTCGGCACGCTGCGCGCGCCGACGCTCGGCCGTGAACATTTGCGAGGCAAGCGTAGCCTGCAGCTGCGACATTTGGGGCTCCCGATCCCGATTGAACCGGAGAGTCCTGCACGCAGGCGCAAGAACAAAGGCTGAAGGGTCTTGGCTAAAAGCCGGTTAACCGTTCACCAGCAGGCCGTGGCGCTTCTTGCCGAGGCTGACCTTCACTTCGCCGGACACCGCGATGTTGGCATCGGGGGAGGCGACGGCAACGTCATCCACCTTCACGGCACCCTCGGCGATCTTGCGCTTTCCTTCGCCGCGCGAGGCGACAAAGCCAAGGCCGACCAGTGCATCGAGAACATCGACGGTTCCGCCCGCCACTTCAAAGCGCGGCAAATTGGCGCCTGCACCACCTTCGGCAAAGGTCTTGCGAGCGGTTTCCGCAGCCGCATCTGCCGCCGCGCGGCCACGGCACAGCGCCGTTGCCTCATTGGCAAGAACGACCTTGGCGTCGTTGATTTCCGCGCCTTCAAGCTTTTCAAGCCGTGCGATCTCGTCGAGCGACAAATCGGTGAACAGGCGGAGGAATTTGCCGACATCGGCGTCCTGCGTGTTGCGCCAGAATTGCCAGTAGTCATAGCTCGGCAGCATGTCTTCATTGAGCCAGACAGCGCCTGCCATCGTCTTGCCCATCTTGCCGCCATCGGCCGTCGTGATGAGCGGCGTTGTGAGGCCATAGACTTCGGTCGAATCGACGCGGCGCGAAAGCTCGATACCGTTGACGATGTTGCCCCATTGGTCAGAGCCGCCCATCTGGAGGCGGCAGGCTGCACGGCGCGACAGCTCCAGAAAATCATAGGCCTGGAGGATCATGTAGTTGAATTCGAGGAAGCTCAGCGACTGCTCACGGTCGAGACGAAGCTTCACCGAGTCAAAGCTCAGCATCCGGTTGACCGAGAAGTGCTGGCCGATGTCGCGCAGGAACGGGATATATTCCAGCTTGTCGAGCCAATCGGCATTATCGACCATAACGGCGTCGGTCGGGCCATCGCCAAAGGTCAGGAATTTCTCGAAAACGCCCCGGATCGAGGCAATGTTAGCGTTGATCGTTTCCACGCTGGACAGCTTGCGTGCCTCGTCCTTGAAGCTCGGATCGCCGATCTTGGTCGTGCCGCCGCCCATCAGGACGATGGGCTTGTGCCCGGCCTGCTGAAGGCGGCGCAGCATCATGATCTGCACCATGGACCCGACATGCAGCGAGGCGGCTGTCGCATCGAAACCGATATAGCCGGGGACGACCTGCGTTGTGGCAAGCTTGTCGAGCGCGTCCGCGTCGGTGATCTGGTGGATGTAGCCGCGTTCCGAAAGGACGCGAAGCAGGTCTGATTTATACTGGGTCATGACGGGGCCGCGCTTAGCAGGCCTTGGTGCGAACGCAAAGGGCAGGGAGGTGCTTGAAATATCGCTGCGTGCCAGCCAATCCGGACGCCATGACATCATCACCATCCCTAAACCTCAGCGCGACCTTGAACCCGCATCCGCAAACGCCCTGTTCTGTGCTGCGTGGCATTGAGGTGGACCTGGCCTTTGCGCATTCCGAGCTTCGGCTGACCTTCCGTTTTCTGGGCGACATTGGGGCGCTCGTCATTCCCGGCATTGAAGAGCCGGTGCGCACCGATGGTTTGTGGAATGAAACGTGCTGCGAAGCCTTTCTGAAGGCCGAGGGCGAGGCGGGCTATTATGAGTTCAATCTGTCGCCATCGTCACAATGGGCAGTCTATCGGCTCGACGGTTATCGC
>ENA-UOYA01004927-UOYA01004927.1-activated-sludge-metagenome-genome-assembly--contig:-NODE-4927-length-10854-cov-6.980739_pt1 | contig 10854 bp, 13 predicted proteins | sample MGYA00238163_ERZ764804 | MGnify/ENA primary metagenome ERZ764804 (study PRJEB28919, sample SAMN05720223) | activated sludge metagenome | isolation source: Anaerobic digester | place: Hong Kong...
AAATAAGGAATCGTGATAGGGTTCAGGGAAGGTAAATTTTAAATAAAATAACTTTGGTACTAAACAAATTAGTATCTTTGGTTAGTGGATGACGTTGAAAAATTCGTTAAGCGTGAGTTAAACCAACGTACAATCTTCCATAATCTGAACGCTAACCTAACTTATGGAGCAATCATCCGGCTGCTCAAAAAATTTGATTATTACAGAACTGTTCAACAACAGCCGGGTAAACTATCTGATAAAGATAAAGGCTCCAAAAGGACTACATGAGGATTTTAAGCAGGAACTATTCTTATTCCTGGCAGAGATGGAAGAGAGTAAATTGATTGAAATTCACAACGGAGGCGGGCTGATTTGGTATGTGTGTAGGGTGATATTAAACATGGCTTCCAGTACCGGACAATTTAGGTACAAATACCGGGAGCCAGATTTTGACGGGTATATCAGGCAGCTTTCATCCGAATGCCTTGAGTCTATTGATCCGTATGTAGGTAAATTACTTACGGATGAATATTTAGAGAAATTAAAAATAAATGAGGAGGGCGTGCATGATTCTATTTTGCTTAATTCTTATTTGGCGTTAGGGTCTTGTGAGGCAGTTTCTAAATTATATAATTTGCCTCAGTATCACGTTTATAAGACGATAAAAAAGTCAAAAGAGGAATTAAAAAAATACATCCGGAATGCTCATTAGTATTATAGCGGGGGCTTTGTTAAGTTATCACTTGATTGATGTGTACGGGCTTCCCTGGCGCATTAAGCGGATAATGAAGTATAGCCCTGATAAGAGAATAAAGCCTTTTGATTGCCGGTATTGTTTAGGTGGATGGTTGGCTTTAGCTTTTTACTTTCTGCCTGATGTGTACGGTCAGGTTATTACGGTATTGTTATCTGGTGCGTATCTTTCAAAACTAATCAAATGAGAATACTGGGTTTATCATCTCCAAATTCAGGGTGCGGTTATCATAGGGTTGTTAACCCTTTAGCCTATATGGATGGCACGAGGTTTATAACAAACTTTCCTACCGATGAGCAATTACGTGAGGGATGGGATATTATTCTATTCAATCGGGTTAGCGCAATAGATAGCAACTGGCCATTAGTCAGGGAATTATCAGGTGCTAAGATTGTTATGGATATGGATGATGATTGGATTTTACCGGCAGGACATATCAACTATGATGAGTACCAAAGGCTTAAACCACGCATTGAAAATAACCTGAAGTTAGCCGATTTAGTTACTGTCACTCACGAAAGATTGGCTGCAAAGTGTAGGGAATTTAACGACAATGTAATCGTAATTCCTAATGCTTTGCCGTTTGGTGAGGATCAGTTTACTGATGAGCGTACCAATGCAGACGCTTTGAGGTTATTTTGGGCGGGAGGTATCAGTCATGTTAAGGATATGGAGATACTCCGTAACCCTATGAAACGCATTTTAAGCCTTCCGGGTGTGATGCCGGTGATAGGTGGATACTCTGATGGCAATGCCTATACAAAGGACTGTTGGGATAGGATGGTATCATCTTTTACCTGTGGGCTTAAAGTACCAGGGATGGTACTTAATTCGCTGCCCGTTAACGAATACATGAAGCATTTGATTTATGCCGATGTCATGTTAGTGCCTTTGGAATCTGGCACATGGCATGGCATGAAATCAAATCTTAAATTATTGGAGGCTGGTTGCAAGCGGGTCCCGGTGATATGCTCAAAGGTTCACCCGTACATTGATGGCAATCCGCCCGTGTTTCACGTGGAACGGCAAAGTGATTGGTTCGACTATGTGAAAGACCTGAATAAAAACAGGGGCATGGTTAAGGTGTGGGGTGACTGGCTTCATGATTGGGCGAGGCAATTTGATTTAAGAACGTGGAATAAAAAAAGGGAAGAATGTTATTTATCACTAATAAATTGATATAATATGAAAACACAAACAACAAAGAAAAGCCAGGTTATTGGATGCCGGGTAAACTTTCAGGAATATGACAAGTTAGAAGTGAAGTGCATCGAAGAGGGTAAAAAGATTAGCCAGGTATTGAAACAGGCAGTCCGGGAATATCTGACTAATATGTCACATCAAATTATTGACGGAAGGGTTGTTGTTGATTGGGTTTCTGGTGATCCAGAAGGTAGCAGATTTTCTTTAATGTCTGCTTACCATGAATTTTTAAGTGAAGTTTTATCATGTGCAAAAGAAAATCATTTAAAAGAGATTGAATCAATTTTTGAAAAATGGAAAATTGATATGGGAAATCAAATAGATAATTTTCCACGAATATGGATTAAAAGACCAGAGTAATGTTACCTGAATCTGTTGCAACATTAGAAAGGCATTTACACTACTGGCACTTTTACAACAAGACAGGGGAATTAGTAAACTTTTATCCTCATGTTAAGACTGAGTTATTGCAGGTAATGAGGACAGAGATTGACCCTTACTATCATTTAAACGATAGTTGCCCGGCCTGCGTTGTTGAATTTATTAACCGATTATTCAAATGGTATGACAAACAAAAGTTATCAGGAACTTTACCCCGGAAATGACATTGACCCAACGGCTGTTATTTACCCGGGTGTGGTTATGGGTACTGGAAACATCATTGGCCCGTATTGCATCATAGGCGCACCACCTGAATGGAAGGGGAAAGAGTATTACTATGGCAAGGTAGTCATAGGTAATAACAACCGTTTCACAGGATTGGTTACTATTGACAGCGGGGCTGAGAATACTACCCAGGTAGCCGATAATTGTTACCTCATGAAGCACAGCCATATTGGCCATGATGTGGTACTGAGTAATAATGTTACGTTATCATGTGGCGTAAAGGTTGGCGGTCATACTATTGTTGGCGAACACACGACCGTTGGACTTAATGCGGTGATCCATCAGAAGCTATGGATACCATACGGCTGCATGATTGGCATGGGTTCGGTTGTTACGAAGAAACTGGATTTAATGGCAGGGTGTAAGTACGCAGGCAATCCGGCAAAGTACATCGGTGATAACGATGCACACCTGCCAACCTATTTAATCGACCGCAAACAATTCCCTGGCGAATGAAAGTAAAAGCCATATTTCTGAATTACGGCAGCCGTAAGCAGCACACCGATAAAGTACTGGCATCCATCAACCGTGCCGGGTATCACTTCGATTTTGTCATGGTTGACCGCAAGGGCATAGCCGCCGCGATAAACTACGGCATCGGTAAAGAACTTACCCATGATGCCTATGCGATACTGGCGAATGATATAGTCCTCCCGCCGGACTGGTTAAAGGAAATGGTAGCGGCTGCAGAACGGCTACCCAATACCGGCATCGTCGGCATCCATACCGTCGAATGGCTCCCGGATATTGACAGCAACGGGGTGCGACCGTCATGGTGTCCATTCGGTGATTGGCTCGTAACCTGCGCCGTGATAGAAAAGATAGGCTACTTCAATACCGACCATGACCCATACGGTATGCAGGACAGCGATTTTGGCTACCGGGCATCGAAGGCGGGTTTTTACAACTACTACCTTGCCGACCTGCGGTCAGAGCATATCGGGCATGACGTGGGCAACGGTACTGAATACAGAAAGATGAAGGACGAAGGTTTAAACAAGGCTTTGGCTACTTACAACAAGTGGGTGAGCCATTACGATATTACAGGAAATTTATATTTACCATTAGTATGGGAGTAGGCAGACCAAGAAACATAGAAAGCCCTGAGTTAATGCTCGAACTATGGGAGCAATATAAGGCGCACGTTGACGCTAACCCGGATGTAATTCAGGAGGTTACTGTCAAAGGCGTAATGGAAAGGGAAGTACGCAGGCCGTATCTAAGACAGGGATTTGAGGCATTTTGTTTCAGGAATGGTTACGGAAACATTTATCAGTATTTTGATAATGTAGGGGATAGGTATAAAGAATATTTAGGAGTCATTACGCATATAAGGGCAGAATGTCAGAATGACCAGATTGGCGGAACCATGACAGGAATGTTCAAAGCCCCTAACCTGACCGCCCGTCTTAACGGGTTAGTCGATAAGAAAGAAGAGAAGAACGAAGGCAAAATGGATGTCGTTGTAACCTATGAAAGTAAAAATAACACTCAACGAACTGCACATCAACCAGGAAAGGATGATGCAGGAAAGGAAGAGGTTTAATGTTGCTGACTGTGGGCGAAGGTTTGGCAAGTCTGCCCTGTCTGTAAACATCCTATCTGAAACAGCGTTATCCGGCAGCCCTGCCGGTTATTTCACCCCGACATACAAACTACTGGAAGGCACGTTTAATGAGTGCCTTAGTACACTTTCCCCGATAATTACAAAGAAGCACGATAACCAATTCATCCAACTGGCAACGGGTGGCATGATTGAGTTTTGGAGTTTGGATAACCCGCAGGCCGGACGTTCCCGGAAGTACAGGACAATTATTGTTGATGAGGCTGCATTCGTTAAAGACCTATGGGGAGCCTGGACGGAATCAATACGGCCTACCCTTACCGATTTAAAGGGTGATGCATGGTTCTTTTCAACCCCAAAGGGCAAGAATGATTTTTACAAGCTGTGGATGCGTGGCCAGTCCGGTGAGCCTAATTGGATGAGTTGGAAAATGACCACGTATGATAACCCGTACATTGACCCGGCAGAAATTGATGATGCCAAGCGTGACCTTCCGTTAATAGCTTTTAATCAGGAATACTTAGCGGAGTTTGCCGATAACGCTGCTAACCCTTTCGGCCTTCAGTTCATTCAGCAATGCACGTATCCGATGAGCAATTTGCCGCCTGTGTGCTTCGGTATTGACCTTGCCAAGTACCATGACTGGACTGTAATAATTGGACTTGACAAGAACGGAAACGTGTGTTATTTCGACAGGTTTCAGAAAGACTGGCGGCAGACCATACAGGACATTAAAGCCCTGCCATCAGCCCCTATCTGCATTGATAGCACAGGTACCGGAGATCCCATTGCGGAGGATGTGGCAAGGTTCAGGGATACAGAAATGTTCCGTTTCACGGCAACAAGTAAACAGCAGTTAATGGAGGGGCTTGCCTCAGCTATCCAACAGCGTAAAATTAGTTTCCCGGAGGGTTTGATAACCGATGAATTGGGAAATTTTGAATATGAATATACACGGTCAGGGGTTAAATATTCAGCCCCAACGGGGTTGCATGATGACTGTGTATGCGCTTTGGCTTTGGCTTGGAGAAAGTACGGTGTACAATCTCATGTGGGAACCTACTCAATTTTATAATTACTTAATATGACTATTGAACAATTCCAAAAAGTTTACCGGCTTAGTGAGGAGAAAGGACTTGACGAAATGGATAAGGCGGTTCAGATGGTTTGCGTGTTTACCGGCAATACAGTAAGGCAGGTAGAGGCCATGTCAATGCGGAAGTTTGGCAAGCTATGTGCCAGGATTGCCAAATACTTTGAACTGGAATACACTAACCCGCCAAAGGTTCTTAGGTCAGGCAGGCGGCTGTATTACGTCAACTACAATGCGGCTGAAACGGCAGGGCGTTATGTTGAGGGGGCTGAGTTTGGTAAGGATTTGATTTACAATATGCACAAGATACTGGCCTCATGTGTGCAGCCGATGACATGGTACGGAAAGATAAAGCCGTATGATGCGACAAAGCACAGCCGGTATGCGGACGATATGAAACGGGTAAAGTTTGCTGATGCGTACTCTGCCGGTGTTTTTTTTTACGTGCTATTCAGAGAATTAATGAGGGCTTCCCATCCTTACTTAGTCCAACAGGCGATAGTGAAGGGGGCAACGGAGGCGGAGGCGATGAAGTCTTTGAAAGATTTACAAAGCGTTTTGGATGGATTAGCACAGCCGAAAGGGTCGCAGAGGTCGAGCGGATTGAACTAAACAAGGTTTGGGAATTGCCAACGGTGCAGTTTCTGAACGATATTTTGTACATCAGGGAAAAGGATAAGTATTTAAATGCCATCAATTCAAAAAGCACAGGCAGCAGCACTATCGGAACTGGGAGGAATAGGTGAAAATAAGAACCTGTTTAGTCCCGTCACGCTATCTGTGGTTGAAAAGGTACTGGCACAATACGGGGCTGAGTTTGCCATTAAGGTCAGGGAAAAACTTAATCAGGCGCAAAATGTGGCATCAGGTAAGCTATCCGATAACATAACCCCTGAGATTGTTACAGAGGCTACGTCTGTCGTTCTGAAGATTAGGCTACTGGATTATTACGATTACGTCAATAAGGGCGTAAAGGGCGTTAAATCGAGCCGTAATGCTCCCGGTTCGCCTTATCAGTACAAGAACCTGGGAATGTCACAGGAAGGCAGGACAAGCCTGAGAAAGTACATTGAATCGGGCAGGGCTAAGATTAACACTGCGCAGAATCAAAAGGGCGGATTGATAGGTAATGAGAAAAAGAAAAAGAGCCTGATTGATGCAAAGGTTGACACATTGGCATATCTGATTAAAGCGTTTGGCATAAAGGGTAGTAAATATTTTGAAAAGGCGTTTAATGAAACGTTTAAGGATTTGGAAAGCGTATTGGTTGAAGCTGCCGGGGCTGATATTCTTTTGACGTTATCCGGCATAAACTTAAAAGGAAAATGAGCATAACTGTTGTAACCGTACCTACTGGCAAACCATCCATTCAGGATGACATTTGGCATATCGTTTCCTCTGACAATTCAGGGCAAACGGATATGAAGTACGTTTTTGATGTGTATGTAAACGGTGAACAGAAGGCAAGGGTTAAATCGTTCCCTGATCCGAATACCGGCAAGGGTTATTTTAACCCGGCTCCTATCATTCAGGGGTCGATTACTTACAACTGGTTTACCCCGGATGAACTTATCTACCTGAACAGCCCGGATGCATCAGGGCAAATGTCGCTTAATTACACTATCGAATATGGGGAGGATGTAAGTGCGGTGACTACAACAAATATGGCCAGTTCAACGGTAAGGGCTTACAACTGGCGGCCTCCATTGTTTAAGAGGCGTGTTTCTGACCTTTCTGCAAAGGATAATAAATTCGTTACTAACCGGCCATTGGAGGCTAATTGTTCGCTTAACAGCGGGGAAATGCTTTTGGTTGGCGTTCACAGCGATACGGATGTTGCCTGTATTATCAATAAGTATGGTTTTGATAATTCACTCATTGCCGGGGATAATAGTTCCAGTACTACGTCATTTGACAAATACTGTCAAATAAACATCAGCCCTATGGGTATAAATGGGCAGTTAGGCTCTGGTTTTATTGACAGTTCTGTAAAGTACTATACCGTTGAGATTGATGGTTTAGATATAACTTTTAAGGTCAATTTGATATGTGACCGGGAGTTTACTCCTGTTCCCCTGCACTTTGTTAATCAATACGGAATGTTCGATACTGCCCGTTTTGGGTTGGTGTCACGCCTCACAATGGATGTAGAAAGGAAAGGGTATAAACAGCGTGAGTATTCTTTTGGATCAACGTCTGTTGATTATTACGATGCCAACGGTGTGTATCGTGAGTCGAAAATAAACTACGCACAAAAAGCGGAGCATAGCTATAAACTTACAATGGATGCCCCTACGGATGCGGAGTATGAATGGTTGGCCGAGTTGTTTATGAGTCCTCAGATTTATGCACAGATTGATGGGTACTATTATCCGGTAACAATTAAGAACACGAATTACGAATATTCAAAGTACCTGTTTAACAGGCTTAAGGCTTTGGAGGTTGATATTGAATTAAACCAAACGAGGTACGCCCATGCAAGGTAGGCTATTCATAGAAGATTACGAGATTGATTTATCTGAAGGCTTAACCAATCAGATAACGTATGCCGTTGATGATGTCAGGAACTTTGACAGTAAATCAACCCCGTTTACCAAGACGGTTATACTCCCTGGCACATCCCGGAATAATGCTGCATTGGGTAATATCTTTGAGATAACTACGGCTAATTTCACTATTGATGGACAGGCCAATATCGGGTATAATTTCAACGCAGCAAAGGCGGCTAAATGCCGTTTGGAGATAAACGGATTACAGGTTATTAAGGGTGTATTCAGGTTACTGGAGATTATCAAAGATGGCAAGTTTGTTGAATACGAGGCGCAAATCGTCGGTGAGTTAGGCGGCTTTGTGGCTAAGTTAGCTAATAAGAGATTAGAAGATTTGGACTTTAGCGTGTATGATCATACCTATGATGCCGACACTATTGCCAATTCATGGGAGGATGTGTTCACGTTCAACATTACGAGTACATCAACTTTCACAGCTGCGACAAAGAAAATCAAGATACCGAATAAGATTTTATCTGTTATACAGGTAGGCTCATCAATAACCATTGCGGGGACGGCTGCAAACAACGGCACTTTTACGGTCGCTGCGATTGATTTCAGGCGTGTATTTTGGGATAGATATACTGAGATAACTGTAATTGAATCGCTGATTGATGCGACAGATAATAGCTTTAGTATCACTTTTAGCAAGCCTTTTGGTACTGGATTTTATTATCCTCTTATTGATTACGGTAATGTAAGTACTGACAAGGTAAATTTTCAGTACACGGCTTTCCGGCCTGCGTTGTTTTTACGTGAGTATGTGGATAAGATTATAACGGGTGCCGGTTACACGTGGGAAAGTTCTTTTTTCGATACCAACTTTTTTAAGCGGCTGATTATACCCAATAATTCAAAGGGGCTGTTTAATCAGGACGAAACGTTTTATATACAGGCCAATACAACGGGCACGTTTAGTGCTTCAGGTTTGGGGCTTACTCAACTTGACATTGCATTCCCAACAAGTACGCTGAATAACTTTACAGCCAATGGATCCAATACCATTTTTACCTATACCAACCCTGCACCGATAACGACTAAGATAAAGTTAAATATTCAGGGTAATTACGAAAAGAGGAAAGGGGCTACAACGCTAAAACTTGTTATCGCCTCAACGCAGGCAACGGAAGAGTACGATTTCCCGGCCAACAGTTCATTACAGGATTTCGATTTGGATTTTGAGGTAACGAGTAACTTTTTGAATACAGAGGATTTCCGTGTGGCTGTTATATGGATTGGTGGCCCGAATGAATCAGGTCAGGTAAATATTACTTCGTGCAATTTTACGGTAGAAAAAGACCCACCCGGAAAGGTGGAACTGGCTTTAGGTCAGGATGTGGTTATCAATGACGGTATCCCTAAAGGCATTTATCAAAAAGACTTCTTTGCCTCTGTGCTGAAAATGTTTAACCTGATTGTTACTGAGGACAAGTTCAGGGAAAACCACATGATAATCGAGCCTTATCCAGATTTCTATTTAACGTCAAACTATCTGGATTGGAGCGATAAGATTGCCAGGGATAGGCCTATGAGGATAAAACCGATGTCAGAACTGAATGCACGGTTTTACCAAATGAAGTACAAACAGGATAACGACTTCTACAATGAATCATACCGGAAGAAATATAACGAGGGATACGGTGACAGGATATATGACACGGCCTATGACTTTGCAAAAGAAACGGATAGTTTAGAATTAATCTTTAGTTCCACTCCATTATACGGGGCCGTTGGTACTGACAAGGTCTATCCGGCTATTTACAAGAAGTCAGGTAATGAAGGCTTTGAGGATACGATTGAACATAACATCCGCATCATGCAGGCAAAGAAAATAGAGGGTGTAAGTTCATGGGATATGCTTAACGGCTCAACGGTAGTTAGGTCGCAGGATTATTACGGATATGCAGGTCATTTGGATGATCCGGATGCACCGGCAAGCGATATAAACTTCGGCGTGCCTAAAGAATTGTATTTCGGATTGGTTAGTGGTGACTTATCGGCTAACCTGTTTAATGCTTACTATTCACCGTATTTAGCTGAGATAACCGATAAGGACAGCAGAATGTTAACGGCTGAGTTCAGGTTGACAATACAGGATATTTACGATTTGAACTTTCAGAGGTTTGTTTACATTGATGGGGCGTTGTTTAGGCTGAGTAAAGTCATTGACTGGAATACATCAGGCGATGAGTTGACGAAGGTTGAATTATTAAAGGTCATAAATTTAGTTTACTAATGAGGTTTATTTTATTTGTAGGTATATTACTTACGTCATTCGTTGGTACTGCACAGGTAGGAACGGATACCGTTTATTTTGGAAAGACGATACGGGCAAAATCTGCACGTATTGACACGTTAAAGGTTTCTGTATTACAGGGCACTACATCAACGGGTGTAGATAGTATTTGGCGTGTGTCTGGTAAGGACACAATCTTCTATCTGAAAGGCGGCATTACTTACAAGATAAAGGACAGTGTAGGCAAAGGCAGTGGCGGTGCGACATGGGGAACGATTACCGGGGCTTTGGAAGATCAGGCCGATTTGTACGATACATTATTCAATCGGGTAAGGTATGCGGATACGGCAACAATGCTCAGTAAATACCTGAGAAAGACAGACACGGCAAGCCTGTCAAATAGGATAAACTTAAAACTGAACGCCTCAGATACTTCCAGTTTATCGAGCAGGATTAATCTGAAGCTAAGCGGCAGCGATACGGCCAGTTTAAGTGCCCGTATTAACGCTAAAATGGATAGTGCGACTGCGTTTACAGACTATTCCAGTACGTCAACGATTGCCGGTTTTTCGAGTTTCACCACTAAACAAATACAGTATTTAAGGCAGGGTAAACTTTTGTACGTCCAGATTGATTTACGATGTGCCAGTCCTAACAGTTCAGGAACTACTACAACATTCACGATACCTTATAATGCAGGTTCTTGGAGTGGTGAACAGAGAGGAATTATACACGGTGTTAATGGCACTACTCAGGGTGCCTGTCTTTGGAAGATTGCAGCGGGGTCAAATATTGTTGAGGTGGCTA